>ERZ1370068.1404-contig-11295_pt1 | contig 65847 bp, 112 predicted proteins | sample MGYA00561227_ERZ1370068 | MGnify/ENA primary metagenome ERZ1370068 (study PRJEB38410, sample SAMEA6850437) | metagenome | study: Metagenomic assessment of the ecological functions of the soil: analysis of the soil microbiota associated with the... | reverse complement strand
GGCTGCCGCTCATCGGCATCTTGGCCGTCATCTACTTCATCGCCGGCAAACTCGGTTTGATGCTGGCGTCGTTGCAGGCGAGTGCATCGCCGGTATGGCCGCCGGCGGGAATCGCGCTTGCCGGATTACTCTTGCTCGGTTATCGCGCGTGGCCGGGCATCTTTATCGGTGCATTTCTGGTGAACGTCACGACTGCGGGAAATGTCGCTACGGCATTTGCCATCGCCACCGGCAACACGCTCGAGGCGCTCGTGGGCGCCTGGCTGGTGAATCGATTCGCCGGCGGCACAAATGTCTTTGATCGTCCACAAGGTGTTTTCAAATTTGCGCTCGCGGCAGGGATCAGCACCATCATTAGCCCTGCTTTCGGCCTGACGAGTCTTGGAGTCGCCGGCTTTGCCGATTGGGCAAACTACGGCGCGATTTGGCTGACATGGTGGCTCGGCGATGTAACTGGCGATCTTGTCTTCACTCCCCTAGTTCTCCTGTGGAGTGTTGCCTCAAAACGACGTTGGAATAAAAGGAAGCCGCCGAAGTCGGCGCGCTCCTCCTGTTGCTGGTGCTGTTGAGCGGGGTGGTCTTTGGCGGATGGCCTGCCGTTTCCGCCCGAAATTATCCAATCGTTTTAATTTGCGGACCGATTGTGATTTGGACTGCCTTCCGCTTTACGCAACGCGAAACTGCCACGGGAATTTTCATCCTGTCCGCGATCGCGGTGTGGGGGACGCTGCATGGCTTCGGCCCATTCGTCAGGGAAACGGAAAATCAGTCGCTTCTCGCCGTGCAATGGTGGACAGCCGTGCTGTCAATTACGGCGATGGCGCTTTCCGCCGGTATGGCCGAACGCCGACGCGTTGAGGAAGAGCTTCAGCAACAAAAGGTAGTTGTGGAGAGCGCCAACAGGACCAAAGACCATTTCCTGGCCATGCTTTCGCACGAACTTCGTACGCCACTCACTCCGGTCATTTCCGCATTGGAATCGCTCGAGACAGAGCCGGCGCAAACTAACGGAGACAGGTCCGTGGAACCGAAGTCCGATCTGGAACCCGAGATCGCGCACCTTCTCTCAATCGACGTGGCTGGTTATTCCAAGCTATCGAACAATGAGCAGATTGAATTGCTGCAAGACCTCAATCACATCGTGCGCAGCACCGAATGTTTTCGGGCGGCGGAAACAAGCGGGCAAAGCTCAATCCGAGTGCCGACTGGAGACGGGATGGCACTCCTTTTTCCGCAGTCCGGAGGAGCCGGTGCGATGCGCGCTGGAAATAAGCGGAGCCTTGCGAGATCATCCGCATATTCGGTTGCGAATGGGGGTTCACAGTGGCCCTGTCAATAGAATCACCGACGTTAATGATAAAACGAACTTTGCAGGATCGGGAATCAATGTCGCGCAGCGAGTGCTTGATTGCGGTGATGCCGGACACATTCTTTTGTCAGCGCATGTAGCGGAAGATTTAGCGCAATACCGGCACTGGCAACCGTAGTCTGCACGATCTCGGTGAATGCGAAGTGAAGCACGGGCTGCGCCTGCACTCTGTTTAATCTCTGCAAGGATGAATCTCGGAAATCCACAGGTTCCTGGGAAACTCAGGCGCAGAAGAAGATGGAAGCAAGAATCGGACATAGTTCGCCCAGTTAGCCTGCCCCGGCGGCCAAGGTCCCTGCTGGTACTTGCTTTAGTAGTCGCTGCCCTCGCTATGGTGATTAGTTCTTTGACCTTTTTCCAGCGAGTATCACTGAGGATGACCCCATCGACTCCTCCCGAGGGAGACGGCTAGCAAGGGCACGGTTTTGATTCCCGAGAAGAGCATCGCCATTCTTCCCTTCGAGAATTTGAGCGGCGACAAGGCCAATGCCTACTTCGCGGAGGGCATCCATGACGAGATTCTGATGCGCTTATCCAAGATCGCCGATTTGAAGGTCATCTCGCGCACATCGACACAGCATTACAAAAGCGCGCCGGAAAACCTGCCTCGAGATCGCCAAAGCAACTTGGCGTCGCGCACATCCTGGAAGGAAGCGTGCAGAAGAGCGGCGACGCCGTGCGCGTGAACGTGCAGCTAATCAAAGCAGCCAATGATTCCCATCTTTGGGCCGATACCTTTGATCGCAAACTGACCGACATCTTTTCGGTCGAGAGCGAGGTGGCCAAAGCCATCGCCGACCAGTTACGCGCGAAACTCACGGGCCGGGAAGAGCAAGAGATCGCCGCCAAACCGACGGACAATCCTGAAGCTTACGATGCCTACCTGCGCGGGCTGGCTTATACACTGAAAACTGCCGACACAACCGCCAACGCCCTTGGCGCGCAGAAATATCTTAGAGAAGCGGTGCGCTTGGACCCGAAGTTCGCGCTTGGTTGGGCGCTGCTGTCATACGTTGATGCGGCCAGCTATCGCAACCAGGCTCTTCAACCAACGGTCGCCCTCCGGGAAGAGGCGCGGCAGGCAGCCGAAACCGCGCTGACTCTTCAGCCCAATCTCGGCGAGGCACTGCATGCCAAGGGATATTACCACTACGCCTGCCTGAAGGATTACGACACCGCGGTGCGTTACTTTGAGCAAGCACGCCAGCTCCTGCCCAATAGCAGCCGGATTCTTGAATCGCTGGCCTATTTGGAGCGGAGGCGAGGCCAGTGGGACCGGAGCGAGTCGTACTTCAACGAAGCCGAGCGGCTCGACCCGCGCAACCTTCACCTACTCACCCAGCACGCGGTTACCTATATCCACTCATCGTCGTTTCCCCGAAGCACTGCGAAAGTTTGATCAGGTCCTCAACATCACACCCGGACGACGTGGATACGCTCGCGCTAAAGGCGGCTATCGCACAAGCCGAGGGTGATCTGCCGCGTGCTGCTGCACTACTCGCTCCGCTGCATCCGAACGCCGACAACCCCGACGCCTTGGGAACACAAATGTACCAAGCGATCTTGGAGCGCCGCCCTGCACCGGTCATCCCTCGGCTAAAGGAAATACTCGCCAAGCCCGATCCAGCGTTGGGTTATAGCAATGGCGAGCTGCGCTTTTTCTTAGGCTGGGCGCAGGAAGTCGCCGGCGACCATGCCGCCGCCCAGGAAAGTTGGCGACAAGCGCGCAGCGAACTGGAACCTTTCCTCAAAGAACAGCCGGAAAATTATTACCTCATTGGAGATCTCGCGCTCGTCAATATGGGTCTCGGTGACAAAGCCGCCGCGTTGGCTCTGTCGGAACGGGCCATGGCCGCGAATCCGATCGAGAAAGACCCCTCGACTGGTCCTTGGTCGCTCGAGATCCTCGCCCGGGTGGCGGCGCAGATGGGAGAGCCCGACCGCGCCATCGCCGCTTTACAGAAACTACTTTCGATACCGCACGCCGGCTCATTGAGTGCAATCATGCCGCTCACTCCCGCGCTGCTCCGGCTCGATCCGATGTTCGATCCGCTTCAGGAATGATCCACGCGGTTTCAAAAACTCGTCGACTCACCCGCATCCGAAGTAGGGGCTTCGGAATCTTGGGAACGTATCGGCGCAGGCTGTTTGTCTGTTGCCTTCTAACCCCTGGCGAGGCCTTGTTTTGTCCTGAACCACGTGGCAAGGGTATTGTGCGGCTCTTAAAGGATGAACGCTCAGGATACCACGTCCCGCTGAGCCCGAAGCCCGATCTCCCGCTCGAGGATCGCACATCTCTTGCATCGTTGTCGACGTGGTCGGTTACTCGAAACTGCTGGTCAATGAGCAGATTGAGCTGCTGCAAGAGCTGAATCAAATCGTGCGAAGCACCGAATGTTTTCGGGCCGCCGGAAACAAAGCGGTAAACTCGATCCGGGTGCCGACCGGAGACGGGATGGCGCTCCTTTTCTTCCACAGTCCGGAAGAGCCAGTGCGATGTGCGCTCGAGATCAGCAGAACATTGCAAGAGCATCCGCATATCCAGCTGCGGATGGGAGTGCACAGCGGCCCAGTGAATCAAGTCACCGATGTTAACGAAAAAGACGAACATCGCGGGAGCAGGGATCAACGTGGCGCAGCGCGTGCATGGATTGCGGCGATGCCGGGCATATTCTTTTGTCCGGGCATATAGCGGAAGATTTGACCCAATACCGGCACTGGCAGCCGTATTTACACGATCTGGGCGAGTGTGAGGTGAAGCATGGCCTGCGGCTGCACCTGGTTAACCTTTACAAAGACAATCTCGGCAACCCACATGCTTCCGGACAAACTCAAGCGAAGAAGAAGATGGAAGCAGACGTCCGGTGTTAGCGTCCGTCCGGTCATTACGCCCCGTTGGCCTAACGTACGTGCTTACCGCTGTTTTGCTCGTTTCAGCTGTGGCTTTGGCGATCAGCTTTCCAGTCTTTTACCGGCGAGGCTCGCCGGCGGTTGCACGCTCCTCTTCGGGGAAAGCCGCCGCCGTAGGACTTGCTATTGCGGAAAAGAGTATCGCCGTTCTTCCATTCGAAAACCTGAGCGAAGAAAAAGCCAACGCCTACTTTGCCGACGGCATCCAGGACGAGATTCTGACGCGCTTATCCAAGATCGCCGATTTGAAGGTGATCTCGCGCACCTCCACGCAGCATTATAAAAGCGCGCCGGAAAATCTGCCTGAGATCGCGAGGCAACTTGGCGTCGCCCACATTCTGGAAGGCAGCGTGCAGAAGAGCGGCGACGCCGTGCGCGTGAACGTGCAGCTAATCAAAGCAGCCAATGATTCCCATCTTTGGGCCGATACATTTGATCGCAAACTGACCGACATCTTTTCGGTCGAGAGTGAAGTCGCCAAAGCCATCGCCGACCAGTTGCGGGCGAAACTCACGGGTCAGGAAGAGCAAGATCATCGCTGCTCAAGCCGACAGACAATCCTGAGGCTTACTGATGCCTACCTCCGTGGTTTGGCTTATACACTGAAAACTTACCCACAAGCGCCAACGTCCTTGGCGCACAGAAATATCTCAGAGAAGCGGTGCGGTTGGATTCGAAGTTCGCGCTTGGTTGGGCGCTGCTGTCATATGTTGATGCGCGCGGCTACATCACACAGAGTGTTCAACCAACGGTTGCCCTGCGTGAAGAGGCGCGGCAGGCAGCCGAAACCGCGCTCACTCTTCAGCCCAACCTTGGCGAGGCCATGCTGGCCAAGGGAGCTTACCACTACTGGATTCTAAAAGATTACGACACCGCAGTGCGTTACTTTGAGCAAGCACGCCAGCTTCTCCCGAATAGCAGCCGGATTCCTGAATTGCTCGCTTATGTCGCACGGAGACGAGGCCAGTGGGACCGGAGCAAAGCCTACTTCAACGAAGCCGAGCGGCTCGACCCGCGCAATGTTAATCTCCTCACGCAGCAGGCGACTACCGATATCGCTCTTCGCCGTTTCCCGGAAGCTCTGCGAAAGCTTGATCAGGTTCTCGATATCACGCCAGACGACGTCGACACCCTCGTGACAATGGCGACTATCGCACAGGCCGAGGGCGACCTACCGCGTGCCGCGGCGCTCCTCGCTCCGCTCCACCCGGGTGCCGACGACTCGGGGGCCGTGGAAACACAAGTTTACCAGGCAATCCTTGAACGCCGTCCTGCGCAAGTCATCTCTCGGTTAAAGGAGATACTAGCCAAGCCTGATCCAGCGTTGGGTTACATCAATGGCGAATTGCGCTTTTGGTTAGGTTGGGCGCAGGAAGTCGCCGGCGACCATGCCGCCGCTCAGGAAAGTTGGCGACAGGCGCGCCGCGAACTGGAACCTTTCCTCAAAGAACAGCCGGACAATTATAGCCTCATTGGCGATCTCGCTCTGACCAATATGGGTCTCGGTGACAAGGCCGCCGCGTTGGCTCTGTCGGAACGGGCCATCGCCGTGAATCCGATCGAGAAAGACGCGATAGTTGGTCCCATTCCGATCGAGATCCTCGCGCGCGTGGCCGCGCAGACGGGCGAGCCCGACCGGGCGGTCGCGGCCTTAGAAAAACTGCTTTCGATACCGTACGCGGGCCAAGTGCCCCAAAACGTGCCGCTCACTCCAGCGCTACTCCGGCTCGATCCGATGTTCGATCCGCTCAGGAAGCGATCCGCGCTTCCAAAAACTCGTCGCCTCGCCCGCGCCGAATTAGACCGCAGATCCGAACGAAACGAATGTTGCTCTAATTGGCAGCGCGATAAGCTCGCTTTCCAATCCCCGACGAGCAAACTCGAGATTTTTCGCGTCCGACGGGGTTCCCTGGGAAGAACGGGCAACTCGACACGGATCAAAATCGAAGGCCACGACAAATTGGCTAACCGCGGCTAACGGAAACCGATTGTTGAGTCTCGACACGACGCGGCAATTGTCGAGTATCATCGCTCCAGCCAAAGGCTGAGATGGTTGAACGCCGCAGGTGCACATCCGCCGGAACCGACGCCGTGATCTCCCGCTGGAAGATTTGCGCATCTGCTGTTCTGTCGACGTGGTCGGTTATTCAAAACTGCTCGTGAACGAGCAGATTGAATTGCTGCAAGAGTTGAAGCAAATCGTGCGAGAAACACGGAATGCTTTCGCGCTGCGGAAGCAAGGGGCGAACTCATCCGAGTGCCGACCGGCGATGGGATGGCGCTGGTTTTCTTCCACAGTCCGGAAGAACCGGCCGCAGTGTGCGCTCGAGATTAGCAAAGCGTTGCAAGATCATCCGAGCATCCGGCTGCGGATGGGAGTTCACAGTGGTCCGGTCAATCGAGTCATCGATGTTAACGAGAAAACGAACATAGCGGGTTCGGGAATCAATGTGGCGCAGCGAGTGCTGGATTGCGGCGATGCCGGACATATTCTCTTGTCGGCGCATGTGGCGGAAGACCTGGCCAAGTACCGCCACTGGCAGACCTTACCTTCACGATCTCGGCGAGTGCGAGGTGAAATACGGGCTGCGCCTGCATCTTGTTTAACCTCTACAAGGATGGTCTCGGCAATCCGCAAGTCCCCGAGAAACTCCGGCGAGGGAAAGATGGAAGACACGGCGTCTGCCATTGCGTCCGTCCAATTGCTGCTCCGCGTTGGCTCAAGGTTGCGCTCGTCGATTGCTCTCTTGCTGTGTCGACAGTTGCGCTGGTTATCAGTTCTTTGATCTTTTTCAATCGAGCGCCACCAACGACGACGGCAACGAGCTCGTTAGCTGCGCTGGTTGCGATTCCCGAAAAGAGCATCGCCGTTCTTCCCGTTCGAGAATTTAAGTAACGAGAAAGAGAATGCTTACTTCGCTGATGGCGTACGGGATGAAATCCTCACTGGCCTTTCCAGAGTTGCCGACCTGAAAGTGATTAGCCGCACATCGGTGATGCAGTACAAGACCGGTGCCGAGCGCAACCTGCGCGAGATCGCCGCGGCACTCGGCGTAGCGCATGTGTTGGAAGGCACAGTCCAGCGTGCCGGCGGTCGAGTGCGCGTCAACGCTCAGTTGATCGATGCGCGGACGGACAGCCAGCTCTGGGCGGAACGTTACGATCGCGATGTCGCCGACGTGTTTGCGATCGAAAGCGAGCTGGCTGGGAAGATAGTCGCGCAGCTTCAAGCCAAAATCTCTCCAAGCGAAAAGGCGGCAATCGAGCAAAAACCAACGGCTGATCTTGTAGCTCACGATCTGTCACATCCGGGCCAAAACGCTCATCGACACTTCTGCCGTTTGCAGTACGCCTCTACGCGAGAGCCTGTCGGAGGCCGTTCGCCTGCTGAATCAAGCAATCGAACGCGATCCCGCCTTCGCGCTTGCCTATTACCAACTCGCCCAGGCTCATGATCAGCTCTATTTTGGGGGCATTGATCACACTCCGGCGCGGTTAGCCATGGCCGACGCGGCGATTCAATCGCTCACTCGCCTGCGCCCAAATTCAGGTGAAGCGCATCTCGCCCTCGCCGAGCATTTATGCTGGGGATATCTCGATTACGACCACGCTCGCGAGGAACTCAAACTGGCACAGCAAGAGTTTGCCTAACGATCCGTTGTCGTTTGAAATACTGGGCATTTATCGATCGACGGCAGGGCCGCTGGGCTGAATCGACCAAAAATCTCGAGCGCGCCATCGAGCTCGACCCGCAAAACGTTGGCTTCCTCAAACAACTCGCTGATAGTTATGTGTGTCTGCGCCGTTACGCTGATGCCGAGCGCGTTTTGGACCGCGCAATCGCGGTTGATCCCAAAGACTCAACGCTGCGAGCGTTCGCGTGCCGCGATCGAGCTCGACTGGCATGCTGATCCACGCCGCTGATCTCTACGATCGAGGCGATCATCGCTGAAGATTCGCGCGAAGCCAAAAACATAGCCCGGACTTTGGCTTGACGTATCTCTGTGCGAGCGCGATTTCGATGGCGCGAGTCGCGCCCTCGGCTGCGCTGCCGATGGCTGGATGTTACGATGACTCATTCCATTTCCGCGGAGTCTGGTGCGAGGGCGTAGTCGCTCAGATGAAGGGCGATAAAGCGGCGGCCGACGCTGCCTTTACCACCGCGCGTAACGAAGCGGCCAAACTGATCGCGGATCAACCTGACTATGCGGAAGCGCTATGCGTGCTCGGGATGGCTGACGCTGCCTCGGCAACAAAGAGGACGCAATTCGTGAAGAGATCGTCGCGCTGCCGAGCTCGCTGCCAGTCAGCAAAAATGCCATAGAAGGCGCGTTACTCATCAGATACCTGGCTGTTATTTATGCGTGGACGGGAGAAGAAGGATCGCGCGCGCTTGAGCGATTAGATGAAGCAGCGAAACTTCAAATTATTTGAGCTACGGCGAACTGCTTCATCCGCGCTGGGATCCGCTGCGCGGCGATCCGCGCTTCGACAAGATCGTCGCCTCCCTCGCGCCGAAAATAGTTAAAGCAGCTTCCTAACAAAACGATCTAAATCGAGGGTTCCACGTGACATCGAAGCTCTCGACAAAGAACGCGCACAACGGGAGAGCGACTACAACTAGAAGCCGCGTAGCCGCGTCCAGAATTACTCGGCGCAGCACGGCACGCCTGCGCGCAACTTTTGGCGTCTTCTTGCGGGCTGATTCAGCTCATTGTCTCGACCGAGCCAAGCGTGTTATTAAGGTTCGCAAGAGGGCAAGAGGGTGAACGCCCAAGACGGCGTCATTGCTCGTTGCCAGGGTGATTCAACCAAAGCGCGAACCGCGTTTACCGCCGCGCGCAGAGAAGTCGAAAAAGACGGTGGAACGGCAGCCCGACTTCCGCTGCCTCTCTCGGCCAGCCTAGGCGCGATCGACGGCGGTCTCGAGCGGAAAGAACAGGCAATACAGGAAGGACCGCCGCGCTGCGAATTGCTGCCCGTGTCTAAAGATGCTATCGACGGCGCGGCGCCCAGCCATTAATCTGGCGCAAATCTACGCCTGGACTGGTGAGAAAGATCGGGCGGTCAGGGCAGATCGCGACGGTGGGCGCGCCCGAGCACTCCTCAGCTATGGCCTTCTTAAACTTCATCCTTACTGGGACTCGCTGCGTGGCGACCCGCGCTTCGAGAAAATCGTCGCCTCGCTCGCGCCAAAACTTTAGGAGGCAGCGAGTCGACTGCCGTGGTTCTTAGTTTCGCGGGCGGCTCGCCTGCCACGACAGGAATGCGTCTCTGCTCCACAACCTTGCGACGCGGTGATTGTCGATCTTATATTTAGAAGGCGCATTCAGCGCCAGAGATCAGGAGGTCATTATGCCAACGACAATTGCTGCTCCAAAGCCAAAAGCATGCGCCGGCGGCGGAAGAAGATTTTCTGCCGCTCCAGGGCACCGATTACGTCGAGTTTTATGTCGGCAACGCCAAGCAAGCGGCCCACTTCTACAAGACAGCTTTCGGTTTTCAAAGCCTCGCCTATTCCGGCCCGGAAACGGGAACGAAGGATCGAGCGAGCTACGCGATTCGCCAGAACAAACTAACCTTTGTTCTGACCACTCCGCTCCGGCCGGATAATCCGATTGCCGATCACATTCGACAAACACGGCGATGGCGTGAAAGCGATCGCGTTGAAGGTGGAGGACGCAACCTCGGCCTGGGAAGAAACAACGAAGCGCGGCGGCAAGAGTTTTATGAAGCCGACAACGCTATCGGATGATGATGGCGAGCTGGTGATGAGCGGAATTCACACTTACGGCGAGGTCGTTCATCTGTTCATCGAGCGCGAGAATTATCGCGGCGCGTTCATGCCGGGTTTCCGCAAATGGGAATCAGTCTACAAGCCGCCTCAGACCGGCTTGCAATATGTCGATCATTGCGTCGGCAATGTCGGCTTGGAACCAGATGAATCCGTGGGTGAAGTTTTACGAGGATGTGATGGGATTTCGAAACATCCTCAGCTTCGACGACAAGAGATATCTCGACCGAATACTCGGCGCTCATGAGCAAAGTGATGAGCAACGGAAATGGTTTCGTGAAGTTTCCGATCAACGAGCCGGCCGAAGGCAAAAAGAAATCGCAGGTGGAAGAGTATCTCGAGTTTTACAACGGCGAAGGCGTGCAGCACGTCGCCATGGCCACCAAGAACATCGTTGAAAACTGTGACCGAACTTCAGAAGCGCGGGGTCGAATTCCTGAACATTCCGTCGAGCTTACTACGACACGCTGCCCGATCGCGTCGGTCACATCGATGAAGATCTCGAAGCCATTAAAGCGGCTTGGGCATTCTGGTCGATCGCGACAACGAAGGTTATTTGCTTCAGATATTCACGAAGCCGGTGGAAGACCGGCCGACGCTCTTTTTCGAAATCATCCAGCGCAAAGGGCGCGAAGAGTTTCGGCAAAGGTAATTTCAAAGCGCTGTTCGAGGCATTGGAGAAAGAGCAGGACGCGCGAGGCAATTTGTAAAGGAGGGATCGATGATGCCGTAATATCAAAAACTTGGCGAAATTCCGAGGAAACATCACATCTGGTTCCATCGCAACGGCGCGGCGCCGAGCTTACAAGAACGAAGGCATCGCCTATGAGCACGTTTTCACGACGCAAGGATTCGATGAGGCGTACTCGATCATGTATCACCTGCGTCCGCCCACGCGCGTGCGCAACGTCGAGTTAATCAAACATTGGGAACCGAAAAAGGTCACCGATAGTCCGCTGCGGCATCATCATCTGAAGACGGCGAACATTCCCGCGACGCGGCGATCTCTACACCGGACGTATTCCGATGTTGTTCAATCAGGACATGACTGCGTATCGCGCGAAGCCTGCGAAGGCGTACGACAAATTCGAATATTATAAGAACGGCGGCGCCGATGAGAATCATTTTTGTGTTTCAGCGGCGGCGGCACGATGGAATCTGTTTTCGGCAAACTGCCTTATCGCGCCGAGGATTACATCGTCATTCCGCGCGGAATCACCTACCGGCTGGTGCCGGACAACATTGAAGAGGAGGATTACCTTATTCTCGAATCGGTCGGGCCGGTCCGGATTCCGCAGCGTTACCTGAATCACGAGGGCCAGATTAAAATGGGCGCGCCCTACTCCGGAGCGCGATCTTCACGGACCTCGCGAGGTCATCACGATCGATAAGGAGGAAGATGTCGATATTCTCGTCAAGGATGGATCGCGACTTCACTCGCGTGACGCTGGCCGCATCATCCATTCGATGCGCGTTGGCTGGGACGGCTATCTCTATCCGTTCACGTTCAACGCGCAGGATTTCGAGCCGATCACCGGCACGGTGCATCAACCGCCGCCGATCCATCAAACATTCGAGATTCGTGGATATGTTGTTTGCACGTTTGCGCCGCGCATGCTCGACACGCATCCGGAAGCCGTAAAAATTCCATGGGTGCACGACAACGTCGAGGCTGACGAAGTTCTCTTTTACGTGCGCGGAAATTTCGGTTCGCGGCGCGGGATCGAGAGCGGTTCGATCACATTGCATCCGCGCGGCATTCCGCACGGCCCGCACCCGGGGACGATCATGGCAAGCAAGAACGCGACACGCACGGAAGAACTTGCGGTGATGTTCGACACACAGCACACGCTCGAGCTCACCGAAGAATCGCTTGCGCTCGACGATCCAAAATATCCAGCAAAGCTGGCTCGATTAGGTGGATCGCGCTTGCCAGCGCGATGGCAAAGAGCAGAGCTAACCTTTAAACGCAGTTATGATTCAGCGCAGCAATTCAGATCTCGAGGTCGAGGAACGATTCACGCGCGAGGGCAATCGTTTGTCGGGAGAGCGATCTCGACAGAATCGCGGATGCGTACCCGCGAGCTGCTTCAGGGCGTCGGGGAGGACACTGGATCGAGAAGGTCTCCGGCGCACGCCCGATCGCGCGGCGCGCGCGCTTGGAGTTTCTCACGCAAGGCTATCGACAGAATCTCGACGAGATCATAAACGGGGCGGTTTTCGAGTCGGGAGCAAGCGAGATCATTCTGGTCAAAGACATCGAGCTCTATTCGTTGTGCGAACATCATTTGCTTCCTTTCATCGGCCGTGCGCATGTGGCTTATCTTCCAAACGGCAAAGTGCATCGGCTTCGTCAAGGTGGCGCGGATTGTCGATGTCTTTGCGCGTCGTCTGCAGATCCAGGAAAATCTTACCACTCAAATCGCGGAGTCGCTGATGAGATGTCTCGAGCCCTCCGGAGTGGCGGTCGTCGTGGAAGCGAAACATCTTTGCATGATGATGCGAGGCGTCGAAAAACAAAACTCGGTCATGAAAACCTCTTGTCTGCTCGGCACTTTCAAAGAGGACGCCCGAACCCGCTCGGAATTTCTGTCGCTGTTGAAAGATTGAGTGCAGGGCATCTGCGTCAGCCCCGAAAGCTTTCGCGGGTTCGACTGAAACTGCCCTACAATCGCCTGGAATTGATCCCGTCGCGTAGAGACAACTGCAACTAACATTGACATCCTTTTGTTTCTATTCTCAGTCTGGAACCCCAGTGACTTAGCTGCGCGAGAACTGCTGGCTCAATCGAGCCAGTGCAAGAGCGCCAAGAAGTAACCCGAAATCGCGCAGCGCTATCATCAAAGTATCCGGGAATCAGCAACAGGTTTATTATGATCAACGCCAACCAGGCGGCAACGATGTAGGCGAAGATCCGCGGTCTGAGGGCGACTCCGATTCCAGCCACAATCTCGATCACTCCGACGACAAGCATCAGCGCGTGAGGTTGCACGGGTGACATTGCTTGCCACCACTCCAGGGAGATACTGGTCCCAGTTGACCAGTAGGTGAAGGAACTTGTCCAATCCGGCGAGGATGGGCGCAACCGTGAACCCGAACTGGAGAGTCCGGAATGCCTGACGAGCCGGCGAACTCGCGATGTTGTCCGCGGCCGCGGTGGCCGGAGTCGTGTATTTGTTCGATAGTCATGTTCATAAGGCGCAATGTCTTGCTTCATCATAATAAGTCAATAACTTATTTGATTATTTATTGGGCCGAGACGTGAACCTCTTGCGTTGTGAATGTGACGTTCAGGCTCTACGGAGCCTTTGAAGGCGAGCTTATTTCAGCTCAAAGCGGCAGGAGGGCGCTGCTCCGCGGATGCAACATTCTTTCACCGGCGAGCCAACTACAGCCGTGAGCAGTGATTCCGCCAGCAAACATGCTTCAGGATGATTCGCCGTGGCAGCAGCAATCGGACACCCGTTCCCATAGATGAAGTGCTTGCCATCTTCTTCACGAAAGCGGCCGCCCCGCCCAGCTCCTTGAGAATGCGCAGCGCAGCGTCAATTCTTTGCTGACGTGTTTTGCCCTTCAACTCATACAAATGTTCCTGGGCCACGGCTCGCCCAGCGGCACGCATTCCAGCGCGCAAATTTCCCGGCTTAATCTGGCGCGAGAATATCGACATAAGAAGCGAGACCAGCCGCCCGTATGCCTTCGGAAACAATTGTTCGGCTTCCGGCCCGAGCGCATACGTAGTGTGGGGCTTGCGAACGCCTGGTCTCATGCCTGACTGGGACACGAGTCTGTCGCGCTCAAGACTGGCAAGGTGCGCTCGCACGGCGTTGTCAGTCAGGCGCAACTCTGCCGCGAGTTCGTTCACCGTCCGTTCTCGCGTCCGCAGGAGATCGAGGATTTTTCCCCGTGTGCTTTTGAACAACCGCTCTCGCCAGCCTATATGTTTCATTGATTTAAAGATCATGAGGATACCGAGTAAGTCAAAAGAATGTTTGACTAATTCTCGGTTCATGCCTTGTCGAGCAGTGATTGGATGAGAGAGGTGATGACGCCGTGCTTCTGACCGTCAGCAAACGACTCGAAGTTCTCAGCCTCCCGCCGCTTGCACGTCGACCGTTGGAGCGGCATCGAAAATCTGGCGGCTTTTTGGGCCCGAAACGAATGCACGCTACGGGAGCGGCCGCAATTACGTCGCCTATTTCGTTTTCACCGGTCCTGTCGATCCTGCTACGGGAATGCTGATTAACATCAGCGAGATCAAGCAGCGCGCCGGCAGGATTGTGCGGCGAGCGGTTCGACCACAAATTCCTCAATGAAGACAATTCTTCCTTCCGTGCCGTTCCGCCGACTGTCGAAAATATTGCGCGGCAACTCTACGTCGATGTCGCGCCGTTATTCTCTGACAATGTCGCGACACTTGCTGCCTGTCATCTGACCGAGTCGTCTCAGCGAAGCGCAACCTTTTATTCTAATGGCGCTTGCGAGGCGAACTATTGGTTCGAATTTTCAGCTGCGCGCAAAACCACGTCGCCTCGGCTAAGCGCTGAGGAAAATGCGCGTTTGTTTGGTTCGGCCACTTCGATTCACGGACATAATTATCGCGTCCGTCTGACGTGCACCGGATCTTCGAAAGCGTTTAGCGCTCAAGAGCTGCAGCCAGTGGGTCACGATGCAATCCACGCCTTGTTTGCGCGCTTTGCACGAAGAACTCGACCATCGCTTTCTCAATGAAGACGTCGCTGGCCTGGCGAATCACCCCATAACGACGGAGAGTTTGGCCCATTACATCTACCAACGGGCAAACTCGATGACGCCGCTGGATCGCGTGCGTCTGCACGAGCGCGCAGATTTTTTTGCCGAGGCGTGGAAGGATAAAGCGGTGTTCCTGGGGATGCGGATGGCATTTCATGCGGCACACCGGTTACGTGCCGCCACTCTTTCCGACGCCGAAAACGCAAAGCTCTACGGCAAGTGCAACAATCTGCTTGGTCACGGCCATGGCTATCTGACCGAAACAACCATCGGCGGCGATTACGATGAGTGCAGCGGAACGCTCTACGACTTTGTTGAATTTAGGAAAGCTATTCAGGAGTCGTTGGAACCGTGGCGGGATCGGCACCTCGATCTGGAAACAGAGGATTTCCGCAACGCGCCTTCAACTGGAGAAAATATTGTGCGCGCACTCTGGCCGAAGATCGATAATCGGCTGAATCAGCAACTCGTTAGGCTGCGGTTATGGGAGACGGCGAACAATCGGTTCACCCTGCGGCGACTGTAGCGGTGCTCTGTGAGCGCCGAGATCGCAAGTAGGAATCGGCGGTCGAAGACCGCCGCTACAGCTAAATTCAACGTTGGACGTTGAGCGTTGGGCGTTCGACGTTTTTAAGTCCAAATGAAACGTTATCTTATTACGGGCGCGAGTCGGGGAATCGGTCGGGCTATTGCAGAGAAGCTGGCAGCGAATGATGTGCAGCTACTCCTCCACGGACGAGATACAGTGGCCCTGGCGGAAGTCTGTGATTCGATAAACGACCGATGCGCGCGCGTGGTTCGCCTGATCCATGATCTTGCTGTCCCGTCCGGCATTTCCGATCTCATCGATCAAGTTGGAAAGAATCCGGTGGACCTGCTCGTGAACAACGCGGGCATCGCAATCGTAAAGCCCTTTGCGAAATCACGTCGATTGAATGGGAGCAAACCGTGGGGGTTAATATCACCGCGCCGTTTCTGTTAATGCAACACTTCGCGCCCCATATGCCGCCCGGCTCCAGCATCGTCAATATTCTTTCCATTGCCAGCGAAACACCGGGTTTTGCGAACTGGAGCGCATATTGCATGAGCAAGTTCGCGCCTCGAAGGCTTGCTCGCGATGCGTGCGCGAAGAATTTCGCGACCGGAAAATCCGAGTGATCAACGCTTTATCCCGCCGCAGCAGACACCGAACATCTGGACTCACATCGAGGGAAAGTGGCCGCGCCACAAAGTGATCTCGCCAGTGGAGGTCGCCAGCGCCGTGCGTACGCGCTTTCTCGCCCAGCGAACGTCGCGTTGGAGAATATCACGCATTTCCAGCTTGGCTGGAAATCTCGTGATCCGTTAGCAATCTTCGCGCCATCAGAACGTTATAGCCACGGCTCTGTGAGCCGTTTTCCCAGGAGCCTGCGCTCCCGGCACAGGGCATCGGCCGCAGGCCCGTGGCTAAAGCAGCCGGAGAAGATGTTTATCCCATGACCAACGCCGTGCAGAGCGAGCTCAGTGTCAACGTTATCGCGTCGATCATTGTGTCGCTGCTCTTTCTAGCGACGGGCTTTCTGTGGGGCAAATACAAGGAGCGACGCCGCAAGTTTGGCAGAAACCTTGAAGAGTAGCGACTTCTATCCGTTCATCGTCACTCGCGAGAATTTTGGCGAGTTCAGCCTGAAAGATTTTCGGCTGGGCATGCATTACTTCCTCAAGAACCAGGATCACACGGCGGCACGGCAGCTCATTTTCATCGGCGAACAAAACAATGTGCGCGCACAACTCGAGCCCACTGAGCAAAAGGTATACGCGCAGTTATTCGAGAAATATGACGGCAAGAACGATTGCCGACGACACACAAGAATTTCTTGAGAACTACGAGCAGATTGTTGCGCCTGATCGGAAAATCCTTTCCCAATACCGGAGTCGAGATCTTCGCTGCACAACCTGGCCGATCCGGCGCACTCCGCTCATCACGCTCGAAAACAATGTGACCGGCACGGCATTTGCGCGACGGCACAACGAATCTCCTGATTGATCTCAAACGCCGGCAGCTCCTGAACGAAGACAAATTGAATTATGAGCTGAACATCGGCGACGCGGAAATTCAAATGCACGACGATCCCGATCAAACGAAAGGAATTTGGAATCGTTGGTGCGATCTGCATCAACATCGACGCTAATTATATCACCGAAGAAGTGCTGCAAGATCGGCAACGAATCGAAACATGGTTCCGAAACTTTCTTCGGACCGACATGCAGCTGGACGAAAACATCCTTAGCAAGGACGAATACGCGAAGGCGCTAAAAGGCAAACGCCATTTCAAGGACGAAGCGTTTTAAATTCAGTCATTCGAGCGAATCGGAGGAATCTCCTGCTCTAGGAAATATCAGGAGATGTCTCCAGAGCTTCGCGTGAAGCTACGGCCCGGCAGGCGACTTCGCTCGACATGACGGCGCGCCCCGCCTCCAGTCCGGCACGGCGCGCACCGATCCCGCTGCTTACGGCTAGGCGTGCGGTGCTGTCTGGTATTCTGGCTTTTTGTGATACTCGACCAGGCGGAATCCCCAACCGATTAGTGTTGCGAGATCTTTAGTCTTCGTCTTCTTCTCGTTTAGGAACTTTTCGATTCTGGCTTTCAGTTCCGGCTGTTGATCAGTCGTGTCGAGGATTTCGAAAATTTCCATCGACAACAGCCAATCCTCCGGATGTTCGGCCTGCTGCGTCTCCCAAATTTCGCCGAGCCGTTCATAACCGGTTTTGCCCTCGCGAATCTTGCGCACCTGCGCGTAAAGATTCTCGAGTCGTTCGCGCTTCGGCGTGGACGGGACCTTGATGGTGCGTTCCTTTGGAACAAGCGCCACCTGGTTGTAGGCGTCCTTATCTGCCGCGCCATTAAACACCGAGCTGATTCGTTCGCCAACGGCCATATCGAAAAAGCCCCAGTCAGGCTGGAACAGGACGCGGTCACGATATTTCGCGCTGCAGTTTACGAACGTGATCAACAATAATCTCCCGTCGCGACGTAGAATTTTCTCAACTTTCCCCGATACGACAATGCCGCTGATGAACTCGATCTTCGCTTTTTTATCTTCAACAATTCCAAGGGCGTGGAGTTGATCGTTGGTGAGCAGCTCCGGCGCCGTTGATGTTTGTTTCCATTTGCCAACCGGCGAACCGAAACCCTCCTTGTGATAATCGACGCCGTGGCCTTCGAGTTCTTTGCCTATGGAATGCGAGCGCAGTCTTGCCCGGTTGTCCGCAGATAAATCGGCGAATCGTTTTCGTCTGTTATGACTTCAGCGAAAATTCCGCTGACCTGGAGACCGGACGAATACTCACAGGTCGCAGTGTTGTTGCATTCGATCGCTTTGTTGATGCCTTCGAGTCCGCCAACTTTGAACGCCATCTTGCTGGCAAATTCTTCGAGCTACATCTTTGAGATGTTGAAAATCGCGGCAGACAAAAAGCTGCGGTTGTTTCGTGGTGATATCGAACGCGCAATTCTGAGCGTCAATGGAGTAGGGGATCTTCTTTACCGCCGGCTCCAGGCATGAAACCGATTCACCGATCGATGAAAGCAAACCAGCTCCGTAAATTTTTGGATTCTCAAGCGTGCCGATAAGCCCGTATTCGACCGTCCACCAATGCAAGCGCGAGAGCAGCGCCATTTCCGGAGGGTCGCGCCGAGATTTTTCTGTCGATGCTCGACCAGCTTCGGTTGCTTCATCGACTTCTTTCGGATCAGCGTTCGGTCGTTCCTTCAAGATCGATAGGTGCCGGATCGCTTGATACAGCTCGAAATCTTTCCTGGATGACATCGCTTTCGCGCCGACTTCGCCGAAGCGTTGCAAATAATTCGAGTATTCGCGGTCGACAATGATCGGCGCATGACCGGCGGCCTCGTGCACGATGTCCGGCGCTGGCGTGTATTCGATGTGATGGATTTGGCGCATGTCGCACGCGATCACCAGCACCTTGTAGGCTTGAAATTCCATGAACGCCGCCGGCGGAATGAAACCGTCCACTGCCACCGCGCCCCATTCGATCTTTGCCAGGATATCGTTCATCTCTTCAATGCGCGGGATGCGCTCGAAGGAAATGCCCGTGTTGAGAAGGCCCTGGAAATAAACTTTGTGCGCGTATTCCTTCAGAAAAAAGTGTTCTGCCGCATGATGAATCGCCAGACGGCGTGATCGACCGACGTGTAATCGTCGTAGCGCTGATCGACTGCGAATTGGAGTAAGTGTTTCGGACAAGCAGCGACCGCCGCGTTGCTATAGCTGATACCGCCTTTAGAATTCATCGGCAACCTCCGGAAAATATAAGTAACCTATGACTCGTTTGCGGAGCGGGCAAGAATGATTCGACTACTGTCCGACGCTCAGTTCGACTCCTGGACGCTCACAGAGCGCCGCTACAGTTTCGATCGCGCGCGAATCACGCGTCGCGCGATCCAGACGATTCCGACAATTGCAATCGCCCACGGCGCGAGAAACGCGATCGCCACGCCAATCATTCGCAAGCTCCACATAATTGCGCTCGCGCTTTGAGCCAGTGTATGCCGCAGCGTGGCAAGCAAGCCGCTTTCCTCGGTAACAATATTGCCCTGGCTGTAAACCTGGATCGAAACATCCGCCGGTGCATTTGATTCATCGATCTGCGCGTCCGCGCGGTCCTGACGTTGCACACTTACGTTTTCGACTCTGCCTAACGAGTTGAGCGATTGCATGAGCGCCGGGTAATTCTTCATCGCCACGCGCAGCGAAACACTTGCCACTTCACGTCCATTCGGGTCACGGCTGAAAGTCGAACTGCGAACACGTCCGCCTTGTTTCTCGGCCAAAGCACGAAGCTCCTTAGCCTTTTCGTCCACCGACGACGTGCGAATGCGCAGGCTCGTTTGCTGGAAAGCTTGCTCCTGCTCTTCGCGCGAAATGGTGATGTTGAGTTCCACCTTGTCGCGCTTGGTCCTGGCATTTTCCGACATCCCACTCCCCCTTGCGCGATGCGTTGGGTCTGCATTTGGAAATTTTCAACGCGCCCAAATCCTTTGACACGGCCGATTACGGCATCGCTTTCTTCCGGAGCGATCAGCATGCTCAGCTGCGCTGAAACGCGTCCAGAATAATCGCGGTTTAGTTGCGCATTTGTGATTTGCACCTTTGGCGAGGCGAGGCTCTTGGCCTCGTTGTAAATTTTCTCCACGTCAGGGGTGTAAAGAGAGAGTTGCGCGCGCTCCTTGAGCAGAAAGGCCGCTGGTTCTTCCATGTCCTTTTCGGTCAGCGAAATCGTTACCGTGGCGAATTGCACCTGCGAATCCCAATATTTTAATTCGCCCTGCATCTTTTCGATCTCTTCACGCACGCGGCCCAGTTCCTTTTCCACCTGAAGCAGATCGGACACTTTACCGGTCTTCGTTTTCAACATGTCGATGAGACGCTGCTCCATCACGTGGGCGTTCTTCAGCCGCGCATCGGTATCGAAATACGCCTTGGTCACGTCTTCCGTGCCAAGTGTCTGGTTCTTTAATTCACCAAGACTCCGGATCCTTTGCAGAAAGCGATCCAGGTTTTCGGGCAGCACCTTCACGACGATCTGACCCTTGCAGTTTTCCATTCGCCTGTTTCTCGGAATCTGTCGTAGCAACGTACCCGTGTTCTTCGTTCGCAAATGCAGTGATCTTCTGGACAGCATTATCAAAGCCGACAATCTCCAGTTCGACTGTCGCGTTTGCGAATTAGTTTGCGATTGGCTAACGCTGGAGCAGTCTCCTGGACTGAAGCTTGCGCGGCTTCTTCCGCAACAGTCGGAATATTTGATCCAGTAACGATCGTTCGTTCCACCTCAGCGCCCGCTCGTTCCCACGTCCTTCGACTCGGCTGGAGCCGGTGGCGGTGGCTCCTTTAGCGGCAAATTTCGTGATCGACCAGCGGCGACTTCGTCTGACTTCGCTAAAGCACCCGATTCAGCTGCTCGCGATGCTGGAACCTGTGACGGTTGCGCGGCAAACTGTTCTCCGACGTAGCGTTCGCGTTCACGCGGCGCAGTTACAGGTTCACCGGTGATCATCCGTCCGATCTGCACAAGTCCGAGCAAAACGGCGACGACTGCTGCGATTTGAGTGGCGCGTAAGCGCATTAGATCGACGAGCAGTTTTACAAGTCCGCTTCGTTGAGGGACGCGACTGCGAAAACCAGCCAGCATACGCTGTTCGAAAGCAGGATCGGCTTTTTCCTGTGCGAGAGTTTCTTCCAGAATTTTGTTCATAGTTTTGATTTCCTGATGAGTTTTTCGGCATTCCGCGCAATCGACCAGGTGCGCGTGAAGCGCGCTCTGTTCGTTACCGGACAGTTCGCCGTGCAGATCGGCGGCCAGCCATGTGTCGATTTCGTCGTGAATCGTTGCCATACGTTTAGTCCATTGCGGCGAGAGCAGGGCGAAGTTGTTTACGCATGGACGCGAGCGCTCGTCCCAGGATTCCGCGGAGCGCGCCATTAGTTAGCCCCAGGGTGTTTTCGATAGTGCGATAATCCATCTCTTCGAAGTAGCGCAATGTAAGCGCCGCCCGATGGAGTTCCGGCAATGCGGCGAGCGCAGACTGCAACTGTTGATCTAAAACGGTCGGTGTTCGCTGGCTCCGGCTCGACCGGTTCGATTAGCTGTTCCGACAAAGGAACAGTGCGGCGTTTGCGAAAAACGTCGTGCGCCTTGTGTCGCGCAATGGTTGCGAGCCAGGCGGGAAGCTTTTCAGGATCGCGCACTCGCCAACGCGTTTTCCACGCTTTCACGAGCGAGTCCTGCACGACGTCCTCCGCTTCCTCGCGGCTTTGCAGAATGCCGTAAGCGATGGCAAACAGTGGCCGGCTATGCGTGCGAATGATCATTTCAAATGCCTCTCGATCGCCGTGAATGGCCGCCCGATATTGTTCGCGTTCGCTGGCATCCATTTTGTTGCGATCTAAAGCCTAGACGCGTGAGGCGGCGATTCCGCGCGAAATCTTTCCGGGAATTCTCAAGATGGATCGGCTTCTCCGAAGACGATGGGAAGACCACTCGCCGAAGGCGCAATACTAGGCGGCAAAGCCGCAGTGCTTATCAACGCGTTGCGGACAACGCGTTCCACCTAAAAATGAGGACTGTATTCCCGACACTGACCAAGTCTTTCACCCGCGCGGCGTCCCAGTTTGCCAGGCGAATGCAGCCGTGACTGGCGGCACGGCCGATTGTTTCGGGATTGTTCGTCCCGTGAATGCCGATGCCAGGCTTGTTCAACCCCATCCAGAGAACACCGACGAGATTGTTCGGGCCTGGTGGAAGATTGTAATAATTTTCGGTGCGCACACCGTAATTGAGCATTCCTTCATCGTAGCGGAACCAGGGCCAGACATTTGCGCCGAGAATCTTCCACGTGCCCACTGGAGCCGGCAGAGTTTTCGATCCAGGCGTAATCGGAAAAACACAGACGAGCTGATCGTGGTCGAAGACCTCCAGAAGGTGCTCGTGTGTATCGACAAAAACCTTACGGGAGGCGAACGCCGGATTTTCAGGGACTTTCCCCTCGGTGAATTTCTCAACCTCAAAGGGCAATACATTCGGCACCTTCAAAGTTTCGCCGGGCTGAAGCTGCTCCCAGTTCTTTCCGGGATTAAGTTTCTGAATGTAAGACTCGGCCGAATGATAACGCTCGGCGACGAACTCGAGCAGGGAGGTATAGGGCAGCCATTTTAATCTGGCCTGCTCGGCACGGCTGCCCGGCACGTTGCCCACCAACTTCAGATCTTCATCCCTGATCGTGTAAGTAGTGTAAGTCACAGGCACTTTGATCGAGCATCCATTGATCGACCGCGCCAGTCTTCGGCATGGCGTGCGCATGCTTGTATGAGATGAGCGCTTTGCGGAAGAATTCGCCCATCCTTCCGTCAATTTTCCCAGGCCCGAAATCGCTGTTGTCCAAAAAATTTGCAATCGCGTAGCGGTCTCCTCGTCGTAATTCGGCAACGCGACGGGATAAACGCGAGGCGGCGGCGTGGTGTTCTCCTGCGGCGGCGTGGTGTTCTCCTGCGCCAGCGCGAACATTGCGATCGCGATGATCCCGAAAATGTAAAAAACGACCTTCATCGGCGGAAGTTATGCGCTGTGAATCCGACAACGCAAACGCGATCTTCCTTTCGTTATGCTGGCGACGCGGCTGTCTCTTTAAGCAGCGTGTCGGCCTCATTCTGGCAACCCATCCGTCCCCGCGTCGCCGCAATCAGCACTAACGCCAATGCGCACGCCGCTATCGTCAGGTTCGAGTAGCTGCCGAGCACGGCCGGAGTGGGGAAAAGCCGGATCAGACTCGTAGCATAGAAGGTGTTCCAGGAGGCATGCACCAGGATAGCCATAAGCACGCTGTCTCTCGTGTTGTTGACCACCCAGATGATAATTAAACGCAGACCCACAAGAGCCAAGGCAAACACGGCGAAGTCGAGAACGGTATCCCGCGGAGGAATGTCCCTTACGTCTTCGGACGGGATCAAGAATCCAGGCAAGTGCCACAGTGCCCAAAGGCCACCAAGCAGTAGGCCTCCGAGCAAAGGACCGCACATCTTGCTGCAAGCGCGGCTGTGCGAATCCCGTCCAGCCCGGTTCTTCAAACAGCGGTCCGCCGATGATGGCCATGCAGACGAAGGCTTTCAGATAGGCCAGCGTGATTGGCTGGGCGGAAACGTCGAGCGATTCCAAAGCCCCAGGCCGGATGATAGTAGCGAGCACCATAACCGCCGGGCAGGCCAATAAGGGCAAACAGTGCCCATCGAAGCCCGACGCGCCAGCGCTGATCCGCCGCAACAAGCGACTCATGCCCGGCCACCCTTCAATTACGCCCGTCATGATAAATCCCGACAAGATTGGTCCGAGCAAAGCCGGCGATGGCCAACCAACGCACCGCCTGGGGACTCAGACTGAGAACTCCGTAATACATGAGCAGACCCGGCAGGAACATGAGCCAGGAGAAACCAAAGGCGAGGAGGAAGTAGCAGACCAAAGCGACGGCGAGCGGGTAAGCGATTGGCGAACGGAGGCAGGCTGTGCGGGTGCAGCGCTCAACTTCGGAACTCTCCTTCAAGTGAAATCTAGTCATGTAAATGGCAAGGGTGTATCGCTCGAGTGCGATAATGCACTATCCCTTGTCATGCGCATACGATCTTTCTGCAGATAAGCGAAGATCATTGTGCAGAATTGCAACCTTGAGGCGATAGGGGTAGCCATTAGTCGAGTGAAGAAAAGCTCTCCGATTCTGTCATTTGAATTGGATTGCTTGCCATTTGGTACGCCAGTTCTAGTTTTGGCGCGGTGAAAAAGATCGAGGCAGTCATCAAGCCTTTTAAAGCAGAGCCGGTGAAGGAAGCCCTGATCGCGGCAGGCGTAGAAGGAATGTCTCTCAGCGAGGTCAAAGGATTTGGCCGACAGAAGGGACACAGCGAAATTTATCGCGGCACCGAGTACACCGTTGATTTTCTTCCGAAGATAAAATTCGAAATGGTCGTTCCAGACGACCGCGCACAGCGGGCTGTCGAAGCAATTTTGGGAGCGGCCAAAACAGGGAAGATCGGCGATGGCAAAATCTTTGTAACCGAGGTCGAAGAGGCGGTGCGCATTCGGACGGGTGAACGGGGAACGGAGGCACTGTGAGCGCGAGGCGCCGCTGCGTTACACCGTTGAATCGTTGAAACGTTAAAGCGAAATGCAATCTCAACGACCTAACCTTTTAGAGTCTGCCTTCAATTTCTTAACGCTTCAACGCTGTAACCCTTCAACGCTTTAACGAAACAAACTCATGCACGAATATCTGCTGTCAGTCTTCCTCGGAGTCGTCGAAGGGCTGACGGAATTTCTTCCGGTAAGCTCAACTGCGCATTTGCGCATCTGTGAAGCATTGCTGCATATCGACCTTCACGACGGCTTTTGGAAAATGTACACCATCGTTATCCAGCTCGGCGCCATTCTGGCGTTACCGGTTTATTTTTGGAACCGCATTCTGCAATTTGTTCGCACGTTTCCAAAAGGCGAACGCGGCGATCGCACTATTTTCACGCATCCGTTGAGTCTTACCTTAATCGCGTTTGTCGTAACCGCGATCCCAGCGTGGGCACTTACGAAACAAATCGGCAAAAACCTGGAAAATCTCTGGGTAATGGCCCTCGCGCTTCTCATCGGTGGAATTGTGATGTGGATCGTTGACGCTGTTTTCCACGCGGCCGCGCACGATGCATATGGAGGAAATGACTTTGCCGCAGGCGGTCTGGATTGGTGCAGCGCAAATTCTTTCTGCCATTTTCCCAGGGACATCCCGCTCGATGTCCACGATCGCCGCCGGCCAGGTCGCAGGCCTGTCGCGTCCAGCCGCGCTCGAATTTTCGTTTTTTTATCGATGCCAACGATGGTGGTGGCGACGGGGTTTGATTTTTGAAGACAGTGATGCCACATCATCACGAGGCGGATATTGCACCGCTGACAATGAATCCGCACGCGTGGATTGTGCTCGCCATCGGGTTCATTGTTTCGTTTGTCGTAGCACTGGCCGTGGTCGCCTGGTTTATGAATTGGGTGCGCGCCCGCGGGTTTGTGCCGTTCGCGCTTTACCGGATTGTTCTCGGCATAGGACTATTGACGCTGTTGATGCGTGGCATCATGTAATCAATCAGTCATGGCGACCGACGTTATTCTTCCGGATCTGCAAAGCGCTGTTCTTTGTGAGGACGTCCGGTGCGAAATCAACGGCATGCAAACGCTCGTGGGCGTGCTGAGTGTCGTCCCCGCGCCCGCGCTTACCGATCAATTATATCCGGCTCTGCATCTGGACACGGTGGTGCAGCGGAGCGGGAAAATTTCGGCAAAATCCCGCATCGTCGGTGTCGACGAACAACAGGTCATCGCGCAGGCGGAAGTGGAATTTGTTTTGAAGGAGATGGAAGGCCATGCGACCAACGTCCATTATTTTGGCGGAGTACAGTTTCAGCAGCACGGATTACATCACGTTGAGATTTATCTGGAAAACGAATTGCAGCTGCGTTTTCCCTGCCTGTGATCAAGGTCGCGCGGCCAACTGGATAAGCAGACGTTTTGTGAATGGGGGCTTGCGAACGGGTTGGAGTTGCTTATCACGACGATTTATGCCGAGGGGATTTTTCATGGTGCTGCTCTGCAGCTTCATCCTCGTCGGCCACACGCGCGCACAGGAGGTAATCGTTGCTCGCGAGACGAAACCGGAAGCTCCCAAACAAGCGGCGCCACCTCCGGAGCAAACTCCCTCGGAATCAGCAACACCGGAGCCGGAACGACCTAAACCCAAATCACGCAAAAAATCTGCATCGGCAGAGCCCACGCTCGAGCAAATGCGAATGGCGGGAGCCCTTGCCGCCGAGCGGCTGAACAATCCGAGTCCATCACAAAGCGAAGAGATCTGGCCAATCAGATTCCGAGGCTGCCCCAACGCCAAGCCCAGCTGTCCCTGAAACTCCCAGGCCGGCAAAGAAGGAAACTCGCTCTGAACAGACGAAGCACATCGCGTCGGCCAAGTTCACGAACTGCAAAGCCGGAGGCGACCGGCGTGGTGCGGCCAACGTTGATGGAATCCGGAAGACGAGCACCCAACTGCACTCTCCTTTGCCAAAAGGGCAAACGCCGGCACCCTGATGCGAAGACTGTCGCCTGTAGGGCAGCTTGCTCATGCTCTTCCCTTCGATGCTGGCTCTGAACGAGCAGGAGAGAATGCGCGCAAACGCGAAATGTGTTGCGTCCAGCGTTCGCCAACCTATTATTCGTAGGCAGTCCCGACTGTGTCCTGCCGGATGCATCGGGAAAATTTTTGCCCATTTCTGATTGCAATGGCCAATACAATTTTAGTTGGAGCGCAGTGGGGCGACGAAGGTAAAGGGCAAGATTATCGACGTGCTTACAGCGAAGGCTGACATCGTTGTTCGGAGCCAGGGTGGGAATAACGCGGGGCACACTGTCTTCCATCGTGGCGTTAAATACATTCTGCACCTGATCCCCTCGGGAATTCTGCGACGCGGCAAAGTTTGCGTAATTGGAAACGGCGTCGTTATCGACCCGATCGCATTGCTTGGTGAGATCGATGGTTTGCGCAAACTAGGGGTCACAATTGGCAGGAATCTGCTGATCAGCGACTGCGCCCACCTCGTCCTCCCTTATCACCGCCTGCTCGATGAGCAGCGCGAACTGCGTCAAGGCCATACCAGAATTGGAACTACCAAACGCGGGATTGGCCCAGCTTATGGCGACAAAGCAGCGCGCACGGGCCTGCGCATGTCCGATCTGATGCAGCCGATTGTGTTCTCGAAAAATTGCAGGCCAAGGTGACCGAGAACAACAGAATTCTCCAAGCACTCGGCGCGAAGCCTGTCAGTTTTCGAGAGGTCAATGAAAGCTATCTGGCAGCAGGCGAGAAGATTGCGCCCATTCGTTGGCAACACGGTCGTGTATCTCCATCGCGCCATGGAGCGAGGCAAAAAAGATTCTTTTCGAAGGAGCACAGGGAACATTCCTCGATATCGATCACGGCACCTATCCGTATGTGACTTCCTCAAAACACAACCGCCGGGGGCGCATGCACCGGGACCGGCGTGCCGCCTCATCGGATCGACCGCGTCGTGGGCGTGATGAAGGCGTATACAACTCGCGTAGGCGAGGGGGCTTTGCCGACGGAAGACATGCAATTGACGCGAGATGCTTCACAACCTGGGAGAGAATTCGGCGCTACCACAGGTCGCAAACGCCGCTGCGGCTGGTTCGATGCTGTGGCAACCCGCTACGCCCGAATGATCAATGGGATCGACGAGCTTGCCATCACTAACCTGGACGGGCTGGATGATGTCGATCCGATCCGGGTTTGCGTAGCTTATCGGCTAAACGGAAAGCGTCTGGCTGTTCCGCCCTGCGATGCGAGACAGCTGGCCAACTGTGAGCCAATCTATGCAGACGTGCGCGGCTGGAATACGCCTACTCATTCTGCTCGAACTTTTTCGCAACTTCCTCCTGCGGCGAGAGGAAATACGTCAGATACATCTCCGAATTAACCGGAGCAAAATTGTCCATGATTAGCGTCGGGCCGGCACGCGGTGAGACAATCATCTTGTAGTCATGCCTCCGAACGTGAAGAGCGTTCCTCGTCACATCGCAATCATCATGGACGGTAACGGCCGATGGGCCAAGGGTCGCGGGCTGCCGCGCATCAAAGGACACGAAGCTGGTGCCCAGGCTGTTCGCGAATGCGTAGAAGGATGTGGCGAATTAAAGAATAGAATATCTCACACTTTACGCTTTCTCCGCTGAGAACTGGCAGCGTCCCAAGACTGAAGTCCTCGCGCTCATGCGCCTGCTCGAAAAATTCTTGAAAGAGAAGACGCCGGAATTGATTGAGGAAAATGTGCGTCTTCAGGCCATCGGCCGCCTGACTGATTTACCCGCGAGTTCGCAGGAACAACTTCATAGAACGATCGAGCAAACTGCTGGCAATACTGGTTTGACTCTCATTCTCGCTCTGAGTTATGGGGGCCGTCTCGAAATCATCGATGGCATCAAGAGTCTGCTTCGCGCGATCGAATTGGGCCACATCGACAGAGCAATGATCGATGTGGAGATGTTTAGTAAACACCTTTACACGACGGTACTATCCCGACCCCGATCTACTCATTCGCACTTCGGGCGAAATGCGTCTATCGAACTTCCTGCTCTGGCAAACGTCCTATACCGAGATGTATATCACGCCCAAACTGTGGCCCGACTTTACAAAAAGGACCTCATTGCCGCCGTGGAAGAATTTGGGCGGCGCCAACGTCGTTATGGAGTCGTGGTGTAGCCTCGCTTCCTCGACACGGCGCAATGTAAGAAGCTATTCTTCACGTTGGAGTCCAAGCTATGAGATTCGAGAATCAAGTTGCAATCGTCACCGGCGCGGGGCGAGGGATTGGCCAAGCTACCGCCCTGCGACTGGCAAATGAGGGAGCGCGGGTCGCGTGCGTGAGTCGCACGGAAGCGAACGCAAAGAACATCGCGAACCAGATCAACGCAATTCGCGCCGACGCGGGAAGGGCCTATACGCAGTCGATGTTGCGGACCATGCAGCCGTACACAAAATCGGCGCTCAAATCCTCGGCGATTTTGGCAGGGCCGACATCCTGATTAACAACGCAGGTGTTACCCGAGATGTGCTTGCCATGCGAATGTCGCTTGAGGACTGGGACGCGGTCGTTAACACAAACCTGCGCGGCACCTTTAGTTTTACCCAGTCGATTATCCGCGCCATGATCAAGCAGCGTGGCGGGCGCATCATCAACATCAGTTCGGTAATCGGTTTGATGGGCAATGCCGGGCAGACCAATTATGCGGCCAGCAAAGCGGGCGTGATCGGTTTTACCAAGTCCCTTGCCCGCGAGCTGGCGAGTCGCAATATCACAGTCAACGCTGTAGCCCCGGGATTTATCACGACAGACATGACTGCCGGACTTTCCGAAGAAGTTAAGAATTCCATCCAATCAAAGATTCCTGCTTGGCAAAACGGGCACGCCTGAAGACATCGCAAACGCAGTGGCATTTCTCGCGTCTTCTGAAGCCGGTTATATCACCGGCCAGGTGTTGTGCGTCGACGGCGGAATTGTGATGTGATGCGCTTACGGTGAAATTCTGCAGCGACGACTCCGAAATTGAGATGGCACCAGTCACTTACGTGCGCTGTATGATGGTAATGCGCCCATTCGCTAACAGAATATTGCCGGCTAAAACGCGGCATTCATAAATTGTGTTGGCACCGTCACCAAACAGGCGATTCGCACAAATCCGAAGCGGTGATGCGATGTCATCCAGACGCGCCGCATGCAAGTGCGCGTCCCGCAAGGCAGCCAGGTAGCCAGGCGGTGCGATCTTACCAACCGAGCGGGCCCGCAAGCCGCCGTGGACTGCCGCCGCTTGCGCGCCGTATTCGAAAGCGTGCAGAGCAGATAAACGTCCGTCGCGGCGTAGTGGATTAGCGGGGTCACGATGCGTGTTAGTGACGCATGTAATCGATCGATCATCCCACAGAGTTACCTCATCCAACAAACACATCAGACCGGAGTGGGGAATCAATGTGCGAATTTCTGCTTTGTTAATCGTCGTGCCGTTAGTCATTGTGCACGGCCGGTAAGATCCCAGAACTGGGTAATGTCCACGAAACACACGAAAGGCTCTATGTTTTCCACTAGGACGTTTTGGCTGTATTCGCGTGTTTAGCGCGTAGTTGCCTGCCGACTTAATCCCAAAACGGATAGAAATTAAACCAGTTGTAAGGCGCAAGGCGCGCGTAATACTCCAGCCGCTCGGCGTAGCGCTGCATCCATAGCTGGATCTCTTCAGCACGACGATCGCGATCCAAAGTGATCTCATCGGCAAAATGTTCGAAGTAAATTTCGTAACGGTTCCCGCCGCGGTAGAGACCGAAAAACAAAATAACGGGACGATGCGTCATGGCGGCAAGCACAATCGGGCCGACCGGGAACGCGGCTGGCCGGCCAAGAAACTGGCATCGGGCTGTCTTACCATCGTTCGACACGCGGTCGCCCAGCGTGCCAACGACAGAATCCCGCATCGAGGCTTTCCTTAACTGTCAGCAAAGTATCCAACCGATCCGGCGCGATTACCGTGCTGGCGATCACAGGGTTCAGCGCATCCAGAAAACGGGTGATATTTTGGTTGTGGTTTGCGTTCATTAAAACCTTGAGCGGAAACTTTCCCTGCATCACGCCCAGAGCTCGCAATACCTCGAAGCTGCCCAAGTGTGAGCCCAACAGCATGCAGCCCTTTCCGCTTTCCATGTGATGGTGCAGGATTTCTTTGCCATGAAGCTTTACGCTCAAAACGCTGGAACTCACCGCGCAACAGATAAACGCGATCCAGAATGGTAGCGGCGAAGCAAATGAAAATGACGAAACACATGCCACCAGTGGGCAGGGTAACCGCGCATTTGCTTAAGATATTCGTACGAAGTTCGGCGGGCCGCGCATGCAGTAATCACATAATAGGCTGTGATCGGATATAACAGCAACCTTTGCCGCCCAACGCCCGATGTACGTCGCGATCCAGGCAATCAATCGCAGCGAAGCGAGTGTGCCGCGTTCCGGCGAAGCCCGTCCAACGCACTGGAGCGCGAGGCTTTCGTCTCGAGAACGTCCGAGGTCATTTGCCGGGCACGACGTTTTGTCCGCAGATCGCGCCGGTGAAAAAGTGTGGGTAGATCTCGCGAATACGATCGATGTTCGGCGCAACTTCGGCGCGCTGAAAGCCTGCGCGAGTAAACGCGCGCCGCCACTGCTCTGCAGTCAGAAATCCTGGATTCGGGCGAATCTCCGGATCTGTCTGGACGTTGGTAAAGCTCTCGAGAATCTGAAACATCAGCTCGGGATAAATCGGCTGATTGAGGATACGGCCGCAGGCATTCGCCGATCACGAGCCAGCCATCGCCGGCCAGAGCCGAGCGTGCTTCATTCAAGCTAAACAAGAGATCGTTGGAGATATGCATGACGTTAACGGCGTATACCAGATCGAATTCACCCGGGTTGATGCCTTGAGTGCTCCAAGGCAAATCGAGATTGAGCGCGGCCCATTCGAGGCGGAAGATCAGGATATTGCCTTGCGAGTTTACGCTGGCCGCATCGCAGGAAGAACGCGTTCGGCTCCGTGATGAGATAACGTTCCACCCGCGGCAAAAGTCCGCGTTCGTCAAACAAGCGTAGCAAAATTTCGCTGGCGCTGCCGGGGCCGGCGCCGACTTCTAAAATCCGAAGCGCGCGCTGACTGGAAACACGCTCGGCGGCAAGCGCGGCGCCAACCCAGTTATTCACGGCGTAGGTTGAATTGTCGTTGTGAAAATAATTCAGCCATAGCGGCACGCCTTGAGGACCGAGCAAATTGCGATCACCGCTTTGTTCGCCATTTGCCACTGCCGGATAGAGACTCGCGGCGTGATCCAGTAAATCCAAGAGTCGCCGCGTTCGCAGGATCGATCTGCAGACCCGCTGCACGCAGGTTTTCGAGATCGGGTGACCTCGGCGTGTGCCGCAGATGGTATAAGCGAGTGTTCCCATCGGTCCGAGCTTCGACGCAATCGATTTCGACCAGACGTTCCAGGATCCAATGCAAAGCGAACTTGAAAGAGGGCTGAAAGGAAAGGAGACGACACAACTCATCGACCGATCGCCATTGCGCTGATGTGATCGATCACCTTCAACCGGCGCGCCAGATCGATAGCCATCCCGACGCTGTAAAGTTCCAATAGTTCCGATGCTTTGATACAGTCGTTCACTGAACACCGGCGGTGGATATTCCTTCAGGTATTCAACCAGGCGTGGATCGCTTGGCTGTACGTTAAAGGTTTGCGCGTCTGAGAGTGGCGCGTTCACGAAGTCACCTTTGTCCCGCAATAAACTTCAAGGATTGGCCTTCAGCTATTACGTGGCCTTCGATGCGGCAGCAAAAATTGACTCCGGTCGCGTCATCATTGCTCGTGGAAAGGCAGATCGTAAAATGGCTGCTCAGGCTTTAGTGGCTGCAAAAACTTGACCGTGCGGATCGCCGTAAGCTGACAATCTTTCCGCCAATCACGCAACGCTGCGAGAACTTCATCGAGAATCAGCATGCGCCTGGGTGTGAGGCGCGTCCGGAAAATGTCCGGGCAAGCTGGGATGATCGGCCGTAACCGAGCGGCGTAATTCAAAGGTCATGTCAGCAAAGTTTCCTCATGCCAGTAGCTCCAGCAACTCGACCCGCTCTTGTAGAGTTGTTGACCCTACCTCTTAACCAGCTTTTCCAGCTCGCTCGCCAGACGTCATGTTTCCTGCGCGCAGCTAGACCGAACCGATCGCAATAGGCTGCGAATCGAGCGGCGCTCTCCGCTTCTTGCACGCCGAACTGTGAGAGATCATGCCCGATGAAGCCCATTTCGTTCCTGCAACTGGCTTGCCAGTGCCCGGCGCATCCGTTGCTCTACTTTCGCGGACAACGACCAACCGAAGTGCGTATAAATTCGTCGCACCACCGCGAGAGGATCGCGACGGGATCTCGGCATAATCCACGTCGCAAATGCGACGCTCTGCCAATCGATCTCGCTCTCGCAAGAATCTATCCAGCGTGTTCGACCAATAATCGATCGCCTCGCGGCAAACAGTGAGTGGATCGACCGCGTCGCTAAACACACGGCGGAGGATCGTTATCAAACTCGATACTGAAGCCATGGCATCGAGTGGCGCTCGATGGGTTTGGACAAAAAGCGCGTCAGGGTAAACAGCCAGCAGACTTGGCAAGGCAAACATGTGCGTGGGGGCTTTGAGCACCCAACGCCGCGCGTTTTGCCGGATCTGCAGATGTTGAAGAAAACGGCGGTGATACTCGTATGCCGGTCGCAAATCCTGGCGAAAGAACCAGGCCCGATACGAAGGGACATAACACATCGCATCGAACTGGTCACTCATGAACGTCGGCGCCATGAGACTGACACATTCTTGCGGAAGCTCTGCACCAACGGGGTGCACCTGGCGAAATGTAGGCGCCAGCCAGTTGAAGCAATTACAACTGCTAATTGCCCGCTGAATTCGCCGCTTCTCATTATCGCCAGTAGGTGGGGATGGCGTCATGACTTCCCACGTGAGGGGAACTACGGTGCTCGGGATCTAAGGCGAGCAAGGTGTGCAATACCGTCGTACCGCTCCGGGGCAAACCGACGATGAAGAGCGGTTCGCGAATCTCCTGTCGCGCAATGCTTGGATACGCCTTCCGATCTCGTTGTATGAACAAACGTGAACACAATATGCGTATGAGATCTGCCCGAAGGACGATTCTCCCGATCAGGTTAAGCTGGGCCTCGCGCTGGCAGGGAATCGAGCAATCGCGAGATGACCCTCGAAAAAGTCACCTCCTCCAAAATCATCGAGGCCGCAACGGCGTTTTGCCGTCTCGATTACATCAGCTCGCACGAAGAGGAGACGCGCGGAATTGGGCTTCTATCCAGCAAGGCACCACAGCCATTGAGAAGCCGGACAGGCAAGATCGGGCGAGTCTGATCGAGAGTCGTGCCGGAAGAATTCATCAATGAAAAGAATGCCGCTGTTCTGCCAGATTCGGCAACCGTTGGCTACTAGGACTTTAGGGCAATATGAACATCGTGAAGAGACGGAAGCAACATCCCAAACGGTTGCACTCTTATCATAATCATTCCATTTTGCTGCTATGGGCACGGAGAAGGCAACATTTGGCGCAGGCTGCTTTTGGGGGTCGAAGAGACTTTCCGCAATTTGAAGGGAGTCTTGTCTACAGCAGTCGGTTATGCCGGGGGAGCGAAGGAGAATCCTACCTACGAAGATGTTTGCACTGACAAGACAGGCCACGCCGAAGTTGTGGAAGTGGAATTCGATCCATCACAAAACCACATACGACGAACTTTTGGACGTTTTCTGGTCGAACCAGACAACCCCACCAACACTGAACAGGCAGGGTCCGGATGTTGGGACACAGTATCGCTCAGTAATTTTTTATCATTCGCCCGAGCAAAAGTCGGCAGCGGAAACATCCAGGAAAAAGATCGATGTGAGCGGACGTTTTCGCGGGCCAGTGGTAACGCAAATTGAACCTGCGCCGAAGTTCTGGCGCGCGGAAGAATATCATCAGCGTTATCTGCAAAAGCGCGGGAAGTCACACTGCGCGATCTGACTTTAAGCACGGATGGGTCGCCACGTAATTCGAACCAAGAATTTCGCTACCGACGCTGCCGACTTCATTCTCGACGAGGCGCACAAAGCCCTTGAGAACGCAGCGAGTTCGCATTGCGCTTTCAGGTGGGAACACGCCCGTGCCGATCTACACCCGGCTTGCCGTAATCGGGCATGATCTGCCGTGGGAACTGGCGCGGATTACATTCGGAGACGAGCGTTGCGTCCCCCGGATGATCGACAGAGCAACTTCAGAATGGCCTGGGAAACCCTTCTCGGGCCTGCAGCCGTTCCTGAAAATCAATCTCTGCGTATGCGCGGTGAAATCGATCCACAAGTCGCCGCGCAGGAATATCAGGATCAACTCGACCTTATGGCCACGCAGCGGGGTGAACCGATTTACCGCCATGATCTGATTCTTCTCGGCCTCGGGGACGATGGCACACTGCGTCGCTTTTTCCCGGAACTGTCGCGTTGGATGAAACGATAAGACGAGTCGTTGCAAACTTTGTCCCAAAGTTAGATGCCTGGCGATTGACATTCACATTCCCGCTCATCAATCACGCGCGGCATGTATGTTTCCTCATTGGCGCGGCGAAAAAGCGCTGATTTAATCGAGCGCGTTCTCGAAGGTGACCCGGCAATTTCCAGCTTCGAGAGTCAATCCATCCGCTGGAGATGTGACGTGGATTATCGGGCAATGATTTTAAGGCCTCGTAATTCGAAAATCGAGATTCGTGAATCGATTCACGACTTAACGGTTCAACGATGGTAACGCGTCATCGATGCATTCTTCGCCGTCGTCCTCTTTAGGTGGCGCTACGCGATCGTCCACTGCGTAGGCATGAAGCATTACCGCGATCAGGTAGAAGAAAAACAGACCCGAGGCCCCAACCCGCGGAAGCGAATGCCGCCAACAAACACGAAGATCCCGACTGGGATCGCACCAAACATCCATAGAAAGCCCGCCAGCTTGTGTCCCTTGTAAATATGTCCCAGGCCGGGAATGATACTGAAGATAACCGCGATGGCGTCACTCGCTTTGCCTTCCGCCGTTTCAGCTCGCCCCACGCGTCCAATCACACCGGTCGCACCGCGTGGCATCCTTAGGGAGCAAATGGCCGCAGTATGGACACGGCATTTTATCTCCAGTGCTTGGCTCAGCGCTAGCCGTTGGCGCATCCAGTGTACTCCACACTCATTTCAATCATTGAAGGCAGGCACGCGTAATTCGTCAAGCAAACTTGCAGTTGGCCGCGATACAACGCTTCGGTAGAATCGGCTGCAAAGGATTGAAAGGCGCGCTTCTTCTTTTCTTCGGATTCTCCACGCAAAGTCTTAGGCGCGGGGCTGAATCCTATACTGACCTGATTGCAAAGGACGCTGGCGCAATGCCACGGAGCGGAGTGCGCGTGACATACCTCGGCACGAATGGTTACCAATTCGAATTTCAGGGGCACGCTCTGCTGGTCGATCCCTACTTTTCGCGCGTGGATCTTTTCAGTATTGCACTCGGTTCGCGTCTTCAGCCGAACATTTCGCGTGTCGCAGGGGAATGCGATATCTCGCGCCCAAGGCGGACGCGATCCTGGTTACTCACGGGCATTTCGATCATCTCCTCGATGTTCCGATTGTCATGTCGAGAACGCACGCGCGTCTCATTGCTTCGGCCTCAGCTGTTGAACTTGCGAAACGAGCAGGCGCTTCATCGCCGAAAGCGTTTGAGGTAAGCGCCGGCGATGTGCGGCGCGTTGGTCCTTGGAAAATTCGCGTGTTGCCTGCCACGCATGATCGTCTTTTTGGCAAGGTGCCTTTCGATCAACGCCAAATGCGCAGTTCCGGCCCGCCGCAGCATCCGGCCGATTGGGTTTGTGGCGAGCCGCTGGCGTTTCTCATCGAAGTTGGAGGTCAGCGCATTTATGTAGATTCTGGTGGAACACCTACGCAATTGCCGCCTCGCGAGCGCGTCGATCTTGCAATTCTGGGTATGGCCCTGCCAGATTCACGGGCGCGATTGCCTCGCGCGCTCGAACGTCTCCAGCCAGCGCTATATTTTGCCCAGTCACCAGGACAATTTCTTCCAGCCGTTGGACGCCGGATTTCAATTCGGCCCGCTTACAGACTTCTCCCGGGTGCGGCGCGATTGCGCAGCAAGCGAATCGTGGCCGCTTAATTCTGCTCGATTATTTTCGACCATGGACACTGCCGAAAAATGACTCGAACGCGCGAACGCTACGGTCTTCTCATTACCGCGCTCGCGCCGGTGGTTCCGCAAATTCTCGGGAGCGCGTTCAACATCTGGCATGCAACACCACGGTAATTCAGCCGTTACTTGCTTCTCCCGCTTTGAAGCAGCGTTTTTTCGAAACCATCGTCGTTTACAACTTGGTAGTCTATCCGATCGGCGTTTTCCTGTGGCTCAGCCGAATTTTTGTCGTTTCGTGGATTGTTCCAGCGTCTTTGTGCGGGATCAGCGGTCAATTCTGTGTCACTTGCGACAGCGCGCCGTCGACTAATTCATCTGCCGTGGTTTGCCGCTGCGATTTGCGGTGTTGCCTGGTTTTTGTGCATTCCTGTTTTTATTGGCGCGCTTTTGCAGGTTCAAAATCCACTCGATCCGCGACTGCTTATGCATTTGCCGGTTTCATTTTGCGTTTCCGGTTTCATTGCGGTCACGCATTCATTCTTTTTAGTCGAACTGGCCAGTTACTGGGGATTATTTCCCGTCTTCTTTAGAGGCGAGCGCGCCGATCTGATCCCGGGCGTTTTCACGCTGTCGTTGCGCGGCCGCGGAATCTTGTGGGCGATATCCGCGTCGATCTGCCCGATCGCTTCACTTTTATTGCTCATGTTTGCGCCGCGGTCACCGACCATTAATACGGAATGGTTCGCCGTCTTTGTAGGTGTCGTCGGTATCGCGTTCGGAATTTTCACCGCATTGATGATGAGTTGGCTGGTCGCGAAACCGATCGATCAACTGAGTGCCGCAGCGGATGCGGTCGCGCGTGGTAGGTTCGATGTCGATCTCGGCGTAGCGCGGGCGGATGAATTTGGGCGGTTGCTGGGAGAATTCGACAACATGGTTCGTGAGCTCAGGGACAAGGAGAAATTACGTCAGACCTTCGGCTTGCACGTAGGCACACGGGCAGCCGAACAAATTCTGGCGCACGACCCCGGATTGAGCGGCGTCGAGGAAGAGATCACGGTCATGTTTGTGGACATGCGTTCCTGGACCGCACGAACGAGCGTGTCTACGCCGAGCGAAGTAGTCGAAGTAATGAACGATTTTTTCCGGGTAACCGTCCGCGTCGTCGAGGAAAAACATCGTGGGATGGTAAACAAATATTTGGGCGACGGATTCATGGCGATTTTCGGCGTCGGCGACTCCCGCTGCAATCACGCTGGCGACGCAGTTGCAGCAGGCCGGGAAATTTTGTTCGCAGTCAGGCAGCTGAATGACGATCTTGCGGCAAAGAGTCGCGCACCGATCCAAATCGGAATTGGAATTCATTCGGGGCCGGCGATCGTGGGCAGCATCGGCTCGCCCCAAAGACTTGAGTTCACTGCCATTGGGAACACCGTGAATATCGCTTCGCGCATGCAGGGCCTGACGAAGACGACCGGAAGACCGCTCCTGGTGACAGCGGCAGTGCGAGATCGTTCCGGTGATTCGTTCAGCTTCGAGGAACTACCGCCACAGGAAGTCCGCGGTATCGACGGACGGTTGGCGATCTTTGCTGTGCAATACGAAACCTAATCATGACGTCGCTCTCTGAGATCGTTAACTATACAAATGATTTTCTGCGCATTCGCGAAATAGGCGATTGGGACAACGCACTCAATGGTCTGCAGATCGAAAACTCAGGAGCTGTGAGCAAGATCGGAGCGAGCGTTGACGCTTCGACACGAGTCCTGGAAGCCGCAGTGAAACAGAATGTCGATCTTGTGATCGTGCACCACGGCTTGTTTTGGCCAGGTTTGCAACGGGTGACTGGGGTGTTGCGTCGGCAACTGGAACTCGCCTTTGAAAACAACATCGCGCTTTACAGCGCACATCTGCCGCTCGATCTCCATCCACAGGTCGGCAACAACGCACAGCTCGCAGCGGTGCTCGGACTTACATCAAATCAGCCGTTCTTCGAAGAAAAAGGTCAATTGATCGGCGTGAAGGCAGCGCGTTTCGTTGCCGCGCGATGAAGTCGATCGCACATTGCAAAAAGCACTCAGCGGTCCCGTAAAAGCCTTCATGTTCGGTCCGAAGAAAACTGGAACAATCGGGATCATTACCGGCGGCGCCGGCTCGGAAATCTACAAAGTTGCGCAGGAGGGGATCGACACCTTTATCACCGGCGAAGCGCCGCATTGGGCGGCAGTGGCGGCCGATGAGCTTGGGATGAATCTCCTGCTCGGCGGACATTACGCCACCGAAGTTTTCGGTGTAAAAGCGCTGGCGGCGCATTTGTCCAAACGGTTCGAAGTTCCATGGGCCTTCCTCGATTGCCCAACGGGAATGTGACGGATGATCTCGAATGATCACTGACGAAGCACTGTCGACGCGCGTTCGACGTTTTCGTTTCGTCTTGGCTCTTCTATTGATCATTCCGTCTTCGACTTTGGCTTCAGTCAAAGGCAAGCCAACGCAGCTAAGTGGATACAAGGCTGTTCGAGTGCACTACAGGCCTCTAAACAAAATGATAATGTCCGTCCGCATCAACGGGCGGCGAGCAAATTTGCTGGTCGATACCGGCTCCAACCAAATCATCCTGAACGCGGCTGCAGCTGCATCGTTTGGGGTGCAAACGTCGCAAGGCGGTCTGCGCTATATCCAGCAAACTCGAGATTAACGGGCAGTCACTCCCTGTCGGGTTCGCGCAAAGTCTCATAGCTGGCGGCATGAGTTTTGGCAGCACTCCGGTGACGCTGCGCAAGTCGAGCCATTCCGATACTGGCGGCACTCCCGTTGATGGCGTTCTGGGCTTGGACGTTCTCACCCGGCACAAAGCCGTGATCAATTGCCGGACAAAACTTATTTTCTTTAAAGTGGATCAAGCCCGACAAGTGGATCTCAGTTCTGTCGCTGCGGAGGAAAAATTCACCAGAATTCCTTTACGGCGAGAGGAAAACGGCGCCTTAACTGTGCCCTGTTCGATCCGTGGACAGCCCGCACGTCTGTTCGTCGATACGGGAGCATTTCTTACAATTTTCCACGAAGCTTTCCTTAAATCGGTCGGCATTCCGATCGGAGGCAACACGGGTCTCCGCACATTTTGCGCCTGGTGCTTCGCGGAAAATCGGTGCAGGACAAATCAACGACTTTAAGATTGGCGGCTTCAAAACGCCGCCAGCAAAATTTGGCGTTACTGCATTGCCTAACTTCACATTGCGGCAAGGCAGCGCCAGAGTGAGCGGGATCCTGGGGATGGATACGCTATACGACTGTCATGGCATCATCGACCTCGACAGCATGAATCTCTTTTTGAAATAACTATGCGCGCACTGGCGGGGCCACTTTGTCTTCTCTTTAAAGTTTTTGCTTTCCCAAATCGTCGGACGCTGTTCTTTGTTCGCCGATGACTGCGGTCGAAGATCGGCGAGGAAGCACGCGCGCGGCGGGAGTGGTGGGCATGGCGATCCTGTCGGAGTCGCGTGCTTGGCTTGATTCGCGAAACGGTTTTTGCCGGTCTTTTCGGCGCGGGAAGAAATCTCGATGCGTTCCTGATGGCGTTTCGATTGCCGAATCTGCTGCGCGATTTGTTCGCTGAAGGCGCGCTGTCGACGGCATTCATCACGACGTTTTCGAAGAAAATCGCGGTCGAAGGCGATGAACTCGGCGTGGCGACTCGCGAACAAAGTTGCCACGCTCACGGCCGTTTTCATGAGCGCAGTCACGCTGCTCGGTATCGTGTTTCGCGCCGCAACTTGTGGAGCTTTTAACATGGGGAAGCTGGTCGCCGGACAAGACCGAGCTGACCATTTTGCTCACGCGCGATCATGTGGCCTTTCATGTTGCTGGTGTCGCTTGGCCGCGTTGGTGATGGGCATGCTCAATGCGAAGCACGTCTTCGGTCCGCCCGCCATGGCGTCGAGCTATTTTAACCTTGGTTCAATCATCGGCGGCGTCGCCATCGGGTGGTGGCTTGATCCAAATTTCGGTGCACGGTCGCTGGTAGGATTGGCAATCGGAACGCTGATCGGTGGCGCCTGGCAATTAGCAGGACAATTTCCGTCCCTTTGGCGCGTTGGCTAGCAAGTATCACGCCGATTTTCAATGGCGTGACGAAGGCGTGCGCACTGTGCTCACGCTAATGGGACCTGCGGTGATTGCTGCAAGCGCCGTGCAGGTGAATGTGCTCATCAACAGCGGATTTGCGGCGAGCCTTGGCAATGGTCCGGTCAGTTGGCTGAACATTGCGTTTCGTCTGATGCAGTTGCCGCTGGGAATTTTCGGCGTGGCGATTGGAACAGTGACTCTTCCGCTGGTATCGAAAAGCGCGGCCGTCGGAAACACTGGACGAGTTTCGCGCGATTCTCGCTCGTGGGATGAGACTCGCATTTTTGCTCACTATTCCATCGGCAATTGGGCTGGCGATGTTTGCCTCGCCCATTATCAGCGTGATCTATCAGCACGGGCGATTTAACGCGCGAAATGACGCGAGAGACTGCCGGCGCGCTGGAGTATTACGCAGTCGGTCTCGTTTCTTATGCAGTGTTGAAGGTGCTAACCCCTGCGTTTTACGCGATCGGCAAACGCAACACGCCAATGATCATCAGTTTCTTTGCGATTGGCGCGAATCTTTTTCTGAACTGGCTTTTACATTTCGGCTTGGCTGGGGACATCGCGGTCTGGCGTTTTCAACGAGCCTGGTTGCAACAATCAATTTTCTGTTGCTTTACGCGTTAATGCGACGCCACGTGCGCAGGCTGGAAACACGACAGCTGCTGATCGGCCTGGGAAAATGTGTCTTGCCGGCGCAGTGCTGGCGTCTGGTTTGCTGGGCGGCAAACTACCGGTGGCTCGGCGCGTGGTCGCGAGCTGCGCTTTTTCCCAAAACTATGCGAGCTGCTCATTGCAATCGCGTTTGGCGCTGCGGCGTTCTTTGGCTGCGCTTACTTACTGCGCGTGAGCGAGGTGCAGGACATCGTTGATATTTTTCGGCGAAGGATAAATCGCGCGTTGTAGAGATTGCAGACGTCTGTGTCAGACGCTCTGGCGATGCGTCACAAGCGCCCTCATTACCCAGCGCTTGATCAAGATCTTCAATCAGGTCCTCGGCGTTTTCCAGACCGATGGACAATCGCAACAGGCCTTCAGGCGACGTTGTCCCTGCTCCCTCGATCGATGCTCGATGCTCGATCAAACTTTCCACGCCGCCGAGACTGGTCGCGCGAGTAAAGATTTTTGTTTTAGCGGCGACTGACATCGCTGCGTCGCGCCCGTCCTTCACTTCGAAGGAAAGCATCCCACCAAACGATCGACATCTGTTTTGCGGCAATCTCATGTCCAGGATGCGCCTTCAATCCGGATAGTGGGCGCGTGACACCTTTCGATGTCGGGAAAGGAAATCGGCGACTTTCATCGCGTTTTCGGAATGCGCACGCATCCGCCAGGGAAGGTGCGCATACCACGCAGAATCAGCCAGCAATCAAAAGGCGAGGGGACTCGCGCCGCCCTCGTATTGAATGCTGCGGATACGTTGGAAGAAATCGTTCTCCACTTTGGAAACAACAATTCCTCCGAGCACGTCACAATGACCGCCGAAATATTTTGTCGTGGAATGCAGGATCAAATCCGCACCGAGGTCAAATGGGCGCTGTAATATTGGCGCCCAGGTATTATCACAAACGCAGATCGCACCCGCTGCGTGGACAATCTTCGCGACGGCAGCGAGATCGACAATTTTTAACAGCGGATTAGATGGGGTTTCCATCCAGGCGAGTTTTGTCTTCGGGCGCAGCGCCTTTTCCGCGGCGCGAAGATCGCTCATGTCGACAAAGCTCACGTCGAGTCCCCAGCGCTGGAAAACTTCTCGCAGTAATCGCGATGTTCCGTAGTACGCGTCCACATGCGCGAGGATGTGATCGCCCGGCGCCAGCGCCTGAAAGATGGACATGCTCGCTCCCGTCCCGGAAGCGAAAGCGGCCGCCGCGGCGCCGCCTTCCAGCGCGCTGATACCGTGCTCGAGTGCCTGGCGGTTTGGATTGTTGTTGCGCGTAGCATGAACCCGCGCGAGTACGTGCCCTCGGTGTCTCGCTCGAACGTCGTTGAAAGATGAATCGGCGACGAAACCGCGCCGGTCGCCGGATCGATGGCATGTCCGGCATGGACAGCTAGAGTCTCGATTTTCATTGTGGTTGGTTTTCGAACGGACGCTACGGGTTGCAAATGCGGTTGTCGACCTTATGCTGTTGCGGCTTTCGGGTCGACTCACGAACGGTGTTCGGGGTTGACGGCTCCATTCGCCCGGCGCAAATAGCAACTGCATTTGGCTGACCGACCGGTCCAGCGTGCGAGTTTATTTCATGAGTATTTACGACGACGACGTGTTTCGAATGGCGTGCGACCAATTTCAGGTCATCGCCGATTACCTCAGCATCGATAAGAATGATCGTGAACGGTTGATGTATCCAAAGCGCGCCGTCGCCAGTGACCCTGCCGGTCCACATGGATGATGGCAGCACCAGAACCTTTCAGGGTTACCGCGTTCAGCATCATTTGACTCTCGGCCCGACGAAAGGCGGAACGCGCTTCGCTCCGTCCCTGTCCATGGGCGAAACTGCCGCGCTGGCGATGTGGATGAGCTGGAAATGTGCGCTGGTCCAATTTGCCGTACGGCGGGGCGAAAGGCGGGGTGACCGTGGATCCGACCAAGCTGTCGCGCACTGAGCTGGAGGCGGTTTCGCGCCGTTACATGCAGGAGATGATTCCGTTTGTCGGACCGCACACCGACGTCATGGGCCCCGACATGGGCACGAACGAACAGGTCATGGCGTGGTTCATGGACACCTATTCGGTTTACCAAGGCCATTCCGTAAGTGAAATCGTGACCGGCAAGCCGGTCGCCATAGGCGGAACGGAAGGCCGGCGCGAAGCGACCGGGCGCGGCGTCGTTTATCTGATCGAGCGCGCGATGAACATGCTGAAGATGGATCCTGAAAAATGCACCGCCATCGTGCAGGGATTCGGCAACGTCGGTTCCGTCGCAGCTCTTTCGCTGGCCTACAAGAGCGGCGTCAAAGTAGTTGGTATTAGCGACGCGTACGCGGCGATCTACAATCCGAAAGGAATAGATATCGAGGCCGCCGAACAGCACGTCTTGAAGAAGGGAACCTTACGGCGCGTTCGCTCAGGACGATCATGATCGATCCCAACGAACTCCTCACCATGCCGTGCGACATCCTCGTGCCCGCCGCAGTCGATCGCGTAATTCATGGAAAGAACGTCGGTCAACTCAAATGCCGCATCCTCGCCGAAGCGGCCAATGGCCCGACAACGCCCGAGGCAGATCTGATTCTTGAAAAACGCTGGGACGAAATCTTTGTGATCCCGGACATTCTGTGTAACGCCGGCGGCGTAATTGTTTCCTACTTCGAGTGGGTGCAGGGCTTGCAATCCTATCCTCTGGACGGAAATCGAAGTGACCGACAAACTTTTCCGCATCCTGGAACATTCGTTTGCGCAGGTGATCAGACGCGCAAAAGCGCATAAGATTTCTCATCGCACCGCGGCCATGGCGCATTGGCGTCGAGCGCGTCCTGAAAGCTAAAAGGATGCGCGGCCTATTCCCGTGACTCGCGAAGGAGGCCGATTTACGCGCCAAATACTCCGCCTCTCGCTTTGGCGAAGGGGAGGGATTGAGGTGAGGGGATCGAAGGCGCCTATGGGTAACAATGCCGCTGAACCTCACCCTGGCCCTCTCTGCGATGGAAGAGGCGACAAGTCTGGCTGAGCAGCTACAATGAGAATTTTCGCACAGCGAAGAGGACCGTGAGGGAAAACAGCATCTCGACGTTTCTGACCGATGAGGAGAACGGTCTCCGGATCATTGTTTCGCGGCTAGGTGCCGAATTGGTTAGCCTTGCGCGAATAAGCCAGGAGGGCGAATGGACGGGGTTTCTTTACCGCGACAACGACCTTTCAACTCCTCACAAGGATGGGCGAATCATGCAACGGTGATGGGTGTACTATCTCCACCGGCTCGAAAGACGGACGCAGTTTCTACCGGGGCCGCGAGATCAAAGGCGGCAATCACGGTTTCCTCCGCTCCAAAACGTGGCACTTCGCCGGAACTTCTCTTCAGGGAAGCGGCGCGTCACTGGAATATCGTATCACGCCGGAATGATTTCTCAGTCGAAGAATATCCGCTCAAAGTCAGCGTAAACCCTGACCTACAGGATCGACGCGAGTAAAGTGTCCGTGCTTTTCGAGTTTCGAAACGACGGAGCCTGAGTTGACCGCGCATGTTTCTTTTGGATTGCATCCTGGATTCGCAGCGACCTCGTTCGAAAGCTTTCATCTACAAATGCCCAGAGGCCTTTACCGTCGTCACTTTTCGCCTGGAAATTATCTTTCCGGGCGAGACGCGATATCGAGTTCGCCGGTGGCGAAATGCCGTTTTCCAAAACGGAATTACCTGGCTCCGTTATCCTGGAACTCCTCGATGTGCCGAGGCGTCAATTCTCCTATGTCGATCCGCCCAGCGGTCGCTGGGTGACCCTCGATTTAACGAGCGTGCCGTACCTGACACTGTGGTCTGACGGCGGACCATTCCTTTGCGTCGAACCATGCTGGGGGCTCACCGACCATCATCAACAGCGCGCCTTTGAAAATAAGGAAGGGATTCAAACAATCGCGCCGGGCGGCTATGCTGCAGCGCGTCGTTCAGCATGGCCCCGGAACTTGCCTCGTCTGATTAGCTTATTAATTGACGACCGATGACAGACCAGAGATTCGTAATGGGAGATTCGTAACTCGGTATCGAATTACGATGTAACGATTGAACGAATTACGGAACCACCATGCCAGCTGCTTCACTTCGCGCTTTGCTCGCGCACTCAATTGATTATGCGGGAATGTTCCCGCCCTGCAGTCTCGGCGCTCGACTCAGCGCTGAGAAATCCAGGCTGAATATGTCCGCTCTCCGGACGAATGGATGCTTGGTGCGTTCGTTCTCCCTGCCGAACAATTCGATGCCACGAAACAACTCCTTTCTCAATTTGATGCTCAACATCCACTTCGCGTTGCTGCGCTCGGACCGAAGACTGCGAGCGCGGATGTTTTTCTTGAAGCGGCTCGACGATGCAGATGCGGCGACTCGCTCATTATCGAGACACAACGTCGATCTGCATATCGATCAGTCACCTGGAGATGTTTCTGCCAAAGGACGTCGATGTCGCGTCGCTGAATGAGGCGCGATCGATTCTCGGTGATTTGCCGGTTTTCTGGAAGCGCCCCGGATAGAGTGGAGCAGACCATCGCGTTGCTCGCCGAGTTGCTAACCCGATGCCTGACTCGGCGACCTTCGGTTACAAACTGCGCACCGGCGGGTGACTCGCGGACGCATTTCCAACTTCGATGCAGATTGCTAAGGCGCTAGTGACCCCGGCTACGCATCAACTGCCGCTCAAGTTTACAGCCGGTCTCCACCATCCGCTGCGACAATACCGGAGGAGGTCGAAACAAAGATGCACGGTTTCCTGAATGTGCTGGGCGCGGCGGTGCTCGCCGCGGAGCATCGGTGGGACGCCAATCAAACCGCGATCATATGCTCGACGAAGAAAATGCGGATCGTCATTTTCGTTCACCGACGATTTTTTGCGTGGCGCGAGTGGCGGATTGACACCAAACGCCCGCAATATCGCATCGCCGATTCGTTGATCGTCGTTTGGCGAGTTGACGGCTTCCTGATGAGCCGCGCGATGATCTTCGCGCGTGCTGAAATTGATCGTAGCATAGGGGCGGCTGCGTCAGCGGCCTGAATGGACTGGCGTTCAGCGCGAGCGTCCTACCATGCCACGAATGCTCACTGAAATCATTTATCGACGTTTCGCCCCTGATTCGCACTTTCCCCATCCAGAATCTTCCTTCGGCATCTTTCAGCCGAAGATGCAAACCGCTGCGCGCCGGATGTCGCCATCGGCGATTTAGATTGTCGATCTTTCTGTTCTCGAAGAACTCGGTCATTTCCGCTCCACCGGAATTTCAGGGCCGAAAACCCTTTTCCAGAAGACTCGCTGAATGCGTTCCTCGCGCTTGGTCGTCCTGCATGGCGCAAGGCGCGCGCGGTCGCTTCAGCGCCTTCTCGTCCAAAACGCCGATTCTGCGTGACCATCGCGAGGCTGCGCGCGCGGGTCTTTCATCCGCAAAAGAGTGTCACCATGAAATTGCCCGCGCGCATTGCGAATTACACCGATTTCTATTCCTCCTATCACCATGCGCACAACGTGGGCACGATGTTGCGTGGGCCCGAAAACGCGCTGATGCCAAATTGGAAATGGTTGCCCGTAGCCTATCACGGACGCGCCAGCTCGGTTGTGATCAGCGGGACCGATGTGCGGAGGCCACAGGGCCAAGATCAAACCGCCCGATGCGTCGGCGCCGAGTTTCGGTCCGACGAAGAGCCTCGATTACGAACTTGAAATGGCGTTCCTGATTGGCCCGGGAAATTCGTTAGGCGAACCGGTGCCGATCGATCGCGCGGTCGATCATATCTTCGGCCTAGTTTTAATGAACGATTGGAGCGCGCGCGACATTCAGGCGTGGGAATGCCAGCCGCTCGGTCCGTTTCTGGCGAAGAATTTTTGCACCAGCATCTCACCATGGGTAGTGACACTGGAAGCGCTTGAGCCTTTCGGAGACCGCTCCCGACGCAGGATCCCGAGCCGATGCCATACTTGCGAGCAAAGGAGGATTTCACATTCGACATCCACCTCGAAGCGTCTCTTCAAACGGCGTCGACTGAATTCTCCGCACGTCATCACGCGTAGCGAACTTCCAAAATCTTTACTGGAGTATTGCGCAGCAACTTGCGCATCACACAGTGAACGGATGCAATCTGCAACCTGGCGATTTGCTGGCCAGCGGCACCATCAGCGGACCAAGTGAAGAATCGCGCGGTTGCATGCTGGAGCTGACCTGGCGCGGCGCAAAATCCGTTGAAGCTGCCCAATGGCGAAACGCGCAAATGGATCGAAGACCGCGACACGACTGACCATCACCGGCTGGTGCCAGGGCGACAGCTATCGAGTCGGCTTTGGTGAAGTGAGCGGGGCATTGTTGGAGTCGGCAAGTGACAAGTGAACCGTGACAAAGATCGAGCTCAAGCCGGACCGTTTGTCTTTGCACGATGGGTTTCCTGGATGGGGCATCCGTTGGTTTTCATCAGATCTTTCCGATTGGCATTATCATTGCCTTGCGCCTCGCTCAATCGGACCGGTCTGACACTTTCGCTGACTCTGTTGGCAACGGTGATTTTGCCGATGGCGCTTTTACTTTTTCGCGGGTTCCAATCAGGCCGGTGGAGCGATCCGGATGTTTCCGTTCGCGCTGAACGCGTTCGATTTTACCCACGGGCGATTTCAATTTCGGCGGTGGCCGTGATTGCACTTCTGCTCTCGCATGCGCCAGCTTTCGCATTGCGCGGGGCCACGGTGACGTTGTTTCTGCTGATTATGGCTGCGCTAATCAATTTTCGGATCAAGCTGTCGTTGCACGCGCTTTCGCTGTCTGAGCGGGGTCATTCTGTTTGTGGTCAATCCGCTCGTCGGCGCGGTAGCCTTCGCGCTGGCTCTGCTCGTTTTCTGGTCGCGCCTTACCTGAAGCGCCACGATCTTCTTGAAACGCTCGTCGGCGCTTTTCTCGGTTTGGTGGGTGGCCTGGTCACGGACCTGGTAGCCCACCAAGCGTGGAAGACGCGGTTAGTATCCTCGCGCGACGTAATGGCCGCGTATCCAGACTCTGCTGGCCGTATCCCGATACCTCCAGTGTCCCGGCCTCCAAACGTACATACACGCGGCCCGACCAGTAACCAGGACCACGAACATAATACGGCCGATCCTCAACCCCGACTACGACCGAGCCTCCTCGTAATATGGCCCCGCGGACCGTAACCATAGTTGGGTCCGTAATAACCTGGGGAAGCGCTGTAATAGCCTTCACAGCCTGCAGCCCAGAACAGCGCTGAAAGCAAAGAGCCAACAGAATCCCTCGTCTCGGTTTGGTTTCCGTTTCGTTCCCATTCGCCTTTCCGAGATAAACAGTGCTCATCTTCATATAATCATATTCGGTTTCGGCAGAGTTTTACGCGCCTGCATTGCCACAGTGAGACGTCGTCTTTGTGGCTGAGAATTCATACAACACCCTGATCGAGCATTGCGTCAGCCACTTTCACAAATCCGGCAATGTTGGCGCCGACGACAAGATTGCCGCGGATGCCCATACTCCTCGGCGGTTTCCCACGCGTTTTTGAGGATCGTGAACATGATGTGACGCAAACGTGAATCAACTTCTTCGCGCGGCCACGGCAAACGCATCGAGTTTTGGCTCATCTCCAGACCGCGAAGTCGCCACGCCGCCAGCATTCGCCGCTTTGCCGGGACCGAAGAGAATTTTCTTGTCCAGGAAAAGATCGACGCCCGCCGGGACGGTCGGCATGTTGGCCGCCTCGGAAACCAGATAGCAACCGTTCTCGATCAGTTTCCTGGCGTCTTCGCCGGTAATCTCGTTCTGCGTAGCGCACGGAAACGCGCAATCGCATTTGATCCTCCAGGGCCGCTGGCCGGCCACATATTTTGAGCCGCGAAATTTTTGGCGTATTCGCTGATGCGCCCGCGCCGCACGTTCTTGATACTTTGGATCCAGGCCAGTTTTTCTTCCGTGATCCCGTTCTTGTCGTAAATGAAGCCGCTCGAATCGGATATGGTGATGGGCTTTGCGCCGCACTCGATCAACTTTTCCACGGTAAATTGGGCAGCGTTGCCAGCGCCGGAGACGGTACAAATTTTCCCCTCGATTGTTTCATCGCGCGTCTTAAGCATTTCCTGAGCGAAATAGACCGCGCCGTAACCGGTCGCTTCCGGGCGCATCAGCGAGCCGCCCCAGTTGCGCGCTTTGCCGGTCAACACTCCGGTGAATTCATTTGCCAGGCGTTTGTATTGGCCGAAAGAGATAGCCGATCTCGCGTCTGCCCACGCCGATGTCGCCAGCCGGCACATCGGTGTGCGGACCAACATGGCGGAATAATTCGGTCATGAACGATTGGCAAAAACGCATGACCTCGTTATCAGATTTTCCCTTTGGATCGAAATCCGCGCCGCCCTTGCCGCCACCCATCGGCAGACCGGTGAGCGAATTCTTAAAAACCTGTTCGAACGCGAGGAACTTAATGATGCTGGCACAGACTGTCGGATGAAAACGCAGACCTCCTGTAGGGACCGAGCGCGCGCTGTTCATCTGGACGCGGAACCCGCGATTGACCTGAATCTGACCTTTGTCGTCGATCCACGGAACGCGGAACTGAATCATCCGCTCCGGTTCCACCAAGCGCTCGAGGATCTTTCCGTCCCTGATATTTCTTGTGTCGCTCGATGACCGGCCGGATCGATTCGAGCACTTCCGTCACCGCCTGAAGGAACTCAGGCTCGTTTGGATTACGCTTTTTAACAATTTCAAGAACTTGCTGCACCAGGCCCATAAGGGTGTTATTTCTGCAGGTTATTTTGCCTCCGGGCAAACATAAAAGAATGTGTGCGCGATGCAGGGTTCGAACCTGCGACTTCTTGCGTGGTGAAGCAAGCGCTCTACCACTGAGCTAATCGCGCGGGTTTTCAGAAGCGGACAAAATAAAAAGAGCACAGCGAGGCATGCGCAAGCTGGCGCGACACGTTGCACGGCAGCCCCGAAAGCGGCTTCGGGGTTGCTCTACAACGGATGCCATTTTATCTAAAAGCATGTCCGAACATAAGATTACTCTCACTTGGAAACGCGGCGACACGCCGTTCGAGTATCAGAAATATCCACGCGATCACACTTGGAAATTTGATGGCGGACACGAAATGCAAGCATCGGCTGCTCCCGCTTATCTGGGAAACCCAAAGCTTGTCGATCCGGAGGAAGCGTTTGTCGGCATCGCTCTCGAGCTGCCACATGCTGACTTTCCTCGCGATCGCCTGCAAAAAGAAGTTCGTGCTCGACGAATATACTGGACGATGCGGTCGGCCACATGGAGAAAAATGCGGAAGGCAGATTTGCCATTACGCGCGTGACTCTAAACCAGCGATTGAAGTTCTCCGGCGATAAACAACCGACCGCGCAAGAACTCGAAGAGATGAATCATGCCGCGCACGAGCAATGTTTCATTGCCAATTCGGTGAAGACCGAAGTCACGGTCGAAACGCAGACGTAACGCGTCTTCGGCGTAGCGGCTGCGTCAGTGCCAAACGCACAGCAAGCGTTCGGCACTAAACGCTCTACAACGCATCCGTGATCGTGTAATCTGTCGCGCAAACGATGAGCAAGCCGTCCGACGCTCAACTGCATGGAGAAAATCGTCAGCCTGTGCAAGCGGCGCGGTTTCATTTTCCAGTCGAGCGAAATTTACGGCGGGCTGAACGGCGCTTGGGATTACGGGCCGCTCGGCGTCGAGTTAAAGCGTAATCTCAAGAATTACTGGTGGCACGTGACCGTGCATGAGCGGGACGACGTCGTCGGCATGGACGGCTCGATCCTGACCCATCCTGCGGTGCTGAAGGCATCCGGTCATGTCGAAGGATTTTCTGATCCGATGGTCGATTGCCGGACTTGCAAAGCACATTTGCGCGCTGATCAGCTGCACGGAGAAGAAAGGCGTTAAACAGTGTCCAAATTGCGGCGGCAAGGATTTGACTGCGCCGCGGCAGTTCAACTTGATGTTCGAGACTCATGTAGGCGCCGCAACGGACGAAAGTTCCATCGCCTATCTGCGTCCTGAAACAGCACAATCGATCTTCGTTCAATTCAAGAACATCCTCGAAGTATCGCGCAAGAAACTGCCATTCGGCATCGCGCAGATCGGCAAGGCGTTTCGTAACGAAATCAACCCGCGCAATTTCACGTTTCGTTCTGCGCGAGTTCGAGCAAATGGAACTCGAATATTTTTGCCGGCCGGAGCAGGGGATGGAATTGCTCGAATATTGGAAGGAAGAACGCCTGAAGTTTTACGAAAACATCGGGATTCCGCGCGAGCAAACTTCACGTGCTGACAGTTCCCGACGATGAGCGCGCCTTTTACTCAAAAGGGACTTACGACATCGAATACGATTTTCCGTTTGGACGACAGGAGCTCGAGGGCGTCGCCTATCGCACCGATTACGATTTGTCACAGCATCAGAAGGCCAGCGGGAAATCTCTCGAATATTTTGATGAAGAAACGAAGCAGCGATTTATCCCGCACGTTGTCGAGCCGAGCGCCGGTGTCGATCGCACAGTGCTGGCGCTAATCTGCGAGGCGTATTCAGAAGACCAGGCGCCAGATGAAAAAGGGAAAATGGAGACGCGCAGTGCTCCGTTTTATCCACGGATCGCACCGATCAAGAAGACTTTTGACGGCGTCAGCGGCAGGCGCACGCGCGTCCACTGGCCACTTCCTTTATCGCAGCCGCTGCGCGACTTCGAAGAAGGTGTGAGCGCGGCAAAGGCCGAGCGTCGCACATTTCGATCATCAAAGCCCAGACAGAGCGACGAGGGCTCACGTACATGGCCGAGCGGCGAGGTAACCGTTTGTGAGCGCAGAGGAAGTACGACTGTGCGCATCAAACGGCGCCGGGTTCTTTATCGCGCACGGCCGCCAGTCGCTTCCTCGCGTCATCGACCTTGTTGTCCAACCTCGCGCGCGTTCTTTTCCGGTCGCGTCCTTGCGTGGCGCACTTCGAGATCGAAGGGGCTCGCGACGAGTGTCATCGTAGGCGTCGTGTGCGACTGTTGCGTGAGGGCAACGCCTTCTCTGTTCTGTGCGGCAAAGCCGGTGCCGACTCGTCGAGGTAGGCGAGGCACAGGGCCCACAGGATGACGATGCTGTAGCGATGGTTCGCTGCGCACGGCGAGGGACCAAGAAATATAGAACAGACACGAGGGCGTTCATGGCGACAGCGAGTACGCCGACGGTGCCGTACAGCGTCGCCTCGGGCGCGGCCGGGCTCGCGCCGAACAAATAGTTGGCGACAGCCCCGAGGCGAAAAAGAAAACCGAGCGAGACGACGGCACCAGCGCCGGCGATGAGGTTGCGCTTCATGCGGCACCTATTTCATCAAACGATATTGAGACTGAAGTCGGGTAGCCAACCCGCTGCCATGGATTGTTGAAGACGCGGATTGTTGTCGGGGTGCCGCGTGCGCCCTCTGCCTGTATTGAGCTTCAGGTCGGTCAGCCACAGTGCTTCGGCTGCGGAAGTGGCGCAGGGCCCGTGATCGGGAACGGTCTGGAAAGAAGGAAGCGCACTTGCCGCGCTCCGCTTTGCACGGGAACTGCATCACCTGGTTCTTTGCTTCACCTCCTTGGTGAAAGTAAAGGAATGAGGCAGTTGTCAAGCCCCAGTGCCGGTCGTGACGCTCTTCGATGAACTCGAGCGCTTGCAGGACGTGAGCTACCTCGATCTGCTCATGCAGCCGTCCGTGCGGTCGACCTATGCCGGGGATGCCGAGCAGAACACTACCGTCTGCGCGCTTGCGAGAACGATGACATGCGGCGTGCCGTCCGGAAAGCGCAGCTGCGCATTAACGAGCTGGATCAAAGAGGATCGCTGCACTGTCTCGTAGCAGCCCCAGGCACGTTCAGATATGAGGAGGTGCGCTGAAGTCGATCCAGGCGCAGCGTCATCCGCCAGTCGATAAAGACTTGGCCGCAGCGGGAAGTGGCGCTGTCGACGATCATCTCGTGGTAGTAAGAATTCGGCACGGTGCACACCGCGAAGCATGATTGCGCTGACTTTGCGGCGGCTTCGCTTCTGGATTGGGTGATGACCACTTCGCGATGATGCGTCGATTGATGAGCTCGTTGAGGCGCGCTCTCCACTGTTGGATTCATACACGACGTCTTGCGGTCGACGCGTTGGGCGAGGCGAGCTGTTGTTCAGGACAACCGATAGTAGTTGTTCGGTCCGCCGCAGATGGCTGAGATATTTCCGAGGAAGACCGAGTACTCGACAACGTCTCGCCACCGAAGCGATAGTAGAGCCAGGAATGAATCAGCGTACTTGAAGTATAGGTATGGAGTCGAGTCACGGGTACGAGGATGTGGCGCTCATGCGTCGATGTCGTTGGGCGCAGTCGTCAGTCGGCGGCGGAGCGGTGTGTCGTCGCCGCAACGTCACCAATGGCGGTGGTGCTCTCCATGTACCGTGAAATAATTCTGGAATATCCAATTACTAGATGTCCGTAAAGGCGCGTATGAAGTGGGGGCGAAGTGGTGTGGGAATTATTAAATGCTCCACTTTTATTTGAATACTTCGCGGCCGCGCACCGCGATCCTTGCCACGACTTGATCGCTGACTGGTTCGGTTCCAGCGCCTTGCGCGGCCCGTGTTTGTGGCACGGCACGCAGGGTGAAATTGCGACGGTTGCCATGCCAGTGGTAAATTTCATGCAGTGAACCGCGTCCGGCGGAGCGGCAGACGAGTCGTTAATGATATATAATACGCGGTGCATTGTGAATAAAGGTCGGTGCGACGTATTTGCGCATCACGTGCGTACTTCGGCGAACTCAGCGTCGGTCATTTGTTCTGTGGCGAGTGGGCTCCAGGGGCATCGTCAACGCAACTGGTTGCCACATGCGGTGATGCGTGTCACCAAGGCGTGGTCTGGGGGCGCATCAACGAAATATTCGGAGGAAGATGCGCGTTGAGTTGGCTGGCAAGAGTTCACCGTGTCTTCCATTGGTTGGGCGCGCACATGCTATCGCGGCTTGCGGAGACACGCCGACTGGAGAGCGTCGGAGATGGTGATTCAAGCGCTGGTGGGCATTGCGCCGAGGCGGTACTTGCGCCCGGTATCGAGGATGGATGCCAACGTTCGTATCGGCGCCCGATAAATTTTTGGCATTCGTCGATGTAGCAGTACGTCGGCGTATTACGTTGCGATGTTCCGGAATATTTTGGCGGAGCCTGCGCGGCTTGGGCCGCCAGCGCGATGAAAAGCTGTCGAGGAGCTTCGGTGCCAGTCTTCCAGCAGATCCTCGTACGCATTGATCAGGGATTACTTTTCCACACACCAGATGCGTTTCATGGCGAAGTCGAGCTTCTGCGATGTGTGGCGCGAACGCTGGCGCGGAATACGGGGTCCGCGTGTGAGGGTGCACACGGGCACGCATGCGCACACGGGGTTGGCTGAACTCGAGGAGATAAATCCAGCATCAGAAGTCTTGGACCCCGGCGGAGTCGAGGCGAAAGCCAGCTGGCGGGGTGAAACCCCAGTTTCTTTCTTTCGATCGGCGCGAAGAGATGATGATCTCCGTTCAGGTCATGAAGCGCGTGGCGTCAGGGGCTGCAGATGAGAGAACACTGGCATAGCTTTTTGATGAGGTTTCTGCCGTCAGTAGCTTTGCTGTTTGATGCTGCCGAAAACAGCAGATGATAGATCCGAGACGCTCGTGCCCCTCGAAGGGCATTAGCCGCGCAGTCAGCGCGGCGGCGAAAAAAATTTATCGAGCGGGTGCTCTCCAGTATCGTCAGGTCGATCGCCAGAACGAGGCGGCGATCCGTACAGCGCTACCGCCGGGAGCGAGTCTTTGCGGCGAGCAATCCAGCTCAGCCAATCCACTATTAGCTGTTTATCAGGCCACCGATGACGTTTAGCTCGGCGCACTCGCTCAACGTCAAATCGCAGCCAGCCCGAGACGCCGAAGTAATTCATCTTACCAGCGCGGGCATTGCCACGATGCTGATGATGAAAACCAGGCGAGTTGATGAAGAGGTATTGGCGTTTGGAAAAGTAGTACGAGGTATTTATTACTTTAGAAATGCGTGATGGTTGGAACCGCTGACCCGAGTTGGGACAACGAGATAAGAACTGTCGAAAGTTTTACGGGCATGAAAACCATCAGGTGAGATTGCTCATCGAAACAAGGCTTATTCGACAACCGCCGCGCCCAGGACCGCGCCAGCCCCAACCGGATGGATCATCATCAGCGGCCGCAAAGGCTGGCGACGGTTGGCTGAGCTTCAGATCGGGCGGGTTACACACCGGCAAGATCAGCTGGCGGGTTGTGACCAGTCTGGAACAAATGTCACGGGTGGCACTTTGAGACAACACGGCCAGGTGATGCCAGGCCAGCAAGTCGTGGAGCACTGAAACCAAAAGCCAGTCGCGGCGTTATTGGAAAGCGGCGATCGCGCTGACGCGCGGTGAGGCGCTGTCTGCGATAATGCCAGGCTTGTGGCTGGATGCCGGAAACGGCGGTTTCGATTGGACGGTATCATCCATCGCGCGGCATCCGGCGGTCGACCTCAGGGCTGCCGGCAGCTCCACCAGAGCAGGGGTCAGCAGCTACCACATGAGTTGTCCAGCCAGGCGGTCAGTTCCGGAACGCGGTATCCAGTAACTCACAGACAATGGCGGCGGAGCAGGCGCTGCCGATCAAAAACCTGGGCGAAGTCTGCGCCGCCGGATGTTAGCGATTTTGCGGGGACCAGCGCCGGCACGCTGCCCTCAGATCAGACCACTGTGGCCGGCGGGACATCGGCGTTATCATCGTTTCCAGGCGCGAAGATGTCCTCGAACGATGGCGTATTAGCTGCCGGTAACTTTGCGGGGACGCGATAATGCCGTCGATGCACGCACCTCGGCAATTATCAGTTTCAATCTCCCCGATGGCTGATGACGGTGTAATCGTAGCGCCCGCGCGGCTCAGTATCGACGGTGATGTTGAAGACGTAACTCCAGATAGCCGAAACCAGGGCACTGATCTCGGAGGCGCAGATGGCGGCCGCATCAGCGTGCGCTGACGAGGCCGCGTGCTTTTGCTTTTCATGCCGCCGTGTGTGCGTTATTCTCGGGGATTCATCGCGGAGGTAGGTCGTAAAAATCTACGACGCAGTCGAGGCGATGTTGCTCGAGGAATATGAAGCTCGTCGAGGGTTGGAAAAAGTTGGGCCGAGATCTAATGATCGCGTACAGCCGAAGAGCGTGAACCTCTCTGGATTTGACGATGTGTGAGCGCATGGCTATCGCTTTCGGCTCTATTGCGCTGAATGATTGCGCAGAAGATGAGGCGTGATGCCGACGAACACTCGCGTCGTGAGAGCGATGAGGGGCGGCGCTTACGATTTCGGCATTACACCGGTAGAAATTGGCGAGGTGAATGCTCTCGGTCGCTGCGACGTATTCGATGACGGGATTTTGCGCGGGCGTTGAGGCATAGCGGTGTCGCGCTTTGGTTGATGGAGGTTGAACAGCAGTCTGCCAGGATGTTGAGCCTGGGGACGCGAAACGGCCGCCGGAGTGATGTACCGCGAGAGTTGGGGCATGAGATCACGTCAGGCCCAGGAGTGGGCGAAACCGGGTGAAGCCGGCAACGCGCATCGTTCGAAGTGTGTGCGATCCTGTGCGAACAACCGTGGACCTGCTCATGACCATCGGCAAAGAAGTCGTGATGGGCGCGAGGAAAGCGCCGGGCGCGCCGGGCTGTCGTCGTTTACTCTCGGTGGACGTGAAGAATGCGATGTCGCGCCGGTGTTGGTTTTACGGCATCGCCGGTCGAGTTGCGTGAAGCCTGGTGGATAAATTTGCGGAATTTCAGGGCATTATTGCCGCTGGTTTCACTCATGGTCGATGATGAGTTCATCAACTCGTGTTCAACGTTGATGTGGACGCCGCTCGCATCGTAGCCGCCCGCGCTCGTCCGCGTTGTGGCAAAGGCAAAAACGCCGAAGTGGTCACGAGGAAGGATCGTCGAGGCGGCCGCCAAGGATTGAAGTGTATCCCGGTGGGTCGACGTGCATCTTGGTAGAACGATAGACTTCCGGAGTGATGAGGTCGGCGGGCTTGCGTGGCGGCGTGGATGGATCGGTGATAATTCCTTTATGAAAAGTCATTTGCCGTAGCGGATGTAATTCACGTTTCTTCTGCGGCCCGCTCTGCCGGAACAGCGCGTCGGGGACGTTGAAATCGGTTCTAAGCCTGGCTTGACGCAGACATAGGGTTATCGCAGGGGCGTAGCGATGCGTGTGGCAGGCCCTCGGATCGGCCCTCGTAACTCGGTTGCCGGGGATGCTGGGTAGGCACTTCATAGTCTGTCGATACCAGGTCGAACTCAGCGAGCTCGCAGCCGGCATGAGTGGTGTACTTGTAAGAGGCCGTACGCATCGTCGGCCCATGCCGAGAAATCGATGGTCTGACCGTTCCAGTCGAAGGCGATGAATTGTCGTGCCTGGTTAGTTTCTAACTGCTCGAAGGATTTTCGAGATCACAGTCAGTCATCCTGTCGAAGAGGCGGGACGGCTTCGCTTACACGCTCCCGCCGGTGTCTCGGCTATTGATCGTTACGACGACCGCGTAGACCTCCTGAGTTGAACTGGACCAGCATGGCTGGGTCGCGCTCGCTTCCTGATACGCGGACCGTGATTGGACTTGGGGCGTGAGCTCGGGAGCGGATCGCCGCGTGCGCAGTCCGGGCACTGCCACGTGTCGGGCGGTAATCGAGCGGCAGAGCGAGGAACTGAAGGCAGGGAGTGCGGCACCGTCGAAGGCTCGCCGGGACCGCAAGCCGACTGGGGAAGAGCTCGTGCGATCAGGCACGGGCACGAACTCGCGGCCGAGCTCGGCGATTGGCGAGGTTGGATCCGGCTTGCGAGTGGAGTAGCCGAGCACGATGTTGCCGATCAACGCGTTGGGGGTAGTCGGCAGCAAGCGCTGTAGCTTGCGATGTCGAGGCGGAGTTTTCAGCCCGGACGCGCGTAAATCGTAGCGCGGCTTGGTGCGACAGGCATGGCATCCGCCGCCGATGGTGATTGTCTCGAAAGGAAAACTGCGTGACCTCTCGACAGCGCCGCAGCCGATCATAACCCAATTGGCGAAGATTGCCCCGACCGCTCGGCTGTAACGGTCTGGACGTTGATGAGCGTCTGGACCTGAAATTATCCGTCATGGCGAGCCTGGGGTCAGCGGACCGGGTATCCTGCTCGTCATGGCTGAGGTCTGGAGCGTTTGGGAAAAGTGCGCCTGGCTCTGCGGGGTCGATGCGCACCAGGCGATCCAGACGATTACCTCGCACTTGGAAGCACCGCGATCGGCGTAGTCGTGGGCCTGGGTTCCCGGATTGGTTGGGCGACGCGGTCGTAATCGACCAGGTCAGTCGCGGATACCCGCTCGAGTGAGTGATTGCACGAGGCCCGCCGCACCGCGGGATCGATGCGGGGACGTGCTGGCCGGCCAAAGGGCATGGTCAATACGCCACGATGGCGCGAGAAATCGATGCCGGTGGGTATTTCAGCGTTCATGAAGTATTCTCCCCTTACGCAGCCAGCCGCTCAGGATTCACTCGGCGTGGGTTGCCGAGCCGTTGTCCTTATGTGCGCGCGCCTTGCGTCTGTGTTTTGTTCAGGCGCGAAACTTCCTTGGGGAGATGCTCGAGGTCTCGCAGCGACGCTCGATGTCGTGGAATCGGTTAGCCGAGCTCTGCGTCGAACATGGCGGCCTTGCGCTCGGTGGCGGCGGCGATGGTCGCGCGTCGAGTTCGGCGATGCTGGACTTGCCGGTGGTCAGAAGGTCAGGTGAGTCTGTGTCGTTTTCCTTTTCGGGGTTGGGGGCGGTCAGTCCGGACGGTCGGCTAGAAGAGGAGGCAGTCTTCGTGTCCGCGAGACGAAGTTCGTCGCTGACGTGCATGAGGATGCGGAAGTCGCAATAGGCTGCGTTGAACCGTCAGCGCGACGCTCCCATGCCATGTTGTCTCGAGATCTTTCGGCTCTGCGTTGCGCCAGAGATGGCGGCGGTCTTCGGAAGGTGGGTGGCGGGGACTTCTGTCGCGGGTCTACTCGAGGGTGGATAGATGCAACATAGTTGTTTCTAAAGAGTGGCGTTGTCAAGGCCGCGCACCAAAAACATTTTGATCGCGAACGAGCGGGAGCCGCTTTACCAACATAGAGAGCACGGAGCTGCAAGAAGCGTCTGAGAAACTCCGTACCGTGAACAATGATACAACATTGAAAAACATGCAACTTTAGGCGTTTAGGATTGTGCTTGGCAGGCATGGGTGGAAACGTGTTTAGGGAGTAATGAAGCCAACTAGACTTAGGCAAGCTCATCAAGAGGACAAAGAAACATGCCCGTGAACGCGCGATCGGAATGTAGCATCGTACCAGCCAGGACGTACCGCTCCTGGATGAACCGCCCATCGGAGACTTTGGGCCAGAAATGCATCTTGAAGGGGTGTTGGATGACCTCAGGAAGGATGCGTTTACATGGGTACAACGTGCTTTCCGAACACTTGTCGTTGGAGACCGGCGTGTGGATCGATGTGTCGCAAATCTCTGGCGGCATCCGCACCGAGCTGGTCGAGAAGAATTTTTATCCGCACACGGAAACGCGGCGTTCACGCGGACGGTGGCCCGCCGCTTAAATTCCCCTGAGATTGACGGCAGCTGGTCGCTGCCCTCGACGTGACTTTACCGCACACCATCAGGCAGTTGCGGACTATCTGAACAACAACAAAGCGTAAAAGCGACCCGCACGTAAATTCCGGTTACCGGTTTGGGGCGGAAGCTGCCAGAGCTAAGGACAACGCCACTCTCTTGAACGCGGCGGCTAACCAACATGTGGGCGTCCATTAAGTTTCCTCCGCAGATGGACCTGGCGTACTGGAGTCACGGTAGCGGGGGACAGGAAAATGACGAAGGGAAACAGTGAATGCCCTGCAGGCCGCGTATCTGGCCGACGCGTGGTTTGAGAAGATCGACACAATTACCGCCGTTTGGCAAAAGTGATCGCATCGATTGACGGCGACTTAGAGAGCGCAGCTAGTGGTTTTGACTGGCAAGTGCAGTTGATCCGCGAGCAGGCCAAAACGCAATCCGAACTGAGAAACCCCGTGCCCTTTCACCGGTGGGGTTTTTCTTAAACTGCAAAGCGCGCGATCTTGTTCTCCCGCAGTCGCTCCTGGTCGTTGCCAAAAAGTACAAGCGGCTGTTCGTGATGAGCCGGTGCGTCCGCGCGATTTATGCCTCCGGCTCTCTATGCATCTCCAGTTGCATCGCCTCAGTCGGGCGTCATCGACGAGCGCGCGCGACTCGGCGAAAAACATTTTCCAGCGCGATCGCGGTGCAAGGTATTTAGTTTTGAAACGCAAAAAGTTGCGCAGTTTTCGAGAATTTAGCGACAACGATCGCGATACGACCAACTCGATGAGAACGGAGGCATGTGGGAGCTTCAAGCATTCACACTAGAAGATATTGCAGAACAATATAATAGATGGTAATTCGGAGGAATCAGTGGCTATTCAAGCGCATAGCGGTACTCCGCCAACAAGCACGTCACTTTTTACATTAATGGCCCCGCGCCGTCTGTTTCGACTCTCACATTATCGGACGGTTAGCGAGGCTTGCGGGGCGTCAGCTCGGCCGCCTTATGGTAGTGGTAACGGTGATCAAGGCCGAAACCAGGTGACGGAGCGGGCTGGTGGTCGGGGTCGAGTGAGAATTTGCGGTGTGGTGCGGTATGTTCGACGGACAGATGCCTCGCGGCGTGCCTTGCAAGGCACGCCGTGCCTCTCTATAAGGCAAGTATGCAGGGGATCGCGACGGAGCCTGCACACACTTTCGAGGGCGCTTTTGCGCCATACCGACGCTTGTGCCCTAATTGTGCTAAAATGTGCTAATGTGTTGATATAGATAGCCGTTTAGCAGCTTCAGGAGCTGCTGGCGCCTCCTCGGGGCCCAGCTGGCGTCGAGCTGGGCCTCGTGTTCAGCCTCGAGCCTGGCAGCGCGGGCAAGATACCCCCTCTCCAGCCTCGGTAAATACAGCGCGGCGGAGCGCCGATCGTTGGGATGGGACTGCGGCGGGCAAGCCCGCGGCGCTCGAGCCCATCAAAAAGTGCGACGAAATTGGCCCGCTGGATGCCGAGCGCTGCTGCCACTTCCGACTGTTTCAACCCTGGCGCGTGCTCGAGGAGCATCGAAGCACGCTGTATTGCGCCGGCCGCAGGTCGAGCGCTCGGTAAAGCGCCGATGATCTCGTCGAACACTGGCTGGGAGCTGCGCCCGTCGCAATGCGTAGCCAACCTTGCCGGCGAGCGGACCGATATCGACGCCCCGACGGAATCGCCGGGTGCCAGCTTGTTGTCGGCTTCCGATTGCATGCGATGGAGCGAATCAGGGTGGCCGATGACGATAGTGCATAATTGTTATCTTGATCTACAACTGTAAGAGGCGCGAGAGCAGGATCCTTCAGATTGGATCGCACCCTCGAATGCAACGTGAAGGCTGAAGCGTGGATCCACTCCTTTATTGGATCTTAGAGCGGATACGTTCCTGGATGGCAGTGCCATCGGGCGATCTCGCTCCCAGCGCTTGTGCACACCCAATCGCTGACGGCGCAGTCTGCAGGTGTGGCGCCGACCACGCCAGCGCCTGGTTTTCGGCACCGCTGCGTTGGCTGGCCCATGCCGTGCCGTGCCCATTGGAGCCGACCGGGCCAGAGCGCCACAGGTGTTGCGGAAACCAGAGCGCGACGATGCAATCGTTGGCCTGCTTTGCGACAATTGGCCGGCGCGGTGCTCTCCGCCGCGCTGCGGGAGGGATAGTCGGTAGGACCAGCCATACGCCTTGGTCGACGGCGAATAAAGCCGAACGCACCGTAATTTTGCGCCACCGCCAGTCGCCAGAGCACGGCACAGCTGAAACTCGAGGACGCCCGCTGCCAAGCACCGCCGCATTCCCGCGCCCACCCTTCTGGCCGCTGCGATACGATCCAACCGCGGCAGACAAAATTGTCCTCAGGACTTCGTCCGGCGCAAGAGCGTCGCACCGCCGCGGATTGTTACCCGCCGGCGCGCGCGCGCGGCCGAACGCGGAACCCCGGCGAGTGGTCCCGCGTTCTTTTTCTGCGTTACTTGATGACCGGTGGCGGCAATCAGGGTTGCGGCAACTGGGGCATCGGGATCTCGATCTTGGATGGGTCGAGGTGGACCTGGCTTGTCGAGCCAGTAGGTGACCGATCCCGGCCAGAAGATCACGATGATGACGAGGATGACCTGCAGAAACACCCAGGGGATCGCTGCCCCAGTAGATTTCCGAAGTCTTGATGGACGGCGGAGCGATACCCCGCAGATAGAACAGCGCGAAGCCGAAGGGCGGGTGCATGAAGCTGGTCTGGATGTTGGCGCAGATCAGCACGCCGAACCAGATGAGATCGATGCCGAGCTTGTCCGCCACCGGCGCGAGCAGCGGAATGATGATGAAGGCGATCTCGAAGAAGTCGAGGAAGAACGCCACCACGAAGATGAACGCATTGGCGAAGATGAGGAAGCCGAGTTGTCCGCCGGGCAGCGAGGTGAGCAGGTGCTCGATCCACACCTTGCCGCCGACGCCCTGGAACACGAGGCTGAACACGCGCGCGCCGATCAGGATGAAGACCACCATGGCCGTGAGGCGCATGGTGCTTGCCATCCCTCGTAGAGGAGCTTCCAGGTGAGCGTGCCGTAGGAGGCGGCCAGCGCGATTGCCCCCACCACGCCCATGGCTCCTGCCTCGGTCGGGGTGGCCAGCCCCATGAAGATCGTGCCCAGCACGAGGAAGATCAGCCCGAGCGACGGGATCATGCCGCGCAGGCACTTCTTCAAGAGCGGCCAGCCGTGCAGGGTGCGCGCCTCGAGCGGCAGCGCCGGCACATCCTTTGGCCAGATCAAGCTGACGATGGCGACCCAGATGCAGAACAGGCCGACCTGGATGATGCTCGGCCCGATGGCGCCGGCGTACATGTCGCCGACCGATCGCCCGAGCACGTCGGCGAGCACGACGAGCACCAGCGAAGGCGGGATGAGCTGGGTGATGGTGCCCGAAGCAGCGATGACGCCCATCGTGTGCCGCGTGGAATAGCCGTACTTGATCATCGGCGTCATCGAGATCACGCCCATGGCGATCACCGAGGCGGCAACGGTGCCGGTGATGGCGCCGAGAATGGCACCGACGAAGATCACCGCGTAGGACATGCCGCCGCGTACCGGGCCGAACAGCTGCCCGATCGAATCGAGCAGGTCCTCGGCCAGGCCGCAGCGCTCGAGGATGGCGCCCATGAACGTGAAGAACGGGATCGCCAGCAGCAGGTCGTTGGAGATGATGCCGAACAGCTGATAGGTGAGGTTGCCGAGAAAGTCCGGCGTGATGAGCCCCAACTCGATGCCGATGAAGCCGAAGAACAAGCCGGTCGCCGCCAGCGAGAACGCCGCCGGATAGCCGATCAGCATGAAGAGGATCATGCCGCACGAACATCAGCGGCGCCATGTTGTCGCGAACAAGGCTCATTGCGGTGCTCATTGCAGCGGCTTCTCGTATTTGAATTCGATATCGATCACATGCTCGAGCGCGGCGACGCGCTTGATGATCTCGGAGATGCCCTGCAGGGCCATCAAGGCGAAGCCGACCGGCAGCAGCAGCTTGACCGGCCAGCGGATCAGTCCGCCGGCATTCGAGGAGGCCTCATTGCTCGTGCCAGGACTCGACGAACCACGGCCACGTGAAATAGGTGAGGATCACGCAGATCGGCAGCAGGAACAGGAACCCGCCGATGATGTCGATCCAGATGCGCGTGCGCTCGGACACCATGCCGTAGATGAGATCGACGCGAACGTGCTCGTTCATCTTGAGCGTGTAAGGCGCGCCGAGCAGCACCATGCCCGCGAACATGTACCATTGGATTTCCAGCCAGCCGTTCGAGCTCACGCTGATCAGATAGCGGCTCGCAAGCGTTGCCCGCGCTGATCAGGCAGGCCAACAGCACCAGCCAGTTGGCGATCACGGCGATTTGCGTGTTCATCCAATCGATGGCTCCTGCTCAATCCCAGCAGAACGGTCATATTCCCCTTGTCGATGACACTGCGGCGCCCGTGGAAGTCGTGTGGCCTGTTGAGCCCAGGTCCTTGTCCCAAGCAAGCATAGCGGTTGAGCGTGGTTTCCTCAAAGCGGCATTAGGTGGCGGGGCACGAGAGCAGGATCGCTTCAGACGGAACCACCTGCCCTGAACTCAACGTGGGGGCTGGAGCGCGCGAGATCCCGCGGTCTATTTCTTTAGAAAGTCTAGAGCGAGACTCGATGTCCAGCGCGGTTGGGCGGCGCGCTCGGTCCCTCTCGACTTCGGCCTGGAGAGGAACTCAATATGCCCCGCGACAGAGCGACGTCTCATGGGGCCATTGCGAGTGGGCAACAGCTGCGGCATGCGCGCAGGACGGTTCGTCGCTGGCATTCTGCGCGGTGGGCCTCGTCGCAACGCCAGTCCGCAGCCGCCAGTGTTTTCCGCACCAGAGCCGATCATGATTGCCGGCATCCCCGTCGACTTCATCCTGTTCGCCCCTGACGCTGCTCGGCGTCGCCCTGTTCCACCACCACACGCTGCAGGTGGCGCTTGACCGGCCTCGCCGCCATCACGCTCTACAAGCTCGGGCTTCACCGGCTTCAAGCACGGCACCGGCCTGCCGGCCTCGTCGAGCACATGTCGCACGAGTGCCGTGATCCTCTCCAACCTGTTCCTCCTGCTCATGGGCTTCGCCCTGCTCTCGCGCCACTTCGAGAAAAGCCGGGTGCCCGACGATGATGCCGCGCTTCCTGCCCGACGACTGGAAGGGCGGCTTCGTGCTGCTCGTCATCGTCGCCGTGCATCTCGAGCTTCCTCGACAACATCGCCGCGGCGCTGATCGGCGGCACGCATGGCGCAGCGGGTGTTCCGGGGCAAGGTGCACATCGGCTACCTGGCCGCCATCGTCGCGGCCTCCAATGCCGGGCGGCTCGGGCAGCGTGGTCGGCGACACCACCACCACCATGATGTGGATCGACGGCGTGAGCCCTGGAGCGTGCTCGAGGCCTTCGTCGCCGCCGGCGCCGCCCTGGTCGTATTCGGCATCCCGGCCGCCATGCAGCAGCATCGCCATTCAGCCGATCGTCAAGGACGCGCCGGCCGGCCTGCGCATCGAATGGGCGCGCGTGTTCATCGTGGCGCCTCATCCTCGTCGCCGCCATCGTGTCCAACGTGGTCGCCAATATCCGCCACCCCGAGCTGCTCGATACCCTGCCGGTGATTGGCCTTGCCGTATGGGCCGCCATACTGGTTGAGCAATACGTAATGGCGG
>ERZ1370068.6029-contig-5029_pt1 | contig 65865 bp, 107 predicted proteins | sample MGYA00561227_ERZ1370068 | MGnify/ENA primary metagenome ERZ1370068 (study PRJEB38410, sample SAMEA6850437) | metagenome | study: Metagenomic assessment of the ecological functions of the soil: analysis of the soil microbiota associated with the... | reverse complement strand
CAGAGCATCGCCGTGCCATGCACCAGCCGATCATCGCCGCGCCGATCGCGGACGTGATGTGGTCGTAGCCCGGCGCGATGTCGGTCGTGAGCGGTCCGAGCGTGTAGAACGGCGCTTCGCGCACCATTCGCAGCTGCTTCTCCATGTTCTCCTCGATGAGATGCATGGGCACGTGGCCGGGGCCTTCGTTCATCACCTGGACGTCGTACTCCCAGGCGATCTTGTTCAGCTCGCCCTGCGTCTTGAGCTCGGCGAACTGCGGCTCGTCGTTCGCGTCGGCGATCGATCCGGGACGCAGGCCGTCGCCGAGCGAGAACGACACGTCGTAGGCGCGCATGATCTCGCAGATCTCGCGGAAGTGCGTGTAGGTGAAGTTCTCCTGGTGATGCGCCAGGCACCACTTGGCGATGATCGAGCCGCCGCGCGAGACGATGCCGGTGACGCGCTGCGCGGTCATCGGGATGTAGCGCAGCAGCACGCCGGCGTGGACGGTGAAGTAGTCGACGCCCTGCTCGGCACTGCTCGATCAGCGTGTCGCGGTAGATCTCCCACGTGAGATCCTCGGGCCGGCCGCCGACTTTCTCGAGCGCCTGGTAAATCGGCACCGTGCCGATCGGCACCGCGCGAGTTGCGGATGATCCACTCGCGCGTCTCGTGGATGTTCTTGCCGGTCGACAGATCCATCACGGTGTCGGCGCCCCACAGCGTCGCCCAGCGCAGCTTTTCGACTTCTTCCTCGATCGACGAGCGAGACGGCCGAGTTGCCGATGTTGGCGTTGATCTTCACCAGGAAATTGCGGCCGATGATCATCGGCTCGAGCTCGAGGTGGTTGATGTTGGCCGGAATGATCGCGCGGCCGCGCGCCACTTCGTCGCGGACGAAATCGGCCGGCAGCCCCTCGCGGATCGCGATGAACTCCATCTCGGGCGTGATCTCGCCCTTGCGCGCGTAGTGCAGCTGCGTGACGCAACCGGTTCCGGCGCGTCACCCAGCGCTCCTCGGCGCAGCTTTCGGCAAGCCGCGCGCGACATCGCATGGCCCTGCGGGCCGCTCGTGTCGTAGACGCGAAGCGACGACGCGCCTTGCTCGAGCGCGATCTCGCGCATCGGCACGCTGGACGCCCTGAGCGCCGTCGACGAGAATCTTTTGCGAGTTCGGGAAAGACGAACTGAAGTCTGACATGCCGCGCTCCCTCCGCCGGTCTCAACCGGGTCAGGTTCCAAGGGTGTGGTCTCAATCCCGATCGGGATACCTCTGGCGGTTCGAAAATCGACTATATCACCTGCCGAGCACGGCAATCTCAGCGATTGACCAGCCGTTCATCGCGGTCGACTGCCGTCTGGGTGCAGCCGAAGCGCGGCGCACGCCGTCGCGATCGATCGGAATCAGCGCCGAGGCCGTCGCCGGATCGTCCAAGACGCTCCGCAGGAGCAGGCCGGCCACCGAACCGTTCCAGCACGGTGCCCACGCGTCAGTGCCGTCGGCCGCGCAGTCGATCGCCAATCGCCTCGGGTAATCCGCGATGAACGGCCCGGACGTCAGTCTGACAGCGGTGACGTGACGGTTGGCGCCCAGGTCCAGGATCACGAATTCGCCGCCGGCCTGCACGCCGTTCGCTGTTCCAGATGGTGTCGAGATTGCCGTCGAGCAGACGGCCGACATTCTTCAGGTCGGCGCTGGCGTCGATCGAGCGAATCGGCACAGGCGGATCGCTCTCTCGTCCGCGCGGCCGGGAGTCTGAGCGGCACGCGATAGATCTCGAATCCTCACGCGTTCCTCGGTGGCGACGCGCTCGCCCTGCCGGCTTTCAACGAGACGGCGCCACCGATCGATCTCTTCCCGGCGATTGAGCACGACGACGAGCGGCGTGGTCGACGTCAGGCCGGTCAGCACGTCGCCGTCATTCAAGCGAAGCGCGGTGGAGAGCAGGTGGTAGTGCGGCGGCGCGTAGCCGCTGTAGCCGTTGACGACCGGCCGGCCGTGCACGATGCCGCGAAATTGCGCCGGGGCGTCGAGCCAGCTCTCGCCGAGCGGCAGTTCGATCACGGGACCGGTGAGATCGCTGCGCTGGAGCGCCTGAATCGGCGTCGCCACGTCGGCCAGCGTCAGCGCGGGCCAGCTTCGGCAATCACCGCGGCGGCCAGCGAGCGTCGCCAGCAGACCTCGCGCCCGGACTGGAAGCGACGCCGTGAAGCGCGCGAACGCGATCGCGGCGGCGACGGCGAGACACAAGACGAGGAGCATGCCGAATCGCGCGGGCACGCGAACCTCGGAGAGTCCCGGCAGCCGCAACAGCAGCGCGCATGGCCCACGGAACAGAATCGGCGTCCCGCCAAGCCGCGGATGCGGCCCCCAGCTCAGCGCCCACATCGCCGCGGCGGCGAGCGTGTAGAAGGCGGCCGGCGAGCGCCGCCGCCAGAAATCGGCGCAGCGTGCCGCTCGCAAAAAACGCCGCCAGCACGAGGACGAGCGCGACCGTCATCGGCTTTTCTGCAGACGAGACCGACGCGATCGTTCGCCCCGCCAGCGCGATCTGCCACGGACCGAACACGAGCGGGCTGAGAGCGACGAGCGTCGCCAGGCTCGCGACGCCGGCGAGAACCTGCCGCGCGATATCAGCTCGACCGTCGCGCGCGCCGATCGATCGCGTCGTGTGGATGCGAGCGCCTTCGCCTGCGCCACTCGACCAGCGCGAGCGCCACCGCGCCGGCGACGAGCGCGAGCGCGATCGATCCCAGGGAACAGCTGACCTTCGCCGCGCCCCGGCGCCGACAGCCGGCGCCACACGATCATCTCGGGCGCAGTGGTGACGATCGCCGTCAGGTCCGCGCCGAACGACTCAATCTCGTCGAAGCGGCGCGTCAATCGCTGCGCCTGATGAACCGCCGCGCATGTCCACAAGATGGGGACGAGCGGCAGCGACGCGCCAGCCCACACCGGCGACGATCGCCGTCGTCGCGCCGCAGCGATCCAGCCGCGAACCAGAGAATCCACGCCGCGAACAGCACCGGGAAGAACAGCAGGAAATAGCTGTTCGACAGAGCGAGCATCAGCCACGACGCGCCAAGCGCGACCAGCCAGCGCCACGATCCGGCTGTCCACGTATCGATGCGCCGCCAGCAGCGCGAGCGGCATCCCGAACGCCCAGCAGCATCTGCACGTGCGGAAGCTGGGCCACGCGATACGGACTGAAGCCCATGATCAGGCCCGCCAGCAGCGCCGGTCCGTGCCGCCGCACGATCGCGCACGCCAGACCGTGCGTCGCGAGCGCCGTCAGCGGGCACGAGAGCAGCAGCACGAGGCTGTAGCGTCGTGACCGGATCGGCGCCGAGCCACAACAGCGGCGTGCTGACCACGGTGAGGCCGAGCAGGTGCTCGGACAACGCCAGCGCGCCCGTCGACCGGCCAGAAGCTCGGCGCATTCCACCAGTGCGCCGTCAACGGCACCGCGTGCGCGTTCCACCAGAGGATCCAGGCGTTGAGCGCGGGATCGAACGCGTCGTGCGGAAAGGCCGACGTGCAGATGCGCGGCCACCGGCCAGGTGAGGAGCACCGCCAGCACGGTGTACGCGATGCCTGCAATCACCCACGGCATGGAGTGAGTTCATGATATGAGATGCTGCTGTCGACCTCGATGACGCGCTTTCTCAAGCACGCGCTGGGCTGGTGGGCCGTAATCAGCTTCGCCGTCGCCATCTACGACGCTCGTCACCGGCGGCTTTCATTTCAGTGTTGCCGGCATCCGCATTTCGCTCGTTCGAGGCCTACAAGCCGTTCCGAAACGGCATCGTCTGCGCGTGCGCCGCGTTCTGGCTCCGCGACCGCGAGGGCGGCCACACACGTGGTGGAATCGGCTCTGCCGCCTGGGGCGCGCCGCTGGCGGTGTGCGCGGCCGCGATTTCGGCGATGCTCGCCGTCCGTTTCGGCATCTTCGTCGCCGGCGGCTCCGACGCCTACGGCTACGTCAGCCAGGCCGCGCTCTGGGCGGTCGGACGCTCTGACCGTTCCCGAACCGCTGGCGCCGATTGGCAGGGCTGTCGGGCATCATCACGGCCACGCTTGGCTACCGGCCGGCGCTCGTCCCCGGCGCCAGCGTGCTCCACGTATGCGCCGGGCTATCCGATGCTGATGGCCCTGGCCATGAAAGTCGGCGGCGACTCGGCCGCCTACATGGTCGTTCCGATCTGCGCCGGGCCTCATCGTGCGTGTTGACCTACCTCATTGGCGCGCGTTTCGCCGGACCGCGAACCGGGTTTCTCGCCGCCGTCCTGCTGACGTGCAGTCCGATGTTCCTGTTCGAATCGCTCGAACCGATGAGCGACATGCCCGTGACGATGTGGTTTCTCGTGGCGTGGTGGCTGCTTCCTGCACGATCGGCCGGCGATCGTGCTCGCCGCGGGCCTCGCGACGAGCGGCGCCATCCTGACGCGGCCGAATCTCGCGCCGCTGGCCGGCGTCCTTGTGCATCGTCGCGATGCGCGGCCGGCCGCGGATCGTGCGCGGACTGCTCTTCGTGCTCGGAACGGTCCCTGGAGTCCTGGCCGTTGCCGCGATCAACCGCCACCTGTACGGCACCGCCTCGATGTCGGGCTACGGGTCGCTCGGCGAGCTATTCGAATGGGCCAACGTCGTCCCGAATCTTCAGCGGTATCCCGTCTGGCTGGTCCAGCTGCACACGCCCGCCATCCTGATTGCGCTCGCGGCGCCGCTCGTCGCAACGACGCGAGCCCGATGCGGATCGGCGCCTCGCCGATCCGCGGCTGGTGGCGCTCGTGGATGATCGTCTTCGGCCTCGTGCTGCTCGTCGAATACCTTTTCTACGCCGTGTTCGAGCACTGGCCGTATCTTCGCTTTCTGCTGCCGGTCATCCCGCTGCTGTTCGTCGATGGCCAGCAACGTCTGCATCGTCGCGCTGCTCCGCGTGCCGACCGCGATTCGCAGCCGCGATCATTTTCGCGATCTGCGTGCTGCTGGGCACCTGGTATTTCAAGAAAGGCGATCAGCTCGGCGTCTATGCCGATCGGCTTCAGCGAGCGGCGCGTACGAGTCGGTCGGGACGCTATCTCGAACGAGCGCTGCCGCAGGAAGCCGTCGTGCTGTCAGTCATCGAAAGCGGCAGCGTGCGCCTCTACGGCAAGCACAAGACAATGCGCTGGGACGAAATACCCAAGGGCAAGCTGGAACAGACGCTCGATCTCCTGAAGGCGAGCGGCTATGTGCCGCACATCCTGCTCGAAGACTGGGAAGAAAACATGTTCCGCACGCATTTCGCGGCCCGGCGAGCTCGCGGGGCGAGCCGACTGGCCGCCGATCATCGAATGCTACGGTCCCGTCACCGTGCGCATCTACAACATCGCCGACCGGCAGCGGTACATCGACGGCGAGCGTTGGCTACCGAAGATTATTCCCCACATGTGATCCATCGCCGGCGAGGCCAGTGCCCAGTTGCAGCCGCTGCGCGCTGATGTTCAGGCGGCCGAGCACGAGACGCGTGCGTGAGCCTGCCGGGATCGATGACCGGGCGAGTACGCGCCCGCGAGCAGCTGAACGAGGCTGGCTGGTAGCGGCCAGCCGCCCGCATGCACGCCGGTGACTTCGAAAAAGAGATTGTCGGACCGGTCCTTCCACGGATCGGGCGCGACCCACAGGCTGCAGCGTCACGATCGGCCTTGGGCGCGCCGAACCATTCCGCCCGCATCGTGCCGGGGGCGAATTGCAGGCGCAGGTTCTGAGGTTGTCGGTGCGCTGCTCGAGCGCGCCGTTGATGGCGGCGGCGTCGATCGCCACATCGGTGACCGTGAGCGTTCCCAGCCTGGCGGGTACAACTCGCCGGCGTCCAGCCGAGCAAGATCGACGATCAAGTCGTCGGAGCATGACGTCGATGCGTTTCTGAGTGGACTCCGGCGTTGTTGAAGCGCCAGTCGCCGATCTCGCGCCGCCCCGCACCTGAACACGAACGCTCGTCAGACGTCCCTGCTGCAGGTCGGCGGCGCTTGGTTTTGGACAGGTCCAGCTCCATGGCGTCTGCGTTGCGGGACGCACCTTGAGAGCCGCACGTCTTCGCACCAGTTTGCAGACGGGTGCGGAGCACTCCTCATCGAGCCCTTCGGTGATGCACCGCGTTGCGCTTGCGCGTCGCCATCACACCGGGCACCGTGTCTGGCGTCAGCGAGCAGTTCGGGATGCACTGCGGCTACCACCAGAATCGGCGCGCCAGTGACTTCCGTCTTGTGCACCACGTTCGTGCAGGGGTATTCCTCGTGCCGGAAGCGAAACGTGCCGAGGAAATACTTCGCTTCGTCTACCGACTCGACGAAGTAGAACCGGTGGCGATCCGCGTACGGCAGGGCGCCGGCATTCGAACTGCCGACGGGCTGATCGGCGGCGAAAACGGGGATGGCTGAATCGCGATCGGCCTCGCGATCGCCTCGAGGCCGCTCCGATACGATAGTCCCCAGTAATCCATCTCATAGTGGAACCGCGCGCCAGGCAGTCCGCCGACGATGCTGTTGAAGAAGACTTGCTGCTGCGGGTGCGCCTGGATCATGAAGCGGCCGATGTCCAACAGCCCGAGAACGACAACCCCAGCCACAACCATCGACGCGATCCGGTTCGAGCGCACCGCCATGAAGCCCTCGGCGGCAATCAACAGCAAGGCCGGATAGATGAAGAACAGGTGTCGCCAGCCGTCGACATCACCGAGTGCAGCCCGATGACGCTGGCCAACGGCAGAACCAGCCACGCCAACAGCAGCAAAGCGAAACAGATTCGCGGGGCTGACGGGATCGCCCGCTCTGCCGAATGATGCGTTTCACGATGACGACAAGACCGGGAACGAATCCGGCGAGATACAGAAGCGGCGTCGTAATCGCGATCCACACGAGCGCGTAGTGCCATGGAATGTCGGTCGCCGGGATGAGTTGCCCGCGATAGAGCACGACGTTGTTCCACGGATAGCGGCTCATCGTGGTGAACGCGCTCGCGAAACTCGCCAGCGGATCGCGCCACAGCGTCGGCCAGAGCGCCCACGTCAGGACCGTTGTCGCCACCAGGTAGAGCGCGGCGCAGACGACCAGCCGGACTCGGTTCGACCTCGCGCCTCACGACGCAGTAGGCGGCGAACGCGACCGTCAGCACCGGCACCAGGACGCCGGTGATGCGGATCGCGACGAGCCACGCCGAGACCAGCGCGTGCGCGAGCACACTGCCGGCTCGCGGCCGCGTGATCATTTGGAGGAGCGTGTAGATGCCGGCGATGAAGCACGCGAGAAACGGCAGATCCTTCGAGTTGTAGAACGCATGGGCGAACAACGGAGGCGACAGCACGAGAGCCAGGCACACACCCAGGCTCGCCGCGCCACCCATCTGTCCGGCCAGTCCGAGTCGATAGAGAAAAACGAGTCCGACGACGAACACCAGGAAGTTCACTCAGATGGCGAACGCGCATATCGTCCGCAGAGTCACGCGCACGGAAGACCGTTTCCGCACCCAGCAACAGCAGTTCATGAGCCGGTCCGTGACGCGTACGGATCGCGAAAGAGCGCAGGATTGCCGCTGAAGACGTAGCGAGAAACGAGCTGGCCGTAACCGCGCTGAAACGGCTCATCCCACGGCACGCCGTAGTCGCGATGCAGAGCGAACCCGACGACGATGACGATCGCAATGCCGGCGAACGCGATGGGACGATGATGGCGATCGAGCCAGGCCCACATGGTCAGGCGAGCAGTCTAACCTCGGAGGTGCGCTTCGCATTACAATCCGTGCGCCGCTCCTCGATGACCTCACGCATCGCACGACGGCCGGCGCTGGTCGCCGGTCTCACCATGTTCGTGGTGGTCTGGACGTTGACCACGCACGGGAAGCTACTCCGCGGACGGCGACGAACCACATTACCTGATGGTGACCCGTAAGTCTCTGGGCCGACCACGACATCGATCTCGCCAACAACTACGCCGCGAACGACGGCCGGCTGTTCGGCCACGATCAGCTCGAAGCGGGCGCGCACGCTCGAATGGATCGCCGGCAGCGCCTGTCGCCAGTCCACGATCTCGGCGTCTCGATCGCGCTGGTTCCCGTCTACGCCGTCGCCGAGCCGATCGCGGGGCTGATGCCGGAGTCGATGCTCGCGCGCGTTCGCATGACGCGCGGGCTGTTTGCGTATTCGTTGATCAGCCTGACGCTGCTCGCCGCATGCTCTGACGGCCTCCGGCCTGCTGGCGCGATCGCTGGCGCGCACGACGCACGCCACTCCACGCGATCTTCGCCACGCTGCTGGTCGCGCTGTCACCGCCAGTGTTGTGCCACAGCTTTCTCGTCTACCCGGAGGCCTTCGGATTCATCGTGGCGTGCGCCCTGGTCTGCTGGGCTGCTGAACGAGACACCCGACCCTGCGCGCCACGTGGCCTCTCGTCGCCGCGCTCGGGCTGCTGCCCTGGTGCCACCGCAAGTTCTCGTTCTTCGTGTTCGCCTGCGCGGTCGTCATGCTCGTTCGCCGTCCCGCGTTCTGGCGCGAACGGTCGGCGCGCGATCGCGGCGTGCTCGCGCTGCTCTTCTCGTCCCACAAGCGGCGATGCACGCGTGGACGCGTACACGTGGGGAACGCTGGGCGGTCCGCAGATGCTCGACACGTTGCCGTTCACGGTGTCGGGCGCGCCACGAGGGTTCCTGGGATTGTTGTTCGATCGGCAGTACGGGCTGCGTCGCCGGCGCGCCGTGGCACGTCCTGCTGCCGCCGCGTGGATGCTGGCGGGACGCCGCGCCGCGCTTTTTCTCCTGCCCGTGGTCGCGTTGGCCGCGCCGATGGCGAGCTTCGTCGTGTGGTGGGGCGGTTTTCGCCTGCGGCGCGATATCTCGTGCCGGTGCTGCCCTTCTGCGCTGCGGCGGTGGCGTGGAGTCTCGAGCGCCCGCTCTTCCGCCGTGTCGTCCTGCTTGGCGCCGCCGTTCAGGTCGCCGATCACCGCGCTACGCCTGGCAGCACCCGCGCAGTCTGTGGCCTGTGGGGATGAGCAATCCGTTGCTCGACGCCCTCGGTCCAATCGGGCGCGCGCTACGAGTATCTGCTGCCGCCGCTGACCAACAGTCGAGCCGCTTCTTCCCGCCGGCGGCTATGGCGCCTTCGTGATCGCCTTGAATACGCTGCTGATCTGGATCTCGAACCGAAATCGCGGCTGCGGCTACGCCGTAGTCTGTCGCGTGGCCTCGACAGGGCGGCGTTGCTTTCAGGAAATCGCTCGATCGCGTAGCGAACGGTCGTCCGCGGTATCTGCGCATGCCGGTCGCGCGCAGGTATCGCTCGAGCCGCGCCGTATCCGCCTTCCCGGCTTCGCGCAGCAGCCAGCCGACCGCCTTTCTGAATCAGATCGTGTCGGATCGGCGTGGAGCCGGCGCGCCACGTCGTAGGCGACGTCCATGGCGTGCCCTTTGCGCACCGACGCGATCAGACCGGCCGCGCGCGCACGGCGAACCCACATGTTGCGGTGACGCGCCCACTCACGCATTTCGGGGCCAGCTCCGGATAGCGGAGGAGCAGCGGTCCGATCAGGTAACACGAGATCGCGTCCGTCGTGGCCCAGTTGGTCGACTGATTGCGGGCGAGCCAGCTGCTTCCAGATTGGCAGCAGCCGCGGCGAGAAATCGCGCCGGTACCGAACGACGACTTCGATGCCGAGCGATTTCACTTCCAGATACGGATCGGCCATCAACAGACTGGCAAACGCCATCGCTTCGTCGATCGACCACTCGTCTGCGATGCGCCATGGTAGATCGATCGCGCCAGCGCCCGCATCGTCTTGGTGCCGACGTTGTGAAAGCGAAGATCGCCGCCGCCCCGGAAGTAGCGGCTGGCGTCGAAGTCGCCCGACGGCCGCGCCGAGACGCTTGAGCTCGCGGCGCGCATCCGCCGCGGCTCTCTTGATCAGGCGAGCTTTCTGAGCATGAAGCATTTGAGGTAGTAGGACTCGGGCATGCCGAGCAGGACGGGATGGTCGCGGCCCTGCATCCGTTTTTCCGTCACCGTGACGTGGGCCTGCGCGTCGACGGCGGCCTGCATGCACGATCTCCGCGAACATCGCCTCGTTCACGTGATAAGAACAGCTGCACGTCACGAGCGTGCCGCCAGGGTTCAGGAGCTTCAACGCGCGCAGGTTGATTTCCTTGTAGCCGGCCTGGGCGTTCGCAACGGCGCCGCTTGTTCTTGGCGAACGCCGGCGGATCGAGCACGATCGTGTCGAAGCCGCTCGTGAAGACGTTCGAGGCCGCGCAGTTCGTCGAAGACGTTGCCGACGCGAGTCTCGACCGGCGACGCCGTTGCGCGCGGCATTCTCGGTCAGCTCGCGCGATCGCGTCTCCGGACACATCGATCGCGATCGTCTCGCTGGCACCGCCGGCCCAGCACCAGGGCAAACCCGCCGTGATAGCTGAAACAGTCGAGCAGCCGGCCCGCGCGCGTAGACGGCCGCCGCCGTCCGGTTTTCGCGCTGGTCGAGAAACAGGCCGGTCTTCTGCCCGCGCCGCAGATCGACGTCGTAGGTGACGCCGACCTCGGTCACCTCCACGTGCTCGGGCACGTCGCCTGCCAGCACGTCGACCTGCTGCTCGCAGGCCTTCGAGCACGCGCGCGCGCGCGGATCGTTGCGCGCCAGGATGCCGCGCGGGTGCACGACGTCGCCGAGGATCGACACGATCGCCGGCAGCAGCCGATCCATGCCCTGCGACAGCGTCTGGACGACCAGGTAGTCGCCGCACCGATCCACGATCAGCGACGGCAGCAGATCCGCCTCGCCATGCACCAGCCGGCAGGCGGTCGCGTCGATCGCCAGCGACTCGCGAAACGCCACGGCCGCTTCGATTCGCGTGCGCAGCAGCGCGCTCGACATCCACTTCGTCCGCGGCGTAGGCGAGCATCCGCAGCGTGATCTGCGATCGATCGCTGAACAGCGCGCGGCCGATCGGCCGTCCGCGCGGTCCACGCACCAGAACCACATCACCGGCGGCGGCGCGAACGTCGGTGACGTCTGCACGATAAATCCACGGATGACCGCTTCGCAGTCGATCTTCGCCGCGCGATGAGATCGTGACGCTGGGAGTCATGAATGCCGACGTTCGACATAGCATAATCAGCCGTCATGCGGGTGGCGATCGGCGCCGATCACGCGGGATTCCTGCTCAAAGAACATCTCAAAGACACGCTGCAGCGCCTCGGGCACGCCGTTGACGACCACGGCACCGACAGCGAAGCGGCGGTGGACTATCCGCCGATCTGTCTGGCTGTCGGGCGAGCCGTGGCCGAAGGCCGCGCCGACCGCGGCATCGTCATCGGCGGCAGCGGACAGGGCGAGCAGATCGCCGCCAACAAGGTCGCCGGCGTCCGCGCCGCGCTCTGCAACGACCTCTACACCGCGCGGCTGTCGCGGGCGCACAACGACGCCAACGTGCTCTCGCTCGGCGGCCGCATCGTCGCCTTCGGCCTGGCCGGACGAAATCCTGGCCGTCTGGCTGGACACGACATTCGACGGCGGGCGCCACCAGCGCCGGCTGGACCAGATCAGCGAGGCTGAAAGAGCCGCTCGTGGTGAGCTTGTCGAACCACGAGCTCATCGCTCATCCTTCGACAGGCTCAGGATGAGCGGGAACAGGTCTATGACCACCCAAACCACGCCCGTGACCTGGCGATCGCTCGCCGAAACCGATCCCGAGATTGCCGGGGCCATCCGCGACGAGCTCCACCGCCAGAATTCGGGACTCGAGCTGATCGCCTCCGAGAACTTCGTCAGCCGCGCCGTGCTCGAAGCCGCCGGCTCGGTGATGACGAACAAGCACGCCGAGGGCTATCCCGGCAAGCGCTACTACGGCGGCTGCGAATTCGTCGACGTCGCCGAGACGCGCGGCCATCGCCCGCGCCACGGCGCTGTTCGGCGCCGAGCATGCCAACGTGCAGCCGCACTCGGGCGCGCAGGCGAACATGGCCGTGTATCTCACGTTGCTCAAGCCGGGCGACACCGTGCTCGGCATGAACCTCGCGCACGGCGGCCACCTCACGCACGGCCATCCGCTCAACTTCTCCGGCAAGCTGTACACGATCGTTCCCTACGGCGTCCGGCAGGACGACGAGCGGATCGATTACGACGAATCGGGTCGGCTCGCGGACGAACACAAACCGAAGATGATCATCGTCGGCGCCAGCGCGTATCCGCGCGTGATCGAATTCGCGAAGATTCGCACGATTGCCGACCGCGTCGGAGCGCCGATGTTCACGGACATGGCGCACATCGCCGGCCTGGTCGCCGCCGGCGTCCATCCAAGTCCGATTCCCCACTCCGATTTCGTGTCGACGACGACGCACAAGACGCTGCGCGGACCGCGCGGGGGCCTGGTGCTGTGCCGCGAGCAGTACGCCAAGGATCTCGATCGCACGCGTGTTCCCTGGCGTGCAGGGCGGACCGCTGATGCACATCATCGCGGCCAAGGCCGTCTGCCTGAAGGAGGCGGCCGAGCCCGCCTTCGCCGAGCTACCAGCGTCGCATCGTCGCCAACGCGAAGACGCTCGCCGCTGCGCTGGTGGCGGCCGGGTTCCGGCTCGTCAGCGGCGGCACCGACAACCACCTGATGCTGGTGGATGTGTTCTCGAAAGGGATCACCGGCAAGGTCGCGGAGGCCGCGCTGGGCAAGGCGGCCATCACCGTCAACAAGAACGCGATCCCCTTCGACCAGAATCCGCCGATGGTGGCCAGCGGGATTCGCGTCGGCACTCCTGCGGTCACCACGCGCGGCATGGCCGAGCGCGAGATGGAGACGATCGCCGAGCTGATCGCGCGCGCGCTCGCAGACGCCGGAGGATGACGGCGCGCTGGCGAAGATCCGAACCGAGGTCGAGACCCTGTGCCGGAAGTTCCCGCTCTATCCGGAGTAGTCGAAACCCTTTTTGCGGCGGACGGTCCGCTCGCGCACGCGCTGCCCGCTTTCGAGCCGCGCGCCGGCCAGGTGGACATGGCGGCCGCCGTGGCGCGCGCCTTCGAGCAGGGCGGCGTCCTGCTCGCCGAAGCGGGGACCGGAACCGGGAAGACCCTCGCCTATCTCGTGCCGGCGATTTTGAGCCGCGATCGCGTGCTGATTTCGACCGGCACCGAAGAATCTTCAGGAGCAGATCTTCTTCAAGGACATTCCCGCGCTGCGCGAGGCGCTCGGCGTGCCGTTCACGGCCACCTACATGAAGGGGCGGGCGAACTATCCTGTGCCTGCACAAGCTCGATCGGCTGAACGACGGCCTCGAGCCGGCGAGCCACGACGTGTTTCTCCCCATCATTCGCGACTGGGCGGGCCGCACGGAAACGGGCGACCGCGCCGAGCTGTCGGAGCTGCCCGAGGACGTCGCGTTCTGGAACGACGTCGCGGCCACGGCCGACACCTGTCTGGGGACCGAGTGTCCGCGCTACGACGAATGCTTCGTGACGAAGATGCGCCAGCGCGCGCGCCGAGTCCGACATCGTCATCGTGAATCACCACCTGCTGTGCGCGGATGCGGCGCTGCGACAGAACGCGTTCGGCGAGGTGATCCCGGCGTGCAGCCGCGCGATCGTCGACGAGGCGCATCAGCTCGAGGACGTGGCGACGCAGTATTTCGGCTACAGCATCAGCAACTACCGGGTCGAGGATCTCGCCCGCGACGTCGAGCGGCTCGGCCGAGGGCGGCGCGGCTGGAGATGGAGCACCGCGCGCGGAGCTCGAACAGGCCGTCGCGAGCCTGCGCGACTGCGCGCGGAACGTTTTTCACCGGAGCTGACGTTCGCCCATCGCGGGTCGGGACGCGTCGAAAGCCGAGGAGCGGGTGCGAGCGACGCCGGAGTCGCTCGGTGAGGTTCAGCGATGCGGCAGGACAGCTGTCCGGCGCGCTCGATCGCCTCGAACAGGCGCTGGTCCGGCTAAAGCCGGACGCCCTGCATGAAGAGTAGCCGAGCGACCGCTGACCGAACCAGGTCGCGGTCGCTTGCGCGCCGCTCAGAAGAAATCCGCAACGACCTCCGGCTGCTCGCCCGCGCGGACGACGACCGCTACGGTAGTACTTCGTGGAATGCCGCGGCCGCGGCGTGTTCCTGCGTGCCTCACCGATCGACGTGTCGACGATCGTTCGCGAACTGCTGCTCGATCGGATGCAGACCACCGTGCTGACGTCGGCGACGCTGACCGTGGATGGAGCCTTCGAATACATCCGGTCGCGGCTCGGCATCCGGACAGCGGCCGAGATCCGGCTGCCGTCGGAGTTCAGGTTCGAGGAGCAGGCGATTCTCTACCTGCCCCGGCGCATGCCGGACCCGCGGTCCGACACGTTTGCCACGGCGGCCGGCCGCGAGGTCATCGAGATCCTGAAGCGCACGCGCGGCCGCGCCTTCGTGCTGTTCACCAGCTACGCCACGATGCGCGCCGTGCAGGCGATCGCCGAGATGGCGCTCGACTATCCCATCCTGTCGCAGGGGACGGCGCCACGGTCGCAGCTGCTGAACCAGTTCCGGACCACGCCGCACGCCAGTGTTGTTCGCGACCTCGAGTTTCTGGCAGGGCGTCGATGTCGCGGGCGAGGCGCTCAGCTGCGTGATCGTGGACAAGCTGCCGTTCGCGTCGCCGTCCGACCCGGTGACGGCGGCGCGCGTGGACGCCATTCGGCGCGCGGCGGCGATCCATTCGGCGAGTATCAGGTGCCGCTGGCGATTCTCGCCTTGCAGCAGGGGCTCGGCCGCCTCATCCGTCACCGGCAGGACCGCGGTGTCCTGGCTGTGCTGGATCCGAGACTACGGACCAAAGCGTGCATGGTGCCAGGTTTGTCGCGTCGTTGCCTGCCCGCTCCGGTCGTGCACGAACTGTCCGACGTCGACGCGTTTTTTCCGTCTAATCACCCATCCATTTCCCGCGTTTCGGCGTCTATGCTATGGGCCTTATGCGTCAAGCTTCCCGCTCTCTAGGAACGCGCAGCCGCGAAGATCGCAAAGAAAAGTTGTCTTTGCGGGCTGGCGCTCTTGGCGTCTCGTCGTTGGCCTGGCCGCCCAGGCACCGGCGACCGATGCCGCCGCTACCGTGCTCAGCGGCCACGCGCCAGGCGCTCGGCGGCGAGCAGAAACTCGCGGCTGTGAAAACCGTGCTCGCGACCGGCCGCACGCGACAGGTGCGCGGCGAGAACCTCGTGCCCATCGAGTTCCGAGATCGCGATGGAGCTGCCGGAACGGTACGTCCGGAAGGACGAGATTCCGGCACAGGAGAGCGGTCCGACGCTGAGCGGGTTCAACGGCGCAGACCTGATTCAGTTCTGCGCCGACGCGCCCGGATCGCCGCGCGGCCGTCACGCCGGAGCGCGGAGCCGGCCCGGGCGCGCAGGCGGACCGACACCGGAGCAAATGGAAGCCGCGCGGCGCACGCGGCTGGCAACGGTCAAACAGGATTTCGTGCGCCTCACGCTCGGCATGTTCGCGACGTCGTACAGCAGCGCGCCGCTCACATTCAGCTACGTCGCGAAAGCCGAGGCGCCCGAAGGCAAGGCCGACGTGCTGGCCATCATCCGGGGCCTGACAATTTTGCGGCGCGGCTGTTCATCAACGCGGAGACGCATCTGCCGATCATGATGACGTGGACTGCAGGCAGGCGGACCACAGCGCGGTCGCGGCGGTCCGCCTAGTCTCGCCGGAGCGGGGCGCGATGCCAGCCGCGCGAAGGCGGACCACCTCCCGGGCGCGAAGGCGCTCCTCCACCGGCGCGCGGAGGCGGACCGCCGTCCGCCGCGAGTCGCGCCTGTTCTACGCCGACTATCGCGACGTGTCGGGCGTCAAGCTGCCTTCCGCCTCCGCCGCGCGCTCGGGCGCCGACACCATCGAAGAAACGACGTTCGACAACTTCAGGATCAATCCGAAGATCGATCCGAAGAAGTTCGAGATCAAGAAGTGAACAGATCGATGCGGCCACGAAGACATGAAGGCACGAAGTCGTCTCACGTAAAAGTCTTCGTGTCTTCGTGGCTTCGTGGCTGATCCTTATGCCGCTCTGGAGTCTTGGCGCAGGCCCCCGCGACGCGCACGCTCATCGTCACCGTCGTCGATCAGACGCGCGCCGTGATTCCGGCCGCCACCGTGACCGTCACCGGCCTCGAAGACGCCACCAAAGCCGCGACGGTCGTGCCGGTCAAGACGTCCGACGTTGGCGTCGCGACGCTGGCCGGACTCAAACCTGGCCGCTACGTGATCGCGGCGGAGTTTCCCGGGTTTCAGACCGGTGTGCTCAGGACGTCCGCGTCCGCGCCGGCGACAACAAACACGTCATCGTGCTGGCGCTCGAAACGCTGCAGGATTCGGTGACCGTCGGCCGCGACGCGCAGGAGACGGCGGCCGACCGGCAGAGCACGTTTGGCAGCGCGCTCACACGCGAGCAGGTGGACGCGCTGTCCGACGATCCCAACGAGATGGCGAGGCAGCTGCAGGAGATTGCCGGCAGCGACGCCGTGCTGCGCGTCGACAGCTTTCGAGGGCGCGAGACTGCCCTCGAAGGCGCAGATCAAGTCGATTCACATCACCCGCGACGCGTTCGCTGCCGAGAACCACAGCGCCGGCGGGCTCTTCATCGATATCATCACGCAGCCGGGCACCGGGCCGCTGCGCGGCGGCATCCGCTACAATCTGCGCGACGGATCCTTCAGCGGCCGCAGCCCGTTCACGCCGGTCAAGGGACCCGAGCGATCGCAGAACTACGGCTCGAACTTCTCCGGATCGCTGATCAAGGAGCGCGCCTCGTTCAACGTCTCGGTCAACGGCATCGACCTCGTACGACACGCCGAATCTGTATGCCGCGCTGCCGACCGGCACGCGGTCCGAGCGCTGACGCTGCGCAGTCCGCGCGACAACGTCTTCATCTTCGGCAACTTCGACTACGCGCTGACCAAGGACCAGACGCTGCGCATCGGCTACAACCAGGAAGACTCGACCGCAGCGGAACCTCGGCGTCGGCGCGTTCGACCTGCCGGAGCACGCGCTACACCAACGAAGAGCACGGCCGGACGCTGCGCATCCAGGAGGCGGGACCGCTCGGCCGGCGGTTCTTCACCAACACGCGGCTGTCGTTTTCGACTGAACGACAGCAACTCACGGTCCGCGCTCGAGACGCCGACCGATCCGCGTCAACGACGCCTTCACGAGCGGCGGCGCCCAGGTGGCCGGCGGGCGGCACACGCGCACCTTCAATCTCGCGTCGGATCTCGACTACGTGCGCAGCATGCACTCGGTGCGAACCGGCATCGTGCTCAGCGGCGGCTCGTACCGCTCCGACGACACGTCGAACTACCTCGGCACCTACACCTTCGAGAGCCTCGCGGCGTTCGAAGCCGGCACGCCGCGCAGCTACACGCGGCGCATCGGCGATCCGAACATCCGACTACTGGAACCTGCAGGCCGGCGCTTACATCCAGGACGACATTCGCGTCCGCAAGGGCCTCGACGCTCAGCCCCGGCCTCCGCTACGAAGCGCAGACGCATCTCGACGACTTCAACGCGTTCGGGCCGCGCGTTCGGCGTCACCTGGGCGCCGTTCAAGAGCGGCAAGACGACGCTGCGCGCGAGCGCGGGCGTCTTCTACGACTGGCTGAACAGCGGCACCTACGAGCAGATCGCTGCGCATCGACGGCTTCCGACAGCAGGAGCTCAACATCCTCAACCCGTCGTTCCCGGATCCGGGCAGCGTCGGCATCGTCCCGCCGATCAACAAGTATCTGCTCGCCGACGATCTGCAGATGGCGAGGAACAGCCGTGTCGAGCGTCGGCGTCGATCACGCCTTCACGCCGAAGGTCGCGCACCGGCGTAACCTACGCGCACGTCAACGGATCGGGCTTGCTCCGCGGGCTGAACCAGAACGCTCCGGTCGACGGCGTCCGCCCCAACCCGCTCTTCGGCAACATCGTCGAGGTGGTCGGCGACGGCAGTCGACGCCAGAACACCGTCAACGCGTTTCTGCAGGTGATGGTCGTCGCCGCCGTCGCCGAACCCGAGCAAGCAGCTGTGGAACTGGAAGCGCACGAACTTCGGCATCAACTACAGCTGGGGACAGCTGCAGCAACAACATCGACGGCGCGTTCAGCGTGCCGGCGACCGGCAGCCTCGCCGACGAATGGGGCCCGGCGGCGAACGACGTCCGCAACCGCCTCAACGCGTTCTTCGGGACCAGGCGCTGCGCAACTTCAACGCGAACCTGAACTCTCGATGTCGACGGGATGCCGTACACGATTCGGAGCGGCGTGGACCTGAACGGCGACCTGATTTTCAACGACCGGCCGCTCTGGCGTGGGCCGCAACACCGGAACGCGGCGACGGCCGCCTCGATCTCTCGGGGTTCTTCGTCTACACGCTTCATGTTCTGGCCACCAGCGCATCCAGCTGCCGCCGGGAATCATGATCAACGGCTCGCCGGGCGGCGATTTCCAGGTGACGCAGATGCAGGCCGACCCGCTGCCGCGGTTCCGCCTCGGCATTGTCGTCAACGCCCAGAACCTCACCAATCACACCAACTACACCGGCTTCCAGGGGAGCATGACGTCGCCGTTCTTCCACCAGCCGACCAACGTCACCGGCATGCGGAAAATCGACGTCGGCCTCAACTTCAGCTTTTAGTTGAACCGGGGTAAACTACCCCTGATACGCGAGTTGCACTCAATTTCTAGGAGGGTTCCCATGGTCCGCCGCGTGAACGGCCGGCATGTATGGCTGGTCGCGTGCGTCGCGCTTGCTCACCTTGACGCTGGCGCGGCCCGCCGCCGCCCAGTCGACGGGGATGGTCCGAGGCATCGTCAAAGACATGCAAGGCCAGCCCGTCGAAAACGCAAAGGTCATCATCGAGGCCGACGGCTCCAACCGCAAGTTCGAAACCAAGTCGAACAAGAAAGGCGAGTTCATCCAGATCGGGCTGCCGTCGGGCCGCTACAAGGTCAGCGCCGAGAAGGACAAAGTGGTGTCGAACGAGGCTGGCGTGAGCGTGTCGGTGTCGAGACCGGCCGAAGCCAACCTGATCCTCGGCGCGGCTGCCGCCGTCGCCGCGACCAAGGAAGCGGCCGCGAAGGGCGCCGAGCTGAAGAAAGCGTTCGACGAGGGCGTCGTCGCCAGCAAGGCCGGGAACTACGACGAGGCGATCGCGAAGTTCACAGGCGGCGGCCGACCTCAATCCGAACTGCTACGACTGCTACTACAACATGGCCTACTCGGCGTCGCAGAAGAAAGATTACGACGCGGCTGAAGCCTCGCACAAGAAGGCGATCGAGATCAAAGCCGACTACGCGGAGGCCTACAGCGGTCTCGCCAACGTCTACAACGCCTCGCGCAAGTTCGACGAGGCGGCCAAGGCGAGCGCAAAGGCCACTGGAGTTGATGAGCGCGGCGGGCGGCGGCGCGGCTGCTGGAGGCGGTGGCAACGCCGACGCGCTGTTCAACCAGGGCGTCATCCTCTGGAACGGCGGCAAGGTCGCGGAAGCGAAGAAGCAGTTCGAAGCGGCGATTGCCGCGAATCCCGACCACGCCGAGGCGCATTATCAACTCGGCATGGCGCTCGTGAACGAGGGCAATCTGCCGGGCGCCGGAGCCGAGTTCGAGGAATACCTCAGCTCGCGCCGACCGGCCCGAACGCCGCAACCGCCAAGGGGATTCTCGCGACCATCAAGAAATAGTGGTCGACACTTCGGCGCTGAGTGCCCGGTTGGCTGCGGTCCGCGACAGGATCGCGGCGGCAGCCGACCGGGCCCGGCGCGACCCCGCATCCATCCAGCTCGTCGCTGTTTCAAAAACCTTCCCCACCGAGTACGTTCGCGCCGCGGCCGACGCCGGGTCAGACCGACTTCGGCGAAAACCGCGTGCAGGACGCGCTCCGCAAGATGGACGAGGCAGCGGACCTCGCGATTCGCTGGCACCTGGTCGGTCATCTGCAGTCGAACAAGGCGAAGAAGGCCGGCCGCTTCGACGGTGATTCATTCCATCGACAGCCCGGCGCTGCTGCAGGCCGTGGACGCCGCGGCAGCCGCGGCGGGCCGCCGCGTCGATCTGCTCGTGCAAGTGGACCTGGCGGGCGAGCCGACCAAGCACGGCGCGCGCGAAGGTGAACTCGCGCCGATCTTCGAAGCCGCCAGCCGCTGCGCGCGGCTCGGGTCGTCGGGCTGATGCTGCTGCCGCCGGCGGTCGACGATCCGGACGCCGCCCGGCCCTACTTCCGGGCTCTCCGCGACGTGCGTCAGCGGCTGCTCGACGGCGGCTGTCGACGCGTCGATGGTCCGCGAACTGTCGATGGGCATGAGCCACGACTTCGAGGTCGGCGATCGAGGAGGGTGCAACCATCGTGCGGGTCGGCACGGCGATCTTCGGGGTCAGACCCCGGGTCTGACCCCGGGTCTGACTCCGTCTGGTGTCTGACACGTGTCAGACACCCTGTCGCGGGGGCAACTTCGTGCCGATAAGAGCCGGCAGGAGAAAACCTGCGCATGAATGTCAGCCCCTCGACCTCCGCCAACAGCGCTTCCGCTCCGCCTTCCGCGGCTTCGACAAGGTCGAGGTCACGGCCTTTCTGGCCGCCGTCGCCGACGACTACGAGCAGGCGCTGCGCGACACGGACAAGATCCGCCAGGACATGCAGCGGATGGAAGCGATCATCAACGAGCACCGCGAGTCCGAGAAGACGCTCAAGACCACGCTGATCACGGCGCAGAGGCTGGCGGACGAGATCAAGGCAGCACGCCGAGCACGAAGCGCAGCGCATCATGCGTGACGCCGAGGGCCGCACCGGAGCTCCTGCTCGACAAACGCCCAGGCCCGGCTCGACGCCGTGCAGCGCGAAATCGACAGCCTCAAACTGAAACGCAAGGACGTCGAAACCTCGATCGAGGCGACGATCCAGACGCTCCGCCACACGCTCGATTTCGTGCACGAGCAGGATACGCGCGAGCGCGACGACCGCGTCCTCCACGCCCTGAGCGCGTGACCGACACGACCCTGGATATCCGCCGTGATACCCAGGGCGCGCAAGACCGAGGTGGCCGGCGAGCGCGACGGCGCGCTCCTCGTCCGCCTCGCCGCCCTCCGGTCGAAGGCGCGGCCAACGACGCGCTGATCGAATTCCTCGCCGCCGCGCTCCGCCTTCCCCGCCGTGACATCCGCATCGTCAGCGGCGAGCGCAGCCGGCGGAAGCGCGTGGCGATTGCCGGATGACGCCCGCGCAGGTCCGCGCTATCCTTGGCCATTGATCGCCGACTTCCTGATCCACAACACCGCTGAAGTGCTGACGTGCGAAGGAAGCGCGCCGCGGATCGGCGCGCGGCAGGCCGACGCGGGTGCACTGGCTAACGCGGTCGTCGCGGCGTACCGCGGCACCATCGTGTTCGTGGGGCCCGACGCCGAGTGGTGGCGTGAGGGAACCTGAGCGAAGACGCCGAGACCGTCGACGCCGCCGGCGGCGCCGTGGTGCCGGGCTTCGTCGACGCGCACACCCACGTCGTCTTCGCCGGCGACCGGCGCGCCGAACTGCGCCGCCGCCTGGCCGGCGCGACCTATGCCCAGATCGCCGCCGACGGCGGCGGCATCGTCAGCACCGTTCGGGCGACGCGCGACGCGAGCGAAGCCGGAGATCGCCACCCAGACGCGGCGACGGCTCGCCGAGATGCTTCGATGCGGGACGACGACCTGCGAGGCCAAGAGCGGCTACGGGCTGACCACCGACGTCCGAGCTCAAGCTGCTGCGCGTGATCCGTGCAACTCGGCGAGCGGATCAGCCGATCGAGCTGTCGCCCACCTTCATGGGCGCACACGAGATGCCGGTCGAGTAGCCGCGATGCGGCGGCGCGCCTACATCGACCTGATCGTGTCGACGACATGATCCCGGCGGTCGCGCGCGAACATCTGGCGGAGTGGTGCGACGTGTTTTGCGAAGACGGGCGTCTTCACGCCGGACGAATCGCATCGAGATCCTGACGCGCGGCGCGATCGCCGCCGGTCATGAAGCTGCGGCATCCACGCCGACGAGCTCGGCCTGAGCGGCGGATCCCGCGTCGGCCGCCGAACTGCGGCTGCCGCTCGGCCGATCACCTGATCTTCGTCGACGAAGCCGGTGCCGACGAGCTGGCGGCGGCCGGAACGTCGTCGCCACGCTGCTGCCGATTGCCGCCTTCTACCTGAAGCTCGGTCGCTTCGCGCCGGCGCGGATGCTGATCGACCGCAACGTCGCCGTGCGCGCTGGCGACCGACGTCGAACCCGGGCGGCGGCTTCTCGCCGTCGATGCCGTTCGCGATGACGCTCGCCTGCTTCGGCATGGGCCTGACGTTCGAGGAAGCGCTCGTCGGCGCGACGATCAACGCCGCGTGCGTCGCTCGACCGCCACGATCGCATCGGCAGCCTCGAGCCCGGCAAGCAGATGGACGCCGTCATCGTCGGCGGACCGGCGATCGATCTGATCCGCGTCGGCGCCGACGATCCGGATGTCGCAGGCGGTCGTGTCAAGAGGGAGGAACTCGTTGTCTACGGAGCATGAGGCTGATCGAATACGCACCGTCGGCGTGATCGCTCTCGCGCCTTCAGCGCTCGCCGGATCCGACGCCCGGCGGCGGCTCCGCGTCGGCGCTCGCGTCGGCGGTCGGCACCTCCCTGCTGATGATGGTCGGCGGGACTGGCGAAGACGCGCACCGGATCGGACGACGACCGCGCGGCGCTCGCCGCGGCGTCCGACGCGCTCGCGATCGATCCGAGACGAGCTCGCCGCGGCGATCGACGCCGACGCCGCCGCCTACGATCGGGTGGTCGCCGCCTACAAGCTGCCAAAGGGGACGGCCGACGAGCAGCAGGCGCGGAAGGTCGGCCATTCAGGACCGCGCTTCGCGGCAGCGACCGGACGTTCCGCTTCGGTCGATGCGGCTGTCGGCGCCGCGCGGTGCGACGAGGCCGAAACCATCGCCGCCCATGGCCATCGCGCCGCCGCGAGCGACGTCGGCACCGCGATGACGCTCTTGCGCGCGGGACTTCACGGCGCCGGCCTCAACGTCGAGATCAATCTGGGGGCGTGTTCGGACCCGTCATACGTCCAGCACTACCCGCGAGCGAGGCGGCGCGGCTCGCGGAGCAGGCGGCGCGGCGCCACGCAAGGCAGCGGACGCGGTCGCTTCGAGCCGGCTAGCGCCTCGGTAGGTCAAGCATCCCGGCAACGCTCAAGGTGTCGACGTGACCAGTTGAACGTGCAATGCGTAGCTGGAAGCCCGGGAAGAGTTCGACCGGACGCGATGTAGCGATCCGTCGGCGATCGTGTGATCCTCTTCGCGCCGAAGGGTGAAGTTCGCGTCGGTGACCGGCGACATCGTACTGCGACGGCGAGATCAAGGATGCGCGTCGCGTATCTCGCTGTTCGGATTTTGCCGCCGTTGAACTGGGTGCGTCGACTGGACCGCGTCCTTGAAGCTTGAAGTGGCGCGGAGTAGACACCCCACAGATGCCACGTCGCGTTGGCCAGGATCGCCACGACCGCGAGCTTGAGCAGAGCCTGATCATCAGCGTATCTGGTGGAACATCCGATCCCAGCGCGTGCGTGTGAAGAAGTGCGCGAACACCGAGATGAACCCGCGACGCGGTCGCCACCGGCGCCTTCCTCCTGGTAATCTTCTCGGCCGGCCTCGTACGACCAGTAGATGACGCAGCGCCTTGCCCTTGACGCAGCTCGCGCGGCAGGAAGCCCCAGTAGCGGCTGTCCTGCGAGTTGTCGCGGTTGTCGCCCATCACGAAATACTGATTGGGCGGCACCGTCACCGGACCGTAGCGCTCGCGGACGTCGAACGACGTCACCTCGTTGAACTTCGCGCACGCCGGCGCCGGGCGGCTCGAGGAAAGTGGACGTAAGGCTCGTTCGAGCGGCGTGCCGTTGATGTAGACCTTCTTCTCCCGCAGCTCGACCGTTTCGCCCGGCAGCCCGATCACGCGCTTGATGAAATCGCGGTCCGGCTCCTCGGGATACTTGAACACGATCACGTCGCCGCGCTTGATCGGTGCCGATCGGCAGCAGCGGCGCGCTCGATCGGCGATGGCGCTTGGACCGAAGCACGAACTTGTTGACCAGCAGGTGATCGCCGATGAGGAGGTTCTCCTCCATCGATCCGGTCGGGATCTTGAACGCCTGCACGACGAACGTGCGGATGAACAGCGCGAGGATCACGGCGATGACGATCGACTCGAAATACTCGCGCAGCGTCGATTTCTTGAACGGCTCGGCCATCAGTCCCGGTCCGCGTCGCTAGCCCCAGTCGCTCACTCGCTGCTCCGTGCCCATCTTCAGCACCGCGAGGAACGCTTCCTGCGGAATCTCGCACCTTGCCGACGCTGCTTCATCCGCTTCTTGCCTTCTTTCTGCTTCTCGAGCAGCTTGCGCTTGCGCGAGATGTCGCCGCCGTAGCACTTCGCGAGCACGTTCTTGCGCAGCGCCTTGACCGATTCGCGCGCGATGATGCGGCCGCCGATCGCCGCCTGAATCGCGACCTCGAACATCTGCCGCGGAATCAGCTCGCGCATCTTCGACGCCAGCGCGCGGCCGCGTTCGTAGGCCATGTCGCGGTGGACGATGATCGACAGCGCGTCCACCGGATCGCCGTTCACCAGGATGTCGAGCTTGACGAGCGGCGACGGCCAGTAGCCGGTGACATGATAATCGAGCGACGCGTAGCCCCGCGAGATGGTCTTCAGCTTGTCGTAGAAGTCGAGCACGACCTCGTTGAACGGCAGCTCGTAGGTGATCGAGCACGCGGTCCGACGCCAGGTACTCCGAGCGTTTTCTGGACGCCGCGCTTGTCCTGACACAGCTGCAGGATGCCGCCGACGTGCTCGGCCGGCGTCAGGATCATCGCCGTGATCACCGGCTCCTCGATCGTCTTGATCCGCCCGGCGTCGGGCAGCTTGGCCGGGCTGTCGATCTCCTGCACCACGCCGTCGGTCGTCGTCACGCGGTACAGCACGCCCGGCGCCGTCGTCACGAGGTCCATGTCGAACTCGCGCTCGAGACGCTCCTGGACGATCTCCATGTGCAGCAGGCCGAGAAAGCCGCAGCGGAAGCCGAACCCGAGCGCCATCGACGTCTCCGGCTCGTAGAAGAACGACGCGTCGTTCAGCCGCAGTTTTTCCAGCGCGTCGCGCAGCTCCGGATACTCGTGGCCCTCGACCGGATAGAAACCCGCGAACACCATCGGCTTCAGCTCCTTGAAGCCCGGAAACGGCTCGAGCGCGTCGGACGCGCCGCTCTCGGTGATCGTGTCGCCGATCTTGGCGTCGCTGATCGTTCTTGATGTTCGCGACCAGGAACCCGACTTCGCCGACGCCGAGCTCGTCCGACCGCAACGGCCTTCGGCGTGAAGATCCCGACCTGAGCGATTCGTAGTCCTGTCCCTCCGCCATCAGCCGGATCTTCATGCCGGGCCGCAGCACGCCGTCGATGACGCGCACGACGATCACGACGCCGCGATAGGGGTCGTACCACGAGTCGAAGATCAGCGCCTTGAGCGGCGCGTCGGCCTTGCCGCGCAGGCGGCGGCAGCCGATGCACGATCGCTTCGAGGACTTCGTGGCACGCCGGTGCCCACCTTGGCGCTGGCGAGCAGCGCATGGTCGCCGTCGAGGCCGATGATGTCCGTGATCTGCCGGCGCGCCTCTTCCGGCTGCGCGCCGGGCAGGTCGATCTTGTTGATGACCGGGATGATCTCCAGGTTGTTCTCGACCGCGAGATAGGCGTTCGCCAGCGTCTGCGCCTCGACGCCCTGCGAGGCGTCCACCAGCAGCAGCGCGCCCTCGCACGCCGCCAGCGATCGGGTCACCTCGTACGAGAAGTCGACGTGCCCGGGCGTGTCGATCAGGTTCAGGACGTAGGCCTCGCCATCGTCCTGGCCGTGTAGTGTCAGCCGGACCGGATGCGCCTTGATCGTGATCCCGCGCTCGCGCTCGAGATCCATCGCGTCGAGCACCTGGGCTTCCATCTCGCGCGCCTGGAGCGCGCCGGTGATTTCGAGGAAGCGGTCGGCCAGCGTCGACTTGCCGTGATCGATGTGGGCGATCACGGAGAAGTTGCGGATGAAGCGGGCGTCCATGTGCAGAACGGGTGCTGGGTGCTAGGTGCTGAGTGCTGGGTGCTCGTGCCGGGTGCCGAGTGCCGTGCCAGGTGCCGAGTGCTGGGTGCTGCAGTGCTCGAGCCGGATGCCTGGTGCGTGCGTGATCGTGCTGCGTGCCGTCATCGGGCTTCCACCGGCACGTACCGCTGCGGATACTCGGGACCGATGTATTCGGCGCGCGGGCGGATCAGGCGGTTGTTCGGCACTGCTCGAGGACGTGCGCCGTCCAGCCCGAGACGCGGCTGACCGCGAAGATCGGCGTGAACAGATCGATGTCGATGCCGAGCGCGTGGTAGGTCGACGCCGAATAGAAGTCGACGTTCGGGATTCAGCTTCTTCTCGCTCTTGACGAGCGCCTCGATCCGCTGCGACATCTCGAACCAGATCGGCTGTCCGGCGCGCTGGCCGAGATCGCGCGACATCTGCCGCAGGTGCGTCGCGCGCGGATCCTCGGTGTGGTACACGCGATGGCCGAAGCCCGGAATCTTCTCCTTGCGCGCCAGCTTCGGCGCGGACGACCTCTTCGGCCTTCTCGAGCGGCGCGTCCGGACCGATCTCGAGCAGCAGGCGCATGACGTCGGCGTTCGCGCCGCCGTGCAGCGGTCCCTTCAGCGTGCCGATCGCGCGCGACGATGGCCGAGTGGATGTCGGTGAGCGTGGCCGCGGCGACGCGCGCGCGCAAACGTCGACGCGTTCAGCTCGTGGTCGGCGTGCAGAATCAGCGCGACGTCGAACGCCCGCGTCGCCAGTCCGCTCGGCCGCTCGCCCGTGAGCATGTAGAGAAATTCGCGGCGTGCCCGAGCACCGGATCCGGCTGGATGGGACCGCCGCCGGCCTTCATCCGGCCGAGCGTCGCGACGAGCGAGCTGATTTGCGCCGTCAGACGGACGGCCTTGCGGTAGTTGGCCTGCGGCGACTGGTCGTCCGCGTCGGGATCGTAGTGGCCGAGCGCGGACGTGAGCGTTCCGCAGCGCGTCCATCGTGTTGCCGTCGGGCAGCGCCCGCATCAGCCGCAGGACCGGCTTCGGGCAGCGCGCCGCGCGGCGGTCAGCTGCGACTGCAGGTCGCCCAGCTCGGCGCGCGTCGGCAGCCGCCGGTGCCACAGGAGATAACAGACTTCTTCGAAGGTGCGCGTGCCGGGCGAGGTCGTGGATGTCGTAACCGCAGTACGCGAGCACGCCGCGGTCGCCGTCGAGATAGCAGATGGCGGACGACGTCGCGACGGTATCTTCAAGCCCTGCTTTGGGCTTGGCGGCCGTGGACATGATCCTCAATCATACCGCGGCGCGTGCAGCTAGCGCTTCGACGGGTGCGCCGGCTGGTAGACGAGGCCGATGACGGTGCCGACAATCACGAGCCACTCGAAGAATCCGGCCGTGGCGCAGCATCACCGCGAGCTTCTTGTTGATGTTCAGCACGCCGTAGTTCACGCCGCCGTAGAACACGCCGCCGAAGAATCCGAGCAGACAGGCCGAATCGCACACCTTCCGACAGCGCCGCTCCCGCCTTCGTAGCCCTTCGCGTAGATGATCGCGACGGCGATCATCGCGACGAAGATCCCGGCAAACATCACCGGCAGATACGCCAGGTCCGTCCACGGCGGAGCGGTAGACGTTGGGGTATTGCTCGAACTCCGCTCGCCGATCAGCAGTCCGTAGACGCAGAACCCGTACACGACGTCCGCGACGGTTGCGGCGACGGCGGCAGACGACAAGACGGCCGAAATTCATACGAGCTCCTTCGCTGGCGCTAGCTGAAGCCGTCGCGTCTTCGGCGCTAGGCGAACGGCGTCTCAGCCTGCAGGCCTGCCGCGCGAGGCTTTACCGAGCGGAAGCAGTCCAGTGGATTCGCGTGGAGGCGGGAACGGTGGTTTCGTGCGGTGAAGCGGCCGCCAGCGGCATGGCCCTGCGGCCCCATCTGCGCGTATCGAAGGAACATCTGGCCCCACTCCGTGGTCTCGCACCAGCGCTCGAACACCCGCCGATCGACCAGGGGCCATCGATAGAAGTCGTGGTAGACGTCGCTCGCCAGGATGAACCCGTTGACGAGCGGGGTGTGGAAGAACAGCTTCTGGAAGCGCTTGAGCGGACCGAACCAGATCAGATCGCCGCCGCCGATGCGGACGAGGTTCTTGCCGACGTGGAACTGCCAGTTCTCGTTCGCCGCGTCGACGTCGCCGGTGATCTCGATGTCCCGCGGGTCGCCGACGCCGAGGCCGTCCTCGTGGGCGAGGCCGGATGTAGTCGATGCGACAGCGGATCGAAGCCCATCATCTTCGCCGACACCGCGTCGATCGCCACCTGATCGGCTGACGCCAGCATCACGTTCTTGACGACCGGGAACATGGTCCGCGGGCCGGGTCCGTTACCCGCCGTGGTGCCGTCCATGATCGCGAAGATGCCCGGATGAATCTCCTTCTGAATCGCGAGCAGGTCGACGAGCGTTTCGTGGATCCAGGAATGCGTGTAGTGGCGCCGCGTGTTCAGCAGGCCGCCGAACGCGTTCTTCATCGCGCCGGTCGTCGTGGTGTAGATGTGGCACTTGGTCGTCGGCAGGTGGACGATGTTCTTGCCGAAGAAGTAGTCGGGGACGTGGATCCCCTCGGGGAAGATGCGATTCGAGCACGCGCATCCGCGCCTTCGGCTCGTAGCGGACCCAGCGTCATGTCCTCGTCCTTGAAGTTGTAGAGGACGGGCACCTGCGTAGCGCTTGAAGATCGGCACGTAGTGATTCAGGTCTTCGCCCTTGAAGGCGTTGGTCACGACCGTCTTGTTCTGGACGCAGACCTGGTCGCGCGAAGCCGCGGCGCGCGAGCGCCTGGATCGTGCCTTCGAGCTGCCACGGCGTGGTGTTGGCCGCCGGGAACGGGAAGTGCCAGGAGATGTTGTCTTTCAGAATCGTCGTGCTTGCCGGCGCGCCAGCGCCGACGACACCGCCGGCCAGATCCACGAGACGATCGATGTCGGAAAGGATGCGGTCGGGTGTGACTCTGAGGACGGCGACTCTGGACTTCACAGGTTCTAGACTTGGTTCTAGGCGTTCTAAGGTTCCAAGTTCTAAGTTCTGAGTTCTAAGTTCTGACTTCAGGTCCGGAACGACGTCGGCGTCGCCCGCATACTGCTGCATCGAGCGACAGCAGGCCGGTGTAGAGGAAGCCGACCTGGAAGAGCACCAGGAACGGGACCGTCGCGTAAATCCGGTTCGCCAGCGCGTAGAACACCGTCGCCGTGAAATACAGGCCGAGCGCGAGCTCGACGAGCGGCTGCACGGCCACCGACTGGCGGTAGCTTCTTCCCGACCCATTCGTCGCCGTCGCCTTCGATGCGGTAATTTCGGCGTGCGCGTGAACTCGCTCTGCTTGTTGAACAGCGCCTCGAACACCGCGCGCGTGTTGTTGATGCGACAGCCCGATGCCGACCGACATCAGGAACGGCACGTACTTGAGGCGCGCGAGCCAGTCGCGTGTGGATCTCGCGCTGACACACCATGTAGAAGTTGCAGAACGAGAACGTCGCCGCGAAGAACAGCGGCACGTCGATGAGGATCATCTCGTACCAGCCCATGTTGTAGCGGATGACCATCGACGGGAACATCAGGATGGACAGCACGCACATCAGGATGTAGTTGAAGTTCGCCGTCAGATGGAAGAACGCTTCGGCCTTCACGCCGAACGGCAGGTTCGAGCTGCAGAATCGCGCGGCAGCAGCTTGCGGCAGGTCTGGATCGAGCCCTTCGCCCAGCGGTGCTGCTGCGACTTGAAGGCGTTCATCTCCACCGGCACTTCGGCCGGCGCGATCAGGCCCGGGACGAACACGAACTGCCAGCCGCGCAGCTGCGCGCGGTAGCTGAGGTCGAGATCCTCGGTGAGCGTGTCGTGCTGCCAGCCGCCGGCGTCGTCGATCGCGATGCGCCGCCAGACGCCGGCGGTGCCGTTGAAGTTGAAGAAGCGCCCGCCGCGGTTGCGGCCGCCGTGCTCGAGGATGAAGTGGCCGTCGAGCAGGATCGCCTGGATCTTCGTCAGCAGCGAGTAGTCCTGGTTGATGTGCCCCCAGCGCGCCTGCACCATCCCGACCTTCGGATCGCGGAAGTGCGGAATCAGGCTGGTGAGGAAGTCCGCGGTCGGGATGAAGTCGGCGTCGAAGATGGCGATGAACTCGCCGCGCGCGATCTTCAGGCCCGCTTCGAGCGCGCCGGCCTTGTAGCCGGTGCGATCCGCGCGATGGAGGTGCTTGATGTCGATGCCCTGCGCGGCGTAGCGGCGCACCGCCAGCTCCGCGATGCTGCGCGTCTCGTCGGTCGAGTCGTCGAGCACCTGGATCTCGAGGCAGATCGCGCGGATAGTCGATCGCGGCAGACCGCGTCGATCAGCCGATCGGCGACGTACATCTCGTTGTAGAGCGGCAGCTGGATCGTGACGACCGGCAGCGGGTCGAGCGGCGGACCCGGTCGCGGCTCCTTGTCGCGGTTGCTCATGTACAGTACACGAGGTAGTAGCGGTGCCAACCGTAGATGGCGAGAACGATCAGCGACGAAGAAATACGCGGCGAGGGTGAGCGTCTCAACGGGCGTCATGTTCTACTCAGCGCAATCACTTATATTACTGTTGGGTATCGAATGACGTCAAACAAACAGCTCCAGGATCTGCTCGATCAGGTGGCGCGCGGCGACGTCGACACCGACGACCGCGCAAGAGCGGCTGATCGAGGCGTTTCCGCGCGCAGGCCTACGAGGATCTGGGGTTCGCTCGCGTCGATCATCATCGCGCCATCCGCCAGGGGTTTCCCGAAGTCATCCTCGGTCTAGGCAAAACGCCTGCCCAGATCGCCGCGATCGCCGCCGAAATCGTCGCCCGCGGCTCTACGCTGCTGGTGACGCGCGCGAGCGAGGCCGGCGTATGACGCGGTCCGTGCCGCGGTGTCCCGGCGCGACGTATTACGCCGATGCAGGCCTCATCACGTTTCGTCAGCAGGACGTGACGCCCGGTCAGGGGCACCATCGTCGTCGCCGCGGCCGGCACGTCCGACCTGCCGGTCGCGGAAGAGGCGGCCCGGACCGCGGAGTTGATGGGGAACGAGGTCACGCGGCTGTACGACGTCGGCGTGGCCGGACTGCACCGGCTGCTCGGCGAGCGGGAGCGGCTGGCCGCCGCACGGGTGATCATCGTCGTGGCCGGGCATGGAAGGCGCGCTGCCGAGCGTCGTCGCCGGCCTGGTCGAGCGTGCCGGTGATCGCCGTGCCCACCAGCGTCGGCTATGGCGCCAGCTTCGGCGGTCATCGCCGCCCTGCTCGGCATGCTGAACAGCTGCGCGTCCGGGGTGTCGGTCGTGAACATCGACAACGGGTTCGGCGCCGCGGCGATCGCGTCTCTGATCAATCATCTGTAGCTCAGGGACTAGGGCTTGGCTGGACTAGGGCATTGGGCGACTCCGACTGAGCCGCCTAAGCCCCTAGTCCCTAGCCAATGCCAGTCCATCCGTGCGGTAGAATCAACGGTTCCCCCTGATGCAGCCCAGCGCCCTGCGCGCCCTCGAGTTCGATCGGATCGTCGAGGCCGTCAGCCGGATTCGCGCTGACGCCGATGGGCGCCGAGCGTCTGGCCGCGCTCGAGCCCGTCGACCGATCCGCAGACAGGTGGCGCAGCTGCTGGCCGCGACGACGCGAAACGATGCGGTTCGTCGCCGCGCCACGGCGCTGTTTCCGCTGCGCGCCTCGAGCGATCTGCCGCAGATTCTGGCGGCCCTCGCCGTCGAAGGGCGCGCGCTCGAAGCCGCTCCGGCTGCTCGCGCTGGCCGACGTTTCTCGATTCGATCGACGAGTCGCGCGCCGGCATCCGACGCGCGCCCGGATCGTTCCCGCTGCTCGAGGCCGCGAGCGGCGCGCCGCCTCGTTCAAGGGCGAGACCGGCACAGGCACGCGAGAAAGATCGACCCGTCCGGCGAGGTCGTCGGACGACGCGAGCCCGGAGCTGCAAGGCTGATTCGCGAGCGCCTGCGCAAGCAGCAGCACGCGGCTGCGCAGCACGCTGGAGTCGTATCTGCGCGGCAAGGAAACGGCGAAATACCTGCAGGATCAGGTCGTCACCGAGCGCAACGGCCGCTACGTCCTCGCTCGTGAAGGCCGAGCACCGCGGCGGCGATTCCCGGGCATCGTCCACGGCGCGTCGACCAGCGGCGCCAGCCTGTTCCTCGAGCCGCTCAGCACCGTCGAGATCAACAACGACATCGTCGCGCTCGAAGAGCAGGAGGCCGAGGAAGTCGCGCCGCATCCTGCTGGCGCTGACCGACGCGTTCCGCCGCGCGCGCGGCCGACATGCACCGGACGATCGAGGCGGCGACCGAGCTCGACGTCCTGCAGGGCGCGCGCGCGCTTCTCAGAGTCGATCGACGGCATCGAGCCGGCGCTGTCGACGCGACGGCGCGTTCGAGCTGCAGGCGGCGCGGCATCCGCTCGCTCAAGAACGCCGGTGCCGGTGACGATCAAGGTGATTCCGCCGGCGACGGTCCTGCTGGTCACCGGACCGAACACCGGCGGCAAGACGGTCGCGCTGAAGACCGCCGGGCTGCTGCGCGATGATGGCGCAGGCCGGGCTGCGCATTCCCGCCGCGGACGGATCGCGGCTGCCGGTGTTCCGATCGCGTGTTCGCGGACATCGGCGACGAGCAGTCGATCGAGGCGAGCCTGAGCACGTTCTCGGCGCACATCGCGAACATCGCGTCGATGGACCGCGGCGCTGGCGACGCCGGCGCTGGTGCTGCTCGACGAAGTCGGCTCGGGCACCGATCCGATCGAAGGCGGCGCGCTCGGCGTCGCGATCGTCGATCACTTCCGCCGTCGAGGCGCGACGGTCGTCGCGACCAGCCACTACGACGCAGCTCAAGACCTACGCCTCGACCACCGAAGGCGTGGCGAGCGCCGCGTTCGGATTCGACGCCGACCACGTTCGCGCCGACCTATCAGCTGGTGTACGGCAGCGCCGGGCCGCAGTCTCGCGCTCGAGATCGCCGGCCGTCTCGGGCTGAACCCGTCCGTGGTCGCGGCGGCGCGCGAAAACCTCAGCGCGCGCGAGGCGCAGCTCGCCGAGCACCTCGCGAAGATCGACCGCGACATGCGGGCGCTCGAGCACGAGCACCGGCTCGCGACCCGCGAACGCGAGACGCTGCAAGCCGAAGCCGAGGCGCGCATGCACCAGCGCGAAGACGCGCTGCGTCAGCGGGAGGAAACGTTCACGCAAGCGCCTCAACGAGGAACTCGACACGCAGGTCCGTCAGGCGCGCAAAGAAATCGACGACGTCATCGACGCAGCTGAAGGCTCGAAGGCCGCCGCGATGGCGCAGCGCTTGCCGCGCCTGGTCGTCGACGGGCGAGACCGGAACGCGCGCGCAGCGACGCCCGCGCGGCCGTCGACGCGATCGCCGAACGGATCCTCGCCGGCGAGAGCGCCAGCCCTCGACCAGTCACCCGATTCAGCCGCCATCCGCCATCCGCCATCCGCCATGTCGCGGCCGGCGACCGCGTGATCGTCGGCGGCCTGGGCCTCGAAGCGATCGTCACGGCGGTTCACGACGGCACCGCGGACCTCGACGTGCGGGGCAAGCGCATGCGCGCGAGCATCCGCGACCTGCGGCATCGTCGGCAGCCCGTGACGGCGCCGGCGCGCGGCACGCGTCAAGCGTGCACGTCGAGCTGCAGCCGCGCGAAACGACGCCCGGTCGATCTCAACGTGATCGGCTGCACGGTCGACGAAGCGATCGCGCGCGCGGAACGGTTTCTCGACGAGTCGCTGCTCGAGCGATCAGCGCGTCGTCCGGTTCATTCACGGCATACGGCACCGGCCAGCTGAAGCGCGCGCTCACCGGATTTCTCCAGCAGCACCCGCTGGTCGCCCGCTTTGCCACCGCGCCGCCCGAACAGGGCGGCGGCGGCGTCACCGTAGTGGAGTTAAAGGACTGACAACGGTACTGAGACTTGACCCTGAGACTTGAGACCTTGATGTGATGGGTTTGTTCCCCAGCAGTTCATCGACGACCTTCGCATGCAGGCCAACATCCTGCAGGTCGTGCAGGAATACGTGCCGCTGAAGCGCGCGGGGACGGCGATAAGGGCCTCTGCCCGTTCCATTCGGAGAAGACGCCGTCGTTTCAGGTGTCAATCCGGACAAGGGGTTCTTCCACTGCTTCGGGTGCGGCGTCGGCGGCGACGTGTTCAAGTTCCTCGAGCTGCACGAGAAGGTCGGCGTTCCCGGAAGCGGTGCAGATGCTCGCGCAGAAGTTCGGCGTCGCGCTGCCGGAGCCGGCCGACGGCGAGCAGCGACGACGCCCGGCGCGACTCGGCGCTTCGGGAAGGCGCTGCTCAAGGCGCACGAGATCGCGGCGGCTGTACTTCGCGGAGCAGCTGGCGTCGCCGGCCGGCGCGCGCGCGCGGCAGCAGCTTGCAGGAGCGCGACGTCACGCCGCAGACGATCGAGCAGCTCGGCCTCGGTTTCGCCCCGCAGTTCGCGCGACGGCCTTGAAAGCCGCGCCTGCTGACAGCAGGGTTCCCGCAGGGCGTGCTGCTGCAGAGCGGGCTGATCGTGCAGCGCGAGAGCGGCGAAGTCGTGGATCGGTTCCGCAACCGGCTGATGGTGCCGATCTGCCGCGACACCGGCTCGGTCATCGCGTTCGGCGGGCGCCAGATGGATCCCGATCAGGGCGGCCCGAAATATCTGAACTCGCCGGAAACGCCGATCTACTCGAAGAGCCGCACGCTCTACGGCCTGAATCTGACCAAAGGCGCAGATTCGGAAAGTCCGGTTTCGCGGTGCTGGTCGAAGGCTATTTCGACTTTGCCCAGGTGTTTCAGTCGCAGGCGGCGCCGGCGGTCGCCTCCTGCGGCACGGCGCTGACGCACGCAGCAGGCGCAGCTGCTCCGCCGGTTCACGTCGAAGATCGTGCTCGAGCTTCGACCCGGACGCCGCCGGCGCAGGGCGCGGCGGTCGCGATCGTGCGAGCTGCTGGTCGCCGAGGGCTTCGACGTCAACGTCGTCGTGCTGGACAAAGGCGAAGATCCCGATACGTTCATCAGGCGCAAGGGCGGCGGATCAGTATCGGGGCCGGCTGAACGTCGTCGCGGCCGTATCTCGAATACCTGCTGGATCAGGCAGCTCACGGGCGTGGATTTCGGCCACGACGACAATCGGCGGCAGTTCCTCGGCAAGATGCTCACGGTCGCGGCCCGGATTCCGGACGCTGACCGCGCGGGACCAGTTTGCGGACCGGATCGCTCACAAAGCGAGGATTACGGAAGACGTGGTGCGGGCGGAAATCCGGAAGGCGGCCGTCAACCGCCAGACGGCCGTCACCACCCGGGAGCTGCCCTCGTTCGGACAGCTGAAACACGCCGGAAACAGCACTGATCTGGGGACTGATCCACAATACCAGCGCGGCGCTCGGAGGCGCTCGCCGAGCTGGACGACGACGATCTCGGAAGAACTGGCCGGCCGCCACATCCTCGAAGTGGCGCGGAGCCTGCACAACGAGCCGGCTGGATCTCTTACCATCGACGCTTTTGCAGCGTCTAAAGTACAGTGAACGCCCAGCTGGTCACGAGCATCGCCGCCACCGACCGTTGCCCACGGCCCCACCGGCCGCTTGCGCCCGCGCGCATCAAGCGGCTGCAGATGGGAACGCGAGCGGGCGGCCATTCAACGGGAAATCGACCGGCTACAGGAGCTGGGCGCCACTCAACACGGACAAGAGATTGATACTTTATGGCAGCGGAAAAAGACCTACTCCATCGCATCGAGGAACTGACGTAGCGCCCGGCGCACCGCACCTCTCGATCGAGGAGAAGTACGACGAGGTCCGGCAGCTCATCAACATCGGCAAGGAGAAGGGCTACCTCCTCTACGACGAGGTCAACGAGCTGCTGCCGGCCGGACATCACGTCGCCCGACGAGCTCGACGATCTGTTCAACACGTTCGGCAGCGCGGGCATCGAGGTCATCGACTCCGACCAGAAATACCTGCGCGACGACGTCAAGCCGATCGACCGCACGTCGGAAGGGGCCGAGGAGCTCGAGCTCGACCTCACGCCGGGCGCGCTCGACAAGACCAACGACCCGGTCCGCATGTACCTGCGCGAGATGGGCACGGTGCCGCTGCTCACGCGCGAGGGCGAAGTCGAGATCGCGCGCCGCATCGAGCGCGGCAAGCTGGCGGTCATCAAATCGATCTCGCGCACGCCGCTCGATCTCCAAGAAGGTCATCCACCTCGGCGACCAGCTGCACACCGGCGACCGCACCATCCGCGAGCTGGTGATCTTCAACGACGAAGAGATCACCGACGAGCGCATCGTCGAGCGCTCGAAGCAGGTGCAGAAGCAGATCGACGCCGTCCGCAAGGCGCGCGCCGTCTACGAGAAGCTCGACGAGAAGCTGCAGGAGACGCCCAAGGGCGCGACGACCCGCGACAAGCGCAAGTACCGCAAGTGCAAGTGGGCTGACGATGCGCGCGCAGGTCGAGCTGTCTCAACTACATCCGCAAGATCGAGTTCACCGAAGTCGGTGAAGCGCCGGCTGATCGAGGACGATGAAGGACGCGGTCGAGAGCGTCCAGGCGCGTGCAGCGCGAGGTCGACGCGTCGGACCGCCTGCTGAACCCGAAGAACAAGAAGTCGAAGCTCAAGGAAGAGGACAAGAAGAACCTCCAGCGGCAGATCAAGGAGCTGAAGCTCAAGATCAAGGGGCATCACCGACACCCTCGAGCAGTCGCCCGACGAGCTGAAGCAGACGCTCGACGTCGATCCTGCGCGGCGAGTACGCAGGCCGAGCAGGCGAAGAAGGAGCTGGTCGAAGCCAACCTGCGCCTCGTCGTCTCGATCGCGAAGAAGTACACCAACCGCGGCCTGCAGTTCCTCGACCTGATTCAGGAAGGCAACATCGGCCTGATGAAGGCGGTCGACAAGTTCGAGTACCGCCGCGGCTACAAGTTCTCGACCTACGCGACGTGGTGGATCCGCCAGGCCATCACCCGCGCGATCGCCGACCAGGCGCGGACCATCCGCATCCCGGTCCACATGATCGAGACGATCAACAAGCTGATTCGCACGTCGCGCGCGCTGGTGCAGGAGCTCGGACGCGAGCCGACCTCGGAAGAGATCGCCAAGCGGATGGACATCCCGGTCTCGCAAGGTCCGCAAGGTCCTGAAGATCGCGCAGGAGCCGATCTCGCTCGAGACACCGATCGGCGAGGAGGAGGATTCGCATCTGGGCGACTTCATCGAGGACCGGCAAGTCGTGTCGCCGGCCGAAGCGGTCATCAACCTGAACCTGAAGGAACAGACCGAGTCGGTGCTGAAGACGCTCACGCCGCGCGAGGAGAAGGTGATCAAGATGCGGTTCGGCGTCGGCGACGGCAGCGAGCACACGCTCGAGGAGGTCGGTCAGAGCTTCGCCGTCACGCGCGAGCGCATCCGGCAGATCGAAGCCAAGGCGCTGCGCAAGCTGCGCCACCCGTCGCGGTCGCGCAAACTTCGTGCGTTTCTCGAAGGAAGGACGTCGTAGAATTGCCTCGGGCCCATAGCTCAACGGTTAGAGCCGCCGGCTCATAACCGGCCTGTTCCAGGTTCGAATCCTGGTGGGCCCACTTTCACTCACGCCTGGCGCGTGAGCTTCGGCGCGGCAAGCCCGCGCGAAGGTGTCACGCCGAAGCCGCAACGCGGCGAAGGTGGACACAAACCGATATAGACTTCAGGCTCCGCTTTGGCGGGGCCTTTTTTGGCCCAAAATATTCATGAACGCCGACCTGGAACGACTCATCGCCCTTCAGAAGCTCGATAGCACCGCGGACGCCGCGCGGAAGCAGCTGGCATCGGAACCCGAGCACGAGCGCGTGCTGGAAGCGCGGCTCGAAGCCGCCCGGCAAGAGGTGGCCGCGGCGAAAGACCGGGTCGCGGTCAACAAGAGCGCCCGCGCGCGCTCGAGAAAGATGTGGCCATGCAGCAGGGCCGCCTCTCGAAGTTCCGCGAGCAGGGCATGGCGGTCAAGACCAACCAGGAATTCCACGCGATCCAGCACGAGATCGCCTTCGCCCAGACCGAAATCAAGAAACTCGAAGACACGATGCTCGAGCGGATGATAGAGGCCGACGATCTGACGGCCGCGCTCAAGTCTGCCGAGACGCAGCTCGCCGCCGAGACCAAGGCGATCGACGCCGAGCGCAAAGCGGCAGCGCCGCGCACATCGAGATGCAGGCGACGCTCGAGCGGATCGCGACCGAGCGCGCAGCATTGGTCAGCAGCCTCGACAGGCAGGTGCTGACCACGTTCGACGCCGTGTCCCGCAAGCGCAACGGTGTCGCCGTGGCCGAGGCGCGCGAAGGCATCTGCACGATCTGCCACGTGCGGCTGCGACCGCAGGTCTTCAACACCGTGCGCCGCAACGAAGAAATCGTGCAGTGCGACAGCTGCAATCGAATCCTGTTCTTCGTGCCCGTGAAGACGCCGGCCGCCGCGCCGGATGCGTCGCCTCAGCCGGCATCGTGACCCTTCGACGCCGCTCAGGGCAGGCCCTCCCCTTTGACGAAGGCCACGCGGCCGGGCCGGTTGTCGCCTACATCGACGGGGCGCGCGCGGCAATCCCGGCCCGGCAGGATTCGGCGTTCGCGTGGAACAGAAGGACGGCACGCTGATCGAGGAGTTCGCCGAGTCGATTGGCGTGGCGACCAACAACGTCGCCGAGTATCGCGCGCTGCTGGCGGCGCTCGAGTGGGCGAAGCGCCACGGCCACCAGCAGCTCCACGTGCGATCCGATTCGCTCCTGCTCGTTCAACAGATGCTCGGCAACTACAAGGTGAAGAACGCGGGGCTGCAGCCGCTGCACGCAAAGGCGCGCGTGCTCACCCACGAAATCGGCCGCGTCACCTTCGAGCACGTGGGGCGCTCGCTCAACGCGCATGCGGACCGTCTGGCCAACACCGCGATGGACGACGCCGCCTCGCGCTGACATATCTATCTCTGCGTTCTTGGCGGTCTCCGCGGTTTTTTCTGGTAGGTGTTAGTCGAGGGCCGCAGATCGTCGAATGGCGGCCGCGATCCGTCCGGCGCCTTTGCCATCGCGGCGATACGAGCAGAAGAGATCGGGGTTGGCGGACGTGCAGAGCGCTGCCGAATAGATGCTGCCGCCCGGAACGCCCGCGGACAGCAACTGGTCGCGCACCGACTCCCAGCCGTCGAACAACCAGTGGCCGGGACGCGTGGCGGCGCGAAACCACCGTTCGAGCCGGGCCTCTGGCCATCCCGACGCGAGAAAACGCGTCCGCACGTCCTCCCCGACCTCGTAGCGCTCCGCGCTGATTGAAGGGCCGACGGCGACAATCAGGTCGGCCGGCGCGCTCCCGAACTCGTGGGCAAGCGCGACGACGGTGACTCCCGGAACGCCGGCGGCGAGGCCGCGCCACCCCGCGTGCGCGGCGGCCACCACGCCGGTCGCGCGGTCCGCGATCAGCAGCGGGACGCAGTCTGCCGTCTGGATGGCGAGCGCGACCGCTGGATCGTCGGAGACGACGATATCGGCGTCGGGCCGCGGCTGGAGCGGCCGGCCGTCGCCGGCCCGCCTGATGACGACCGAGGCGCCGTGGACCTGGTGCAGTCGAACAAGGTGAGCCGCGTCGACGCCGAGCGAGGCCGCCACTGGCTGCCAGTCCGCGTCCGCACCGCCCGCGGGGACCCCAGCGCCCAATCGCGCGTCGTAAACAGGTGATTGGCGAACGGGCGGAGGGGCACGCAGACGAGCGACGGGCCGCCCGCCGCTTGCACCCACTCGAAACCATCGATAGGCTGTGAATTCATCGGTTCTGATTCCTGATCATGCCAAACATCATCGGCCTGGGTATCGACCTCACCGAGATCCCCGCATCGTCAGCACCATCGACCGGGCATGGACACGGTTCCTGCAGCGCATCTTCACGGAAGGCGAAATCGCGTATTGCATGCGGCGGAAAGAGGCGGCGATTCACTTCGCGGGCCGCTTCGCATCGAAGGAAGCGGCGATGAAGGCGCTCGGGACCGGCCACTCGCAGGGTGTCCTCTGGCGTGACGTCGAAGTGGTCCGTCGTGGCGGACCGCCGCAACTCCGGTTGCATGGCGGAGCCGCCCGGCGATTCGCGACGATGGGCGGGCGATCCTCTCTGTTGACGATCACGCACACCGATGCGCTGGCGATGGCGCAGGTCATGATCCTGGGCGACTGACGCCAACGCCGGTTGGCACTTTGGGCGTGCGAAGCACGCCACATCCAGGCGATCGACCGGCGCCGCTCGCTAACCACAGCGTTCCCAGCGCCTTGCGACCTCGCTGCGTGAATCCCGCGGCGGGCACCTGCCTTGATTGTCCCTGGTCGTTATGACGATCAAGATTACGCCAAACGACAAGGGGAATCCGCCCGGAAAGCTCGCGGAAGCGGAGCTGCATTTCAGCGACGGCCCGATGGAAGGGCTGAAGCTGGTCGGCTTCTCTATCTGGGAGCGTCGCGGCGGCAACGGCCGCAACGTCACCTTTCCAGCGCGATCGTACGTGGTCAACGGCGACCGCCGCAGCTTCGCGCTGCTGCGGCCGATTGTCGACAGCACGGCGCAGAGCAAGCTGCGGGATTTGATTCTGGAGGCGTTTCAGGAGTACGAGGAGCGCGCGGCGATAGCCAGTTGAAGCGGTGTGTATCGGGTAATCGGGTGATCGGGTGATCGAGTAATCGAACAATCGATTGGCAATCGCCCAATCAATGACCCGATTACCAGATTATCCGATTACCAAATGCCCTACTGGATTACCGGCAGGAGCTTGAGGTTCTCCTGCGCCCGCTTGGGCGGCAGCGTCCACTCCTCTCGAAGGCTCTTTCCGCACTCGGCCTCGAAGAAAGGACGCTTCATGCCGCCGTCGATGATGTCCCAGGGCAGCGCCGCGTCCTTGCTGCGGTCACGAAAGATGTAGAAGTCGCCGTCGATGCCCGCGTCGGCGACAGCGGCGCGCCAGTTCTGGCCGTTCTGTTCGGCTATGGCGATCGCAGGCGCCACGCGGCGGTCGCCGAGCGAGAGCAGCGCCTGGAAGTAGGAGTGCCGCTCCGACTTGATGTTGAAGTAGACGTTGTCGATGCCGGCGGTCAGCGCGCGGAGCCGTTTGATCTTGCGGTCGGTCACCGCCGGATCCTCCATGGGAATCCACTGGTAGGCCGTGCCGGGCTTCGGGATCAGCGGGTTCACGCTGCCGACGATGCGTCCGACCTGTCCTTTGGAGCGGGCGTGCTTCAGCATGCGCTCGCGAATCTGCAGGGTGAGATCTCGAATGGCCACCAGGTCGTCGTCTGTCTCGGTGGGGAGGCCGATCATGTAGTAGAGCTTCAGGTTCTCGATGCCGTTCGCGAAGATCAGATCGGCGCGATCGAGGATTTCGTCGTTCGTCACCGTCTTGTTGATCACGCGGCGAAGACGATCGGATCCGGTTTCGGGCGCGATGGTGATCGTTCGCTCGCCGCTCGCCTTCAGCACCTGGACGATCGACTGTGTGAGATCGTCCAGACGCAGGGACGCGGGGCTGATGGAGTAGCCCCATCTCGAGAAGATTCGCGAGAATGCGTTCGATCTCGGGATGATCGCAGAGCGCAATGGAGACCAGGCCGACGCGGCTCGAGTGCGACCGCGCCTCGCGCGCGAGCTGCAGGATGCGGTCGGCGGGGAATGCACGAACGGGCAGATAGTTGTAGCCCGCCCAGCAGAACCGGCAGAGGTTTGCGCATCCGCGGACGACTTCGACCAGAAAGCGCGATCCGAATTCCGTGTCGGGAGTGAAGATGCCGGTTGCAGGCGGATCGATGGCGTCGGTCACCTTCAGCGCCGCCTTCCGCACTGTCGCGGGCGCATCGATACCCTCGCGCACCGCGAATCCGGCCAGCGTTCCATCGTCGGCGTAGCGCGGTTCGTAGAAGGATGGAATGTAGAAGCCGCGTTCCGCGGCGAGGAGGTGCAGCAGGTGCTGGCGATCGACGGCAGCCGCAACCGAACGGCGAAGGCCGGGCACGAGGACTTCGCCCTCGCCGGCGGCAATCACGTCGGCGAACAAGGCGAGCGGTTCAGGATTGACGAAGGTCACGGCGCCGCCGACGACGATCAGCGGATGACGTGAGGAGCGCTCGGCGGCGTAAGCTGGTATTCCGGCGAGGCGCAGCAGCGTGAGCACGTTCACGTAGTCCCACTCGAAGGACACCGAGAACGCGACCATGTCGAAGTCGCTGACGGGCGTCTGCGATTCCAGCGTCACCAGCGGCGTCTTCGACGCCGACATCTCGGCGAGCTCCTGCTTGGGCGGCAGGAAGAACCGCTCGCACACGATGTCGTCTTCGGCGTTGAAGAGGCGGTAGATGGTCTGGAAGCCGAGGTTCGACATCCCGACCCAGTAGGTGTTCGGAAACGCCAGGGCGACGCGCAGGCGGCTGCCGTGCGGCTTCTTGATGTAGCCGACTTCCTTCGAAAGGGTGAGTTGTGCGCGTTCGCGTTGTTCCCAGGATTTCATGCGGTGATCCGGCCTGTCCTGCGCCGGGTCGGGGCGTCCGGGCGCTCACGCTCGGACGTCGGCGTTCTCGTGTGCCGTGGATCTATCTACTCTACCATCGAGAACGCCGATCCTGACGAACAGCCCGCGTAGAGCGTGTTCCACTTCGAAGAGCGTTCGCGGCGCGTCTGAGCCCGCATCGGAGTCGCACGCGCTAGCCTGTCCTGACGGCGGAGAAACGCCGGCACGTCGAAGGTCGATGCTCGAGATCCGAAGTCGGGATCGACCTCGAGCGTGGGCCGAGGTCGACGTCCGGATCCGGTCCCGGGTCGAATCCGCTCGGATCCGCCGGTGTCGGGATCGGGCGCCGCCGCCGGCGGGTCTGGCTGCCGGCCTGAATCGCCTGACCAGACGAGCTCGCCGCCATCCCCGAACCGCCGCTGACAGCTATCGGTATGTCGAGCAGCGGACGCCGCGCGATCGACATTCGCGCCGCCGGCGCCGCCTGGCGACGGAGCAGGAGCGATGTCGGCGCGCTGTCTCGCGTAGTCGACGTGCTGCGTCATGTCCACCGGTGTCGTTTGCGCGGACGGAGGCCACCGGTTGCGCGGCCGTCGCCGTCGTGAATCCGGTTGCGATGACGGTGATCTTGACCTTGCCCTTCAGCTGCGGGTCGACCACGGCGCCGAAGATGATGTTGGCGTCCTCGTCGGCGGCTTCCTGGACGATGCACGACGCCTCGCTGACTTCGACGAGCGACAGATCCGGACCGCCGGTGACGTTGATGATCACGCCGCGCGCGCCGTTGACCGATGCGCCCTCGAGCAGCGGGCTCGAAATCGCGCGGCGCGCCGCTTCCATGCGCGCGGTCCGGCCCTTCGGCGACGCCGGTGCCCATCATCGCCAGCCCCATGCCGGACATGATGGTTTTCACGTCGGCGAAGTCGAGGTTGATGAGCCCCGGCACCAGGATGAGATCCGAGATGCCCTGGATCGCCTGCCGCAGCACGTCGTCGGCGGTCGCGAACGCCTCGGTCATCGGCGTGGTGCGGTCGATGATGGTCAGCAGCCGCTCGTTCGGAATCGTGATGATCGTGTCGACGCAGTCGCGCAGCGCTTCGAGGCCCGCGCTCGGCCTGCATCTGCGCGCTTCTTGCCCTCGAACTTGAACGGCTTGGTGACGACCGCGACGGTCAGCGCGCCGAGCTCGCTCGCCAGGCTGGCAATCACCGGCGCGCGCGCCGGTGCCGGTGCCGCCGCCGAGGCCCGTCGTCACGAAGATCATGTCGGCGCCGTCGAGCGCCTGGATGATCTTCTCCGTGTCCTCGAGCGCCGCCTGCCGGCCCGACGTTCGGATCGGCGCCGGCGCCGAGTCCCTTCGTCAGCTTGCCGCCGATCTGCAGCTTCGACCGGTCGCCGCGCTGGCGCTGCAGCGCCTGGAGATCGGTGTTGGCGACGATGAACTCGACGCCGTCGAATCCGGCCTGCACCATTCGGTTGACGGCGTTGCTGCCGCCGCCGCCGACGCCGACTGACTTTGATGCGGGCGCCCGTGCACGACTTCTTCGTCGAGCCGCAGTCGCAGTCGCTCGCGCCTCGTCATTGATGCTGGTGTAATCGTCGCATTCATCGCTCCTATGCAGCAGCGGCTGGAAGCCCGCTTTAGAAAAATTCCCTGAACAAGCCGCGCAGCCGCCCGGCGACGCGCACGAGCGCGCCGCGCGCCGACCGGCGCACGCGACGCGTCGCCCATCGAATTGCGGCAGCCGTAGAGCACGAGCCCGACGCCGGTCGCGAACGTCGGGCTGTTCACGTGATCGGCGAGGCCGCCGACGCCGACCGGACAGCCGCGGCGGATCGGCAGATCGAAAATCTGTTCGGCGATCTCCGGCATCCCGTCGAGAATCGCGCCGCCGCCGGTCAGCACGATGCCGGAATTCAGGCTCTTCTCGTAGCCGGCGCGGCGGATCTCGTCCCAGACGAGGTGGAAGATCTCCTCGCGCGCGGCTGGAGGATTTCCGAGAGGATGCGCCGCGCCATGACGCGCGGCTTGCGGCCGCCGCACGCTGGCCACCTCCATCGTTTCGTCTTCGTCGACCATCCCGGACAGCGCGCAGCCGCACTTGCGCTTGATCTTTTCCGCGTCGGGCACCGGCGTGCGCAGGCCGACGGCGATGTCGTTGGTGAAGTGATCGCCGCCGACGCCGATGACCGCCGTGTGCCAGAGGCTGCCGCGCTCGTAGATCGCGATGTCGGTCGTGCCGCCGCCGATGTCGACGAGCGCGACGCCCAGTTCCTTCTCGTCCTCGGTCAGCACCGACTCGCTCGCGGCGAGCTGCTCGACCACCGTTTCGGCGACGGTGACGCCCGCGCGGTTCACGCACGCGACGATGTTCTGCGTCGAGCTCTGGCTGCCGGTGACGATGTGAACGTTGACCTCGAGGCGCGCGCCGGTCATCCCGACCGGCGCGCCGATGCCGTCCTGCTCGTCGACGACGAAGTCCTGCGGCAGGACGTGGAGGATCTCGCGGCCGGTCGGCAGCGACACCGCCTTGGCGGCGTCGATCGCGCGCGCGCACGTCCTCGCGCGTGATCTCGCGGTTCTTGCCGGCGACCGCGATCACGCCGCGGCTGTTGAAGCCCTTGATGTGCGGCCCCGACAGCGCCGAGGTGCACCGAGTCGATCTCGACGCCGGCCATCAGCTCGGCTTCCTCGATCGCCTTCTTGATCGAATCGACCGCGGCCTCGAGGTTGACGACCACGCCGCGGCGGATGCCGCGCGACTCGGCAACGCCGAGGCCGACGACGTCGAGGCCGCTCGCCGTTCGATGATCTCGCCGACGACGGCCGGTCACCTTCGAGGTGCCGACGTCGAGCCCGACCAGGTATCGCTCCTTTCGCGCCAACTCGACTCCCCTCGGCAGGCCCGAAGGCCTGCGCAACCTGCTTGCTTCGCGCCTTCCGCCGCCGCCTTCCTAGCCGCTGCGCTTCATCGACGTTGCCGCCTTCTTCCGCCCGTCGCGCTTGGCTGGGCCGTCACGTAAATGCGATCGTCGAACCGCAGATCGACGTAATCGATGTCGGCCACCGCGCTCGCGTAGCGCGGGCGCGAGCTGCGAGATACGACTCGCAGGCGCGGCCAGGAACTGGTCGTCGCCGAGCTGAATCACCGCCGGGATCGCCGCTCAGGATGACGAACGCGTTGTGCGCGTCGGACACGTCGACCTGCGACAGGCGCTTGCGCGATCGACCGGCTTCGACTTCAGAGCGCCGCGATCACGCGCGCCGCGAGATCGGCCACGCGCTTTCGTCGGTCATCGTCGGCTGTCGTTCGGCGAGCGCGCCGACAGGCCGTCGACGATCGGCAGGTCCAGATCGGCGTACTGCGGGTCCGTATTGATCGATGATCACGCCGCGATCGTCGACGAGATGCATGTCGCTAGTGGATGCGGCCGATGCCGATCGGCTCGCGCTCGGAGATCGATCACGTCGACCGTCGACGGCAGCGATCGGCGCAGCGCCGCGTCGCCGACCCACGGCGACGCCAGGCCGCGGCGCCAGCGCGTCGAGATCGGTCCAGACGAGGCTCTCGCCGCGCAGCCCGCTCAGCACCGCGCATCACCTCGCCCCTCGACAGCCGCTCGTTGCCGTGGACGACGATGCGATCCACCTGCAGCACGTGCGCCTGCGCCGCAGCGCGATCGATACGCGGTAACAGCCGAGCGCGAGCGCGCCGCGATGACGGCCGCCGTCAGGCGACGAGCGGCTTCCACGGCGCGCGGCGGCGCTTCTGTCCCGGCTTGACGTGCGCGCGGCGACAGCGCTTGATCGGCGTTGGGAGCGCGGTCGCCGGACTCATGGCCAGGCGTCTCGAGCAGGCGATCCGGGATGCTGCCCGATCGATCCCGCACCGAGCGTGATGACGACGTCTCCGGCCTCGCGATCCGCGCGATCTCCGTGACCACGTCGTCGAGCGTCGGCGCGACGTGCACCGGCACGTCGACCTGCTCGCGAATCGACGACGCCAGCGCGTCGAGCGTGATGCCCGGAATCGGATCCTCGCCCGCCGCGTAGATGTCGGTCAGCACGATCTGATCGGCGCTGGCCAGCGCGGGCCCGAACGCGTCCATCAACGACGCGGTCCGCGTGTAGCGGTGCGGCTGGAACACGACGACGACGCGGCGGTTGAGCGGGCGCGCCGCGTCGAGCACCGCGGCGATTTCCGTCGGGTGGTGGCCGTAGTCGTCCACGATGAGGATGCCGTTCGCTTCGCCCTGACCTCGAATCGCCGTTCCGCGCCGCGGAACTCGCGCAGCCCCTCGGCGACGCGCTCGAACCGCGAGACCGAGCTCCATGCCGACGGCGACCGCCGCCAGCGCGTTCTGCAGGTTGTGCCGGCCGGGCACCGCCAGCGTCAGCGGGCCCAGAGTGGCGCTGCCGACCCGGCTGGCCGCGGCACCTGCCCGTCACTGACCGACGCGTCGACGCGTGCGCCTGCTCGCGGCGCTTCACCGTGGCCGTGACGCTGAGCGGGCCGCAGCTCGATGTCGGTCGCGATCAGATCGGCGTCGGATTCGAGGTCCATACGTCGTCACGCGCCGCGTCATGCGCGGCAGCACGGCCGGCCAGATGCGCATCGTCGAGGCAGGCGACGACGCCGCCGTAGAACGGCACCTTGTTGGCGAAGTCGACGAACGCCTGCAGCAGGTCGTCGAAGCCGCCGTAGTTTTCGAGATGCTCTCGATCGATGTTCGTAATCACCGCAATCGTCGGAAACAGTTTCAGGAACGACCGATCGCTCTCATCGGCCTCCGCCACCAGGTGCTCGCCCTGGCCGAGCCGCGCGTTGCTGCCGAAGGCGCTGAGCCGGCCGCCGATCACCGCCGTCGGATCGAGCCCGGCGCGCTCGAGCACGAGCGCGATCATCGACGTCGTCGTCGTCTTGCCGTGTGCGCCGGCGACGGCGATCGCGAACCGCAGCCGCATCAGCTCGGCGAGCATCTCGGCCCGCGGAATCACCGGGATCTGCCGCCGTCCGGCCTCGACGACCTCCGGGTTCGTCGGCCGCACCGCCGCCGACACGACGACGACGTCCGCTTCGCCGACATTCGCCGCGTCGTGGCCGACCGCAAGGCGAATCCCGAGCGTCGTCAGCCGATCGGTCACCGTCGATCGCTTCTCGTCGGATCCGCTGACGACGAATCCGAGATTCGCCAGCAGCTCGGCGATGCCGCTCATCCCGATGCCGCCGATCCCGATGAAGTGCACCCGCCGCGTTTTACCGAGCACGGCCTATCGCCGATCGCCGATCGCGCGATCGGCGATCTCCAGAGGCTTGTCGACGATCACCTTTGCGGCGTCCGGCCGCGCCAGCGATCGCGCCGCGCTCGCACATCCGCGCGCGCCGCTCGCGATCGCGCGGCAAGCGCGCAGCAGCCGTTCCGCCAGCACCGCCCCCGTCATGTCCTTCTGCAGCAGCACCTCGGACGCGCCGGACGCCGCCAGCGCTTCGGCATTCTTCCGCTGGTGATCGTCGGTGGCGGTCGGCAGCGGAATCAGAATCGCCGCCTTGCCCGCCGCGGTGATTTCCGCGAGGGTCGTCGCCCCGGCGCGGCAGACGATCACGTCCGCTTCTCCGAGCTGCCGTCCCATGTCGTAGAGGAACGGCTCGACGACGGCCTGAAGCCCCGCCTGCCGATAGGCGCCGCGCACCATCTCCACATCTCGTTCTCCCGTCTGGTGCGTGAGACGAACAGCCGGACCGCCGGCCGCCAGCTGCGCCGCTGCCTCCACCATGGCCACGTTGATCGCGTGCGCGCCCTGAGAGCCGCCAAAAACTAGGACTCGTGCGCCGGAGATCCGCTCATCGGATGCCGACTCCTTCTGAGGATCCGGCCGCCGCGAGAAATTCCGGCCGGACCGGGTTGCCGCTGACGAACGCCTTCGCGCCGAAAAACGCCGCCGTCGCGTCGAACGTCACCGCCGCCGCGCTGCACGAACCGCGCGAGAATCCGGTTGGTCAGGCCCGGCACCGCGTTCTGCTCGAGCAGCATCGTCGGCACGCCGCGCAGCGCGGCGATCATCACCACCGGTCCCGAGCTGTAGCCGCCGACGCCGATCACCAGATCGGGCCGCCGCGCCGTGACGATCCGCGACGCATCGAGCAGACCGAGCGGCAGCAGGAACGCACCGCGCGCGCGATCGGCGATCGATTTCCCCTTCAGGCCGCCGCTGCGAATCAGATCGAGCACGAACCCCTCGCGCGGCACGACCCGCGCTTCGATCCCCTTCGCCGTGCCGGCAAACGAGATCTGCGCGTCGGGCTGCCGCGCCAGCAGCTCCCGCGCCACCGCGATCCCTGGATAGAGGTGACCGCCCGTCCCGCCACCCGCGATGACGACGCGCAGACTCACCACTCCTCATGCCGCCGACGGCGTCGTGTGCTGCGACACGTTCAACAGAATGCCCATGCCGACCAGGTTGATCAGCAGCGACGACCCGCCGAAGCTCACGAGCGGCAGCGGAATCCTTTGGTCGGCATCAGCCCGAGCACGACGCTGATGTTGATGAACGCCTGCACCGCGATCATCGTCGTCAGCCCGAGCGCGAGATAGGCGCCGAACGCGTCCGGCGCGCGCAAGGCGACGCGCGCGCCGCGCCAGGTCACGATGCAGAAGCAGAGCACGACGGCGGTCGCACCAGCCAGTCCCAGTTCTTCCGAGATGACCGAGTAGATGAAGTCGGTATGCGGCTCCGGGCAGGTAGAACAGCTTCTGCGCGCCGTTCATCAGCCCCTTACCCCAGAGTCCACCGGTGCCGACCGCGATCAGCGACTGAATGATTTGAAAGCCGTCGCCGAGCGGGTCTTCCCACGGGTTCAGGAAGGTCAGCATCCGCCGGCGCCGGTAGGCCGTGCCCATCACCAGGATGTACATCGCCGGCAGCGCGACCAGCACCGCGCCGGCGATGTAGCGGTAGTTGAGGCCGGCGGCGAAGATCATCACGAACGCGATCAACACGAGCGACATCGACGTGCCGAAGTCGGGCTCGAGCACGATCAGGGCGAAGACACAGCCGACGAGGAGCGCGATCGGCGCCACCGCATACCCGAGCTCGTTGATCCGATGCGCCCGCCGCTCGAGCAGCGCCGCGATGAAGAGGATCACGACCAGCTTCGAGACTTCCGACGGCTGCACGCCGATGCCGGCCAGCCCGAACCAGCGCCGCGCGTTGTTCACCGGCGGCATGAACAGCACGGCGGCCAGCGCCACGAGCACGATCGCGAGCGCCGTCCAGATGAACACCGGCTCGCGATAGGTCCGGTAGTCGATGCGCGTGACCAGGCCGAGCAGGCCCAGGCCGAGCACGGCCCACATCGCCTGCTTGACGAGAAACATCGACGGCCGGCCGTAGCGCTCCAGCGTCACGACCGCCGAGGCGCTGTAGACCATGACGATGCTCAGGCAGATCAGGAGCAGCGTGGCGAAGAACAGCACCGGGTCGGACTTGAGTTTGCGCGCCATTGGCTGACCTGCAGCGCCCCCTATAGCTCGAGCACGTTTCCACCGAAACAATCCCTGGCCGGCAGATTACGATCGCTTGAGCGGTCAGCAGTCATCAGTCGGCCTCGGGCGAAGGCACCAGCTTCCCGAACCGGGGCAGTTCGGGTTCCCAGCAGCCGATCCTTCTCCGCAAAGCCGACTGACGACTGCTCACCGCTCAAGCTGAAAGCTGATAGCGGTCAGCTATCAGCTGTCAGTTTTCGAACCTCCTCTTTAAAGCTGCGTCCGCGTTCCGCGTAGTCGCGGAACATGTCGAAGCTCGCGCACGCGGGCGCGAGCAGCACCACTCCTGACGGCTGCGCCAGCGCGTAGGCGCGCGCAATCGCCTCGCTGAACGACTCCGCCTCGTAGACCGGCAGCGCCGACTCGAGCGCCTTGCGCACGATCGGCCGCGCTTCGCCGATCGCGACCACCGCCTTCGCGCGCGCTTGCAGCGGCGCGCGCAGCAGGCCGAGGTCGCCGCCCTTGAACTTGCCGCCGATAATCGCGACCAGGTCGCGATCGAAGCTCTCGATCGATCGCAGCGCCGACTCCACGTTGGTCGCCTTCGAATCGTTGACGAACCGCACGCCGCCCACGTCCGCCACCAGCTCCATCGCGTGCTCGAGACCGCGAAACGACTCGACCGCCGCGGTCATCGCCGCCGGCGCGGCGCCGGCCAGCGCGCCGACGGTCGCGGCCGCCATGACGTCGTTGACCAGGTGCGGCCCGAGCAGATGGATGGCGCGGAGCGGCACCAGTCGATCCGCGCGATCCACGCGGCGATCGACGATCCAGCCGTCCTCGACGACCGTCCCGTCCGCGAGCGCGGTCTCTTTCGAGAACAGCCGCGTGCGCGCGCGGCCGCGCCGCGCCAATGCGAGCACCGCCGGATCGTCCGCGTTGATCACCGACCAATCCATAGCGGTCTGGTTCTCGAAAATCCGTCCCTTCGCCGCTGCGTACGCCTCGACGCTCGGATGGCGATCGAGGTGATCCGGCGAGAAGTTCAGCATCACGGCGATCCACGGGTGGAACGACTCGATCTGCTCGAGCTGAAAGCTGCTCGTCTCGACGACGTGGAACGTCTCGGGCGTCGACTGGATCGACCTGCGCGCTGAGCGGCGCGCCGATGTTTCCGCCGACCGTCACCTTGAAGCCCGCCGTCTCGAGGATTCGCCCCGCCAACACCGTCGTCGTCGACTTGCCTTTCGTCCCGGTGATCGCGATCACGCGCCCCTGCAGCCACCGCGACGCCAGCTCGATCTCCGCGATCACCGGCACGCCGCGATCGCGCGCCGCCTGCAGCGCCGGCTGCTCGGGAGGCACGCCTGGACTCAGGACCACCAGATCGGCATTCGTGAACGTGCCGCGCTGATGACCACCGAGCTCGAGCGCGACGCCGAGCGCTCTTCAACGATCGCCGCTCTCCGGCGCCGACGCGCGGCTCTCCGACAAGGTGACGCGCGCGCCGCGGCGTGCGAGTAGTTCGGCGGCGGCCAGCCCGCTTCGTGCCGCGCCGACGACGACGACGCGTTTGTTCGTCACGTCAAACATTTCTTTGTGCTCGCGGGGCCCCGCCCCCGCTCGCGAATCCCGAATCCCAATTCCCGAATCCCGTCATCGAAGCTTCAACGTCGCCAGACTGAACAGCGCAAAAATGATCCCGACGATCACGAAGCGCGTGATCACCTTCGGCTCGCTCCAGCCGACCAGCTCGAAGTGGTGGTGCAGCGGCGACATCCGGAACAGCCGCTGGCCGCCGGTCGCCTTGAAGTAGCTGACCTGCAGGATCACCGACATCGCTTCGAGCACGAAGATGCCGCCGACGATCGGCAGCAGCAGCTCCTGCTTGATGAGAATGGCGACGATGCCGAGCGACGCGCCGAGCGCCAGCGATCCGACATCGCCCATGAAGATTTCAGCGGGGTACGAGCGTACCCAAAGGAATCCGAGCGACGCGCCGACCAGCGCACCGCCGAAGACGCGTCAGCTCCGCCGCCGGCGGAAAGCGCACCAGCAGCAGGTAGTCGGCGAACACACGGTGACCGGTGACGTAGGCGAGCGCGGTGTAGGCCGCCGCCGCGATGGCAAACGTGCTGATCGCGAGGCCGTCGAGGCCGTCGGTCAGGTTGACGGCGTTCGACGCCGCCACCAGCACGAACGCCGCGAACGGCAGGTACACCACCACCCGAGATCCGGAATCAGCCGTCTTGAAGAACGGGAAGATCAGGCGCGTGCTGTAGAGGCCGTAGTGCTGCAGCGACGAGCAGCGCCGCGCCGACCGCGATGCCGATCGCGATCTGCGTTGCCCATCTTGTAGCGCGGCCGCAGTCCGTGATGCGAACGGCGCACGATCTTCAGGTAGTCGTCGGCGAAGCCGATGGCGCCGAAGCCGGCGGTGGTCAGCACCGCGATCCACACGTAGACGTTGGTCCAGGTCGGCCCACAGCAAGGTCGGCACGAGCGCCGCCGTGAGAATGCAGCAGCCGCCCATCGTCGGCGTCCCGGCCTTCGGCTCGATGCGTCTGCGGTCCTTCGGCGCGGATCACCTGGCCGGATCTGGAACTCGCGCAGCTTGCGCACCAGCCATGGGCCGAGCGCGAGGCTGATCGCGAGCGCGGTGAGGCTCGCCGCGGCGGTGCGGAACGTGATGTAGCGCGTCACGTTGAGCGCCGACAGCTGCTGGTGAAACTGGTAGAGGACGTGAGATAGCATCAGGCGCGCCCCGCCGTCAGCCGATCCACCACACGATCCGTCTTCACGCCGCGCGATCCTCTGACCAGCACCACGTCGCCGCGCTGCGACGACGGCCGCCACCGCGTCGGCGGCGGCATCGCTCGTCGCGAAGTGACGCACGGCGGTCGTGCGCCATGCCGGCGTCGACCGCGGCGCCGGCCAGCGCCGCCGCCGGCGCGCCGCCGATCGCGAACAGCAGGTCGCACGCGGCACGTCGCCACGAACCGGCCGACGTCGGCGTGGAGGTTCGCGGCGTAGTCGCCGAGCTCCAGCATCTCGCCGAGCACCGCGATCCGCCGCGACGCGTCCGCGCCCGCCAGCACGTCGAGCGCGCGTTTCATCGCCGTCGGGTTGGCGTTGTAGCTGTCGTCGATCACGATGACGCCGCTGTCGAGACGCACGACTTCCCCGCGATGCGCCGCGGGCCGCAGCGTCGCCGCGCGCTCGGCGACGGTGGCGGGCGGCACGTCGCATTCGAGCGCCACCGCGATCGCGGCGAGGATGTTCGCGAGGTTGCCGCGGCCGACCAGCGGCGTCGTGATGTCGATGACGCCGCGCGGCGTCGCCACCTGCGCGCTGGTGCCCTCGATGCCGCGATCGACGACCGCGGTGGCGCGCACTTCGGCCTCGCGGTCGATCCCGAATCTCAGGACGCGGCCGGCGAAGCGCGGCAGCCGCGCCGCAATCAGCGGATCGTCGGCGTTGGCGACGAGCACGTCGTCGGCGTCGCCCCTTCGAAGATCTCGGCCTTGGCGTCGGCAATCGCGTCCATCGACGCGAAGAAGCCGAGGTGCGCCTCGCCGACGTTCGTCCACACACGGATATCGGGCTCGGCGACGCGCACCAGCGTGCTGATCTCCCCGGCGTGGTTCATGCCCAGCTCGACGACCGCAATCTCCGGCTGCCGCCGCAGCTCGATGAGCGACAGCGGCAGCCCGATGTGGTTGTTGAAGTTCCCGCGGTTGCGGACCACGCGGTACCGCGACTCGAGAAACTCACCCGTCACTTCCTTCGTCGTCGTCTTCCCGGCGCTGCCGGTGATGGCGACGACCTTCGTTCCCGACTCCCGCCGGACCGCGTGCGCGAGCGCCTGCAGCGCCACCGTCGTATCCGCGACCTCGATCACGACCGGGCGTCCGGCGGCCGCCGCCGCGCCGTGATCCGCAGTCCACCCGCGCGGCACGATGACGCCGGCGGCGCTCGCGTCGATCGCCCCGGCTGCGAACTCCGCGCCATCGAACCGTTCGCCGCGAATCGCGATGAACAGCTCGCCGGCGCCGATCGTGCGTGTGTCGATTGACACGCCGCGGAATTCGCGCGACTCGTCGCCCGCGACGATCGTCCTGCCCGCCGCCGCAGCCACCCAGGCTGCGGTCAAGGGAATCCCGTTCACATCACGCCCGCACCGCGCGAGGTCGACGGGCCTGAATTCGTCCCTCGCCGCGCCCAGCGCCTCGCGCGCCACCGCGACGTCGTCGAACGGCAGCGTCCGATCGCCGATCACCTGGCAATTCTCGTGACCCCTTGCCCGCGATCAGCACGAGATCGCCGGGCCTGGCCACTTCGATCGCTTTCGAGATCGCCGCGCGCCGATCGACGATCGTCAGGAGTTGGCCCTCGTCCTTGCGGGGTGTTGATCGTGATGCCGCGCAGGACCTCGTCGATGATTACGCTGCAGGATCCTCGCTGCGCGGGTTGTCGGAGGTGATGACGATCAGTCGCTGAGGCGTCCGGCGACGGCGCCCATCAGCGGACGCTTCGTGCGATCGCGATCGCCGCCGCAGCCGAAGACGGTGATGATGCGCCCGCGCGCCAGCGGCCGCGCCGTCTCGAGCAGATTGCGGAGCGCGTCGTCGGTGTGCGCGTAGTCGACCACCACCGTGACTTCGTCCTGCGGACCGGAGGCCAGCTGAAACGCGTCCGGGCACGCCGTCGAGCGCCGCGACGCCGCGTTCGATCGCGTCGAACGGCAGATCGAGCGCGGTCGCGGTCGCCACCGCGGCGAGGATGTTGTAGACGTTGGGGCGGCCGACGAGCTTCGATCGCACGCGCAGCGGGCCGCGCGGCGTCCGCATCGTCGAACGTCAGGCCGTCGAGCGAAAACGACAGCGGTCCGGTGGTGATGTCGGCCGGCCTTGTTGATGGCGTAGGTCACCGGCGCGCCGCCGGCGTCGACGCAGCGTCGGCGCCGCGCGGATCGTCGACGTTCAACAGCGCCGGCGCGCGTGGTCGGCAGCATCTCGAACAGGCGGCGCTTCGCCTGAAGTTATCGCTCCATGTCTGCGTGGAAGTCGAGGTGATCGCGCGTCAGGTTGGTGAACACCGCCGCCGGCGAAGCTGCATGTCGTCGACGCGCCGCAGCGACCAGCGCGTGCGACGACACTTCCATCGCGCACGCCCCGAGCCCGCGATCGACCATTTCGCGCAGCAGCTTCTGGACGTCGGGCGCTTCGGGCGTCGTCCGCGCCGCCTCGCGCACGTCTGGTCGCCGGGCCCGAGACGGTAGCGACGGTGCCGAGCAATGCCGCAGCGGATGTCGGCCGCCTCGAAGATCGACGCGAGCAGATACGCGGTCGTCGTCTTGCCGTTCGTGCCGGTGATGCCGACGACCTGCATGTCGCGGCTCGGATCGCCGTGGAACGCCGCCGCGAGCACCGGCGAGCGCCAGCCGTCGCGTCGGCCACCGTGACCCAGGGCACGTGGACGCCGGGCGGCGCCGGCTCCTCCGACACGATCGCGAGCGCGCCGCGGTCGATCGCCTGGTGTGCGAACACGGTCCCGTCCGCGCTGCAGACCCTTCAGCGCCACGAACACATGGCCGCGCTCGACCGCGCGCGAGTCGTAGGCGATGCCGGTCACGACGCCGACCGAGGCTTCGGCGCGCACCGGATCGCCGGCGCGGACCACGCCGCGTTCGCGAAGAATCAGATGCAGATCGGCCCAGGTCATCGCCGCTGCTGCTGCTGGCTCTTTCGATCGAGCACGAGGCGGCACACCGTCCCGCCTCGAGCGGCTCGCCCGGCGGCCGGATCCTGCGAGACGACGAAGCCGTCGCCCGACAGCGCGCGTTCAGGCCGAGCTTCACGAGCCGGCGAATCGCGTCGCGCGCGCTCAGTCCGCGCAGATCGGGAACCGTTCCGGCGGTCCGTCCGCGACCAGGCTGACGGTCGGCGCAGTCGTGTCGCGGTTTCCGGCGGTCTTGCCGGTCGTCCACGGCAGGTCGCCGTCCACCGGCGCCTGCACGGTTCATCGCTGCGCGCGACCAGCACCGGCGCCGCCGCATCGACATCCGGGCCGACGCCGAGATACTGCAGCGCCGGCTGCGCGATCCGCTTCCAGATCGGCGCCGACGACCGATCCGCCGTGCGTCCGTGCTCGCCATGCGGCGAATCGATGACGACGATGATCGCCAGCGCCGGCCTGCGCGACGGCAGGAAGCCGACAAACGACGCGTTGTTCTCGGAGTGCGAGTAGTGACCGTTCGATCGAGCTTCGACGCGGTGCCGGTCTTGCCGGCGATGGAATAGCCGGGAATCTGCGCCTGCTTCGCCGTCCCGCGGGCCGACCACCTGCTCCATGATCGCGGTCAGCGTCGCCGCCGTTGCCGCGCTGATCGTGCGCCGCACGACTTTCGGCTGCACGTCGAAGCGGCGGTTGTCGCGATACACCGCGCTTGATCACGCGCGGCTCGACCGAGTTCGCCGCCGTTGGCGACCGCGCTCACCGCGCTGACCATCTGCAGCGGCGTCACGCCGACCTGATAGCCCATCGACACCGACGCCAGCGCGCTCTCGGTCCACTTCGCCGCGCTCCCAGACGATGCCGGGACTCTCGCCCGGGAAAGTCGGGCGAGACGGGACGGCCGAAGCCGAACTGCGCCACGAAGCGGCTCAAACGCTCGGTGCCGACCCTGAAGCCGATCTTGAATCGCGCCGACGTTGCTCGACTTGACGATGACGTCGGTGAACGACAGCACGCCGTAGTTGCGGCCGCTGTCTTCGGTGATCGGCGGCCGTCCGGCGATGTAGACGCGGCCCGGATTGGTGTCGATCCACGAGTCGACCGGCAGCACCTTCTCTTCGATCGCCGCCGACGCGGTCACGACCTTGAACGTCGATCCCGGCTCGTAGAGATCCTGCACGGCGCGGTTGCGGCGCTCGTTCTCGTCCGAATCGCGGAAACGCGTTCGGGTTGAACGTCGGCTCGTTCGCCATCGCGAGGATCTCGCCGGTGTGCGGGTTGATCATCGACGCTGCCGCCGGCGGCGCGGTTCTCGGCGATGCCGATCGTGCAGCTCGCGCTCGGCGATGTGCTGCAGGTATTCGTCGATCGTCAGCTCGACCGTCGATCCCGCGGTCGCGGGCGACTCCGACGCGGCTGAAGGCATGGCGGCGGGCGTCGGTCTGCACGAGGATCTTGCCCGGCTTGCCGCGAATCTGCGGGTCGTAGGTGACTCGAGGCCGCTCAATCCCTTGTTGTCGATGCCGACCCATCCGAGCACGTGCGCGCCGAGCTCGCGGTTCGGGTAGAAGCGCTTGCTTTCCTTGATGAAGCCGATGCTGTCGAGATTGAGCGCCTCGACGCGCTTCCGCTGCTCCGGTGAGATCTGCCGGCGCACGTAGCTGAACGCGCCGCCGCGCTCGAGCCGCTCGGCGAGCGCCTGCCGTTCCTTCTTCGTGCAGTCGCGCAGCGCATCGCACAGCCGGGCGACGACCGCTTCGGGCTGGGTGATTTCGGACGGCACGGCGTAGATGGTGTCCGCGTCGACGCTCGTCGCCAGCACGCGGCCGCGGCGATCGACGATGTCGCCGCGCTTGGCCGACGGCTCGAGCGTCCGCGACTGCTGCTTGTCGGCGCGCGCCATGAGATCGGCGCGGCGGTAGATCTGCAGGTAGACGAGCCGCGCTTCGATGCCGGTCGTCCACAACACGAGCACGCCCGCCGCGACCGTGGTGCGGCGCTTCAGCGTGGCGCGCCAATCGTTGCTGCCGGCGGGGTCATCTAGTGGCGTATCTCCTTGGAATCACTACCGGGCCGCGCCGTTGTCGCGGCCCAAAATCGCGGTCGGCGGCTCGTTGTAACCAGCATGACTTCAGTGGATACACAACCACTAACGGCGCGCGACGACCGACTTCGCCGGCGGATCGGCCGGCACGACACGCTCGAGGACGATCGCTTCCTCGAGCGACGGGGCGACGAGGTGGAGCTGCCCGGTGGCGAGCGATTCGATCCGCTTCGGCGACTTCAGCGTTTCGATCTCGAGCGCGCAGCTGCCGCCCGGTTTCCTCCTCGGCGGCGCGCTCGCGCTGCAGCTCCTCGATCTGGCACTCCGTGGCGCAGCAGCTCGAAGTGCTGCCAGGCCGAAAACAGCAGCACGAGCACGAGGAATCCGGCCACGCCGACCGACTTCCACATGTCCCGCTGCCGCGCCTCGTCCACCTCGCGGACGATCGGGTTGTTGCGCACGTCTTTCTTGATCGCGTATTCGAAGGGTTCAGCCATAGTTCACTCCGGGACGGTCTCGAGACCGTCGCTACAAACCGTCAGGCCGGTCCGCTCCTTCTGCCGCGCGCAGCTTCGCTGCTGCGCGCGCGGGTTCCGCGCGACTTCTTCCTCGGTTGGCACGATCGGTTTCTTCGTCAGCACCCGCACCGCGGCGTCGTCGCGGTGCGCGAGTGCCCGCAGCGTGTGCTTCACGATCCGGTCCTCGAGCGAGTGAAACGTGATCACGACCAGGCGCGCGCCGTCGCGCAGCCGCCGGACCGCCGCCTCGAGAAAGCGGTCGAGGCCGTCGAGCTCCTGATTCACCCAGATGCGCAGCGCCTGAAAGGTGCGGGTCGCCGGATCAATCCGCATCGGGCCGCGGCCCGGCCGCCGCGGCATCGCGCGGCGGACGATCGCGGCGAGGCGCCCGGTGGTCTCGACCGGTGCGCTCTGCCGCGCGTCGACGATCGCGCGCGCGATGCGGCGCGAGAAGCGCTCCTCGCCGCATTGGAAAATCGCGTCGGCGAGATCGCGCTCGGTCGATCGCGCGATCAGGATCGGCCGCCGTCTCCCCGCCGCTCTGATCCATTCGCATGTCGAGCGGCTCGTCGCGCTGGAAGCTGAAGCCGCGCCCCGGCGCGTCGAACTGCAGCGACGACACGCCGAGGTCGGCGAGCGTGCCGTCGACGACATCGACGTGCTCGCGATCGAGGACCTCGTCGAGCGATCGGTAGTCGGCGTGGACGAGACGAACGCGATCGCCGAACGGAGCGAGCGTCGCGCGCGCGCGCGCGAGCGCGTCCAGATCGCGATCGAGGCCGATGAGACGCGTCGCGCCGGCCTCCGAGAATCGCGCGCGCGTGCCCGCCGAGGCCGACCGTGCAGTCGACAGCAGCCCGCCGCGCTCGGGCCGCAGAAACTGCAGCGCCTCGGCGGTCATCACCGGCACGTGGGTCGTCACGGTTCGATCGTCGTACGCCACTAGTGGCGTGTCCTCTCGAAATAAAGCGGACCGTTCCGTTGGAACGGTCCGGAGATCGCGGTTCAAGGTCTCGATGTACTGCCCTCACCTGCTGTTGATACACGCCACTCAGTGGCCTGTCTCCTGGGATAGTTACCAGGCTGCTCCGTTGTCGCGGCCCGAAAATCGCGCGGTCGAAGGCTCGTTGTAACCAGTACTACTTCAGTGGATACACTCCACCAGATCCCGAACTCCGAGAGAGCGCGCGCGTCGTCGTCCGTAAACGGCTCGCGCTGCAGCTTGGTCAGGAAGCGTTCGTGGTTCCAGATATCGAGATAGGAGAGTTGTCCGAGCACGTCGACGTCGCCGTTCATCGTCGCCGTTTCGCGGAGACGCACCGGAATCAGCACGCGCCCCTGCGCGTCGAGCTCGGCGACCTGGCCGTAGAAGTTGACGCGGTCCAGATAGCGCAGGCGCGACGGGTGCGTCGATGGCATCTTGCCGAGCTTCTCTTCGAGATCCATCCACACCGGCATCGGATACAGCCGGACTGTACTGGCCGTCGAGGCTCGTCAGAAACACTTCGCGGCCGTACTTCGACTCCAGGGTGGAACGGAAGACGTTCGGCACCTTGAGTCGACCCTTGTCATCGATGCGCGTGATCTCGTGACCCCTAAACACGAGACACCACGACTCTTAACCCACTTTTACCCACACAAAATCCACCCGTCATAGTAGGCAGGGCTCAGGTGGATGTCAACCGCAAAATCCACCCCGTCAGTAAGTTACGCGCGATATTTTCGCCGTTTGCTCGCCCCTCGCGATTGTCACAAGCCCTGACTTCAGCCAGACTTGAGATAAATGGAGACAAGTTGGAGGGCCCGGTCGCGACCGGGACGCGGCGACACTCGGTGGTACCATCACGGGCTCGACTCATGCTCCGGGCAGCCCTCATCGGATTCGCATCCAGCGGCAAAACCACGCTCTTTCAGCTCATGACCAGCGCGCGCGAAACCGCGCGCGGCGGCAAGGGCGAGACCTCGGTCGGGATCTCGAAAGTGCCTGACGCGCGTCTCGATCGCCTGACGGCGATGGCCAACCCGAAGAAGCGCGTGCCGGCGACCGTCGAGTTCACCGATCTCGCGGCGACGGGCGCCGCCGGCGGCGCGAAAGCGCTCGTCGACGTCGTCGCGCTACAAGAACGCCGACGCGCTCGTGCACGTGCTGCGCGCGTTTCGCGATCCCGCCGTGCCGCACCCGTCGGGATCCATCGATCCCGCGCGCGACGCGCAGGCCATGGAGGACGAGCTGATCCTCGCCGACCTCGGCGTCGCGGAACGGCGGCTCGAACGCCTCGAAAAGATCTGAAGAAGAGTCGTTCCGCCGATCTCGAACGCGAGCGCGACGTGCTGATGATCTGCAAGGCCGCGCTCGAAGACGGGCGGCCGCTGCGCTCGCTCGATCTGAAGGGCGAGGATCTCAAGCGCCTGCGCGGATTCCAGTTTCTGTCGGCGAAGCCGCTGCTCATCGTCATCAATCTCGACGAAGGGGATCTGGCGGGCGGCAGCGCGGCGGCGCAGATCGATCGCGCCGCGGAAACCGCCGGCCTGACCTTGTTCCTGTCCCGCGCCGGCACGGCCGCGTCCGCCGTCTGCGCGAAGATCGAGCTCGAGATCGCGCAGCTCGAAGCCGGCGACGCGGCGGCATTCCTGTCCGACCTCGGGCTGACCGAGTCGGGCCTCGATCGCGTGATTCGCGCCAGCTACGATCTGCTCGGCTACATCTCGTTCTTCACCGTCGGCGAAGACGAGTGCCGCGCCTGGTCGATTCCGCGCGCGACACCGGCGCAGCTCGCCGCCGGCGAGATCCACAGCGATATCGCAGCGCGGCTTCATCCGCGCCGAGGTCGTCAGCTACGACCATCTGATTGCGCGCGGCTCGATGGCCGCGTGCCGCGATCACGGCGAGGTGCGGCTCGAAGGCAAGGACTACATCGTGCAGGACGGCGACATCATCAATTTTCGGTTTGCCACATAAACCGGTGAGGAACCCACGTCAACCGCTACCGCCTCGGCGCGCCCGGCGGTTGTTTCACGCGCTGACATGACGAAGCGGGTCCTCGTGTGCGAGGCGCAAGTGCCGTTCGTGCACGGCGGCGCCGAACTGCACGTCCGTGGGCTGGTCGGCGAGCTCCGTCGTCATGGCTACCTCGCCGAGCGGGTGTCGATTCCGTTCAAGTGGTATCCGAAGGAAGAACTGCTCTCACAGGCGGCGGCATGGCGTCTCGTCGATCTGTCGGAGTCCAACGGCGAGCGGATCGATACGGTCATCGCCACGAAGTTTCCGACCTACTTCGTCCGCCATCCGAACAAGGTGACGTGGCTCTTCCACCAGTACCGCGCGATCTACGATCTCTGCGGGACGCCCTACAGCGAGTTCGCGCATACCGAGGCGGACGTCCGGCTGCGTGACAAGCTGATGACGCTCGATCGCGCGATGCTGGCCGAGTCGGCGCGGCTGTTCACGAATGCCCGAAACACCGCGGCGCGGCTCGCGAAGTTCAACGGCATCACCGCGGAACCGCTTTATCATCCGCCGCCGCTCGCCGGACTCTTGCGCGGCGGACCGTCCGGCGACTACGTGCTGTCGGTCGGCCGGCTCGAGGCCAACAAACGCGTCGATCTGATCATCCGGGCGCTCGCGCACACCGATCGTGCGGTGCGGCTGCTCGTCGTCGGCGAAGGGCCGCTGCGCGATCGGCTCGCCGAAACGGCGACGGCGGCGGGCGTCGCCGACCGCGTCACGTTCACCGGCGGCATCGACGACGAGCAGTTGACGCGCCTCTACGCCGGCGCGCTCGCGGTCGTCTTTCCGCCGTTCGACGAGGACTACGGCTACGTGACCCTCGAAGCGTTTCTCGCGCACAAACCGGTCGTGACCGCGAACGACGCCGGCGGCCCGCTGGAATTCGTCGACGACGGCGTCAACGGACTGGTCGCCGAGCCGACGCCGGAGTCGATCGGCGCGGCGATCGCGCAGCTCGCCGCCGACCGGGCGCGTGCGCGCAGCATGGGCGACGCCGGCTACGATCGGGCCCGCGCCATCACCTGGGATGGCGTCGTCGCCAGATTGATGGCTGATGGCCAGAGCTGATGGCTGATCCAGCGGCGACCTCCGTCGTCATCCCGGCCTTCAACGAAGCGGCCTCGATCGCGTCGGTCGTCGGCGACTTGCGCAGCGCCGGATCGTGGAACGAGATCCTCGTCGTCGACGACGGGTCGACCGACGATACGGGCGCGCGGGCGTCGGCCGGCGGAGCCACGGTGATTCGGCACCCGTACAACAAAGGGAACGGCGCCGCCGTGAAAACCGGCATCCGCCACGCGACCGGCGCGTGCGTCCTGATCGTCGACGGGGACGGCCAGCATCGTCCGGCCGATGCGGTAAAGCTCGTGGCGCAGCTCGACGACTACGATCTCGTGGTCGGCGCGCGCTCGACGGGGAGCGCAGGCCACGGCCGCGCGGCGGATCGGCAACGCCTTCCTCAACTGGACGGCGAGCTATCTGACCGAGCGGCCGATTCCCGATCTCACGTCGGGATTTCGCGCGGCGCGGCGCGAACAGCTGCTCGAGTTCCTGCACCTGCTGCCGAATGGGTTCTCGACGCCGACCACGACCACGCTCGCGTTCATCAAAGCGGGATACAGTGTGCGCTTCGAGCCGGTCGAGGCGCGGCAGCGCGAGGGGAGCTCGAAGATCCGCCTCGGCGCGGACGGCGTCGGTTTTCTGCTCATCCTGCTCAAAGTGATCACGATCTTCAGCCCGCTGCGAATCTTCCTGCCGATCAGCGCCGCAGCGTTTCTCGTCGGCGCGGCGTACGCGGTGTGGACCATCTTCACGCAGGCGCACGTCACCAACTCGTCGGTACTGCTGATTCTGTTGAGCGTCGTGATCTTTCTCGTCGGCCTCGTCTCCGAGCAGATCTCGTCGCTGCGCTTCGAGGGGCGGCGGTGACGGCGCTGGTCATCGTCCCGACCTACAACGAGCGCGACAATCTGCCGCTGCTCGTCGACAAGCTGATGCAGCTCCCGAACGTGAGTCTGCTCGTCGTCGACGACGCGTCGCCGGACGGGACGGGCGAGGTCGCCGAAGCGCTCGCGCGCGTCAACATCGGGCCGCATCGAAGTGCTGCATCGCACGGGACGGCGCGGCCTCGGGCGCTCGTACATCGACGGCATCCGCCTCGCGATCCAACACCAGGGCGGCAGCTCTGGAAACTTCGACGTGATCTGCCAGATGGACGCGGACCTCTCGCACGATCCGCAACAACTGCCGGCGCTCGTCGCGCGCGCACCGCCGACGCCGACGTTGTGCTCGGCTCGCGCTACATCCCCGGCGGCGTGGTGAACTGGCCGAAGCGCCGGCTGCCTCCTCAGCCGCTTCGCGAACCTCTACATCCGCTCGGTCACGCGCCTCACCGCGCGCGACTGCACGACCGGCTTCCGCTGCTGGCGCCGCGCGATGCTCGCCGCGCTGCCGCTCGACGAGTTCGAGTCGGACGGCTATTCGTTCCTCACCGAGATGCTCTACGTCGCCCACAGCTCCGGCGCGCGCATCCGCGAAGTCCCGATCACGTTCGTGGAACGGCGGCAGGGGAATCGAAGCTGTCGAGCGGCGTGCTCCTCGAATCGGCGCTGACGCCGTGGCGCCTCATCGCCACCAAATCGAGGCGGAAGTAACACCTTCTTCGTGCTATGGTTTAGGCGCTTTTTGGACATGTCAGCGCCCTCCAGCAAGCCCGCTGGTCTGAGCGTCTTCTTCCCGGCGCATAACGACAGCGGCACCATCGCGAGCATGGTGATCCGCACCGTCAAGACCGCCGCGGAGCTGACGCCGGACTTCGAAGTGATCGTCGTCGACGACGGCAGTGCCGACGGCACGGCCGACATCGCCGACGAGCTCGCGCATACCTATCCGCAGGTGCGCGCCGTGCACCATCCGATCAATCGCGACTACGGCGCGGCGCTGCAGACCGGTTTCCGCGCGGCGACCAAGGAGCTGATCTTCTACACCGACGGCGACGCGCAGCACGATCCGGCCGGAGCTGACGGCGCTTATGGGCAGCGGATGTCGGCTGGACGTCGATCTGGTGAACGGCTACAAGATCAGCCGCGCCGATCCGCTGCACCGCATCGTCATCGGCCGGATCTACCACCACATCGTCAGCCTCGCTGTTTGGGCTGACGGCTGCGCGACGTCGACTGCGATTTCCGGCTGATGCGCCGGACGATCTTCGAGCGCATCAATCTCGAGAAGACGAGCGGCATCATCTGCGTCGAGATGATGAAGAAGATCCAGGACGCCGGCTTCCGGATCGTCGAAGTGCCGGTGCATCACTTCCACCGCGCGTTCGGCAAGTCGCAGTTCTTCAACTTCCGCCGCCTGTTGCAGGACCGGCCGCGACCTGCTGCTCCTGTGGGTACGCGCTCGTCGTCCGCCGCGAGCACCTGCGGCCGGACGTCACGGCCGCTCGCCGACCGAGCCGCCGATCCGGCGAACCGCGTTTACCCGACGCCGCCCCGCCTGTGACCGTGGACTATCGCGAGTTCTACCGCGGCCGCGCGGTGATGATTACCGGCGGCCTCGGATTCATCGGCAGCAACCTCGCGCGCGCAGCTCGTCGAGCTCGGCGCGCGACGTCGCTGCTCGTCGATTCGCTGATTCCCGACTACGGCGGCAACCTGTTCAACATCGACGGCATCGCCGATCGCGTGCGCGTCAACGTCGCCGACATCCGCCAGCAGAGCGACGATGAACTACCTGGTCCGCGACCGCGACGTGATCTTCAACCTCGCCGGCCAGGTCAGCCACATCGACAGCATGCGCGATCCGTACACCGATCTCGAGATCAACTGCCGCAGCCAGCTGACCGTGCTCGAGGCGTGCCGCAACCACAACCCGCGGCGTCAAGGTCGTGTTCGCCGGCACGCGGCAGGTGTACGGCACGCCCCGACTCGCTGCCGGTCGACGAGACGCACCTCGTGCGGCCGACCGACGTCAACGGCATCAACAAGGCGGCCGGCGAGCATTACCACCTCGTCTACAACAACGTGTTCGGCGTGCGCGCCTGCTCGCTGCGGCTGACCAACGTCTACGGCCCGCGCCAGCTGATCAGCCACAACCGCCAGGGGTTCATCGGCTGGTTCATCCGGCTCGCGATCGAGGACCGGACGATCCAGATCTACGGCGACGGCTCGCAGCTGCGCGACTTCGTCTACGTCGACGATGCGGCCGACGCGTTCCTGCGGGCGGGCGCGAGCGATGCCGTGCAACGGCGAGGTGTTCAACGTCGGCGGCGACGAGCCGATCAGCCATCGCGACCTGACGACGCTGCTCGATCGACGTCGCCGGCAGCCGGGCGCGTCGCGGTACGTCGAGTGGCCGCCGACAGAAAAGGCGATCGACATCGGCGAGCTTCTACGCCGACTCGACGCAAGTTCA
>ERZ1370068.9746-contig-8500_pt1 | contig 65880 bp, 92 predicted proteins | sample MGYA00561227_ERZ1370068 | MGnify/ENA primary metagenome ERZ1370068 (study PRJEB38410, sample SAMEA6850437) | metagenome | study: Metagenomic assessment of the ecological functions of the soil: analysis of the soil microbiota associated with the... | reverse complement strand
GTGTACTTCGTTCAGTTACGTATTGCTGGACGCCGCCCAGGGCGCCATCACGATGGGTCCTGACGGCACCGCACCCGTCGGACTGGTGGGGCGCGAGTCGGTCCAGCTCACGATTCCGCCCGAGCCTTCGATTCCGGCCGGACGATCCAGGCGCGACGCAGATGGATGCGAAGGGCGAGCCAGGACGCGGGATCACGCGCGATTCTCATGGCGGCGTCAAATTCCGAGAGCGGGCGGGCAAATCGAGCGCTCCGCCAACTCGGCGCAGCTCGAAGTGGCCATGAGCCGGAATGGGGGCCATCGACGAAGCGCGATTCATGCACGCGGTCCCGGTTCGAAGAAGGCAAGCTCGCGCGCCCTCGCGGCCGCCGCCAGTACGACCCGCCAAAGGGCAGCCTCGAGCTGACGGGTCGGAGCCGGGTCAGCTCACCCCGCGCACGCTCACCGACCGGATCGCCGTCGACGCCACCAAGATCGATATCGTTCTGACGGACCGGTGCTGAAGGCAGCCGGATCCGTCAAGAAGCACCCTGCAGCCCGCGAAGCCGGGCGCGGACGCCAGCGAGGCAAAGCTGCCCTCGATGCTCAAACGGGGATCAGCCGGTCACCGTTCTCGCCGACAACCTCGCCTTATGACGGCAAGACGTCGCTCGCCACCTACGCCGGCAGCGCGCGTCTGTTCCAGGTGGGCACCACGATCAGGGGCGACCAGATGACCATCGACGAGTCGCGTGGTGACCTGACCGCGTCGGGTCACGCCATGACCTCGACCATCCGGCGAACAGGAAGGCAAAGAAAAGAAGAAAAGAGCGAGGTGCAGTCAACCGGCACGTCGAACGATCTGGAAGCGACGAGGACGGCGCGCGGCAGAATGACCTACACCGGCGCGGCCCGTCTCGTCGGACCGGAAGGCGACATGTCCGCCGCGCGAAGATCGAGCTGTGCCCAATACGTCCGGCGACGACGTCGATCGCGCCGAGTGCGCATACGGCCGCGCCGCCCGCCGACAAGCTCACGCTCCGCGAACATCAACCGGACGACGACCGGCGCGCGCGATGACGTACACTGGCGGGAGAGAGCAAACCTTACGTGGGTCACCGGTGTGCCGGCGACCGTCATCGACGAATGCGGACGTGAGACGACCGGCAAGATCGCGTTGACCTTCGGTCAGAGTCCGCCGATACCATCGTCGCCGACGGCAATCGCAGATCCGCACGCAGACCAAGGGCGGCAGCGGCAAAGTGTCCGTAGCGCTCTGACGATGTCCACGCTGCGCACGCGCTGACCTTACCAAGTCCTACAGCGGCATGCACTGTCGTCAAGGGCGTCAGCCTCGACATCAGCTCCGGCGAAATCGTCGGCCTGCTCGGCCCGAACGGCGCCGGCAAGACCACGACGTTCTACATGACGGTCGGCCTGACCGCGCCGGATTCGGGCCGCGTCGAGCTCGACGGCCACGACGTCACCGACGATCCGATGTACGTCCGGGCCCGCAAGGGCATCGGCTACCTGCCGCAGGAGCCGTCGATCTTCCGGGGCCTGACCGTCGAGCAGAACATCCTGGCGATCCTCGAGACGATGGCGCTCGACGCGGCGGCGCGCCGGACGCGCCTGCGCGAGCTGCTCGGCGGAACTGAACCTGACGCCGCTGGCGCAGGCCGCCGGCCTACACGCTGTCGGGCGGCGAGCGGCGGCGCGCCGGAGATCACGCGCGCGCTGGTCGTCGCACCGAAGTTCATCCTGCTCGACGAGCCGTTCGCCGGCATCGATCCGATCGCGGTCACCGACATCCAGAAGATCATCTTTCACCTGCGGGACCGCGGCATCGGCGTCCTCATCACCGACCACAACGTCCGTGAGACGCTGCGCATCACCGACCGCGCCTATATCGTGCACGGCGGCGTCATCTTCAAGAGCGGCACGCCCGGACAGCTCTGGCTGCTGACGACGAGGTCCGGCGGATTTATCTGGGGACGGAGTTCCGATTGGACTAAAATAGGCCTGGGAATTGCATCAGCTCGAGGCGCTGCCGCACGGATCTCGAGCGGCAGCCCGGCGCGATGCTGAGCGCATGCAAGCCATCGAGACGCAACGACTTAGCTGACGCGCGTCGTTCCATGGGCATCCAGCAGAAACTTCACACCAAGCTCGTTCAGAAACTGATCCTCACGCCGTCGCTCCAGCAGGCGATCAAGCTGCTGCCGATGTCGACGCTCGAGCTGTCGGACCTGCTGAATCAGGAGATGGTCGAGAACCCGATGCTCGAGGAGGTTCCGACCGAGGAACTCGCAGCCGGCCGAAGCGCCGCCGCCGCAGGAGAAGACCGACGCCGAGCAGCAGGCCAACAAGACCGACACCTGGGACGACCAGGACTACGAGTATTTCTTCGGCGACTACCTCGACGACGGCTACCGGCCGCGCGCGCCCGCAGGAAGTCAAGGAGCTGCCGCCGATCGAGAACACGCTCTCGACGGCCAGCTCGCTCTCCGACCATCTGATGTGGCAGCTGTCGATGCAGACCGACGACGCCGCTGATGCGCGAGATCGGCTCGGCGATCGTCGGCAACCTGGACGACGACGGGTATCTGGTGGCGTCGTTCGACGAGCTGGCGGCGCATGGGGCCGTGGCCGGTCGCCGAAGTGGAGCGGGCGCTGCGGCTGGTCCAGGGCTTCGATCCGACCGGCGTCGCCGCGCGCGATCTGCAGGAATGCCTGCTGCTGCAGCTGCGCCATCTCGGTCTCGAAGGCACGCCGACCGAGAAGATCGTCACCGAACACCTCCGGCTGCTCCAGAACCACCAGGTGCCGGAGATCGCCCGCAAGCTGGGGATGACGATCGACGACCTCAAGGAACACATCGAGGTCATCCGGCAACCTCGATCCCAAGCCGGGCAGCCGCTACAACCCGACCCAGTCGCAGTACGTCATCCCCGACGTCTACGTCGATGAAGGTCGAGGACGAGCACGTCGTCGGTGCTGAACGAAGACGGCCTGCCGCAGATGCGGATCAGCCCGGTCTACCGGCGGCTGCTCGACAAGAGCGCGGCCGACAACACGCGACGAGACGCGCGCCTACGTCAAGGACAAGTTCCGATCGGCGCTGTGGCTGATCAAGTCGGTCGAGCAGCGGCAGAAGACGATCCTCAAGGTCGCCAACAGCATCATCAACTTCCAGCGCGATTTCCTCGATCACGGCATCGAGCACCTGCGGCCGCTGGTGCTGCGCGACGTCGCCAACGACATCGGCATGCACGAGTCGACGGTCAGCCGCGTCGTGACCAACAAGTACATGCACACGCCGCAGGGCGTGTTCGAGATGAGTTACTTCTTCCACAGCGGCATCAGCAGCTCTTATGGCGAGAGCGTCTCGTCGGTGACGATCAAGCAGCGCATCCGCAAGATCATCGAGAACGAGGATCCGCGCAAGCCGCTCGAGCGATTCGAAGATCGTCAGCATCCTGCAGCGCGAAGGGCCTCGAGCTGGCGCGCCGGACCATCGCCAGATACCGGGAAGAGCTGAAGATCCCGACCTCGAACCAGCAGAAAGTGCTGTAATTAGCCCAGGACGCCCGAACCCTGCTCGAGGCTATGGAGCGAGAGCCATGCGATCTTGAACTCACGGGCCGTCACGTCGACATCACCCCGCCCTGCGTCGTCTCGTCGAAGGCAAGCTGGCGAAGCTGGAACGGCGTCCTCAACGACGGAGCCCTCTCGGCGCACGCCGCTGCTCACCCGCGAAAAGCACCGCCACCGGACCGATGATCACGCTGCACGCGCGCGGCGAGAGTCTTCCTGCACGGCGTCGGCGACAGCGCCGCCTGGACGACGTCGATCGCGCAGGCGATCGACCGCATCCTGCAGCAGGTGCTGCGGGTAACGGGAGTGGCGCCCCAGGGGGCGTCCCCGGAGCCGAGGCCCCGGCGGCGGTGAGCCGTCCGGAGCCGTGCTGGCCCGCGTCGACGGCGAACGAATTCCGGAATCGGGCCGGATGCCCCGCATCGTGCGGGCGCGACATCAGCCGATAAAGCCTATGACCGTGGCCGACGCCGCGCGCGAGGTCGATGCCGGCGGCGACGGCGTGGTCGTCTTCCGCGACGTGGAGACGGCGATCGTCAGCATCCCGTTCCGGCGGCGGGACGGCGAGCTGACACTCGTGCAGACCGAAGCCTGATCCGCCACGATGGCACACCCGCCCAGCGTCAGCGTCGGCGCGCTGCTCGACAGCCGCCCGGAAGCGTTTGGCCTACCGCTGGAGCTGCTGGCCGGCGTCGACGGGGCTGCGACCGGCGTCATCACCAGCCCGCACGTCCAGAAGACCGGCCTGGCGCTCGCCGGCTTCCACGAGTACCTGCAAGCCGGGCCGCGTCCTGATCTTCGGCGAGAGCGAAATCCGCTATCTCGAGGCCTGGACGCCGACCGACCCGCACTCAGCGCTGCGGCTGGCGCTGACGGCTCGACTTTCCGTGCGTCATCATCACCGGCGGGTTCACGCCGCCGCCGGAAGTGGTCGCTCGAGGCCGAGCGCGCGATCTGCCGCTGCTGCAGACGCCGTGGCCACGCCGACCGCGATCGCCAAGCTCAGCTCGATCCTCGAGGACTCGCTCGCCGAGCGGACGGTCATTCACGCGGTGCTGCATGGACGTCCTCGGCCTCGGCGTGCTGATCGTCGGGGAGAGCGGCATCGGCAAGAGCGAGTGCGCGCTCGATCTGATCGTCCGCGGCCATCGCCTGGTCGCCGACGACACCGTCGAGATCCGGCGCCGAGCGGAAACGATCCTCATCGGCACCTGTCCGGAGCTGACGCGCCACCACATGGAGCTGCGCGGGCTCGGCGTCATCAACGTCAAGGATCTGTTCGGCATCGCGTCCGACGCGATCGTCCAAGCGGGTCGAGCTCGTCGTGCAGCTCGAACGCTGGGATCCGGGCCGCGAGTACGAGCGCCTCGGCCTCGACGACGAGCTTCTACGAGATCCTCGGCCTGCGCGTGCCGCTCATCCGCATGCCGGTCGCGCCGGGCCGCAACATCGCGATCCTCGTGGAGGTCGCCGGCACGGAATCAGCTGCTGCGCGCGCGCGGCCACCACGCGGCGCGCGTATCTCGCGCGAGCGCCTGGACGAGACGCTGCGCGCGGGCACGCCGCCGGTGACGCACGAAGACGAGGGACTCGAGCCCGGGGAGGCGGAGACGTCGAGGACAGCGGCCGGAGGCCGCGGTGAAGCGCCGCGCGCAAGAGAAGTCCGCGGCTCCAGCCAGCAAGCGGACGCCCGGTGAGCCAAGCCGGCTCGGCCGTTCATCATCCTGACCGGGCTGTCCGGCTCGGGAAAGTCGCAGGCGATCCGCGCGCTCGAGGATCTCGGCTACTTCTGCGTCGACAACCTGCCGACGACGCTGATTCCGACGCTGGCGAAGCTGTCGCTGCGCGCCGGCGGCGACATCGAGAAGGTCGCGATCGTCGTCGACGTGCGCGAAGGCAACTTCCTCTCGTCGTTCCCGAAGATCTTCCGCGCGGCTGCGGAAGATGCCGCGGCTCAACCCGGTGCTGATCTTCCTCGAGGCCAGCCACGCGGCGCTGGTGCGGCGGTTCAGCGAGACGCGGCGGCCGCATCCGCTCGCGCCGGACCGATCGGTGAGCGAAGGCATCCGCGACGAGCGGCGCGCGGCTGAACGCCATCCGCGAGCATGGCGGACGAGATCGTCGACACGTCGGACATGACGGTCCACGAGCTGCGGCAGTTCTTCATGGGCTCTGTCGCGCGACCGCTCGCGCGCCGAGCCTCGTCGATCACGCTCCTCAGCTTCGGCTACAAGCATCGGCGTGCCGCGTCGATGCCGATCTGGTCTTCGACGTCCGCTGCCTGCCGAATCCGCATTTCGTGCCGGCGCTGCGCCGCGCGGACCGGCCGCGATCGCGCCGTCGCGACGTTCATGGAGACGCGACGCGTCGACGCGCGAGTTCATGGATCGGCTCGAGGACTACCTGCGCTACGTCGCTGCCGTACTACGTCGCGGAGGGCAAGAGCTATCTGACGGTCGCGATCGGCTGCACCGGCGGGCGTCATCGGTCGGTGATGATCGCCGGAGCGGCTGCGCAGCGCGCCTGCGCCAGCGGCGAGGGCGCACGCGTCCGCGTCCGGCATCGCGACATCGCGGCACAGCTGACGTCGGCAGGCTAGCCGGGAGGCCGCGATGACGCTGCACGGCGCCGGACTGATCACCTGATCGGCGTCGTCGGTCGTGACGCACGGCCAGCTGGCGACCGAGCTGGTCGAACGCCGCCGAGATGATCGTCGGCGACCTGCCGCAGTTCACGGCCGTGTCGATTGGCTGGCACGACGATGTCGAACGACGCGCGCGAGGACATCGCGCAGGCGATCGAGCGCGTGCCGCGGCGACGACGGCGTGCTGCTGCTGACCGACATGTTCGGCGGCACGCCGTCGAACCTCGGGATGACGTTTCTCGAGAAGGATCGCGCTCGAGGTGATCACCGGCGTCAACCTGCCGATGCTGATCAAGCTCGCGCGGCTCGCGCAGCGTCGTCGACCTCGCTCGGCGGTCGCGCAGCGAGATGCGCGAGCGACGGGCCGCAACGCGATCTGGCGTCGCGTCCGAGTCTGCTGCGCGGAGAAGAAGATCGAGAACGCTAGGCAGCGACGCTCGTGACGTCTGACGTCGCGTCGTACGGTCGTCAACCAGCTGGGCATGCACGCGCGGGCGGCGGCGAAGTTCGTCCACCTCGCGACGCGCTACCAGGCGCGCGTGCGCGTGGCGCGCGACGCGCGCGAGATGGACGGCAAGAGCATCATGGGCATTCTGCTGCTGGCGGCGGCCGCGCGGATCGACGATCACGATCAGCGCCGACGGCGCGCGACGAGGCGCGACGCCGTCGAGGCGCTGGTCGCGCTGGTCGAGTCCGGATTCGGCGAGGACGTATGCAGCGCCTGACGCGGCATCGGCGTGTCGCCCGGCGTGGTCGTCGGGCCGCGCCGTCATCCTGATCCAGCGCGCGCAGGTGCTGCGCTATCAGATCGCGCCGGCGCGGCTCGAGCACGAGCTCGCGCGGCTCGAGGAGAGCCGCGACCGCTCGCGCGAGCAGCTGATGGACATCCGCGCGCGGGTCGCGCGGCGGCGCGGCCCGGAGCTGGCGTCGCTCTTCGACGCGCAGCTCCTGATGCTCGACGACCCGATGCTCGTGCCGCGCGCGCCGGACGATCGTCCGCGAGCAGCGCGTCAACGCCGAGTGGGCCGTCCAGCAGGTCTTCAACGAGTTCAGCGCCGTGTTCGACGAGGTCGCGGATCCGTATCTGCGCGAGCGGAAGGGCGACGTCGCCGATCTCGTCGGCCGCCTGCAGGATGAACCTGCGCAAGCGGCGTCGTCGACGCCGCGCGATCTGCTGCGCGAGCTCGACGAATCGTCGGTGCTGATCGCCGACGAGCTGACGCCGTCGCTGGCCGCGCAGGTGGACTGGACGAAGGTCCGCGGCTTCGCGACCGACGCCGGCAGCCGCACCTATCACACCGCGATTCTCGCGCGCTCGCTCGAGGTGCCGGCGGTCGTCGGCCTGCACAACGCGAGCGAGCTGGTCCAGGCCGGCCAGCTCGTCGTGCATCGACGGGATCGGCGAGCGAGGTGATCGTCGATCCGATCGCCGAGGAGCTCGCGCGCGCGCGCGCGCGCCGGCGACGATCGCCGGCCGTCGGCCGACGGCGACGCCGAGCGGCGCGGCGTCCGGCGACGACCGCCGACGGCGTCCGCATCCGCCTCGACGCCGAACATCGAGTTTCCCGACGACCTGGCGGCGGCGCGCTACGCCGGCGCCGAGGGCATCGGCCTCTACCGATCGGAGTTCCTGCTGACGGGCGGCGTCGCCGGCGATGTCGAGCGAAGACGAGCAGTGCGAGATCTACCGCGGCATGCTCGAAGGGATGGCGCCGGGCACCGTCACCGTGCGCACGTTCGACGTCGACGAAGATCAGCTCGCGTCGCGGCTCGACGCACGACCCGCTCGCCGGCGGCTGGGTCGCCGGACGAGGCGCGCGGCAGCCGGCAGGGCCTGCGCGGCCTGCGCCTGAGCCTGACGCGCCCGGAGTCTGTTCCAGGTGCAGCTGCGCGCGCTGCTGCGCGCGCGCGCGGCACGGTCGGCTGCGGATCATGTTTCCGTTCGTGTCGGGCGTCGAGCAGCTGCGCGAGGCGCGGCGCATGGTCGCGGACGGCGGCCGCCGATCTGGCGCAGCGCGGCGAGCACGTGCCGGCCGGTGCCGATCGGCGTCGATGATCGAGATTCCGGCCGCGGCCTACACCGCCGATCTGCTCGCGCGCGAAGTCGACTTCTTCACCATCGGCACCAACGATCTGATTCAGTACTGTCTGGCCGTCGATCGCGCCGACGAGCGCGTGCTCGCGCGCTCTACGAGCCGCTGCATCCGGCGATCCTGCGGATGATCGTCATGGTGCGGCGCGCGGCGGCGCGCCACCGGATTCCGGTGTCGCTCTGCGGCGAGATGGCGTCGGACCCGGCGCTGCTGACGCTGCTCGTCGGCCTCGGGCTGACCGAGTTCAGCATGACGCCGGGCGCCATTCCGTCGCCAAGCAGGTGCTGGCCGAGGTGCGCAGCGACGATCTGCGCGCGCTGGCCCGCCGCGATCCTGCGGCTGCCGACGGTCGACGAAATCGAGCGCGAGCTGCTGTCGCGCGCGCCTGGCCGGCTCGACGCGTGACCAGCGGATGGAGTGACGCCGTGAGCGCGAGATCACGCGCGTCGAGAAACCGTGGGGCTACGAGCTGCACTGGGCGAAGACCGATCGCTACGTCGGCAAGCTGATTCACGTCAACGCCGGCCACGCGCTCAGCCTGCAGTATCACAACCTGAAGGACGAGACGATCTACCTGCACTCGGGCAAGCTGCTGTTCGAGATCGAGGAGGGCGGCGGCTCGTCAGAAGCGCGAGATGCTGCCCGGCGAGCGCGTGCACATCACGCCGAAGACCGTTCACCGCATGACGGCCATCGAGGACAGCGACATCTTCGAGGTCTCGACGCCGGAGCTGCACGACGTCGTGCCGGCTCGAGGACCGGTACGGAAGGCAAGACAAGAAGTGAATCGGGTAATTGGGTAATCGAGATAGCTGGGAATTGCCAAGCCGACTACGACATTTTTCGACGGCAACTACCCGACTCTATCCATGCTACCCGATTCAGATCGTCTTAGAACGGGATGTCGTCGTCGGTCAGCGGCTCGACTTCGGACGGGCGCCCGGTCGTCGCGTGACCGCCCGCGTCCGCCTGCTGCCGGTCGCCGCGCGCCATCGGCGCCGCGCCTGCCACCGCCGCCGCCGAGCAGCACGATGCGGTCGCCGCGGATCTCGGTGGTGTAGCGCTTGTTGCCGTCCTTGTCGTCCCACTGGCGCGTCTGCAGCCGGCCTTCGACGTAAATCTGTTTGCCCTTGGTGAGATATTCGGTGAGCGATTCGGCCGACTTGCCCCAGAGCACGACGCGGTGCCATTCGGTTTTTTCCTGCCGCTGGCCCGCTTTGTCGTTCCACACTTCGGTCGTCGCCATGTTGATCGTCGCGACCGCGGCGCCGCCCGGCGTGTAGCGCAGTTCGGCGTCGCGTCCGAGATTGCCGACGAGAATGACTTTGTTGACTGAGCCCATAGGCCGAAGATTCTACATCGTCGGCTGCGGACTTCCACGTTCGGTGTCGCGCGTGTGCGCTCGTGCAGTTGCCGCTGAAACGCTACGGACGGCGCAAGCGATCGATTACGGACGTTTGACTGCACTGCCGGGCAGGATCCGCATGTCGCTGTCCTTGATAGTTCTTGACCACCGTCTCGCACGCCTCGCGCGCGCCGGCGACGTCGCGAAGATTGCTCAGCGCCAGCCCCTTGCGATAATGCGCCTCTGGAAGGGCATTGCCAGCGGGGTAGTTGCGGATCACGGCGTCGCACGCCTCGACGGCTTTGTCATTTTTGCCATCCAGGAGATACGACTTGCAGATGTACAGCTGCGCGTCGTCGGCCCAGTCGGAGCGTGGGAAATTTCTTGATGTAGGCCTGAAAGCCGTCGATCGCCAGATCGTGCTGCGCCGGCGCGCATAGTCGCCGAGCGCGGTCTCCTGCATTTTCTGCGGCGACACCGCCGACCACCGGTGCGGATCCGGCGGCGGCGTTCCGGCGGCGCGCCGGTGGCCGTGGGATCGGCGTCGTCTCACCGTCGACGGGCGCGTTGACTGCTGCAGGCGCTGCGCAGCGCCTCGACTCTCCTGCGTCAGCGAACCGATGCGGACGTTGTTGTCGTCGAGCCGCTCGCGGATGACGCGCGCGTCGTTCGCCAGCGTGTCGAGAATCAGCTTCTGATCGGCGAACGACCTTCGCAGCGCTCGGCTGGTCGGTCTGCTGATCGAGATGCGTGCTCAACGGCTTTGAGCGACGTCGGCCAGCGAGCCGAGCATGTTCTGCAGCAGCTGCGACTGCTCCTGCAGCATGCGGATGTCCGCCATCAGCTGCTGGTGTTCCTTGTTCGCGGCCGCGGCGGGCATCGCGCGCTGGCGACGCAGCGCCGCGGCGGACGACAGGCGGCGAATCAGTGTGTGTCATGAACCTCACTTCGCAGTGATGACGAAATGCGCGCGCCGGTTCTTCGCCGAACGCCGTTTCGTCGTGACCCGGATCGAACGGGAAATTCCTTGCCGTAGCTCACCGTGCGCGAGCCGATCGCGCGGGAATCCCGAGCGAGACGAGATAGGCGCGCGCGGCCACGCGCGGCGTTCGCCCAACGCCAGATTATGCTCGGCGGTGCCGCGTTCGTCGCAGTGACCTTCGATCGGTCATGGTCCAGCTGCGGATAGCTGCTTGAGCACGCGCGGCGTTCTCGTCGAGCACGGCTTCTGCCGTCTCGGGACTCAGCTCGCTGCTGTCGAGCTCGAAAGAAAACCGGCTTCAGCGGCGAGTTGCGATTCAGATCGTCGAGCGAGGCCGATGCAATCGCGTCGTCGCGCGACCGGTTCGGGTGGAACGGTCGTCGGCCTTCCGCCGGCCTGCGGCGGCTGACGGCGGCGCGGTGCGAGCCGGTCGCTGTCGATGTGCCTCCGGTCGCGGGCGGCAGGGCCGGGCGACGAGGCGGCAGCTTGCTTTGTGACAGGCGGCAGTCGCTGCCGTCAGCGACGGCCACGTGCCATCAGCATCCGTTCATCATCGTCTCTCTTCATCACCAGATCACTCCCCTGAGCGCGAACGACCAACTACCTCAACAACCAGCGACGCATTACCAATGACGCAACGACTACGCGACCTAATGACTCATCTCGACCAGTCCGGCTGTCTCGTTGTTGCCGGTCTTCGTCATCTGCCGCACGTCGCTGACCGTCGCGGGCGATCGTGAAGACCTGCGTTCTTGCCCGCGCGCGTGGACGTGAACGCGATGTGCCGGCCGTTAGGCGCAAACGCGGGCTCTCGTTCGGTCCCCTCGCCGAACGTCAGCTGCTGTCACTGTTCGGTCGCCATGTCGATGACCTTGATGTCGTTGCCCGGGCCGGTTCTCGCGGTGTAGGCGATCTCGTTGTAGGGTAGCGGACGACCACGTCGGCTTGTCGGCGCATAGCCCTCCGCGGTCTGATCCGCTGCGCCTGGCCGACGCCGTCGGCGCCGATCACGTAGATCTGCGGGTTGCCGGTCCGGTCCGGAGACGAACGCGATCTGCGCTCCCTGACGGCGACCACGTCGGCGAGGTGTTGATGCTCGGGTGGATCGGTCAGCTTCGGTCAGACCCGATCCGTCGCGGTTGACGACGTAGAGATTGGTGTAGCCTTGGCCCTCGCGCGGCGACGCGAAGCAGAACTTCGAGCCGTCAGGCGACCACGCCGCCAGCCAGTTCTCGTCGGTCCCCTTGGTGACTTCCTCCATCGTCGCCTCGTAGATATTCGAGACGAAGATGTTCGGGGATCCGCGGCGGTACGACGTGTAGGCAATCGACCGTCCGTTCGGCGACCAGCGGGGAAAGACGTTCAACGTCTTCCCGACGGTGACGCGCTGCTGCCGTTCGCCGTCGTAGTCGGAGATGTAGATCTCCATGACGTCGCGCCGTCTCGACGGTGTCCGCCCATCCGCTCGCCGTCAGCGGTCCGAGACGAGAGGTCAGCTTGCTCTCGCGCGACGCCCTTCAGCGCCCGCTGCGGTCTGATAGATCGTCCGGCGGCCATGTGCGCGATCGACCGCGGATTCGCCGGCGACGCCGCGAGTAAACCTTGCCGAACACGCGATCTGGCGACCGCGAACGTTGAAGACCCGCACTCCACTCCGCAGCAGGTTGCCGGTCTTCTGCACGGTCCCGATCACGAGGCCGTCGGCGTTCCAGTTCGCGCCACCGGTCGAACGGAATCGTCGGCAAGCGAGGTCGGCATTGGGAACCGTGGCGTAGACGTCGCGCGGGATGAACGCGAACTCGCGCTCGTAATTCAGATCGTCCCAGAGCACCTGTCCGATGATCTTCGCGATCGCGACCGTTTCGGCGTCCGTGCGTGAGCGCGATGAAGTCCGGCACGGCGAGGCGACGGTTGGCCGTGCCGCCTTCGCTCGAAGGTCGTGGCGACCTCGGTCGGCTCGCTGCGGCGGCAGCTGCTGCGGAGCCGCGCTGGCCGCCCGACGACGAAAATTGCTGACTGCTGATTGCCGAGAATGATCTTCGTCATTTGTATTGGAACGTCAGGTGCACGCCCAGCGTCGGGTTGGTATAGGCCGCCGGCAGAAGTTCAGGGTTCGTGTCCCGAGGACGGCCCGGAGAGCGGCAATGTCGAGCACCGAGGATCCGCTCGACACTTCGACTGGATGCATCGGTGATTTGACCGGTCACGTTGAATCGTGAACTTGACGACACAGTCTCCCCGCGATCCCTGATTCTGCTGCCATGCGCTGCGCATCGCGGTCGATCATCGTCGCGAGGTAATCGGGACAGCAGAAGTCGGCGACGTCGAGCGTCGATCCCGAGCCGGGACCGCCTCCGGTCGACAGCCCGAAGCCCTTGACCACGTTCGCCGGTGACAGGCGGTCGCCGCGTGCCCGCGCTCGTCCTCCGCTCCGCGCGTCGGCGTGCGGCCGCTTCGCATCGTCGGGTGCGTTGCTTCACGACGGCCGGGCGGCGTCTTCGACGTCTTGGCGTGTTCGGTCGGCATCGCCATCTCCGGCGTCTTCGCGGCCGGCGGTCGGATCGCTTCGCGCTTGGCGGCATCCGGAGGCGTCTGAACCTGCACGGGCTGTGCCGCCGGTCGGCGGTCAAGCCGCCGTTGCGCGGTCCTTCGCCCGCGCCGCTCAAGCGAGATGGTCATGACCGTTCCGCGGCGGCGTCGACGCGACGCCGGCCGAAGCGTTCCGCGGCGATCAGCAGGACCGCGACGAGGAAGACGATGTGCACCGCGAGCGACAGCATGACCATCCGCTGGAGGCCGTCCGGCGGCTGCATCGCGATCGCGAAGGACATCGGTGACGTCCATCATACCGTTCGTTCTGGCAACGCGTCACCAGACCCGACGTTGACGACGCCGGCGGCTTTCAGGCGGTCGAAGACCTCCATCAGTTCCTGATAGTGACCGCTGCCGTCGCCGCGCAGGTAGACCTGCTTTGTCGCGTCACGCTCTCGACTTTCTGGCCGCACCCGCTCCTGCAGGATCGTCGAGCCGCAGCGCCTCCGTCGCCGAGATACACCAGGTGCGTACTGCCGGTATGGACGAGGGGATCGTGACGTAGACGCGCTCGCCCTGGATCTGCTGCGCGCGCGCGGCCACCGGCAGCTTCACGTCGACGCCGCGCTGAATCATCGGCGCCGTCACCATGAAGATGATGAGCAGCACCAGCATCACGTCGACGAGCGGCACGACGTTGATCTCGGCGAGCGAGGTCGACGACGCGTCGGCCGCGTCCGCCGCGACTCGCGCCGGCATCGCCGCCCGGCTGAACTTTCGGCACTTACGTGAAGTTCCTCTCCGCGATGTTCAGGAACTCCATCGAGAAATCGTCCATCTCCGACGCGAACAGCCTTCACGCGCTGCGTCAGCAGGTTGTAGAAGCACGACCGCCGGAATCGCGGCCGACAGAGTCCGGCCGCCGTCGCGACCAGCGCCTCGGCGATGCCCGGCGCGACGACGCCGCAGGTTGGTCGAGCCCGTCTGTCCGATGCCTTCGAACGCGTCATGATGCCCCAGACCGTGCCGAACAGGCCGATGAACGGCGACAATGCTCGCAGTCGTCGCGAGAAACGACACGTGCTTCTCGAGCTTGTTGACCTCCATCGACCGAGGCGCGCAGCAACGCCCGATCCACCGCCGGGAGGCTCTTCAGTGTTGGACGACCGGCTGGCGCCGTCGCGGATTGGGACCGTTGGCGACGTCGGGACTCGATTGCCTGCAGCTGCGCCGTCAGTTCGGCGTAGCCGGACTGAAACAGGCCGACGAGCGGACTCGCGGCGAGCGAGCGGCACACCGCCTGGACTTCAGAGAACTTGTTGCTGCGGCGAAAGACTTCGAGGAACTGCGCAGTCTGTTGTCTGCGATCGCCGAAACGACCACAGCTTATGAGGATGATGCCCCACGACACAATCGAGATCATCCCAAGGATGAACAGCACACCCAGCGTCAGAGGCGACCGGGTGATCAGATTGAGGATGGAGGTGGTAGAGCCTTCGGACGCAACTCCAGCTGGCGCCTGCAGCAGCAGGGCGGCTAGCGGGCTTCCCAGCGTGCGCAAACGGATCCTCCGCGACGACACACGTGCGCCGCTGGGACAGCGCCACCGGGGCTCGCCCCGGCCTGAGATGCAGAACTGTATCATGCTGTGAAATCGCTGTCAAACCTATGTTACGATTGGAGTTCTCGCCCTTACCGCATGCTCCGCTTCCTCACGCATAAGACATTTGGCGGTGATCGACACCGTCGAGGTCGAGGTTCGAACCGGGCCTGAACGTCCTGACGGGCGAGACCGGGGCGGGCAAGTCGATCCTCGTCGAAGCCGTCGGCCTCCTGCTCGGCGGCCGGGCGTCCGGCGGACCTGGTGCGCACCGGCGAAGACGTCGCCACGATCGAGGCGCATCTTCGAGAACGGCGGCGAAGAGCTGCTCGTCCGCCGCGAGATTACGGCGCAGGGCCGCAGCCGCGCGTTCGTCAACGGCACGCTGGCCACGGCCGGCGCGCTGACGCGATCTGTCGTCGCGCTCATCGAGCTCCACGGCCAGCACGAGCATCAGACGCTGCTCGACGCCGCCATCCATCTCGACGTCCTGGACACGTTTGGCGGTCTGACCGCTCAGCCGCGACTCGGTCCGGCTCGCGTTCGAGTCCGTGCAGGCGCAGCGCGCGCCGAGCTCGCAGCGCGCTGACCTGCCGCGCGGCAGGAACGCGAGATCGCGCCTCGAGCTCGATCACCTTTCAGCTGGCGGAGCTCGATCGCGCGCGCAGCTCAGACGGCGGATCCGGCGAGTCGCGAGGACGCCGATCTCGCCGCCCTGCGCAGGTGCTGGCGAGCGCCGAACGCGTCGAGCGGCTCTGCGCGGAGAGCTACGCCGCGCTCTACGAACGGCGACGGCGCGATCCTCGCCGGCCTCGGGCGGCGTCTGGCGGCGCGGTCGGCGAGCTGGCGACGCTCGATCGAGCGCTTCCAGACCGTACGTCGACGCGCGCGACGGCATCAAGTCGCAGCTCGAGGACCTGGCGACGTTCCTCCGGCGCTACGCGCGACGGCGATCGAGGCCTCGCCGGCACGCCTGCAGGAGGTCGAGGAGCGGCTCGCCCTTCTCGAACGGCTGAAGCGCAAGCACGGGCCGACGCTGGCGCGACGTGCATCGCGAAGCCGCGATGCGCTTCGCCGCGAGCTCCGCGGACCTCGACGAGGCGACGAGCGCATCGACGGAGCTCGGACGCGAGCACGCGCGCCGCCAGAACGGAGTACTCGCGGCAGGCGGGCCGCGCTGTCGCGGGGCGGCGCCGTGCGGCAAGGAGGTCTTGCGCCAAGGCCCTCGAGGACGAGCTCGCGGCGCTCGCCATGGAGCGCACGCGGCTTCGAGGTCCGGTTTGCGCGGACGCCGCCGTGCCGCGAATCGGAGTGGACCGCGCGCGGGCATCGATCCGCGCGGAGTTCTACGTGTCGCCCAATCCGGCGAAGACCTGCGGCCGCTGGCGCGTATCGTGTCCAGGCGGCGAGCTGTCGCGCATCATGCTGGCCATCAAGACGCTGACGGCGACGTCGCGGCACGGGTTCAGCGACGTCGACGGAACGGCCGCCGCAGCGCCGCGGCGCCAGGGCTCATCTTCGACGAGGTCGACGCCGGAATCGGCAGGCCGCGTCGCCGATGTCGTCGGACGCAAGCTCCGCGCTGCTCGGCTCGGCGTTTCAGGTGCTCTGCATCACGCACCTGCCGCAGATCGCCGCGTACGCCGACAGCGCACTTTCAGATCGAAAGCAGCGTCGAGGCGGCGCACCGGCACCAGCGACGGTCACGCCGGCTGCGCACGACGACGCGCGCGTCGACGAAGTCGCCCGTATGCTCGGCGGCGAAGCGATCACCGATGGCATCCGCGCGTTCGGCCCGTGAGATGCTGGCGGAGCGCGCCGCGCGGCCGACCCGCCCAGGCCGAAGCGAAGCGGCGAAAGCGAGGCGAAAGCGAAAGGGAAGCGGACAACGTAACCGTGGCGCAGAAGTATCTCATCGAGACGTTCGGCTGCCAGATGAACGTCCACGACTCCGAGCGCATGGCCGGCCTGCCTCGAGCAGGCGGGCTACGAGATCGACGCCGGAGGCGGCGGATGCCGACGTCCGTGGTCATCAACACCTGCAGCGTGCGCGAGCGCGCCGAAGGACAAGCTCTACCGCGGCTCGGCGAGTTGCGCGAGCTGGCCGCGCGAGCGCTCAGGCCGCGACCAGCAGACCGTCGTGCGTCGCCGGCTGCGTGGCGCAGCAGGAAGGCGAGGCGATCTTCAGGCGCGCGGCCGGCGTCGCCGATGTCGTCGTCGGGACGCAGGCGATTCAGCCGGCTGCCGATGCTGGTCGAGCAGGCGGAGCGCCGCTCCGCGCCGGTTGCCATCGACCTCAATCCGCACGACGACGTGACGCTGGCCGCTGGGCGTGACGCGGCGGGGCGATCCGGTCAAGGCGTACGTCACGATCATCGAGGGGTGCAACGAGTTCTGCAGCTTCTGCGTCGTGCCGTATCCGCGCGGGCACGAGCGGATGCGGCCGAAAGCCGGACATCCTCGCCGAAGTGCGCGAGGCGGCCGCCAGCGGCCGCCGGGAAGTGCAGCTGCTCGGGCAGATCGTCAACCACTACGAGGCGCCCGACGACTCCGGGTGCGACTTCACGGGCCTGCTCGAGGCGGTCCACGCACGTCGACGGGCATCGAGCGCATCCGCTTTGCGAGCCCGCATCCGCGGCACTTCGACGATCGATTTCTGGCGCGCGATGCGCGGTCTGCCGAAGGTCTGCCGGCACCTGCATCTGCCGGTGCAGTCGGGTCGACGCGGGTCCTCGAGGCGATGCGGCGCCGCTACACGCGCGAGAGTACCTCGATCTGGTCGCCCGCATCCGCGACGACGCTGCCGCGACGTGCGCGCTGTCGACCGATATGATCGTCGGCTTCCCTGGTGAGACCGACGCGGACTTCGAGGAGACGCTGCGCTGACGGCGGCAGTGCCAGTTTCACAGCATGTTCTCATTCAAGTACTCGCCGCGGCCGAACACGCTGGCGGAGAAGCGGCATCCCGGATGACGTGCCGGAGGCGGAGAAGACGCGCGCGGATCGTGGCGCTGCAGGCGCTGCAGCGCGAGATCCAGACTGCGGTCTGAACGACGCACCTGCGTCGGCCGTGTCGTCGACGGTCCTGATCGACGCGGCCAGCCGGCGGCGCGACGACCGAGCTGTCCGGCCGGACGACCAGCGAACGTGGTCGTGAATCTGCCCGGGCCTGCGCGTCGTGGATTGGCCGCATCGCTGCGGGTGCGCGTCGAGCGGGCGGGCCGCACAGCGTCTGGCAGTCGGCGCGGCCGGGTTTGACACGGGCGCCCGTCGGCGCCTAGGTTGTAGGCTAGCCATGCAGATCGAGATGAGCATCAAGGGCCTGATGGTCGACCCGATCACGAACATGCCGATCGTGATCCTCCGCGACAAGGACGGGCAGACGAGTCCTGCCGATCTGGGTCGGCATCTTCGAGGCGAACGCCATCGCGCTGCAGATCGAGAACATCGCCGACGCCGCGGCCGATGACGCACGACCTGCTGCGCAACGTCATCCAGGACCTGCAAGGCGTCGGTGCAGAAGATCGTGGTCTGCGATCTCCAGGACAACACCTTCTACGCGCTCATCTACCTGACGCTGAACGGCGACACGGTGGCCATCGACGCCCGTCCGAGCGACGCCATCGCGCTGGCGCTGCGGACCCGGGCGCCGATCTTCGTCGAGGAGACGGTCATCGACAACGCCAAGACCGTCGACTTCGGTCCCGGAGAAGGCCGACGCCGAGCGCCTCCACAAGTGGCTGGAGAGCCTCGACCCGGACGACCTCGGCAAATACAAGATGTAGTGTGCGTCGTCGTGCGGAACGCCCGTGCTACAATTCCGTTCCGCCATTCGATGATCGTTGCCATCGCCAACCAGAAGGGCGGAGTCGGCAAGACCACAACCGCCATCAACCTCGCCGCGGCGCTGGCCCTGCGCGGCAAGCGCGACGCTGCTCATCGACCTCGATCCCCAGGCCAACAGCACGATGTCGTTCCTCGACATGCCGCACGGTGACGCGGAGCGTCTACGACGCGATCGCCGACCCGGCGGTGGCGCTGGAGGACGTCATCCTGCCAGTCGCCGCTCGACGAACCTGTCGATCGCGCCGTCGCGGATCGCGCTGGCCAAGCTCGAGGCGAAGCTGGTGGGGAGATGGACGCGCATTTCCGGCTGAAGGACAAGCTCGAGCCGATCCGGCAAGACGTATCCCGCACATCGTCATCGACTGCCCGCCGACGCTCGGGCTGCTGACGGTCAACGCGCTGGTGGCGGCGACGCACCTGCTGATCCCGATTCAGTCGTCGTATTTCGCGCTCGAGGGCACCGACGACCTGCTCGAGACGATCGAGAAGGTGCGGGCGCGGCCCAACCCGGCGCTGCGGATTCTCGGCGTCGTCATCACGATGCACGACAAGCGGACGGCGCTGGCGCGCGACATCCGGGCGCAGATCCAGAAGGTGTTCGGCGGCAAGGTGTTCAAGACGGTGATCACCAAGAGCGTGCGGCTCGAGGAGAGCCCGGCCTACAAGGAATCGATTTTCACGTTCGCGCCCGATTCGACCGGCGCGACCGAGTACTACCAGCCTGTGCGAGGAGGTCATCGACCGTGCCTAGACGAGGACTGCCCGAGATCCATCGCGATGCGGCACGACGAGCACTACGTCGAGGCGCTGGCCGCGTCGGCCGGCACGCCCGATCGGCCGCGCTGATCCCGATCGACCTGATCGATCCGAACCCGAACCAGCCGCGGCAGGTCATGGGCGACCTGTCGGAGCTGATGGCGTCGATCGCCGAGAAGGGCATTCATCGAGCCGCTGCGTCGTCCGGCCAGCGCGGCGACCGGTTCCAGATCGTGGCCGGCGAGCGGCGCTACCAGGCCGCCGTCCAGGTCGGGCTGCGCGGAGCTGCCGGTCGTCATCCGGGACGTCGACGACGCCGAGATGCTCGAGCTCGCGCTGATCGAGAACCTGCAGCGCAAGGACCTGACGCCGTTCGAGGAATCGGAGGCGCTGCACGGGCTGGCCGAGCGCTGCGGCTACACCCACGAGGACCTGGCGCGGCGGCTGGGGAAGTCGCGGACGCTCGGTCACCGAGTCGCTGGCGCTGGCCGGCGATGCCCGAGGAGGTCCGGAACCTGTGTCGGCTGGCCGACATTTCCGTCTAAGTCGTTGCTGCTGCAGGTAGTTAGGCAGGAGACCCCCGAGAAAATGACCGCCCTGGTCGAGAAAATCGCCAGCCAGCGGCGGCGCCGACGCGCGCAGCAGCTGCGCGAGGCGACCGCCAAAGCCGAAGGCCGGGCGCCCGAAGCACTACGTGTTCGCCTACCGGCCGCCGACCAAGGCGCTTCAACCTGAAGATCAGCTTCACCAAGAGCCGCGCGTCGACGCGACGAAGTCATCGACGCGCGCTCGAGGCCATCATTCCGGACCTCGGAAGCAAATCAGCCGTCAGTCGATAGTCATCGGTCGATTGGCTGACCGATCAGTTGGTGACCGGCAACTGGCGACTTTCGCGAGCGAGCAGCGCCGCGCGCGGGCCTTGGCGTGCTCGGGAAGAGACGGAGTTGTAGGCGCTGCGGGGCGGCAGGCGGCAGGCGGCGAGACATCAGGCTGGGTCAGCAGGAGGGCCGCTTCAGTGACGTAGGTTAACATAACATCACATTATCGGACGTCGCTCAGAACTCGCCAGAAAAGCGCGGCCTGTGGATGTTTGTGTGCGCGGCTATCAGGCTCGCCAGTTCCGGGCTTCGAACAATTCGTCCGCCGGCCCGACGTCGATCGGCCGGTGCACCGGGATGGCGTTCGGCTCTCGGTTACTTGCGGTCGTAAACGGCGATGAAGAACGACACCGCCTCGCTTCGCGGCGTCGCGAGATCCGCGAACGGCATGGCCACCTCAGGATGCGCCCGCAGGCCACCGACGAGGTGGCCGGTCCGACGATGCCGCCAGCGCGCGGGCTCGCCGCTCGCGCCGCCCAGAACGCGCCAACCACCCGGGCGCCCTCCGATTGCACCGAGAAGCGCAGCCCCGCCGGCGCCAGGAACTTGAGCGCGACCTCGTAGCCGTCCGCCAGCAACTCGGCCATCGGCCGGCGACCATCGACGCCGGACGAAGAGCCGCTTCGCGATCGAACCCGAACCTGGCGCCAGCCACTATCGACGAGGTGCGATCGATCTCGATGCATCGCCCCGGCAGTGTCGGACACCTCGAAGACCGCCGGCTCCGAGCCACTCGAAGTAGCTGGTTTCCTCGCCGTCGAGCGTCGGGGTCAGGAGCGATGTGGCGGTCGGTTTGCGGCGGTGCCTCGCGCTGCCGAGATGTTGCTGACGAACAGCTCATCGGGCACCTGCTGGCCCATCAGCTGATAGGCGTTTCTGCAGGTGCCGGCGGATACAGCTCGTCGAACTCGACGTCGTGCGCGGACGAATGGTCGTCGCCGTGCCACCAGCACCAGTCGCTGCCTTCCGCGATCAGCACCTCCTCGCGCGCCGCGCGCCGACATCGCGTGCACGTCGGCGACGCGCGGCGTCGCAGCGCGGCTCGGGCGTCCGACCAGCTGGCTCCAGGCCTGCTGGTCGTCGGCGTGACCGATCCAGATGTAGAAGTTGCGCGTCGATCCAGGACCCGGGAAAGATGCGTCGTGCAGCGGCCTGTCGCGCGCTCGCGCGCACCCCTCGGCCATCGTCACGGTCGTCGAAGCTCGGGGTGCGCTGCGAGGCGCGCGATAGAGCGCCCGAAGGAACGGCCGCCCGCCGCCCGCGAAGTGCTCCCAGGCGTTCTCGCCGTCGAGGATGATCGGGATGAGCGCGTCTTCCCCGCCGCGTGCGCTGGCGGAAGCGCCGGCCGGCTTCGACCAGGCGGCCGACGAAGTCGTCGGCGGCCGCATCCGGCGTCCAGCTCGGCGTAGGTGAAGCCGATCAGGTCCGACAGCGCGTGATCGCGGAACGCGCACGCGATCGGACGCCGCCGGCGCTCGACGCGATACGGCGCGTAGAGGCGCTCCGGCTGCTCGAGGTGACCGCGCGGCCGTCGCGCGAGAACGTCGAGCCCGAGCGTCCGCGCCAGGATCAACTCGTCCGGTCGCCATCCAGCGTGAACCCGGCCTGGCCGCCAGCGGCACCATCGCGTCGGACACCGAACCCTCGGACGGCCACAAGCCCGACGGGTCGGCGTCCGAACAGCCGCTCGGACGTACTGCGACGGCCCGCTGTCAGCTGGTGCGCCGCGTCCTCGGGATGGGCGAACGGGTGCGCGCGGCATCGGGCGATCGGGGTGGGTCCGAAGGTAGATGTCCGTGTCGCACAGGAGCGGCAGGATCGGGTGGTAGAACGGCGAGGCGGACATTTCGATCTGTCCGCGCGCCGCCGCGTCGCGGTATTCCGGGGATCACCCGGTTCAGGATCTCGAGCTCGACCTGGCGCAGCAGCTGCTTGTCGGTCCTCGGTGAAGCCCGCGACCGCGTTCGATGAGCGCGCGTATCCGCGCGATCGGCGTCCAGGTAGAACGGGTCGATCCAGGCCAGCTTGTGCCAGACCTGCAGGTCGCGCAGGTCGTCGACGTTGGCACGGCGCGGCGCGTCCGGCCAGCAGCTCCGGCGTAGCGCGGGTAGATGTCGATCATCCGCTGACGCTGCGCGTGGAAGAAGTTGGCGCGGATGATACTCGATATCCGGCGGCGTCAGTTCCTGGGCGGCGGCTTCAGGCTCAGTTCGAGGGCGCGATCGCGGGCGCGGTCCTCGGCGAACGCCTCGAGCTGAACCAGCAGCGACGGCACCAGGTTGAAGGTGACCTGGACGTCGGGGAACTTCGCGCAGCAGCGCCACCATCCCGTAGTAGTCCTTGAGCGCATGCAGCCGCACCCACGGCAGGATGTGCTCGCCGGTCACCAGGTCCTGGTAGAACGGCTGGTGCATGTGCCACAGGATGGCGACGCGGGTCATACGGTGTAGTCTAGTGGCTGGCGGTCGATGCTGAGAATTCTCGACCGGTATCTCGTGCGCGAGAATCCTGCTGCCGTTCTTCCTGGCGCTGGTCGGTCCTCACGTTCGTGCTGCATGATGCCGCCGATTCTCGACAACGGCGCAGCAGCTGATCGCGAAGGGCGTCGACTCGTCACCGTCGCGACGATCCTGCTGACGCTCGATGCCGCAGGCGCTCAGCGTCACGATTCCGATGGCGCTGCTCTATCGGCATTCTGATCGGGCTGGGTCGCCTCTCAGCGGACCGCGAGTTCGTCGCGCTGCAGGCCTGCGGCGTCAGGCATCTTCCGCGCGATGCGGCCGATCGCGCTGCTCGCCGGCGACTGGCGTTCGCCGCCGACCGACATGCGTGCATGATCATCGCCGCTGCCCAACGCCAACCAGACGTTCCGCGAGATCACCTTCAACATCGTCGCGTCGAAGGCCGGAATCGGACGTCAAGCCGCGCGCGTTCTATCAGGGACTTCCCGAACCGCGTCGTCTACGTGCGCGACGTGCTGCCGGACGGCGGCTGGCAGGACGTGTTCCTGGCCGACACCACGCGAGCCGATCAGACCTCGGTCTACTTCGCCGCCATCGCGGCCACCTGCTGATCAACCGCGACCAGCGGACGGCGCACCTGCGTGCTCGAAAACGGCACGCGCGCATACGACCATCACGGCGCGGCCGGAGGAGTACGACGTCGGACTCCTTCGACAGCCTGGTGCTCAATCTCGACGCCGAGTCGGTGTTCACGCGGACCCAGCTGCTGAAGGGCGACAACGAGATGACGCGTCGCCGAGCTGAGGCGCGGACGTCGAGGCACGCAGCGGCAGAACGCTCCCTACAGAAGCCAGCTGTTCACCATCCAGCAGAAGTTCTCGATCCCGGTGCCATGCCTGGTCCTGCGCGGCAATCGGCCTGGCGCTCGGCGCCAGCAACCGCAAGGACGGCGCGTTGGCGAGCTTTCGCGCTTGGGGTCGGGAGTGATTTTCGTCTACTACATCCTGCCTTTATACCGCGCGCGCGGCGGCCAACGCCGGCCGGCTCTCTCCGGTCATCGCCCCGTGGGTGGTCAACATCGTCCTGGGCCTGGCCGGCGCTGGCGCTGGTCATCTGGCGGGCCGAGCGCGTCCGGGCGAGGCGGTGCGGATTCCCACTTCCACGCTTCGGCAGGGCTAGCCGGTCCCGCCCGCCGCTGATGCGAGGCGCTCCAGCCCGGCGGCGCGCGCGCCGGCCGTGTCGTGCTCGTCCTGCGGATCCCGCAGCTGGGCCTGCCGCGGCCCACCCTGCCTTCGATCTCTACATCGCGCGTCGGTATCTGTCCGTGTTCTTCCTCGCCTTCCTGTCGCTGATCGGGATTTTCTACATCGCCGACGCTTCATCGACCTCGCCGATAAGCTGTTCGGCGGCGTGACGACGGGCGAAACGATGCTGCGATATTTCTTTTCCAGACGCCGCAGTACGTCTACTTCATCATCCCGCTCGCCGCGCTGCTCTCGACGCTGGTAACCGATCGGCGTCCTGACCAAGAACAGCGAGCTCATCGTCATGCGCGCGTGCGGCATCAGCCTCTACCGCTCGGCGCTTCCGCTGCTGCTGTTCGGGCTGCTGTTGAGCGCGGTGTTGTTTCAGATGCAGGGAGCGGGTGCTCGCGGAATCAAATCGCGAGGCGCAGCGTCTGAACGCCCCTCATCCGCGGCTGGCCGACGCAGACCTTTTCGGCGATGTTGAGTCGGCGGTGGATTGTCGGCCAGGGCGGCGACCTGTACTACTACGAGTTCTTCGATCCGCGCGGCAATCAGTTCAGCCGGTTCTCCATCTACCACTCAGATCCGTCGCGATGGCGTCTGAGCGCTCTGACCTTCGCCAACAACGTCGCGTTCACGGAAGACGGACAAGGGCAACCTGTGGCGCGCCACGCAAGGCTGGCGGCGCGACTTCAATGTGCCGCCGCGCCGCGGCGCGGCGACGCTCGGCGGTCGCCTATCGCGCCTTCGACGAGCGCACGCTCCCCATCGAGCCGCCGAGCTATTTCAAATCGGATGAACCGGATGCCGACCGGATGTCATACGGCGAGTTGAGCTGAGCACGTGACCCGGCTCCAGAAGAGCGGCTACTACACCGTTCCCTATCAGGTGCGGCTGCAGAAGAAGGTCGCCTTTCCGTTCGTCGCCTTCATCATGACCATGCGCTGGCGGTCCCGTTCGCGGCAGACGACCGGCCGCAGCGGCGCCCTCTACGGCATCGGCATCGGTATCGTGATGGCGATTCTGCACTTGACCGGGCAGAGTGGTGTTCGGCGCGATGGGTGGCGCGGGCCTGTTGTCGCCGGTGCTGGCGGCGGGCGCCCAACATCCCTCTTCGCCGCGGTGCCGCCTACATGATGCTCACCGTCCGAACGTGACGGCTCGATCGTTCCTCAGAATTTGATCAGCGCCACGTCGCTGACCCAGATCCGGCCGGACGTGCCCGGGCTGGTGTTCACCGTATCCCACCACGAACATCACGCTTCGGAGGTCCCGCTTGACGATCGCGACGTTCTCGGGAGTGCCGACGGCCCTGAGATCGTCCGAACCGCACCGTGCGTTCCTCGGCCGACTGGTTCAGCATAGACCGAGCGCCGCCACCTGGCCGCCGTCAGGTGCGCGCCTGCACGGACAGGCGCATCGGTTTTCCGGCCTCGAACGCGGAAGCGAACCGCGTCGAATGGCTCCACCCCTTCCGGAAGCGTCAGGATGAGCGACGTATACTGCCCGACCGCCGGTCCGCTGGCCAGGCCGAACCGGTATCGCAACTCGGATCCGGCAAGCGCCGTGGTCGCTTCGACCGCCGCCAGCGATTTCTCGTCGTGTTCGGTGGTCCAGCCCGTAGTCGTCCGGCCGTCGAAGACGGCCACCGTCCGGCTCGGCGGCGCTGGCGACGGCGCGACCGGACGCGGCGCCGGGGCGCGGACGCAAATCGGGTTGCTCCTGATCCACGTAATCGCCTGCGGTTCCGGCGACATCGACTTCGGCCCAACTAGACCGCAGGCGATTCCCCGAGCGTGCACGGTCACATCCTGCGCCGTCGCGGACGGTCGCAATCGGCGCAGTCCGTCGTGGACGAGCGTGGTGAAGTTCGCCGGGGCGTTGCTTCGAACACGGAGCGTCACCGCGCCGTTGACGGCGAGCGCGTCGCCTCGCTGGCCGCGCCGGCGGCGTTGGACGCGCTGAACTGAACGCCGGCGGCGTTGGCCAGCCCGTCCACCGCCGTATACAGGTGCCCGGACCGGATCGCGGCGTAAATCAAGGCGGCGCTCTCCGGCATCGCCGGAAAGCGGTATCTGCGGCCGCACGTGAACGGATGCAGCACGCGGAACGAGGATTCGCATGGACGGCAGTGGCAGCGCAAGCGCGCATCGCCCGGGTCGGCACTGGGCGGCGCCAGCTTCGCGTGCGCGTCGGCGCCTGCCACCGTGACCAGCCGTCGGGTCCGGTTGACGGCGTCCCATCGCGGGAGCGCCGCGGTCGGCTGGATGAGCCGCGCCATCGATTCCGCCGGGCGAAATGGATAGTCAAAGAGTCCGATCAACAGCTGACGCCGTGACGACCAGTCCGTTTTCCCGGCCAGCATGCGCCAGCTGGTGTCGAGGTTGAGCAGTTCGACGCCGTCGATTGGCAACGTCCAGTCTTCCCACTGCAACCGCAGCTTCGGAGAATCGGGATGGGCGGCAATCCCCGAATCCGCCGAGCCGGCCCGACGATCCTGGACGACGTCCCGCGGCTCTCCCCGAGTGGATACGGCGACTTCGGCATGTCGAGAGGCGATGTAGTGGCCGCCGCTCGTGGAGATTTGACGCCGTCCAGGCACAGGACGCCCGAACGATAGGATCGGTGGATCCGGCGCGCGCGTCGCGTCACCGTGGTCGGTGAACACCACGAATCGCAGCCCCGGCCCGCGCCGCCGCCGCCGCCACTTGCTCTGGACTGTCGACCCGTCGGAACGGTTGGTGTGAACGTGCATGGCGCCCGCGACCGTGCCGTCGGGCAGCGGGTCGAGCGCGAGGCGGCGTGGAGGAACGGTCGCAGCGGCGAAGACGAGCGCGGCGGCCACTGCGGCCGCCCGCGACTGCCAGGATTTTCTTCACGCGACTGGCGATGGCGGAACCGCGAACCGCTCCGGCCTAGACGCCGGCGGCTGACGGAGCGCGGCGGCCTGGTCCGTCCAGCTTCCCAGGTGAACTCGGGCTCCGTCCGTCCGAAATGTCCGAACGAGGCGGTCTTCGCAGACCGGCTGCCGCAGATCGAGCTTCTTCCATGATCCTGCGCGGCGTCAGCTTGAAGTGCTGCGCGCACGATCTCGCGTGATCTTCTCTTCCGCGATCCGGCCCGTGCCCTCCGTGTGCACCATCACCGACACCGGATCGGCGCACGCCGATCGCGTAGGCCAGCTGCACCAGCGCGCGATCAGCGAGGCCGGCCGCGACGACGTTCTTGGCGATGTAGCGCGCCATGTAGCACGCCGAGCGATCGACCTTGGTCGGATCCTTGCCCGAGAACGCGCCGCCGCCGTGCGGCGCCGCGCCGCCGTAGGTGTCGACGATGATCTTGCGGCCCGGTGACGCCGGCGTCGCCGTGCGGGCCGCCGACGACGAAGCGCCCGGTCGGGTTGACGTAGATCTTGGTGTTCTTGTCCATCGATCTCTGCGGGAATCGACGCGGTTGATGATCTTCTCGACGATGTCTTCCCGCATCGTCTCCTTGGTGACGAGCGGGCTGTGCTGGCTGGAGACGACGACGGCGTCGACCCGGACCGGCGTGTTGCCGTCGTATTCGACGGTGACCTGCGACTTGCCGTCCGGGCGGAGGTAGTCGAGGACGCCGTCGCGGCGCGCGCACGACAGGCCGCTGCACCAGCTTGTGCGCCAGCATGATCGGCAGCGGCATCAGCTCTTCGGTCTCGGTGCAGGCGAAGCCGAACATCAGCCCCTGATCGCCGGCGCCGCCGGTGTCCACGCCCATCGCGATGTCGGGCGACTGGCTGTGGATCGACGACAGCACGGCGCAGGTCTCGGCGTCGAAGCCGTACTTGCCGCGGTGTAGCCGACCTCGCTGATCGTCGCGCGCACGACTTCCTGGAAGTCGACGTACGGCGGTCGTGGTGATTTCGCCGGCGACGATCGCCAGCCCGGTGGTGACCAGCGTTTCGCAGGCGACGCGGCTCGATCGGATCCTGCGCGAGGATGGCGTCGAGAATGGAGTCCGAAATCTGATCGGCGATCTTGTCCGGATGGCCCTCGGTCACCGATTCAGAGGTAAAAAAGATGCCGTCCTTTACGGCTCATGCCGCGTGCTCCTTCGCTGAAAATGAACGAATTGATAAAACAGTTAAGCCTATCACGGGCGCGGGATGGAAGCGATCGTAATCGTACGCAGCCGCGACTCCGAGAACGTGCGTGTAGATCTGCGTCGTCGACAGGTCCGACGTGTCCGAGCATCATCTGGATGGCGCGCAGATCGGCGCCGCGTTCGAGCAGGTGCGTGGCAAACGAGTGGCGCAGCACGCGCGGGCTGAGACCGCGCGCAGTGCCGGCTGGCGCGGCCGTGCTGTTTGAGAATTTTCCAGAATCCGACGCGGCTGAGCGATCCGCCGCGCGCGTTCACGAACAGACGCGGCGAGGACCTGCCTTTGAGCAGCGCCTTGCGCCGCCGTCTGCGCGCATATTGCGTCACCCACGCCGACGCCTCGCCGCCAATCGGCACCAGCCGTTCCTTGCTGCCCTTGCCGATGCACGTCGCGTACTGCTCGTCCAGGTGGAGGTCCGCCATGCGAACCGAGACCAGCCTCGAGACCCGCACGCCGGTGGCGTAGAGCAGCTCGATCATCGCGCGATCGCGAAGCCCCAGCGTCGTCGCCAGCGTCGGGGTCGCGATCAGCGTATCGACTTCGTCGAGCGAGAGGAACTTCGGGCAGCGACGGCCACGCCCGCGGCGGGCGCAGGTCCTCCGCCGGGCTGCGACCGATCCGCCGGTCCACGGTCAGGAAACGGTAGAAGCCGCGGATCGCCGCGACCCGGCGCGCGACCGAGCGCGGCGACAGGCCGGCGGCGCGCTGCTCGCGCACGAACGCCTCGAGCCCGGCGCGATCGAGCGCCGCGCAGCGGGCGCTCGATCGCGCGCCGCGTAGCGCGCCAGCGCGGTGAGATCGCGCGCCGTACTCTCGAGCGTCAGCGCCGGCCAGCGCGCCGCTCGACGCGCAGAGTGGTCGAGAGTATGCGCGTCCATCGAGCGGTTCCGGCCATGGTCGTCCGATCGGCGCCGTCAGACTAGCCCCCTCGACATGGATATGATAGTATTCGCGGCTCGCGTCCTGAGGTTCTGAACCAGAAATGCCGTCCCGGTCCAAGTGGCAATCGCTTCCCACCGAGCAAATCAATCCCGCCACGCTCGCTATCGACAAGCTCGACCCGGCGCGACATCGTCGAGGGCATGCTCAGCGAGGACCGCAAGATGCTCGCCGCGGTGCAGCGCGAGAAGGAGCCGCATCGCCGTCGGCGTCGAGATCATCACCCAGGCCCTGCGCAAGCGGCGGCCGCATCATCTTCGTCGGCGCTGGCACCAGCGGCCGGCTCGGCGTGCTCGAATCCGCCGAGATGCCGCCGACCTTCGGCACCAGCCCGGACCTCGTGCAGGCGATCATGGCCGGCGGACAGAGCGCGGTCTGCAGCGCGCGCGAAGGCGTCGAGGACAACTACGAGGAAGGCGCGCGCGATCGATCAACCGGCTGCGGCCGACAAAGACGCGACGTCGTGATCGGCGTGTCGGCGAGCGGCATGACGCAGTTCGTCCGCGGCGCGCTGACGCGGGCGCGCCAGGCCGGGTCGAAGATCATCTTCGTCACCTGCGACCCGCGCACCGAGCTGCAGACCGTTCGTCGACCTGCACGATCGCGCCGGCGGTCGGGCCCGAGGTGATCGCCGGCTCGACGCGGCTCAAGGCCGGGACCGCGCACCAAGATGGTCCTCAACATGCTGACCACGGCGTCGATGATCCGGATCGGCAAGACCTACGGCAACCTGATGGTGGACGTGCAGACCGGATCCGAGAAGCTGAAGGATCGCGCGCGCCGCATCATCACCATCGTCACCGGCCTCGAATACGACGACGCCGACGCGCTGCTGCGGACGCGCGCACTGGAACGTCAAGGCCGCGATCGTCATGCAGAAGGCCGGGCCTGACCTACATCGCAGTCGCTGGCGCGCCTCCGCCGGGCGCACGACTTCGTCAAGGACGCGATCGGCGAAGACGTCGAAGCCCGCCTCAAGCAGCTCCCTCAAAGTCGGCTAACTTTTTCGCAGCTGCGCCCCCGCCTCGGCATCCAGCCAGATCTCCGCCGCCGGATGAAGCTGCAGAAACGACGCCGGCAGCCGTGGTCATCCGGTCCGTGAATCAACCGCCTACGCAAGCCGCCTTGGCATTCCCAGTCGCGACAAGGATGATTCGCCGGGCGTGAAGGATCGTCGCCATGCCCATCGACAGACCTTGCCGCGGTACCGCTCGGCAGGCTGGTGGCCGAACAGGGGTGCGCTGGCGCGGCGAGTGGCCGGGCGCAACGTGGTCCGATGCGCTGCCTGCCGCCAGCGCTGCGCGGCGTGCTCGTTGAAGCCGACGCGTCCATTCGTCCCCAGTCCCAGAATCTGAAGATCGATGCCGCCCAGTCGCTCGATCGCGCGGTCGTAGCGCGCGGCACTCCCTCGCTACGTTCGCCGGCTCGTGCGCTCGAGCAGAAGCCGTCGACGGGCCGGGATGTTGACGTGGTCGAACAGGTGCCGGCTGCATGTAGGCGTGATAACCGCCGGGATGATCCGGGCGGCGTGCCGAGAAACTCGTCGAGGTTGATCGGTCGTCAGGCGTGAGAGATCGACGCCAGCCGCTTCGATAGAGGCGCACCGAGCTCGCGATAGAGCGGAATCGGCGTGGCGTCCGGTCGTGGCAGTCTCGAGCACCGGTGTCGGATCGGCCTCGACCAGCCGCTGGACCGCGCGCCCGAGCGAACGCGTCAGCGACGCGGGCGTCGAGAAAATTCGTATCCGCACCGGTTCCCTGGGTCTTGTAGCGAGGGAGCCGCTCGCGCCGCCGCTGGCTTCGGCCAGCGCCAGGCGGACGGCGCCGGCCGCCGGCTCGCTGGTGAGCAGCGCCACCTGACTCCTGGCGCGACTTCCGCGAGGCGACGCGACAACTCGGTCACGAGCCACGGCACCAGACGGAAGACGCCGCCTGCGAGGTGGAATCCAAACGCCTCGCCGCGCATCTCGAGGCGACGCCGTCACCGACCCGGCGGCCAGCACCAGTTCCTCGGCCGCGCGCTCGAGGATGCGGGTGGCGACGGCGTCGCCGCGGCTCGCTCACCCGCTGCACCAGCGGTCCGAGCGCCGCCACTCGCCATCCGCGGCTGCTCGCGGTCGTAGACGATGCGCGGCAGTCGCGAGATGTCGCTGATCGTCGAACTCACCGAGCAGATCTCGCTGATCAGCTCGGTCTGCGGCCCGCGGCCGTCGGCGGCCCGTATGACGGCGCGAGAGCGCCTCGCGTCCGATCCAGTAGCCGCTGCCTCGTCGCCGATCATGTGACCCCAGCCGCCGGCCCGGGCCGCTTCGCGCGCGCGTTCCGGCCGTAGACGATCGATCCGGTGCCGGCGATGATGACGACGCCAGGCGCTGCGCCGGCGGCCGCCACCAGCGCGATCAGCGCGTCGTTGACGACCACCGCGCGCGATCGGTGTCCGAGACGGCGCATGATGGCGCGGACGGTCCGCGCTTCGTCGTCGCGATCGACACCGGCGATGCCGATGCAGACGGCGGCCGGGGTGACGTCGAGATCGCCGATCGCCGACTCCATCACCTCGTGCAGCACCTTCTCGACCGCGAGCTCGCCCGGCGGCGTGCAGATTGGCGCCGGGTCCGCGCGCGCCCGGCGACGACCGCGCCGGTCTCGTCGGCGAGCAGGCACACGGTCTTCGTGCCGCCCGCGTCGATGCCCAGCGACGTGCATGTGTGGTGAAGTTCTATGTTACTCTCCGCGCGCGGCGTTCACCCGCATCGATGGTGCTGACCTGGCTCGACTACGTCGTGATCGGCGGTTACCTGCTCGCCATCACGGCGTTCGGTTCGTACTTCGCGCGCTTTCAGAAGACCACCCGCGACTACTTCCTGACCGGCCGATCGGTGCCGTGGTGGGCGATCTGCTTCACGATCGTCGCGACCGAGACGAGCACGCTCGACGTTCATCAGCGTGCCGGCGACCGCGCTACGCCGGCGACATGACGTTCCTGCAGCTCGTCGTTCGGCTACGTCATCGGCCGCGCTGCTCGTCAGCGCGCATCTTCATTCCCGCCGTACTTCCGCGGCGAGCTGTTCACGTCCTACGAGCTGCTGCAGCGGCGATTCGGTCCGCGCGTCAAGAACCTGTCGGCGGTCATCTTCCTGATCACGCGCTCGCTCGCCGACGGCATCCGCCTGTTCGCGACCGCGCTGGTCATCTCGGTGGTCACGCACGTGCCGGTGCCGTGGCCGGTCGTCGTCCTCGGCGCCGCGATGATCGTCTACACCGTCCGCGGCGGCGCGTCGGCGGTGATCTGGACCGACGTCGTCCAGCTGTTCGTCTACGTCGCCGGCGCGGCTGGTCGTGTTCGTCGTCGCTGCTGGCGCTGATTCCCGGCGGCTGGAGCGAAGTGGTCCGCGCCGGCATCGGCGGCCGGCAAGTTCCGGCTCTTCGATCTCAGCATCGATGCGCTGCCGCGCCTACACGCTCTGGGCCGGCGTGATCGGCGGCATCGCGCTGACGCTCGTCGACGCACGGGACCGATCAGTTTCTCGTGCAGCGGCTGCTCGCGGCGCGATCGTCGCGCGAGGCGTCGCGCGGCCTGATCCTGAGCGGCTTCCTGGTCTTCGCGCAGTTCGTGCTGTTTCTCGTCATCGGCGTCATGCTGTTCACCTACTACCAGCACGTGCCGCTGCCGCGCGCGCTCGGCCCGCAACGACGAGCTCCTGCCGACGCTTCATCGTCACGGCGCTCACGCCACGGCGCCGCCGGGTTCATCGTCGCGGCGATCGTCGCCGCGGCGCTGTCGCCGTCGATCGAACGCGATGGCCGCGACGACGGTGAACGATTTCTACGTGAAATACGTCAGGCCGGACGCCGACGAAGCGACGCTGATGCGCGTGTCGCGAGCAGTGCGACCATCATCTGGGGCGTCGTGCAGATCGGCGTGGCGCTCGGCCGCGCAGTGGATGCAGCGCTCGGTGCTCGACGCCGGCCTGGCCGTGCTCTCCTACGCATCGGGTCGCGGTGCTCGGCGCGTTTCTGCTCGGCACGCTGGTGCCGTCGGTCGACGAAGGGTCCGACGTTCGCGGGGATGATTGCCGGTCTCGTGGTCATGACCGGTCGTCTGGGGCTGGACCGACGATCGCGTTCACCTGGTTCGTCTTCATCGGCGCCTCGACGACGGTCAGCTGTGGCGTGGCTCGCGTCGCGGGCCGTGACTGCAGGCTGGACGTGCCGTGTGAGCGCGGATGACCGCTTTCGGCGCGCGCCCACCAGGTCACTCGTCGATGGACGCGCCGCTGCGCGTCTTTCCCGGCGCGACGGCTGAAGTCGGCGGCAGCCGCCGGCGTCATCTGGCCGACGTCGTCGGCACGCTGACGTTCGACGCGCCGGCGGTCGGTCGACGGCACACGCCGTTCGATCTCGCGTCGTTGACCAAAGTCATCGCCGACCACGACGGTGGCGATGCAGCTGGTCAGGCCGCCGGCGCTGGACGACGCGCGCTCGTCGACGTGTCTTTCCGAATGGCGCGGCGCGGATCGCCAGTCGGCGCCGATCCGCGATCTGCTCGAGCATGCGTCCGGGCTGCCGGCGCGCTCGCTCGACGCGCCGCCGGCGACGCGCGCGGAGTTCGAGCCACGACATCTGCGCGATGCCGCTCGAATACTCCGCCGCGCTCGCGGTCGATTTACAGCGACCTCGGCTTCATCCTGCTCGGTCTGGCCTCTGGCAGCAGCGCGGTGGCGCGCTCGCTGGCCGTGCAGTTCAGCGCAGCTCTGGCTCGCTCGCCGACTTGACCTTCGATCTGCCACCCGATCTGAAGCGCCGCGCCGCGCCGACGCAGCCGATGGACGAGGATTCCCGCGCGCGGCCGCCGGCTCGTCGGCGAAGTTCACGACAACTACGCCGCCGCACTGGGCGGCGTCGCCGGCCACGCCGGCCTGTTCGGCAACGGCGCCTGCCGTCGGCGGCATTCGCGCGGACCGTGCTGGCGGCGGCGCGCGGCGACGCCGAAACCGGCGCCGTTCTCTCACGCTCGTGTCGCCGAGTTCGTCGACACGATCGCACGGTGCCGGGCAGCTCGCGCGCGCTCGGGTGGGACACGATGCTCGCCGACCTCGTCGTGCGGCACGCGGATGTCGCCGCACGGCCTTCGGCCACGTCGGCTTTACCGGCACGTCGCTCTGGATCGACCCGAGCCGCGATCGCTACTTCGTGCTGCTGACCAACCGCGCCTGCGGCGGCGGATCGCTTGACGCAGATGCGGACGGTACGCCGGGCGTTTCACGACGCGCTCGGTGACGTGTAGGCGGCGGCACCATGACGCTGACCGTCATCGACTGGCTCGTCATCGGCGGCTACTTCGCTGCTGAATCTCGCGATCGGGCTCTACTACGCGCGCCGCGCGCGGCAGCACGCACCGAGTTCTTCCTCTCGGGCCGCAACGTGCCGTGGTGGCTGGCCGGAACGTCGATGGTGGCGACGACGTTCGCCGCCGACACGCCGCTGGTCGTCACCGGCATGGTCGCGCGCAACGGCATTGCCGGCAACTGGCTGTGGTGGAACATGGCCGCCAGCGGCATGCTGACCGTGTTCGTCTACGCGCGCCTGTGGCGGCGCGCCGGCGTCATGACCGGACGTCGAGTTCGCCGAGCTCCGCTATTCCGGACCGGCCGGCCGCCTTTCTCCGTGGCTTCCGCGCGCTCTACCTCGGCATCCCCATCAACTGCATCGTCATCGGCTGGGTCAACCTGGCGATGCTGAAGATCCTGCAGGTCACGCTCGGCCTCGATGCAGCGCGGCGCGCTGTGGGCGCTGCTCGCGCTGCTGATCTTCACGGCGTTCTACACCACGCTCGCCGGGCTCTGGGGCGTGCTGGTGACCGACCTGGTGCAGTTCGTGCTGAAGATGGGCATGGTGGTGGCGCTCGCGTATCTTCGCGGTGCGCGCCGTCGGCGGCCTCGGCGCGCTCGAGAGTCGCAGGTTCGTGCACTCGACGCAGCCGCCGGCGCCGGATCGCGCCTCGCCTTCTTTCCATCCACGCGACTCGGCGTGGATGCCGGCGATCACCCTGTTCGTCTACCTCGGCGTGAGCTGGTGGGCGAGCTGGTATCCCGGCGCCGAGCCCGGCGGCGGCGGCTACGTCGCGCAGCGGATCTTCTCCGCCAGCGACCGAACGCGCACGGGCTGTTCGCGACGCTCTGGTTCAACATCGCGCACTACGCGGTGCGGCCCTGGCCGTGGATCCTGACGGCGCTGGCGTCGCTCGTCCTCTATCCCACGCTCGTGGACAAGGAGTCCGGCTACGTTCGGACGCTGATGGATCCGGCAGTGTTTCCCGCCGGCGCTGCGCGGCATCATGCTGGCGGCGTTCGCGGCCGCGTACATGTCGACGATCGGCACCCAGCTCAATTGGGGCGCGTCGTATGTCGTCAACGACTTCTACCGGCGGTTCCTGCGACCGCAACCGAAGCGAACGCGAGTATGTCGTCGTGTCGCAGGCGGTCACCGTTGCGCTGATGCTGGTGTCGATCTACGTGACCCTGCACCTCGCGTCGATCGAGCAGGCGTGGAAGCTGCTGATCGTGACCGGCGCCGGCACCGGCACGCGTGCTGCTGCTCCGCTGGTTCTGGTGGCGCATCAACGCGTGGTCGGAAGTGTCGGCGATGGCGGTGGCGGCGGTGGTGTCGTTGTATCTGCAGATTGCGCTCAGGTGGGACGGCGACCAGCCGCGCGACTTCGCCTACATCATGCTCGTCACCGTCGGCATCGACGACGATCGCGTGGCTGACCGTGACGTTCGCGACGGCGCCGGAATCCGGACGCCACACTCCGCCGCGTTCTATCAACAGGTGCGGCCCCACGGTCCGCAGGCTGGGCGTCGGTTGCGGCGGCCGTCGGCGGCGAGCCGGCGCCAGGCTCGCTGAGGCGAGTCTGACCAACGCCCTGCTCGGTTGCGTGCTGCGTTGTAGCTCCGCGCTCTTCGGCGTCGGCGAGTTGTTGTTGCGGGTGCCGTGATGGGAACTCGCTGCTGGCGCTGTCCGCGCTCAGCGCGGCATTCATCGCTCGCAACCTCGACGCCTGACGCCCGAATCTCCGGGCGGCTACGGATTGCCGCGACTCGGCGAGGCGAATTGGCGCGGCCGGCGGAGGAGCCGCCGGCGTGTTCGGATTTGGCCGTGCCCCGCCCGGGCCGCCGGTTCGGGGACCGCCTGAACGGCGACGGGCTGTTAAGGCGATGGGTTGTTGAATGGGCTGGGCGCCGGATTCGTGTTGGGACCGGGATTGCCTCGGCCTCCTCGCCCGCCTGGGCCTCCGGGACCCGGAGCGCCGCCCCGGCGCCTGCATCTGCGGCGTGTTGACGAACGCCCACTCGTTGTAGTGACTGCGTCCGTTGTAGCAGCGAAGCGACGTGTCCTTGCTCTTGCTGACGACGCCGATGATGCCGCCAGTCGCGCCGGCGCCGGGTGTGCCGATTGGTGAGAATCCGCGCTGCCCTGCGCCCGCAGGCCCCGCGTCGGCTGTTGCGCGAACGGCGACGTCTGTTGGCTGAATGGTGGGCTGGTCTGCGGATTTGTGTTCCTGGCGCCCGCCCGGGCCCGAAAGCGGACCCAGACCCGGAGCACCAGGGCCCCGACCCCGACCCGCGCGCGCCGCCCTGGCCGCGGCGGCGTCGTGTGCCTGGCACCGGCTGCCCGGCCAGAACGGGCTCGGAAATCGTCGTTGAGTGATGAGGGTCTACAGCAAGCTGCTTTGCGGGAATGAAGCCGCTGCTCGACGAGCACGTCCAGGTTGGGCCGGACTGGCGTTCAGCGTAGCTGGTCCCCGATACGACCGGAGGCCCTGGCACGTATTGCTGGCCGCGGAAGACAGGCTCTGCTTCCTACTCCGTCAGCGCCATCTGCCCCGAGACCGGCTGTGACCACGGTCGTCGCGGTGCAGCGGCGATGCTCAGGCTGACGAGCAGTGCGGCCATCGCGTATGCCTTCGTCCCGATTTTGCTTGACCCGGTTAACTGCGCAGGGCTAAGATGCTTAGAATCTTGAGGTACTGGCACGACTTGGAAACGCTGGCTCCTGGTCGATGGTCGCCGTTGCGTGGCTGGCCATGATCAGCTGCGAGAGGGTGCCGCTCTGGCGCCCTCGGGGTCCGATCACTTTGACGGCGTCGACCACCGCATTGTCTGTCCGCCACGGCACCGCTCGGTTGATTGCGCGAGGTCAGTCGCACCAGCCGGCACGCCTCCCCATTCAAGGAACCCACATCATCGCTTTACGACGTCGCTCGGCTTCTCGGTCTCCGGTGGGAAGCCGACACGGACGTGAACGGCCGCGTCGTTGCCGTATTCAGGGCAGGAACACCAGCGGGACCGCTCCGATCCACGGCGTCGTCCGGAGAGCGTCACCGGTGCGGCGGCTAATGCGCTCCGATTTCGAGTCGGCACCGCGGCCGATCCGGACGGGTCGTCGTCAGCGCCAGCCCGGCGTTGATTGCGGCCGTCGGTGGTAACTCCGTCGTCTCGGCCTCCGTCTCCGGCATCAACGGCAACGCGCGCTCGCGCGTCCGCGCCGGTGTTTTTTCGACGACCCTGGCCGGTGCCATCAATCCGTCCGGAGCGACACGACGGACGCCAGCCAGGCGTCGTCAGCAACCACCCTGACGACGCCTCCGACGACGGCGACCCCCGACGGCGAGCGTTGGTGCGCAGGGGCGGGACCAGCGGCAGTGGCGGTGGCGGTGGAACAACTACCACCGCGGTGGCGGTGGAACGACGACGCCAGCGCCTACGCCGCCAGCGACCAGCAGGCCAGGCCTCGGGTTCCGTCACCGTGAACGTGGCACGCGGCATGCCGCTCGTCATCGCGTCACGCCGACCAGCTCCGAGCGCCGGGCCTTCCCGCGCGCCGCTTCACCTGTCGACCGTCACGATCCCGGCCACGAACGGCAGCGCGATTCGGGGTCTCACGGTCAGCTGGGGCGACGGCAGCCGCTCGGCAGTCGCTCAGCGCCGTCAACGCCCACCGCGGTCAGCCACGCATGCGTATCGTTCCCAGGGCAGCTTACGTCGTCGCGGCCACCTGTCTCACCGACTCACTCGGCGAGAACTCCGTGCAACTAACTCGGCTGCCGATGACCGTCGTTCCGGTGCCGACACCTGCAGATCATCATCACCCCGTCACGCCCGAAACTGCCTGGCCAGGCCGGCACTCCGAACGGCGATCGACGATCCGGAGTAACGGTGCCGGACTGGCATCAGCGTCGACTGACCGCGATCGATCGACTTCCGGTGACGGACCGGGCGCGAGGCCTGGGCGGCGCGCACGTCCGCACGTCCATCCCGCACGTCTACACCGCGCCCGCCGGGACCTACCACGGTCAACGTGGTCGTCGCGGTCACTGACACGACCGGGCACCGGCAACCATCCGGCGGTCCGCCGCCGTGTCGATCAGCGAATCGCGCGAAGTCGGTCTCAGGCAGTCGCCGGTCAGATGCCACTGGCGCGCGGCCGGAGCCCTGACGTCGGCTGCGTGCAGTGGCGATCAGTTCGTCCGGGTCGAACTTTTGACGTTAGTCGGAGCCCCAGCCAGCGGCGGTTCCAGTGCAACTACTCTGGTGCGCCGGGGTGGCAGGGTGTCGAGTCGGTCTCGACTCGGTTGTCAGACGACCCTCGCAGAAGTGGCAAGTGCGGTCTGGGAATTAACGGCCCGCACCGCCGGTGATGCAGGCTTTGCTGCATCTCCGGTACGGCCGGCCGTCGAGCGCGGTCTGATCCCGGATCCGCTCTTGATGTCGTAGATTCCCGCTTCAGCGGATGGATTCGAGGGGGTCGGGCTCGGCCGGCACGGTCTGCCAGCTGTCGGCGCTTCTTCGTGAACGGGTCTTCCGGAATCCTCCGCTGAGGTAACCCTGCGCCCAGCCGGCGCGTCCAGCGTCGCCGGAGTACTGAGAGTTCTTGTCGGCGTAGTGACTGGTCGATCGCGTCCGCATCCGGAACAGATCCTCTTTCAGCGTGGCCTCGCGCGTAGGTCACGCTCCTCGAGTGCTGCGCGCCATCCCGATTGCCGACAGCGTCGTCGTCCAGGGTCAGGACGACAGAGGGCAGCTCGATCAGCGTGAACCCGCGCGCCGATCGGCCGATGCCACTGTTCTTCCATAGCTTCACCCGAGCCTGTTGCCTGCTCACGCAGCCCTGCTGCCAGTCGCCGAAGGCAAACTTCGATCCGTCCAGCGCGCCTTGCCCGCGAAACGTCGTGTAGACGTCGAAGACGTTCTGTCCGCCCCACCGCGTCCAGGTCCGGCTTGTCTTGATACGACCGCGAGTCCCCACTCCGAGCTGCGGAGATTCATCGGGTCGATCGGCACGTGCCGGAGGAACTTGAGCGCGCGGCCGGTGGCGTCGTTCGCGGCGGCGACGCCGTCACGACCAGAGGTCTCGAGATCAGAGCGGGTGGTTTTCGCTACCGACCTTGATGTCGAGCGATCGATCTGCCCGGTATCGGCGTCGCGCCCGAACTTGTCGATCGCGTGTGCGCATCTCGCGCAGCGCCCGGCGCCAGCACTCCTGGCCTCGCGCGAAGCGCCTGCGCCGATCACCTTGCCGAGCGAGCATGATGCCGGCGGCGAGAATCCAGCAGGATCGTGGCCACGACCAGCATCTCGACGAAGGTGTAGCCCGTCGGATCGATCGCAGCCAACGCCGGATGCGCAGCCACGTCCCGGTCATTCTTCCCTACTGCTGTACCACGTCGCCGTCACCGGCGTCATTCTCAGGCCCATCGGCGTGCCGCCGGGACCGGTTGCCGTCCGCTCAACGGAGGCGTCGCGCTGCCGGAGCGATCGCCTCCGAGGCAACACCGCCGCGAGCAGTCCGGTGCCCGGCTTGCCCCACGGTCGCGTCGGCGGAGCGCACGATGGACGATGTCGATTCGGTTGCCGTTGACCTGCTGGGTGAACGAGACGCTGGCTCCACCCATCCGCATGAAGCTGCCTTCCTGCACGCCGTCACGCGGAGCTTGGTCGGATCGAAGATCAGCGTCAGTGTGACAGTCGAGAGGCGCGACGACATCAGTCACCGAGATCGGTCGCGGATCCCGCCCACGCGAGATCGCCGTGCTCGGCGGCGAGATGATGACCTGCGCCGATCGAGTCCTGACGAGGTCGTCGGCACCTCGGAGTGGTCGCGGCCCAGCCTGGGAGTCGTCTGGCGCTGGAGGCGTTGGCACTGCGGGCGCCGGAGCGGGTGGCGTCGCCGCGAGGGCACCGTTTCCGTCGGCGTCACTGCCGGTGGCGGCTGCAGGTCACGTCTGCGGCGGCGTTGGTGTCGGCGCCAGGACGGTTCCAGGACTCAGGCGACCGTGACCGCGGGTTGGATCGCAGCGGATTGAGCTGCGACGGAACGCCCGAAACGGACCCAGCCGGTGCCGGCGCAGCGCCGCGTGCGACCACGATCGAGTTCGGCCAGGCGGCGCGATGAGCGGCGGCGGTCCGTTCAAGCCCAGGTTCTGCTGCGACCCGATGTAGATCGGCTTCAGATCCTCTTCGGTGATTTCGTGGCGTGCGGATGATGTGCGGCGTCAAGCAGCATCACGATGTCGGTCTGATCGATCTGCTGATCGTTGCTCGAGAACAGCTGGCTGAGGACCGGCACGTGGATCGGCGCCCGGGAACCCGCGCAACGCCTTGCGTTCGTCTTCTGCGAAGCAGGCCGGCCAGCAGGTTCGATTCGCCGTCGCGCAGCCGCAGCCGGGTCGTGACTTCGCGGTTGCCGAACGACGGGATGTTCGACGCCGGCGATGATGACGTCGCCTTCGCGCGTGCTGGTGATGCGGTGACGTCGAGGCGGATGTCGCCCTCAGGCGTGACGCGTCGGCGTCATGTCCACAGTGACGCCGACGTCCTGTCTATTGATACGAGCTCAGCGGGTTGACGCCCGCGCCGCCGGTCGCGATCGGCGTAGTAGCTGGTCGAGATGATCGGAATCTGATCGCCGAGCTTGAGCGACAGCTTCGCCCCCTCCGCCGCGAAGCTGCGGCTTCGCGACGAGCTTCGTTGCGCGTGTCGCTCTCCAGGAACCTGACGATGGCGGTCGGGCACCGGCGAGATAGAAATCGGCCGTCGCTGAAGCCGCGCGAGATCGTGTTGAGGTTGAACGGTGGCGGCGAGTCTGACGCCGCTCGGCTGGGTGGACTGCCGCCGGTCGTGGTCGTCGACGCTCCTACCGCCGAGTGTTCCGGCGGCCGGGGGCGTGGTCGTGCTCGTCGCCATTCGGCGACACCTCCGGCAACAACGGCGCCCAGCGCGTGCTCCGGCAGGTTCAAGCCGTAGGTGTTCGCCCGCGAGCGATCGACCTCGATGATCTCGACGTCGATCACGATCTCGGCGCGCGGCTTGTCGTTCTGCTGGATGATCTTCTCGAGGATCTGCACCATCGGCGCCGTGCCGCGCACGGTCAGCTGAGTTGGCCGTCTTGTTGGCGACCATGATCGGCTGGACGGCGATGCCGGGCAGCCGGACGACCAGCGCTGAGCGATCTGCGGCAGACTTCGGTGGCGTCCGCGTTGCGACAGGTAGAACGTCCGGATGCACCTGCTCGTCATGCGCGCGTGCTTCAGCGTTGGTGTCGGGAAACACGAAGATCGAGCTGGTCGCTGATCGACCTTATCGGACAGCTGGTTCATCGTCATCAGCTGATTCAGCGCCTGTTCGAGCGTGACGCCATCGAGCTGCACCGTGACGGCGCGGTCCTGCACGTCGCGGTCGTAGGTGATGTTGATGCCGGTCGATGCCGCCGATGGCGTTGAGGATGTCGCGGAGGCTCGGCAGTTGTTGAGAACAGCGCGAATGCGGATCGCGCGATGCCGGGTTGAGCATCGGCGGCGGCCGACTGCAGCGCGTGCCCGCTCGCAGAGTTGTTCGATCGGCGGGCGCGGCCGCGACGCCTCGATCGTTCGCGAACCGTCCGGTCGAGCTCAGGCGACCTTGGCCGTTGCCTGTCGGTTGGTCGGGTCGTATTCGCTGGTCAGGCGTGTATCGCCGAGCGCCGCTTCGAGCTGGTCCTGCCTTCGGTCTCGCGTCGCGCCTGCTCGAGGTGCGACGCGCGAAGCGGCTAGCCAGCGCGCGTTGCAGCGCGATCTTGTAGTTGGCGTTGTCGGTGCAGGCCTGCACCGCCTTCCGGTAGTTGGCCCACTGCCTCGTCCAGATTGCCGGCCTTCGTTGCCTCGTTCGCCGGCTCATGGAACGCCGTGCCAGCGGCGCGGCCAGCAGCAGCGAGCGCCACAGCGGCAGAGTTCGCCAGCGCTCCGACAATCCGCGCGTCTGCAATCTGCCATCTGCAATCTCATGAATCCTGCGTTGAGTCCGGATGTCTGGCGCGCCGCGTCCGTCAGAGGTACGACATCTCAATCGACTCGACGCCGATGCGCAAGATGCGGTAGCGACCCGCGACTGTGTCCCCTTCACTGCCGCAGACATCGGCGGCCCCTGTCACATCGGTCGAGCACCGCGAACGTCTTAGCGTCGCCGTCTTCTGCAACCGTGCCGATGAACTTCAGGCGTGATCGGCGGGAGCGGCGGCGAGCCCGGCGGCGCGCCGGCGGCGCACGCTCGACCGAGTCCAGCTTCCAGCGCCGGCGGCAGTGGCGGCGGCGGCGGCTGCGGGCTTGAACCGGAACGAGTTTCGTTCCGGTCGAGCCACGGGCCGCTCCCCGTCCAACGCGTCGAGATGAACGTCGGGCGCCGTCACCGCGCTTCGCCGTCCTCCCGCGCCGGCCGCCGACCCGGCCCTCGCCGGGTTAGACGACCGGAGAGGCCGGCGAGACGTGGCAATCGTGCGAAACGCCAGCCCGCCGAGTATGCGACGACGAGGGCGCCAGAGCAGCACCTGGCTTCCGTCGGTCAGTTGCCATGCGTGCTCAATGGGATAGTAAGATCGACAGCTCGAGCGGTGCAGCGTCAGCGGCTTTCTCGCATCGCCCGCATCAGCGTCACGTCGTCGATGATGACGAATTCCGGCGCGGTCTCAAGCTCGTAGATGAACTGCCGGAACGCTTCGTAATCGCCCTCGCAGCGACGTGACGATGTGCAGCCGGCCCAGCCTTCTGACTCCTTGTTGACCGGATCGGGCGCCCAGCGCCGGCGCGATCGACGCGAACGTTGGCCTTCGCGCGCGATGTTGCGGGAGCGGCACGTAGGTCAGCTGCACCGCGGCCATCTGATCGACCGGCAGCACCTTGCCGTAGAAAGTGGTCAGTTCCTGCTTCGGCGCGCGACTTGCCGGCTGACCAGCGCGCGCGCCGCCGAGATCGCTGCTCGGCGGCTTGACAGCGCGGTCGCGGCGTTGGCGGCAGCGGTCGACGGCGCCGGCGATTTCGCCGAGCGGATAGACGACGAGCGCGTAGACGGCGACGTTGCGCCAGCGGCGATCGCGGCAATCGGCACGACGACGCCGCGCTTCTCGGCGAAGATGCGGCTGCAGGCAGCGTTCATCGGCGCGCCACCCGGTGCGCGCCGGCCTGGCCGGCGATCTGGCACGATAGATCGCCTCCAGCGACGCCTGCGAGCAGCCCTGCTCGTCGTAGTGTTCCTCGACCGGTGCGCCAGGCCGCGTGGACGATCCGGTCGCCTGCAGGTGGTCCATGAACGTCTCGACGTCCTCGACGCCGCGGGCGACGACGGCGATCCGACGACGACGATGCCGCGCTTTGTCGATCGTAGCGGCCGCACCGCCGTGATCCGCACGTCTGTCAGGCAGCGTCGTCTCGAAGCTGGTTGAACAGCTCGGTCCAGGAAAGCGTCCGGCGGTCGATCGAGCTCGTTGGCCTGGCGCGCCTCGGTCGAGGCGAAGCTCGATCTGCTTCGCGGATCGACGCGTCGCGCGCAGCAGGCGCAGCCTGCTGACGTAACTCGGCCGGCGCGGCGCCTCGTCGCGCGCCGCCTCGCTCGGCGAGGCTGCGTGTCGCTCCGCGAGTAGCGCATGACGCGGTGACGTTGAACGCCGTGCGCGACGGCGACCACGAGCACGACCGAGGCAGCACAGGCGCGAACCGCTGCGCTCGTTGTAGAACGGCCGCGTCGACGGAGGTTCGGTGCGGATCACGACGCGCACTCGCTCCGCGGTCGCGAAGCAGCAGGCCGACGAGCGGCGTCGAGCGTGTCGAGCAGCGCCGGCGCCGCGCCGCAATGCGATCGGTCAAGTGCCGCCGACTGCCGCGGATCGACCGGTTTCGATCGTCGTCCGGCAGGCGCTCCTGCAACATGCGGCGCCTGCTCGCACGTCGTCGACGTGCGGGCCGGCGCCGGCGGCGCCGGTAGCACGAACGCGCGCTGAAGCCGGCGCCGCTGCAAGGCGATCCTCGTAATATATCGCGGTCTGATGGAACGAGATCAGCCAGCGTGCCGTCGGCGTCGGCGGCGCGGTTGCGGAAGAAGATGACGTGCGGCCCGCGCAGGATGCGCGATGGACGCCGAATCGGGCGGCGACGTTGATCGCAGCAGCCAGTCGGCCGCCGGTCGCGCCGGCGCTGCCGGCGATCACGGCATTGATGACGTTGAAGGTCGCGCAGATCGACGAGGCCGGCGTGCGCACCTGCGTCGCGCGCACAAGCGCCTCATGCTCACTCGATCGACGTCGCGCCGCGCCAGCGGGACGACGAACTCGCCTGTCCGTCGGCGTCGCGCCAGGCCGGCGATCGTAGCTGACCTGCGCCTCTGTCGATCCGGGAACGGCGCCGTCTTGCGCGACCTGCCAGCGCATCAGCTTGATCGAGATCGGCCGCGCGCGCCGGCACCTTCTCGAACCGGACCAGCGACGCCTTGGCGACCGACGTCGGGGACGACTAGCGCGACGCGCCGCGGCCAGCCCGACCTGCTCGAGCACGCGATTGAGCGCGCGTCATCGACCGTCAGCCGTCGATGCACGTTCGGCGCCGTCAGCGACGGCACGAGCGCGCCGGCGGGCAGCAGCTCGAGCGCATGCGCGCGACCATCGGCTGGCCGCCCCGCCGCTCGATGCGTCGCCGCCGACACGCGGCGCGGCGGCGATCTCCACGGCGCGACCGGGTGCCGACGGCCGTCGTCGGAGAGCGGAACAGACGCTCATTCGACGAACGTCACCTTGTTGATCTCGCGGAGCGTGGTCGATGCCTGCCAGCACCCGCTCGACGGCCGACTCGCGCAGGAAGCGCATGCCCTTCGTCGCGCGCCGCCTTCTTGATTTCGGAGGTCGGCCGCTTCTCGAGAATCATCTCGCGGATGCGATCGATGAGGTCGAGCAGCTCGCAGATGGCCGTGCGGCCCTTGTAGCCGGTGCCGCCGCACTCGATGCAGCCGAGGCCTTCGTAGAACGTGTGCGTCGTGCGCGAGCGACGGATCGAGCGCCGACTCCTCGAGCAGCGCCGCGCGCGACCGTCGCCGGCCGCTTGCAGTGGTGGCAGATCGTTGCGCACCAGCCGCTGCGCCAGCACGCAGTTGAGCGCCGACACGAACTGATACGCCTCGACGCCCATGTTCAGGAAGCGGCCGAGCACGTCGAGCACGTTGTTGGCGTGGACGGTCGTGAACACCAGGTGGCCGGTCAGCGCCGAGTTGATCGCGATCTGCGCCGTCTCCGGCGTCGCGGATCTCGCCGACCATGATCTTGTCGGGGTCGTGGCGCAGGATCGACCGCAGGCCGCGCGCGAAGGTCAGCCCCTTCTTCTCGTTGATCGGAATCTGCGTGATGCCCGCGCAGCTGATACTCGACCGGATCCTCGATGGTGATGATCTTGTCCTCGACCGACTTGATCTCCGACGAGCGCCGCGTACAGCGTCGTCGTCTTGCCGCTGCCGGTCGGGCCGGTCACCAGCACCATGCCGTACGGCTCGGCGATGTAAGCTTGCGGAACCGCTTCAGCTCGGCCTCGGGGAACCCGAGGATGTCGAGGCGCAGCTCGGTGAACTGCTCGCTGATCGACTCCTTGTCGAGGATGCGGATGACCGCGTCCTCGCCGTGGACGCTCGGCATGATCGACACGCGGAAGTCGATCGTCTTGCCCGGCATCCGCAGCCGGAAGCGGCCGTCCTGCGGCACGCGCTTCTCGGCGATGTCGAGCTCGGCCATCACCTTGATGCGCGAGATGATCGAGCTGTGGAACTGCTTGGCGATCGGCCGCATGGCCGGCTGCAGCACGCCGTCGATGCGGTAAGCTTCACGTGCACCGCGTCGTCCTGCGTCTCGATGTGGATGTCGCTCGCCCGCCGCTGGATGGCCGTGTAGATCGTCGAGTCGACGAGCCGGATGACCGGGCTGATGTCGCTCGTCAGCCGCTCGACCGTCAGGCTCTCGTCGCCGTTGTCCTCTTCCTTCAGCAGCTGGAGCTGGAAGCTCTCGGTCGCTTCCTCGAGCACGCGCTGCGAGCTCTTCGCTCTTCTTGAGGATCGACTCGATGGCCGACCGCGGCGCCGACCGTCGACCTTGATCGGCGTCGCCAGCAGGACGCCGAGCTCGTCGATCATCGGCAGATCGCTCGGATCCGACACGACGATGACGAGCGTGCTTGCCGTCGCGCCGGTGCGGCACGAACGCCGTAGCGCAGCATCAGGTCGGCCGGAATCGACCGGAACAGGTCCTGATCGATCCGGAACGTGTCCATGTCGACGAACTCGAGCCGCGTAGCGCTCCGCGAGGCGGCGCGCCTGCTCGACTCGAGCGCGACGGTCGACCTCGCTCGACCGGCGCCGACGTCGCTCGGCAGGTCGGCGGCGCAGTGGATTGGTGGCCATTGGGGTTTGTACTGCCGAGCACCGAGCTCAACTGGAAGAGCGGCATATGCAGCGCCAGCGAGCAGGCCGGCGGTGACGAGGCCCATGACGACGACGGCAGCACCGGCTCGACCAGCGTGACGAACCGCTCCATGTTGGTCGAGATCTCCTCGTCGTAGAAGTCGGCGACGGTGTTGCAGCATGTCCTGCAGCGCGCCGGTCGATTCGCCGACCTCGGCCATCTTCACGGCGACCTCGGGAACACGCCGCGCGCTTCGAGCGCCGCCGCAGACGACTCGCCTTCGCGGACGCGCGTGCTGACGATGTCGAGCTGCGCGGCCATGCATTGGTTGCCGACCGACTTGGCGCGCGATGTCGAGCGCGTTGACCAGCGGCAGGCCGCCGCCGAGCAGCGTGGCCAGCGTTCGCGCCATCTGGGACGTCGGCGAACTTGCGGCAACCGGACCGAGAACATCGGCAGGCTCGAGCAGCATGCGGTCGGCCGCGCCTGCTGGCCCGGCTGCTCGCACCGCGACACAGCGAGACAGCGGCCGACCGTGCCGACGATGCGACGCGAGGGCAGGGAACTGGCTGCGCACGACAGTTCGAGATGCCGAGGATGATGCCGGGTCACCAGCGGCAGCTCGGCGCCGAACGACTGTAGAAATCGGCAAAAGCCGGCACGACCTTCAGGACGATGATGACGACGAGCACGATCGCGAGCGCCGATCGAGGATCGCCAGGTAGACCGAGCGCCGAGACCGTCTTTCCGTTGACCGTCGCGATGACCTTCGTAGTGCTCGACCGTAGCGCCGCAGCGCCGCGTCGAGGTTGCCGCTGCCGCTCGCCGGCGAGCAGCGACGCGCCGTGTAGACGCGCGGGAAAGCAGATCGCCGTGCGCGGCGAGCGCGTCCGACAAGCGCCGTGCCCGACCGGACCTTCTCGTGACGTCGTCCAGCACGTGCCGGAACAGTCGGCGAGGTCGACGCGCCGCTTCAGGAGGTCCAGCGACTGGACCAGCGGCATGCCGGCCTTGAGCAGCGTCGCCAACTCCTGGTTGAAGACCAGGAACTCGCGGGTGTTGATCGCCCGACGCTGGCAGGCTGAAGCGATAAGCCGCCGATCGCGCCCTTCGGCTGCAGCGAAAGGACGTAACAGCCCTTTCTCCTCGAGCTCGTGCCGCAGCCGGGCCTCGGTGTCGGCGACATAGCACGCCTTCGACGATCTCGCCAGTTGGCGACGCGAGACGGCAGCGAAATTCCACAGGCGGCAATTGTATCGAATTTCGGCACGATCCCCTTGGGAGGTTAGACCGTGCGCGGGCGGCGAAAGGCTGGGTGAGATTGCTCGTTTTTTCTACCGACCGAGCAGCTGAATGATCTGCGAGACGTAATTCCGCGTCTCGGGATACGGCGGAATGCCCTTCGCGACGCTGGACCGCGGCTTCGCCCGCGTTATAGGCGGCGAGCGCCAGATCGCGCGGCAGCCGCTGCAGCAGCGCCTTGAGGTACTTGACGCCGCCTTCGATGTTGGATGCCGGATCGTACGGATCCTGACGCCATGCATGCCGCGCCGTGTCGGGCATCAGCTGCATCAGACCCATCGCGCCCTTCCGCGGACCGCGCCGTGTTCCGATAGGCCGATTCGACCTGGATGACGGCCCGCATCGAGCCTGGCGTCGGCACGCCGTGCTGCGGTCGAGAACTTGTCGATGAGCTCGCCGTACGGGCACTGGCGGCTGCCGGCGGCGCGGCGACTTCCTTGCGACGGTCGGTTCGGGCTCCGGGGCACGGCACTTCATCCGGCGCGAAGCGGGCGATCGTCGACGCGTCGCAGACGACTTCTCCGCCGCTCCGGAAGCGTGAGGACCAGCGAGTTGCCGTCCACGCGGTGCGCCTGATCGACAGCGTGCGCCCGGTCGCGAAGAGCGCGAGCTCCGCTCGCGCCGGCACAGCCCGAGCGCGACGCACAGAGCGACACAAAGGTAACAAGGCGACACGAAGGCCGCATGTGACAGCCAGAGCGACGGACCTGGCGGAGATCGGCCGTGCGGTGCCGCGTCTCTGCTCCGTCCCCCTTTGTGTCCTCTGTTCACCTTGTGTCCTCTGTGCGCGTCCGAGGCGGGCTGCGATCGCGCCCGTCCACGAACGCGTGGAAGACGCGCACGCCCGAGCTCCCGCGGATCCTTGCTGTTCGCCCAGGACCAGCGCCGGCACGAATGTCTTATCGACCGATCACGCAGTTCCGCCATCTCTCCGTCCCCAGTTGCGCGGCGGTCAGCGGGATCTTTTGCAGCACCCGATCCTTCGGCGAGCGCGGAGCTCGGCGACCGGCTGATCGTTGAGGGCTGACCTGCACCTGCTGAGGATCGTGCGCCACGCTGTCCGGGCTGTCCGACGTCGAAGTAGAAGACGACGTCCGGTTCTTCGGGTTCTTGAACGACAACGTGCGCATCGCGTTTGGTCCACTGCCACTCGACGCCGCCGTTGTGCTCGGGCGCTTCCGCCGGATGCCAGCCGTCCCTTGAACACGGTGAAGATGTTTTCGGTTTGCGGCTGCGGTTGCAGCTTCGCTGACCTAGCAGCAGGCGCGCCGACGCGGCGTCCTCGCCCGCGAGCGGCAAGCCGCTTCTGGTTGCTGACCAGCGAATACGCCGACCTGAATCGCCGCGTCGCCGACGTAAGAGTGACCGCGTACGAAGACCGTTCGCGTGTACTCGACCGTCTGACCCGGCTTCCACTGCGTGGTCGGGACCGGCGGGTTGTGATCGTCGTCCCACATCATCTCGCCCGTCGGCGTCGACGATGTGCGACATGACGCGGTAGTCCTCGCTGAACTGCGCATCGTTCGCCACGACGAACTTGTAAGTCACCTCGAGCGGACTGCCGAGCGGTGCGCGGTCGTGATTCAGGGTCACGGTCGGCGTCGCCACCGGCGGGCCGGCGCTTCTTTGCGGCGGCACGCGGCGAGACTGCTCAGTGCCAAGCCCGGCACCGAGGGCGAGCACGAGCAATCCGGAGACGTATGATGCGTACGAACATGATCGATTGGTGTCGCAGACGAGTCGAAACAAGAGTGAAAGACGGTGAGCGCGGATTATAGCAATGTTGCCGTATCCCAAGCTAATCTGTTAGAGTTCCCGCCTTCGCCGCTCCGTCGGCGCTCGGCGCGGCACGCCCGCCTCGTCGGCACGTCGTGGCTTCGGCGGGCAAGCCCGCCTGGTCCGCACCCGAACCGGCATCATGAGTCAGGAAGCGCTCGGCCTCGTCGAAACGAAGGGTCTGATCGGCTCGGTCGAAGCGGCCGACGCCATGGTCAAGGCCGCCAACGTCGTCCTGGTCGGCAAGGAGTACATCGGCGCCGGCTACGTGACCGTGATGGTCCGCGGCGACGTCGGCGCCGTCAAGGCTGCCACCGACGCCGGGCGCGCCGCCGCCCGCCGTGTCGGCGAGCTCGTGTCGGTCCACGTCATTCCGCGGCCGCACGCCGAAGTCGAGAAGATCCTCCCCAAGGGCGCCTAGCAGCCGGTGGCCGAACCCGCAGGCTCGCGCTCAGACCGATCGCGATCTCGCGTCGATCGCGGAGGCCCGCGCGCTGGCGCGCCGCGCCAAGCAGGCCTGGCTCGAGCTCGCCGAGTTCGACCAGGCGCGCATCGACGCCATCGTCGACGCGATGGCCGCCGCCGCGACCGCGCAGGCCGAAGCCGTTTGCCCGGCTCGCCGTCGAGGAAACCGGCTACGGCGTCGTCGCAGACAAGATTCAGAAGAACCTGTTCAGCTCGCAGAAGGTCTACGACTTCATCCGGCCGATGAAGACCGTCGGCGTCATCGCCCGGCACGACGATCGGCGCGTCGTCGAGATCGCCGGAGCCGTTCGGCGTCGTCGCCGCGGTGGTGCCCGTCGACCAACCCGACGTCGACGGCCATCTACAAGATCCTGATCTCGCTCGAAGGCGCGCTGCGCGATCGTCCTCAGCCCTCACCCGTCCGCCGTCAAATGCATCACGCGCGTCGCCGAAGTGATGGAAGAGGCGGCGCGGCGCGCGGGCGCGCCGCCGCGGCGCGATCAACTGGATGACGACGGTCACGCTCGAGGGGACGCAGGAGCTGATGAAGCACCGCGACGTCGCCGTGATCCTGGCGACCGGCGGCATGGGCCTGGTCCGCGCGGCCTACAGCGCCGGGCAAGCCGGCCTACGGCGTCGGACCGGGCAACGCGCCGGCGTTCATCGAGCGGACGGCGAACGTCAGGAAGGCCGTGCGCGACGTCATCACCGGCAAGACGTTCGACAACGGCGTGCTCTGCTCGTCGGAGAACTCGGTGGTGGTCGACGAGCCGATTGCCGAGGAGGTCGAAGCGGGAGTTCGTCGCGCAGGGCGGCTACTTCATCGAACAAGGCCGAGATGGACGCCGTCGCGCGCGTGCTCGGTCACGCCGCAGCGGCTGCCGAATCCCGGCGCTCGTCGGCAAGTCCGCGGCGTTCATCGCCGGCAAATGCGGCATCACGCGTTCCGCCGGAGACGCGCGTGCTTGCTCGCCCCGCTCGACGGCGTCGGCCGCGACTATCCGCTGTCGATCGAGAAGCTGTGCCCGGTGCTTTCGTACTACGTCGTGCAAGGACTGGCGCGAGGGCTGCGAACGCTGCAAGCAGATCCTTCGCTACGGCGGGATGGGCCACACGATGTCCATCCACTCGCAGAACGAGCAGGTCATCCTCGAGTTCGGACTGAACAAACCGGCATTCCGGATCGTCGTCAACTCGCCCACCACCCACGGGTCGGTCGGGCTGTCGACCGGGCTCGATCCGGCGATGACCCTGGGCTGCGGCGGCTATGGCGGCAACATCACGTCGGACAACATTTCTCCCCGCCACCTGCTGAACATCAAACGGCTGGCCTACGAGGTTTCGCCGGTGGTCAGCCGCTGGGACCGTATCGGAGGACGGAGTGGGGACGGAGCCGTCTCCGTCCCCACTCCGTCCCCGCCAGGAAGCGGCCGATTGCCCTCCGCACCCGAGCGGCCGCTGCCGCCCGCCGGCATCAGCGCAGATTCACTGTCCCGGCGGATCGACGAGTTCCTCGGGTCTCGGGGATTCAAGGGTCAGACGGTGGGTCAGACCCGGCGCCTGACCCCGCGAGCGCGCCGCCGCTCGACTTCGTCTGCGAAGAGGACGTCCGCCTCGCCATCCAGGCGGGACGCACGCTCGCTGTGTCGGAGCGCGCGATCGTGACACCCGGCGGCGCGCGACCTCGGCGAGCAGCATCGCATCTTCCGCGTCGCGCCCTGGTCTGGCTAAAGTGTGCAACTGCTGAGCCTGCTGGACTTATTGTTGACCCGGCCCCCTGAGCCTTGCTAGACTGCCTCAACAATGCCCAAGCTGCTCTGGCAGCGCCGTCCGCTGACGCGCGCTGGTCGCCCTCTTCGTGATGGCGCTGGCGATACCTGTGCGCGCGCAGGCGCCCGACGCCCGCTGGGACGGACGAGGTCCTCACCCTCATCGCCACCTCGGACGGGCACTTCAAAACCGGCCAGAAGAGCTCGAACAAGGGCACGTCGAAGCCGCCAAGGCGGAATTCAACCTGGCGCTGGAGGTGCTGCTCGCCTCGAGCTATGGCGGCCGGACCGAGCCTCGGATCCGAGACCATTTCGACCGCCTCGTCGACAAGATCAGCACCTATGAAGTCCGGGCGCTGGCAACCGGCGATGGCTTCACCGAGAAAAGTGACGAGCCGGCTTCCATCGACGAGCTCCTGGCGCTGTAACGAGCACGTTCGGAACCGCCGCGGCGACGGCCGAACTGAAGAGACGCCGCCCAGGCGGACAAGGCGAACCACGACATTCCCGATTCCGCTGAATCAGCGGGTGCTGTCTTACATCGAGCTGTTCCAGGGACGCCTCCACGACTTCATCGAACAGGGCATGCAGCGCGGCAGCAAGTATCTGCCGATGATTCAGAACGTGTTCCGCGCCGAAGGTCTGCCGCTGGACCTGGCGTACGTGCCGCTCGTCGAAAGCGCGTTCAAGCCGAACGCGCTGTCGCGCGTGAAGGCCAAAGGCGTCTGGCAGTTCATGACCGGCACGGCGCATCGAGAACGGCCTGCGCCGCGACTGGTACATCGACGAGCGGTCCGGACCCGGAAAAGGCCACGATCGCGGCCGCCAAATACCTCCGCACGCTCAGCAAGATCTTCGACGGCGACTGGCACCTGGCGCTCGCGTCCTACAACGGCGGCCCGGGCCGCCTGCAGCGTGCGATCAAGTCGACGCCGGCTCGACAGACTTCTGGAAGCTGGCGGAAAAGCCCAAGGCGCTGCCGCGCGAAACGCGCGAATACGTGCCGATGATTCTCGCGGCGATCGTCATCGCGCGGAACCCGGCGCAATGCGGCTTCGACATTCGAGCCCGAGCCGCAGCCGCAGCTCGACAAGGTGACGCTGCCGCGCCCGGTCGATCTCCGGCGCGTCGCCGAGTGGACCGACACGTGACGATCGACGATATCCAGGCGCTGAACCCCGAGCTGCGCCGGTGGACGACGCCGGTCAAGGACACGCAACTACGAGCTGAAGGTGCCGGCCGGCACCGGCGACGTCGTGCTCGTCACGCCTCAGCGATACGGCGGCCGCGGACCTGGCGTCGCTGAAGTTCTACACGGTGAAGCAGCGGCGATACGCTGGCGCTCATCGCGCGCAAGCTGCGCGTCAGCAAGGCCGATCTGGCCGAGGCCAACTACCTCGCCACGACCGCGCGCGTGTCCGCCGGTCAGAAGCTCGATCGTGCCGCACGAGAGCCATCCGTGCTGATGGCGGCGCGCACCGACCGTCCCGCGCCGGCCACCGAAGCGCGCTCGACGGTGGCGGCAGCCGGGCAGCTCGCGCAGCGCCGCGGCGCTCTCGAATCGCGTCAAGACGACCTACCAGGTCAAGCGAGGCGACACGCTGGCCTCCATCGCCCAGCTGTTCAAGACCACCGTGGCGTCGCTCCGCACCTGGAATCCGCGACTGCCGGGCAGTCAGCTCCTCGCGGGACAGCGCCTGACCGTCTACCGGCCGACGAACTAGTCCACAGCCTCGACAAATCGCGTCCGGGGATCGACCATAAGGGACGTATGCGCCGCGCTGCGGCCGCGTTCGTCCTTCTCGTTGGCCATCCTGCCGCCGCTGCGGCCGCGCGCAATCACCATCGATCGTCGAAGGCCGCGTCGTCGCCGCCGGATACCGGTGACCCGCTCGCGAAACGCGCGCGTAGTCGGTCACGTCCGCTCGCGAGGCGGTGCCCGTTCTCACGGACGGCGACGGCCGTTTTTCCCTATCTCCGCCAACCGATGGGCCGCTGCACGCTGAGCGTCGCCAAGGCCGGCTATGCGAAGACCGCCGGTCACCGGTTCGGACGCCCGCGGACGCCGCTCGATCGTGGCGCTGCCGAAAGGCGCGGTCATCGCCGGCACGGTGATGGACGACCGCGGTGACCCGGTGGTTGGCGCGTCGGTCATCGTCGAGACGGCTGTCCCAGGAGGGACGCAGGCCTGCGGTCCTCGCGGCGCCGATGACCGACGACCTCGGAGAGTATCGCGCCGGGTGGTCTGCCGTCCGGTCCGGTGACCGTTGAGCATTTTCGCCGCGACCACGACGCTGAGGATGATCACGTCGACCCCAGGGCACGATCATCTGAGCCAGAGGTCGCGGCGATCCGCATACGAACGCGTGATCACCCTGGCGTCCCGGCGGCTGCGCAAGCGGCCGACGTTGTCGCTGCTGCCGGGCGACGAGAAGGACGGGGGTGAGCTTCACCGTCGGCGCTGGATCAGTCGGGCTCGGCATTCCGGGTCCGGCGCCCGCACCGCGTGACGCCGTGCGATAAAACCGCCGCGGTGATCAGCGGACGCGTGTTGCGGCCCGAACGGTCGCCCTTGACCGGCACGACAGTTCGATCTGATGCCTTCGGCATGCGACGATGGCGCCGCCGAAACTGGCGATCACCGATCTCGAGGGCGACTATCATGTTCGTCCTCCCGAACGAGGCTGCGGGACCTACCGCGTCATGCGCCGTGGGCGGCGCGGGCCAAGGCGTATCTCGACACGGCGATGCGGTCAGCAGCGCGCGTCCGATCCCGGCAGAAGAGATCACCGTCGCCAGCGGCGAGACGCGCGATCGCCTCGTGATCACGATGACGCAGCCCGGCGCGATTGCCGGCCGGCTGTTCGATGAGAACGGCGATCCGGTCGAAGGCGTCGTCCCGCGCGCGTTAACAGGTTCGTTACGCCGACGGACGCCGCCGTCTCGTCAATATGGCGCGCTTCGCGCAGCCGACGGACGACCTGGGGCGGTTTCGCCTCTTCGGACTCGAGGCCGGCGCGAGCACTTTGTGAGCGCTGCCGTCGGTCAGATCGACGTTCAGACGGCATTCGTCGATCTACCGGGTTACAGCACGACCTACTTCCCTGGGACGCCGAACCCGGCCGAGGCCCAGCGCGTCGTCGTCGGCCGTTCGCAGGACGTACCGGGCATCGACTTTCCGATCGCGCAGCGTCAAGACCGCGCGGAGTGTCTGGACGCGCGGTCGATTCGAATGGCGAGCCGATTACGGGCGGTATCGCCCTGACCCCGAGCCGGCGCTCCGGCGCGATCGTCGACGATGTCAATGGGCGCGCAGGATCGAGCCGGATGGTTGGTTCGAATTCCCCAACGTCTCGCCGGGCGAGTACGTCCTCCAGGCATCACGGCACCGGTCGGCGGGATGGAACCGAGGGCGAGTCGTCCACGCAGTTCGTCACGGTCAACGGTGTCGACGTGGCGGATCTGGCGGTCCGGACGTCAACCGGGTCGACGCTCGACGGCCGCGTCGTCGTCGAAGGGGAGCGGCGCGTTCAAGCCGGCTGACAGCTGAACGTCTCGCCAGTTCCCGTCGACAGCGATCTCTCGCCGCTCGTCGGCGGCGGTCCCGCACAACACGACCGTGGGCGCCGACATGAAGTTTCATCTTGCCGGACTCACGGGTCCGCGGCGGCTGCTCGTCTCTCAGGTGCCACCCGGCTGGCAGTTGCAGGCGATTCTCCTCAACGGTCTCGACGTCATCGACGCGCGCGCTCCCGTTCGGACGACCGAATCAATCACTCACCGATGTTGAAGTCAGTGCTTGTCCCAGCGGGTGACGGCCATCGACGGTCAGGTCACCGCTCGCGGACGGCCGGCGGCGGCGGCGGTTCTGTTGTTTCCAGCAGACCGCGCGGCGTGGTATCCGCACTCGCGCTTCTTCCGGCGGACGATGTCCGGGGCCGAGGGACGCTTCCGCGAGCGGAAGGGTTGCCGCCAGGCGAGTATCTGGCGATCGCCGTGGATGCCGCGACCACGTGTGCGCGACGGCGACCAATGGCAGGATCCCGATTATCTCGAGACGCTCGTCGCGGCGGGCGCGCCGGATCACGCGTTGTCCGAGGGAGGAAGCCTCTCGCTGATGCTCGACAAGAACCAGTCTCAGCTTCAGCTATCGGCTATCAGCTCTTAACAGGCCTGATGCAGTAGCTGACAGCTGATAGCTGATAGCTGCTTTACGCCGTTCGCTTCCTTCTTCCGGCACGCTGGTGCGTCGATCGCAACTGCTTGATGCCCTGCTCGATGCGCTCGGCCAGCTCGCGTTCGTGCTGGAGCGTGCGCAGCGTGTTCCGCGCTTCCTGCAGCATGAATTCGAGCTGCGCGACCTTTTCCGCGACGTGATCGACGACGCGCCTTCTGCTCGCCGAGCGTCTCGAGGTTGATGCGCACGTCGTCGAGGACGTGGACGATCGCGTTGGTCTTCGCCTGCACTTCGTCGACCAGCTTGCGGCGCGCGTCGATGCCGGCGATGCGCTCGTCGGTGTCGGCGATGCGCGACAGCAGCAGATCCACCTGGTTCTTGAGGGCGGTCACTTCGCCGCGATGCTCGGCGACGTGGGCCAGGTCGGCCTTGCTGCGCGCGCCAATCTCGTGGACCTGCTCCACTTCGGCCTTGACGGCGTTGATCAGCTGCTCGCGGCCCGGCAATCGCCGCCACGCTCTTGTCGAGATCGCCGGTGAGCTGCTTGATCTCCGACAACCGTGTTTCGACCGACGCCAGCTTCTTGTCACTGAACGCCATCTGCGTTCGGCGCTGCTCGAGCTGCTTGAGCATCGTTCTCCGCCCGCGCCAGCTGATCCTCGGACGCCTGCACCTGGCTGAGCGCCTCGCGCTGCCGGCTCTGGACGCGATCGAGGTCGACGATCAGTTCGTCCTTCACCGTCGCTCGACCGCGCGAGCTCTTCCGAGAGCGCCTGCATCTGACGGGTCCGATCGGCCACTTCGGCGGCGATCGCCTTGCTCGACGCCAGGAGATCCGGCGAAACGCTTCTCCTGCTCGATCATCGTGGTCTCGTCGAACTTCACGGCGTGCAATGCCGCTGGCTGGCGGTCCGATCTCGGCTTTCAGCGCGTTGACGTCCGCGACGAGCGGCACCAGCCGCTTCTGCAGCGCGCTCACGGACGCCGAGCTTGTGCTGCGCGTCCTCGAGCTGGAGTCCCGAGGCCGTCGCATGCGACCTTGAGCGCGTCCGAGCTCGGCTCGTCTCGTCAACTGCTCCGCGAGCTTCTGATCCACGTCAGCCGTCGTCGTGTGCAGCGCGTTGATGCGCGCCTTCGAGCTTCTCGACGAACGGCACGCGCGCCGACACGCTTGCGATGTGCGCGTCCAGCTCGGCGACCGATTCGTGGAGGCGCGTCGCTTTCTCCGTGCCCTCTTCGACCAGCTTCAGCTTCGCCGCAATCGCGTCGAGCTTCGCTTCCAGTTCCGGCGTTCGCGCGGAGAAGCCGGTCATCTTCTCGCCGAAGACGTCGAGCGCCGCGCGGTCGGCGCCGAGGCGGTCGGCCAGCTTCACCGCTTCCGCGTGCGCCTTGTGGAAGTCCTGCATGTCCTGGCGCAGCGCATCGAGGTCGTGGCGGCTCTGACGGAGCGTGTCCATCTGCCAGACGGTCTTCTTGGCGAGGTCCTCGAGCTGCGACAGCTTGCCGTGCCAGCCCGTCGAGCGCCAGCTGCTTCTGGGTGAGATCGTCGGCCTGCGCGAACAGCGTTTCGAAGCGCTTGCCGAGCGCGTCGATCTTCTGCGACAGCATGCCGACGGTTCTTGTCCTTCGACATCAGGGCGTCCATGCGCCCTTCGGCATCGCCGACGCCGTTCTGCAGCACGCGGAGGCGCTCCTCGAACGTCTCCAACTCCTTCTTCCGTCCGCTGAGCGACTCGACGTGCCCGCGCACGCCTTCGAGCAGCGAGGCCGCGTCCTTCGTCAGCTTCGCCGTTTCGCGCTCCGCCTCCTGCCGGGTTTTGCCGGCGGTTTCGAGATCCGCCGCGGTTTCCTGCGTCAGCTTCTCGATCCGGCCGACCGTGTCTTCGACCTTGGCCGCCTGCTTCATGCCCCTCGTTCAGCTTCGCCGATCTGGACGTCCATCGCCCAGACCATTTCGTTCACGCGATTGGCCTGCACGACGGCATGTTCCACCGCCTGCTGCTGGCTTTCGAGCGCCTTGGCTGTTGTGCGACGTGCTCGGCAAGCGCGCTGAGCGACGTCGAGGCGCTCGTCAGCGCTCTGGCTCATCTCGAGGAGCCGCGCCAGCGGACCGAGCCGGCTCTCGACGTCCTTGGCGGTCGCCAGCGCCGCGGTCGTGTCTTCGCGCGCTTCGCGCGACGTCTCGCGGATCTTGCCGTAGTCCTGCGACAGCGTCGTTGCCGTCGCGCGCATCTGATCGAGCTCGGTCTTGAGCGTGCCTGACCTGACCGAGTGACTGCTTCACCTCGGAGTCAGCCTTGCGCAGCTGGCCGCGCACCTCGTCGAGTGCGGCGCGCTCTTTCTTCAACGTCTCGACGCGTCGCCTGCGTAGCAGAGCGCCTGCGACGACAGGCTGGTGCAGCGCTTCCCGGAGCTTGCTGCAGCTCGCCGTCGGGGCCCAACGCCTTCTGCGTCGTCTGCTCCCGCCTGGTCGCGCCGCGTCCTTCAGCGCCTGGATGCGCAGTGTCGAGCTCCTCGAGCGCCTTCGTGTGATCGTCGATCAGCGCGTGAGGCGGGTCGGCGATGTCGTCGAGCCGCTCGGTCACGCTGGTCACGCGATCGGTCATCTGCTCGAGCGACTTGCTCAGCGGCGTCAGCTTCTGGCTTCGCGTCGTCAGCGTCGTCGAGCATCGCGCTGATCGCGGCCGCGCTCTTCGCGCGCAGACGCAACCAGGAGCTTCGAGCTCATCCGTTTGTTTCTGGACCAGCTTGTTCTTCCCGCCAGTCAGATTCTTGAGGGCGTCCAGCATGTCCGTTGGCTCCCGGGCGAGGCAATTAAGAAGCGCTGTAAAGAATCGTGCAGCCAGCATAACTGCATCGATGGCTTCGTTCGGCGCTTTTTGCACTTTGATGGCGGCGGCGGCATCGCACTTCCTGCGATCCGGGAAGCGGTCGAAGACTCCAAGTCGTTGAAGCGATTGGGCGAGCTCTTCTGCGGCGACGACGCTTGCAGCGTCAGCGTGATGTGCTCGCGTGTCTTCGAACGGCTGCGGTCTTCGGCGTAGAGGCTCGCCCGGTGCACGTCGAGGTCGACGTGTCGTTCGGCATGCCGGCGTTCACGATGGTCGGGCCTGCCCGACGCGAGCGTGCGCAGAGCCGCGATCGCGTGCAGAGCGCGATCCGCAACTCCGGGTTCGAGTTCCCGCCGCACCGGATCACCGTCAACCTCGCGCCGGCCGATGTCCGCAAGGCCGGCGCCGCGTTCGATCTCCCGATCGCGCTGGGCATCCTGGCGGCGTCCGGTGTCATCGAGCGCCGGCATGTTCGCCGAGATCGGTGCTCCTCGGCGAGCTGTCGCTCGACGGATCGATCCACGGCACCCGCGGCGTGCTGCCGATCGCCGCGGCGGCGAGGCGCGACGGCACTGTCGGCGATTCTGCTGCCCGCGTCGAACGCCGGCGAGGCGGCGATCGTCTCGGGCCTCGACGTGCTCGGCGTGTCGTCGCTCGCCGAAGCGGTCCGCGCGCTCAACGATCCGTCGAGCGCCGTCAGTGCGCCGCCCAGGCCACCCGGCTGCCGCTGCGCGCCTCGATGCGCTGGACCTGGCCGATGTACGCGGACAGCTGCTGGCTCGCCGCGCGCTCGAAATCGCCGCGGCCGGCGGACACAACCTGCTGCTGATCGGTCCGCCCGGCGCCGGCAAGACGATGATGGCGCGGCGGGTGGCGGGCATCCTGCCGCCGCTGACGATCGACGAGGCGCTCGAGGTCACGTCCGTGCACTCGGTCGCCGGGACTGCTGCCGCCCAGGCGCGGGCCTGCTGGCCGATCGCCCGTTCCGCGCGCCGCATCACACGATCTCGAACGCCGCGCTGGTCGGCGGTGGATCGCAGCCGCGGCCGGGCGAGGTCAGCCTCGCGCATCACGGCGTGCTGTTTCTCGACGAGATGCTCGAGTTCAGCCGCCGCGTCCTCGAAGTGACTCCGCCAGCCGCTCGAGGAAGGAACGCGTCACCGATCGCCCGCGCCGCGCGGACGGTCGGTCTTTCCGCGCGCTTCATGCTGGTCGGCGCGATGAACCCGTGTCCCTGCGGCTTCCTCGGCGACACCGTGCGCGTGTGCCGGTGCACGCCGGTCACAGATCTCCAGCTATCACGACCGCCTGTCGGGACCGCTGCGCGATCGGCTGATCTCACCGTCGAAGTCCCGGCGCTTCCGCTCGAAGCGCTCGGCACCGTCGAGTCCGGAGAGTCGTCGGCCGCCGTGCGCGCGCGGGTGGCAGTGGCGCGCAGCCGACAGAACGCGCGTTACGAAGCCGACCGCATCAGGACCAACGCGGAGCTCACGGCGCGGCTGATGCCGAAGCATGCCCAGCCGAATGCCGCCGGCCTCCGTGTGTTGTCGAAAGCGGTCAGCCGCCTCGGACTGAGTGCGCGCGGTTACGACCGCATCCGAAAGGTCGCGAGAACGATCGCCGACCTCGCGGACACGACGAACATTGGCGCGGACGAAGTCGCCGAGGCCTTGCAATTCAGGATGATCGTTCGTTGACAATCCGCTGGAGGCCGTCCGATCAGTCAACGCGCTCATCACGTCGAGGCACGTGCCGATCTCTGGAGCGTGACGATGGCAAAGCGTCGAAGGACGGCGGCAGCAGCGCGCAAACCGCGCAAGGCAAAGACCAGCAGCCGGCGATTTCCGAAAGCGTCACCGTATCTCGAAGAAGTTGAGCACGGCGGTCCGCCGGCATTTCGCCAAGGCCGTGGACCTGCCGACGTTCCTGTCGAGCGCCGGGCAGCTCACCGCCGAGGATCGCAAGCTGATTGTTCGCCAGGCGCTGATTCTGCTCGATCAGAACTACGCGCACCTTCCGCTGAAGAAGGCGATGCACTTCGATCGATCCGGTGCAGCGGTTACGGGTGCTCCTGCAGGCGCTTCGAGACGACGCCGCCATCGCGACAACTGTCCGAGGTTCGAGTTCCACGCCGAGATGACCGACATCTTCACCTCGGTTCGCGATCTCCATACCAACTACCTGCTTCCCGCGCCGTTCAACGAGATGACCGCCTTCCTGCCGTTCATGGTCGAAGACTACGTCGATCACGGCAAGCGGAGTACCTCGTCGTCGCATGTCGCGGAGGGTTTCCGCCATCCGACGTTCGCGCCGGGAGTCGAGGTCGTCTACTGGAACGGCACGCCGATCGATCGCGCCGTCGCTGAACAACGCGCAGCGATACGCCGGCAGCAACCAGCGACGCGCGACACGCGCGCGGCGTGCAGACGCTGACGACGCGCGCGCCCTGATCATCACCCCGCCCCCCGACGAAGAGTGGGTGGTCGTCGGCTACCGGACGAAGGCCGGCAAGCTGCCGACGTCCGGCTCGACTGGCAGGTCAATCCGCCGCTGCCGGCGAGCGTCGATGCGCAGATCACGACCGTCCGGGCGGCAGCGGGCCTCGGCCTCGACCTCGAGCAGGACATCGTTCAACGGGTCCGCAAAGCCTCTTCGCGCCGCAGGTCGTCGATGCCGAGAAGAAGGCCGCCAGAAAGGCGATCCGCGTGTGTCCTGGCGGATCTGGAGAGCGGCATGCCCAACGTGTTCGAGGCGCGCAATGGTGACCACGCCGTCCGGAACGTTCGGGTACTCTGCGCGTCCGGACGTTCTCCGTCTCTCCGCCTGAGAACTTCATCAACGAGTTCATCCGCCTGATCACCGCCCTGCCGCCGCGCGGGTTGATTCTCGACGTCAGGGGCAACGGCGGCGGCGTGATCAACGCCGGCGAGTTCGCGCTTCAGACCTTGACGCCTCGACGCATCGAGCCGGAACCGTTCCAGTTCATCAACACGCCGCTCAATCTGGATAATCTGCCGCCGCAATGGCAAGGACTCGAACTGGACGGATCTGTCGGCGTGGGTCGAATCGATGGAGCAGGCGCTGCAAACCGGGTCGGCCTTCTCCGCGGGGCTTTCCCGGTCTCCGATCCGGAGATGTGCAATGCGATCGGCCAGAAATGCTTCGGCCCGGTGGTCCTGATCACCGACGGGACTCTGCTACAGCACCACCGATATTTTGCCTCGGGGTTTCAAGACCACGACATCGGGCCGGTGCTCGGTGTCGCCGGCAGCACGGGGGCCGGCGGGGCGATACGTATGGGAACAGCAGTCAGCTCGCCAGCGACATCCTGCCGGGGTCCGTCTATCAGCCGCTGCCGAACGGCGCCGGCATGCGGGTCGCCATCCGCCGCACGCTGCGTGTCGGGCGCCGCGCCGGCGCGCCCGTGGAAGATCTGGGCGTGGTCCCCGACGAGCGGCACGACCTGACCAGGAACGACTTGCTGAAGGGCAACGTGGATCTGATCAATCGAGCCGGCAAACTGCTCGCTGCGAGGCCGGTGCGGCAATTCACCGCCACGGTGCACGACAGTTCGGCGACGCAGGCGAACCTGGCCTCTCGAGACCGAAGGGATGACGCGGCTGGACGTCTATCTGGGCGAGCGTCCCATTCAGTCACGCTCGATCTGAAGAAGGGTGGGCGCGCCGCGATCGTGGTGCCGAAGAAAGACGGCCCTCAAGCCACGCTCGAAGTGCGCGGCTTCGACGGAACGCCAGCTGGTCGCCCGTTATCGCACGCCCGTGGTCACGCAGGCTCGGATCGCGAGCCGGATCATGGGCGCCCGCGTCTTCGTCGGTCGTGCAGTCACCATCACCTGGCCTGCGCCAGATGCGCGACGGCCGGCGCCTTCGCGTGCGCGCGCGCCAATGCCATCGCCGGCCCAGTTGGTGGCCGCCGCCGAAATCCAGCCGTCGTTGCCGTGTGGAAAGCCGATGTCGAACAGCGGCTGCAACGGCAGGCGCGCGCGTCCTGACCAGCCACGAGCCGTCCTCGCATTGGGTCTTCAACAGGAACTGCACGCCGCGCTGGTAGATCGAGTTCGCAGGCGTGATCGCGCCGCGCTTTCGGCGAGCGCGACGAGCGCCTGCCCCGTCGCGTAGGCGTCGCTGTCCATTGATGGCAACGGCTGCGCCACCCGCCATCCGGGAGCCGCTGCTCGTGCCATCAGCGCGCGACCCGCCGCCTGCGGATGGCGGCGCCAGCGGCGGCGCAGAAGCCCCACGACAGGCCAAGCAGCTTGAACGCGCGATCTTCGTTGCTGCGCGTGGGCGCCGTCGCGGGCCATGCGTCAGCCGCGCCGCGCGGCGGCAACGTCGTGCTCTCGGGCTTCGCCGCGGCCGGCGCGCGAAGACCTGGAAGCGCGCCGCATCGACGCCGCCGTTAATGACTTCGATGTCGCTCGATTCAGGCGGCGGCCGGTGCGCCGGGGATCCGCCACTGGCCGTTCGCCAGCTGCGTCCGCTTCAGAAAGAACGCCATCGCGTCCGTCGCCGGGTATCCGGCGGCGATAGCTCTCGGCGTGCAGCCCGAGGAGGATGTAGCTCACCGTGTCGGCGTCGCCCGGAATCCCGACGCCCTTGCAGCGCGCGGTCGCGCCAGAGCGTCGATGAACGTCCCAATGGTCTTCAGCGCCAGCTCGCGCCGTCGCTTCGTCGACCGTGCAAACGGCCAAGCGGGCGGACCGCCGCGACCGTCATCGCCGTCAACGTGTTGCCGTGGCACGACACAGCCCGACTTTTCAGAAAGACCGCATCGGTCCTTTGCAGCAGCGGCGTCGAACGCTCCAGCGCCGAGCGAACCGACGATGCAGGGGCGACGGCGGCGGGCACAGTAAGTCGAAATGCCAGGCGCCGCGCCAGCGCCCTTCAGAAGGTCAACGACCCCGGTTCGCCCATGCCGGGTCGCGAGGCCCAGCGCCGTCCGCTGAACTTGTCAGCCGCGTGTTCATGTCCACGCCTGCCGACCGTCGCTGACAAATCGTGGCAAACTGATCACGGTGGCGCGCAAAGAGATCGCCGCGCCCGGCCGTCGCTATCCGTCAGTTTCGGGATCGGCGCCGCGATCGAACAGCATCTTTGCGCCGCGTCCGGGGTGGAGTGGCGGCAGTTCGAAGAATAGCGCCTCGGTCAGGGCTTTGGGGCGGTAGCGATTCGAGGAGCTGGCGACACGCGCCGCACTCCGGAGCGTATCGCAAGTGCGAGGGCGGCTGCGCCGGCGGCGCTGACGTCGGCGCCGTGCTCGATCAGCAGGCGGAAGACGGCCTGTCCCCGAGTAGGCAGCTTCGCTCAGGGGCGTGGTTTCTCCTAGCAACCCGGCGGCGTTGACGTTGACGTTCGCGGCGGGTTGTTGATCGATCGCGGTGCGAACGTCAACGTCAACGCCGCCGGGTTGCTGGAGAAACCACGCCCCTGAGCTGGCTGCCTACTGGGGGACGAGGCCTTCCGCCTGCTGATCGAGCACGGCGCCGACGTCAACGCCGGCGCAGCAGCCACTCGCACTTGCGATACGCTCGAGTGGCGGCAGTTCGAATAGCGCCTCGGTCAGGGCTGGGCGGCAGCGACTGAGAGCCGGGCGACGCACGCCGCACTCCGGAGCGTATCGCGTGAGGTGGTCGTCGCGCCCGGCGGCGTTGACGTCGGCGCCAGGCCTGATCAGCAGGCGGAAGACGGCCCCGTCCCCCGAGTAGGCAGCTTCGGCTCAGGGCGTGGTTTCTCCCCAGCAACCCGGCGGCGTTGACGTTGGACGTTCGCGCCGCGATCGATCAACAACTTGACCACCGGCGTGGCGCCTGGGAGTCGGCCGCGATCAGGAGCGGCGTCCGCCCATCGTCCGAGCGCGCGTTCACATTTTTGCGCCGCGCTCGAGAAGCAGCCGTGATCGTTCTCCCAAGATCGGTGACCGCGCGCATCAGCGGTGTGGTCTGGACATCATTGCGCGTACGGGATCAGCGCGCCGCGATCGAGCACGGCCCACGTCTGCCGCGCTCCCCACTTCCAGGCGACCTCGATGAGCCTGGCTGCGCGTGGTTCCATCGCGACCGGCGGAGCTGCCAGCGAATTCGTCGGGCCAGTCCGCACCCTGATCCATCCATGCTTGAATCAGAGCCATCTGCTCTTTCTTTGAGGGCTCCCGTGGGAGGCATCTGTGGACCCGCGGTGTCACCGGTGATTCGCGCCATGAGCAGGCTCGCCGCGGCGCTGCCGGGACGCTGATGACCTGGCGCTTGGCGTGCCGCCGCGTACGTGGTGCCGCGGGCGCTGATCAGAGTCTCTGAACCCGTTCATCTGCTGTGATTCGGGCCGTGGCAGCCGTAGCACTGCTGGCGCAGGATCGGCTGCACGTCGCGGGCGAAGTCGACGCGCCAGGGCCTGTTCGGCGTCGTGAGACTTCGGCGCGGATGACACGCGCAGCGTTCCCGGATCGTTAGGCCTGAGCGGCTGGTGAATTTCAGGCCGGCGTTGGACAGATCCCCAAGCACGTCGTCGCCTCCGCTTCGCGTTTCTCCGCACCCACTCCCACCAGATCGTCGAACGCCGTCAGCTTCCGGCCAGACTGAACCCGCAATGACCGGCGATGCGCGCACGCGCTGGACGAGCAGGTCCCGTTTCCCGGAGGTAGCCACTGCGCGTTTCAGCGTCTGCTGAAGAAAAATCGGCACGAAGAGATCGCCGGTGCCGTGCATCGTGGAGCGGCCGTTCGAGCTTCCCGTCGAAACGAAAGAATACGTAACTGAACGAAGTACAAC
>ERZ1370068.4225-contig-3308_pt1 | contig 65884 bp, 85 predicted proteins | sample MGYA00561227_ERZ1370068 | MGnify/ENA primary metagenome ERZ1370068 (study PRJEB38410, sample SAMEA6850437) | metagenome | study: Metagenomic assessment of the ecological functions of the soil: analysis of the soil microbiota associated with the... | reverse complement strand
CAGTTACGTGGCCGCCAAGTCGGTCGCAGCCGGTTGCACGTGGCCTGTTTCGCGCGCCGCCCGCTGGCGCCGCGCCGCGCTGGTGGTCGCGCCGACCTCCGTGAACGCCGGGGCAGCGCCGACTGGATGCGGGCTCGACGAGCAGTGGAATCTCGGTGCATCCCAGCACCACGCCGTCGCAACCTCGCCGTTCCAGATCGTCGATGACGCCATGACAGCAAGCGGCGCGAGTCGACGCCGAGGATTTTTTACCCAGCTCACCAGGCAAATGATCCGGTTGATTCCCAGTCGCGCTTTACCGCCGGGTCAGAGGCGTCAGAACTCCGAGCCCTGCACGCGCAGACTGCGGTGAGACCCGTGGGCCCCTGCCATCAGGTATTTCGTCCCCAGGACGCCGAGTCGTCGAATGCCGTCGCGTTGGGCCTGCGCCACGACGACGTCCGCGATGTGCAGCCACGGCTGCGAGGTGGGGTCCGAACATGTTCGAAGGCCTGGCGAATGGTGCTGTGTCGGGGCAGAGCAGAATCCCGGCACCGATGCGGGCGAGCTTCTCAGCCGACGACAGCATCAGCGTGGCGACGCCACGCCAATCGTCGCGCTCGATGGAGTGCGCGTGTCGGCGCAGGCAATGGCCGTGCAGCGAGACGTCCGGGTGGCCATGCGGACCGAAAGCGGCTTCGCCCTCGAGACACAGCGTGTGGTAGCGAGCGCTGCGCGTCTCCCGGCGCTGCAGGCGACGATCCCGACGTGCGGCTTGTCAGCGCATGTGCGGATTCGCCACCGGTTCGACTGGTGTCTGGGCGGTCGATCGTCGCCGCGTATACCGGGATGAGTAGGAGGGAGTGATGAGGACGAATCATCCTGCGGTTCTGTGTCTTGGCAGTCGGTTGGGTGATGTTGAGCAGTATCGCCGCTCTGGCGGATGACCGCAACCGGCATGCGCTGCTCCACAGATCCGACGACCATCAAATGGGTCCCGGCCGAGAACCTGCCGCCGGGCGCGCGATGGCCGCGGTGCTCGAGGGCGATCCGGGCTGCGAAGCGCCGTTCACGATGCGCATCCGCATGCCGAACGGCCATCAAGCGCCGCCGCACTCCCACTCGCGCCAGGAGCGCGTGACGGCAGATCTCCGGCAACCTCAACCTCGGCACCGGGGGTGCGTTCAACGCCAACGCCACCAAGCCGCTGCCGGCCGGCACCTACAGCTCGATGCCGCCCGGGATGACGCACTTCGCCTGATGTCTGGCGACACCGTGCTACAGCTGACCACGATGGGGCCGTGGACCATCACCTACGTCAATCCGAACGACGATCCGCGCAGCACAGAACAAATGATCGCGCTGTGAGGGAACCGCGTATGTGCAGGAAACATCCGAACGCTCAACTTCGAACCGCCGGTCACGCAGGAGAAGTGGAGGCCGCGTCGCTGCAGTTCGGTGAGAGATCACCGGCTTCAACGCCGTCGCGAGCCAGACGAGGTCCATTGCCGCTCCCGCGGTCGACCAGATCGCCAAGATCTCCTCGCAGCTGCTGGCGTCGCTCGAGTCCTCGGGCGCGCCGAAGAATCGCGAGCTCGAAGCCGCGAAGGCCAAGGCGCGCCCGCAGGCGTTACGGCGCACAATCGAGATAAGTTAGCGGAAGGTGCTGCGCGCCGGGCGGGCGAGACGCCCGCCTCCACTGGATACCGGTCTTCACTGTTCTGCGGCTTGCTCCTGAAGCCTGCAGCGCGTCAGGGTACGGATCTGAGACTGACGAATGACACCGGACGATCAGGACAGTGGTGACAGTGAGGACTTCGCGCGCTGCTCGCCGCGAGCGAGCAGGCGCAACGCGGTTGGCGGCGGGCGAGCTGGTCGCGGGCGCGTGGTGTCGGTCGGGCGACCGCGGCGTTCGTCGAAATCGGCGGCAGGGCGAGGCCGTCATCGATCTGGGCGAGTTCCGCGATCCGGAAACCGGCACGGTGCAGCTCGCGGTCGGCGATCAGGTCGAGGCGACGGTGGTCGACGACGGCAGCAGGCTCGGGCACCGTCGTCCTCAAGCGCACCGTCGGCCGCGGCGGGCACGTCCCCGGCGAGCTCGAGCAGGCGCTGGCGCACGGCATCGCCGTCGAGGGCGTCGTGACGGGTGAGAACAAGGGCGGCTTCCGAGGTGCAGATCGCCGGCGTGCGCGCGTTCTGTCCCGGCTCCGCAGATCGATCGGCGGCGCGTCGAGGGCGCTGTGTACGTCGGCCAGCGCTGCAGTTCTCGCCGCGCGCATCGAGTCCGGCGGCCGCAGCATCGTCGTGTCGCGGCGCGCGCTGCTCGAAGCCGAAGCGGCGCGCGACGCGGCGAGCACTGGGAAGCGCGTGCAGGTGGGCGCGGTGCTCGAAGGTCAGGGTCAGCTCGTTGCGCGAGTTCGTGCGCCTTCGTCGATCTCGGCGGCGTGGAAGGACTGATTCACATCAGCGAGCTCGGACACGCGCGCGTCGGACATCCCTCCGAAGTGTTGCAGCCGGGGCAACCCGTCACCGTGAAGGTGATGACCGTCGAGCCGGCCGGCGAGGGTGGCCGCGGACGCGTCGTGCGCTTGCGCAGCGCGCTCGCGCCCGATCCGCGGCAGAGGCGCGCCAGCGAGTTTCCGGTCCGAGCACGGTGCGCGGGACGGTGCGGGCGGCTGGAGAACTTCGGCGCCTTCTGTCGAGATCGCGCCCGGCCTCGACGGCCTCAGTCCATGTCGAAGCTGGTGCTCGATCGGCGCATCGCCCATCCGCGGCAGGCCGTCAGCATCGGCGATTCGGTCGAGGTGACCGTGCTGGCGGTCGACGAAAAGCAGCGCCAGCGCTCAGCTCTCGATGGTCGAGCAGGGAAGCGCGAGCGCGACGCCGAAGAGAACGCCGCCCGCCGCGGCCAAACAGGCGGCGCTCGATCAGCTCAACGAGAACCGCAGCCTGGGCACACTCGGCGACCTGCTCGCCGCCCTCGAAACGCAGCGCGCTGAGCGCGGCGACGCGCTCAGGCGAGACGCGGCGTTGCGTGCACGCCGGAGAGCTGCGTGATCAGCAGCGCCGCGCCGGTCATCGCCACACCCTTCAGGAAGAAGGACGTCTGGATCGCGCGCGTCTGCTGCATCCGGCGCGCGTTCACCATGCCGACCCCGTGCACGGTGATCGTGACCGGAATGAGGAACAAGCACGATCAGCCAGGCCCCGAGGCGCGGATAGCGATTCGTCAACCATCAGCGTAGCGCCGATCAATCTCGACCGCCGCCGAGATCAGCACCCAGAACGTGCGGAACGGAATCGCCGCGGGCATCAGCGCGACATACCGGTCGATGCCGCGTGAAGTGGGTGATCCCCGACAGGAAGAAGATCAGCGTGAACATGATGCGCCCGGCGAGGCTGATTCCGGGGCGCAGTACGACGCCATCGTCGTTGCCGGGATTCGTCCATGGCGTCTCTACGGTCGGCGGCGCCGCGGTTGTCAAGGTCGCCTGCAGGCGTGCACCGCGGATCCAGGTTGACGCGGATTGCGCGGAACGGACGGATGGCAGCGTGTTGATGTCGGATTCGGCACCGGCGCTAGGCTGCCCGGCGTGTTCACCGGACCCGTTCTTCTTGGGCTTTTGTCGCGATGTTCGGGATGGCCGCCGGCGAAACGCCATTCAGGGATCCCCGCTGGTCGGCCGCATTGGTGCTGTGTTCGGCTTCCGCGTCGTCGCCAACGGCGACGCCCTCGGCCGAGTCGTATTGGTGTTGCCGTTCGTCGTCCAGCCGCGCTTCTGCGGCGGCGGCGTTAGTGGCTGGGACGACTGGCACGCCGTGATCGGGCTGGCGCTGGCGATCATGAGCTTCCATTGCTGCGCATCAACCGCTGATGTCCCTGATGCGGCAGCGTTGAGTACGCGGCGTGGCCGGCATCGTGCGTCACTCCAATATCTCACCTGTGGGGACTTTTGCTGGAAGTGATCGCTTCGGCTCATCGTTGGCACGGTCTCCACCTCTTAGGCCTGGCGGCGATGCCCGACGCAACGCGCTCATCGGTGGTGGAAGCGCTGCAGCAGCAGCGCAGCGTGGCGCGGATGAGCCGGGCTATGGCGGCGCAGGTCCCGTGCCGGCTGATTCCCGGCATCTCCGCTCTAGGGCGCCCGGCAATGCGTAGACGCGAAAGACGCGGCGGGCTAGGCTCCGCACCGCGCCTGGAAATCAGCTGAGGGAAAGACGATTTCACGCAGCGCAGCGACCTGATCCGGCGACGGGATCTCGCCACCGCAGACCGCGAGAGAACACACCCGACGCGGAATGACCTTGGTTGTATGAGCACAGCCCGGTGGTCGGCACGACCGGCCGAACGTCGAACCGTTCCCAGCCATCACCAAGCACGCTGACATCATCTCGATCGGCAGCCGCAAAAATCTGGCTCACCGCGCCGCGCCTCGCTGTCTTCACGTTTGATCGCCGCCGCGCCGCCTGAGAATGCGGCGTGGCGCGCCACCTTGCTCAACGCTGGATCCGCTCGAGCAATGGTGCGCTACGCGCGCGTCACTGTAGCTGACCACGCCGGGGTGCGCGTGCGCGGCATGGACGAGAAGCGTGGGGCGCGCGTCACCCGCGAGGTGATCGACGCGGCGGCCAAAACTGGTCGGCGATTCGTCCGGGCGATATCTCGGCGCCGATCACGATCGCTATCATCGCCGAGATGTTGGCGTGCCGCGCGGCGCGACGCTGGCAGTTGCCGTTCAGCCGGACGAACGAGACATCGCCCAGCAAGATCCGAGTTTCAGCGGCACCGTCACGACACGCTCGATCAGGGCGCGCATGAGCTGTTCACCACTACTTTCGGCGATCTCGTCGCCGAGCGCTGGCGCAGTCCGACGGACGACATCGTCGCATTTTCTCAACGGGCAGGTCGATGGCGAGCCGCCGCCGCCCTGGTCGAGTTGCTCTCGCATTTTTCCGCTTCTCTCGTCGCCGCCGGCACGAGACGACGCGGGCAATGCGATGACCGGCGGTGATGCTGGCTGCCGAGGCCCGATCAGCGGCAGGTTGCGCACGGCGGGCGTTGATCGAGAGCGCCGTGCTCGAGGAGATCGTGCGCTGCACCACGCCGGCAACAGTTCTCGCGCACCGCGACGCGCGACGTCGAGCTGCGCAGCAGACCATTCGCGCTGGCTGCGGCCAGCTTCGGCAGTCCGGCAATCGCGACGAGGAAGTGTTCGACCATCCATTCGAGTTCGCGTCGACCGGCAACCCGACCCGCAGCATCGCGTGTTCGGTCTCGGCGAGCACGTCTGCCCGGCGTCACCTGGCCCGCTGGAGCTGTTTCACGCTGACCGAGCTGCGCTGCAGTCGTGCGAGGTCAGCGGCACTGCCCGAACGTGATCGAGCTGTCGCGCACTGGCGCGTGCCTGCCAGCGCGCATCGCCGGCGCTATCGTGAGTGCACGGCATCGCAGTGGCGCCTCGCGTCTCCAGAGAAGAATCCAAAGCGCTCTCTTTGCGCGAATCTGCAACGTACGAGCCAGCCTGGCTGCTGCAGCTCGCGCCGTTTCGCTGGCGCTGTTCAGCGCGTTTCTGGCGCCAAACGACAACTGTTCAAGAACGCGCTCGTCATTCTGGTCGCCTTTACCAGCGCATCGCCCGGGCATCGGGCAGCGAGCAGTCAGGCGCGGGGAGCGGCGATCCTCATCCTGCCGTTCAGCTCTTTCTCGGTACGGCCAGCTCGCCGACCGCTACCGCGGCGTCGCGCCTCGTCCGTTGGGTGAAGGCAGAGATCGCGATCACGCTGATCGCGGCGGTGGGATTTAACGGCAGATCTGGTTCGCTGTTCGTCGCTCTTCCTGCTGGGCTGCCAGTCGATTTGTTCGGTCCGGTGAAGTACAGCATCCTGCCCCAGCTGCTTGCACCGAAGACGAGCTCGCATGGCGGCAATGCGCCGGTCGAGACCGGCACCTTCCTCGCCATCCTGCTCGGCACGATCATCGCCGGTGGCGTTGGCGGGGATCGCCGCAGCCGGGCTCGTCGGCCGTCACGCGATCGCGATTGGCGGTGGTCGCCCTGTGAGCGGCCGGCTTCGTCAGCGCCCTGTTCGTGTTCCAGCGCTGCCGCCGGCCGAGAATCCCACGCTGCGCGGTCGCCCTGGAACCCGCTCCCGCCGTCTGCTGCGAGACCTAGCTGCGGTGACGCGCCAGCCATCCGCGCCGTCCCATCTCCTGCGATCCTCGGCGCGCCGTGGAACTGGTTTTCGGGCGCGGCAGTGATCCGCCGCTGCTGCCGCTCTACACCAAGAGACGTCCGGCACGCCGAACGAGCACGTGGATCACGCTCTTCCTGGGCGCTCTTCTGCGCTCGGCATCACCGCGCTCGGCGCGCTGCCCGTGCGAGCGATCGTCCGATCGCAAGCCTCGAGCTCGCCTGGTGCCAGGCCTGGCCCGGATTCTGGCATGAGCGTCGTTCGCCTTCGATCCTCTTCCTCGGTCGCCGACGCAGGGGCTCGTCAGCGCGCCCGGCGAGCTGCTCTGGTCCCCGGCGACCTTCCTGCAGCAGCCCGGCGCCATCCGCATGCTGCTTCGACCGACCGACGCTGGCACGCCTGTCGAAGCGGCCGCTTCATCGTTCCGCCGGTCAGCGTCGTCTGGATGCAGCAGCGCCCAGCGCGAGCCGGCGTATCGTTCGCGCGTGATCGCCGGCGAAACGAGTCATCCTCGGCGCGCTGTTCATGGTCGCCGTCGTCGGTGATGCTGCTGGGGCTGTTCTGCGCGCTCGGCCCCAGCGATGCCGCAGATCTTCGCGTGCTGGCGGTCCGCCTTCAACAGCGCGGCGGCTGCCAGCGTACGATCTACACCAGCGGCTGCCCGGAGTTCCTCTCTCCGCCTTCGTGGCCAGCTGGGTGACTGGCCAACCGCATGCTACCGGCTGACGACGCGCTCGGCCGCGATCAACATCCCCGATGGAAGGCGCCTGTCGCTGCTCGTCTGCAACCACGTCACCTTCGTCGACTGGATGATCGTCGCCAGCTGCCTGCAAGCGTCCCGGCGCGGCTTCGTCATGTACCACGGCTTTCCGGCTGGTACCGCCGCCGGGATGGTCCTTCCGGCGACGCCAAGGTGATCCCGATCGCCCCGGCTGGAGTGAGAGCGCGGAGCCTGCCGGAGGTCAGCTTACGAGCAGATCGCCGCGGAGCTCGCCGCGGGGCGAGGTCGTCTGTACTCCTCCCCGGAGGGCGCTGATTGTGGCGAAGGACCGCAACATGGACCCGCTTCCGGGGTCCCGGCGTGGCAGGAAGATCGCCGCGACGCGCCGCGCCGGTTGATACCGATGGCCCTGCGTCGGCATGTGGGGCAGCTTCTTCAGCCGCGAGTACGGGCGCCCCGATGATGAGCCTGTTTCGCCGCATTCTGGTCGCGCATCCATTGGTGATCGGTGCGCCGCTTCGTCCGGCGCAGGTCGCCGCGACGGCCGCCAGAGCAACGCCGCACTGGGCGGATTCTGAGCCGCCGGAGGCCCGGCCGCGCCGGAGCTGGCCCCAGGCGCGGCGCAGTGAGCAGACGCGCGGCGCCGAACGTCTTTCGCGACCGCTGCGCTCTGGCATCCTCGCAGCACAATGATCACGCGACGGATCGCCGTTCTCGTCCTTTGGCCGCAATCGCACCTGGCGGTGGTACCAGACGCGGCGCAGCATCAGCAGAGCCCCGGCCGATCACTGAGCGCGAGATGACGCTCGGCATCGTGCAGAAGGAGATCCACGCCGGGATGGGCCAGGATGAGGCCTGCCACGGCGCTGGGCTCGCCGAACATCGCTCACGCATGACGCCGCCAGCTGTGAGACCTGATCACGACGGGTGGCGACCGAGGCGTCGCGTACTTCCCAGCGACGCGTACGGGACGATCCTCATCCTCGGCGTCGGCAGCGCGCGCGCGTCAGCACGCAGATGACTCACGGTGGTGATCACAAGCCTGGCGCCGAGCAGCGCGTGGAGAGCCGTAACCACCACGCCGGCAGGGAAAGTTCTGAGGCGCGCCATGCGCGAAGCCGCCGTGCGCTGCTGTTGCTGGCGCGGTCGCGCGTTGGTCGCCAGCTTGAGTACGGCCAGGACGCGCCGCTGAAGACGCAGCTCGAAGTGCGCGACCAGACGCGTCGACACCGCCGACAGCGTTGGTGATGAATATGCTGAACGCAAAGGCAGGACGATTTGCCATGTGTGGTGAAGAACGCGGTCGTCGAGCCTTCGGCCTCATCATGGCGGCGAAGGTGGAGGACTGACATCGCGCCCGGCCAGTCCGGTCGTGGATGGGGCTTGTTGGCGGTCTCAGCGGTGCGGTGGGTGTTCGGCGGTGGACCTGGCGGCGTTATCTTTCGGCGGCACCGCAGCGCAGCCAGCGTGACCAAACAGGTGGACTCGCACCTGGGGCAACGTCGAAGCAGTCGGGCAGTCAGACCAAGGTGCGCGCCAGTTTGAGCGCAAGATCCTTTGACAAACTGCGGCGATGTCGTCGAGGTGCAGCCCAGCAGAGGATCCCCGCCTTCACTGAGACTTCTCGCGCATGGACAAGAGTCTGTGTTCCAGATAAAGCCGTGAGGAGTGTGGCGAAGTTTGGCTAAACCGCGATCGCGCGTATTTGACAGCGCCTTCGCCGCAGCTGATGTCACGCCGAGCAGCAGGCGCCCGCGCCCGGTGGCGGATTTCGAGCGCCGCATCGCGCTGCATCGAGTTTGCAAGAACGGATCAAGCATCTGCCGGCGCACGGCCGGTGCCGATCTCGGCTGCGGCCCGGGCGACGTCACGCTGCGCCTGGCACGCGTGCTGCCGGCGGGCGCATCAGACGCGTTCTGATGGCCCACCGCGCGATGCGCGGTGTGGGCGTACTTCCGAGGCGATAGCGTGCGGGCGTGCAATACACCGGTGACTCTTCATCAGCGCTTCTTCCCGGATCACCAACCGCCGCGCACGCCGCGTACGATCATGCTGCTTCCTCCAACAGCCTCGCTTGCCATCATCTCGCCGATCCCAGCGCGCTCTGGTCGCTGCTGCCGCGTTAGCCGGCGCGGCGCGCGCGCAGCAGCTCGTCACGTGGATCTGGCTGGCGTCCCTGACGACGAGGCCGCCGCCGATGCGCTCGTGGACCAGTATGCGGCGGGCGAGCCGGATGTCCTCCGCCAGGACTGCCAATTCTCTCTGCGCGCTGCGTAATCGCCCGTCGGAGGTAACAGCGACAGCTCGTGGGCCGCAGGACTCGGACACAGTTCTGCCGTCGAGGTCGTCCCCGACCGCCACCTTCCCTCGCCCAGCCAGCTGTAGAACAACCCGATTCAACGGAGTCATCTCGGTGGAGGCGTGGGCGTCTGCCCGCCCCGGCGCGCGCAGCGCGCCTCAATTCCACCGGAATCCGTTGAATCCGCTGTTGCGTCGCGCGCGCCCGCGCTGACGACTGCCGGCGACGAGCGCGGACTCGCTCAGCCTGCCTTGCGCAGAAACAGCAGCGACGGCGACGTCCTTACTGGAGGTTGCCGGCTCATTCAAGACGACGTTGAGGCGCCGCCATCGACCCCGGCCGGGACCGATCACGCCAGTCGATCGCGAGGGTACGCGAGGGCGCTGAAGTCGAGGTCCTGACTGGCGTCAGGCCTGGGGCTTGCCCGTACGAGCCAGGCTGGTCGATTCCTCGCCCGTGGCGAAAAACTCTTCGCGGCGGTATTCGTCCAGCAGCAGCAGCTCGGCGGCGATCCGCGATCGCCACACCCGCCCGGCCGGCGACTCTCGCCATCTCGCGCATTGCCCGGGACGCAGCCTGATGTCCGCGCGAAATGCTCGATCGACGCAAGCGCTCCAGCAGAAATCGAAGCAGCCATGGCCTTCTGCCCGTCAACTTCGTGCCGTTTGCGTCCCCCGAAGCCGATGCGCGCGAGAAGTCGATCGCTCGACGCGGGCAGGCCGCCTTGCTGCGCCTTCGAGCAGCGCGAGGCCCTCGCCCTCCACGGCCTCCCGGCCGCGTCCATGCACTTCGCACCATAGAGTGGTCCGGTGGCCGTGACGCGAGCGCGATGGATCGGCGAGGTAGTAGATGACGACACCGCGGTCCGGCGCCGACGCCGAGGGCGGAGTGCGTGCGCTGGATCATCCCCAGCTTCAGAGACCATACACACACCGGGTCCATTCCCCAGCCTTTGCGAGAGACCCCCACCGCGCTGCGGTTGGCGAAAGCAGTGTTTGTCGATCGAGCAGCGCTCGAGGTCGTGATGGATGGCGAGCCACTCGGGATCCTCGTACTTGGCCGGGTTGACGACTTCGCACAGACCGTACTCCGCGCCGGTAGCACGGTCGCCCGAACCCGTGCTCGCGCTCCAGCTCGCGAACCCGTTCGGTGAGCTGTCGATGCTCTTCGACCAGGCGGCGCAGCGCGGGTACCTGAGCGCGAGCCGGCGCAGCACCGGTCTCACAATACTGTTCCGGTCGCTCGAGGCCACAGGTCCTCAAACAGAGAAACTCGCCGGGCGCAAGACCGCCGGTTGATCGCAGCCTGCGCCATTCCGTGGAATCAGTGGCATCCCGTTGTCGGATTTCAGATTCTGAGCAATACAGACCAACACATGCGGTTTGTGCGCGCTCTGGTGGCTTTCGCTCCGTTCTGGGGCGTCGGTCGGGCGGCTGCTGCGTGGTGGGATCGGACCTCCGACACGCAGTGGCGGGGTCGCTGCTGCTCGGTGTGCCGATCGCGCTGCTCGGGCCTCGCGATACTGTTCTGGCGTGCGCTGACTCTATGTCGTCGGCAAGGAACGTTGGCGCTGTGGATCCGCCGGCGCGTGCTGGTCGTCGTTGGCCTCTACCGCTACGTGCGCAACCCGATGTACGTCGGTGTCCTGACGCTCGTGCTCGGTTGGAGCATCGCCGCCGGCCTCGCGCAACCTGGCGCTCTACTCGTGCCGTGCTCGCCGTCGGGTTTCACCTGCGCACGATCCTCTATGAAGACGCGCTGCGGAGCTCTTCGGGCCGGACTACGAACGCTATTGCGCCATCGTGCCGCGCTGGATCCCCGGCGTGCGCTGGTTCTGAGCGCTCGCGCGGCTTTGCCTCGACAATTGCCGGACTCACACGTCATGCGCCGCCGAGGCGCGCCGCCCGTCGGCGCTGTTCGGCGACGCGCAGTGAACGTCCTGCCACATCTCCGCTTTCGAGCTCGTCGCAAGCACGGCGCCGACGGAGCGCGCCCTCCTGCAGGGACCGCGGGACATACGAATTGATCGGGCGCCGCCACGAACTCGCGTCGCCTGCGGCGGCGGTTCCACTCTAGAGGGTGGCGCGGGCGCGCGTGATGCGCACCGCCAAACGTTCCGGGTCTCGCGCTCGCGGTAGGCGCTGCTGGCGGCAGTTTCGGCACCGGCCAGCGCGAGGAGTGCAGCAGCCACTTCGACAGCACCTTCGCCGCCATCCAAGAGGTGGTGTCCGCGCGGCACGGCTGCACCAGCACCACGTGCCATGTCGGCGCGCAGCCTGCCGGCGGTCTCGATCTGTCGCCCGGACGTCGCCCGGCGCAGAACCTCGTCGACGCGCCGCCGCAATCGGTGTTTCAGCCGAGCTGCACCTGGGCTCGCGCGCGTGGTGCCGGGAAACAAGAAGCGCAGCCTGCTCTGGCTGAACCTCGCGTCCGCGACGCTGCCGTCGGTGTGGCAGGTCGCCGCGGCCGATGCCGCCCGGTGGCTTGGCGCCGCTCAGCACCGGTCGAGCCTCGCCCTGGTGCAGCTCTGGATCGAGCAGGCGCGACACGCGACGGCGTCGTGCCCGGCAGCGGCGAGCTGATCGATGCGCGTCTGCCGCCGCCCAAGCTGCTCAAGGTCGAGCCCCTGGCGCCGCTGCCCGCCGGCGTCGGCGTGCGAGCTGCGCGCGCCGGCGCCAGATCCTGCCGCCGACCAGCGAGCGCGAGACCTGCTTCGTCAGTTACTACGACGTCACCGACCAGGTGCCGCTCGCCTTTCGGGGCCCGGGCGGCGATCACGTTTCGTTACAACAAACATCGACGCGCGCCAGGATCCGCTCAGTCATCACGCGCGGTGGTGTTCGTGTATCGCGGCGCGACGCCGATCGACGATCCGGTCTGGGGTCCGTTCACGTGCAAAGGCGGCGCCCGCGACGGCCAGCCGTGCGCACCCAAGCGACGTTGCCGCGTGCGGAACCGACGGCGTCTGCGCCAGCCCGCCGGTACAGTCGGTCGCGTGCATCGGCTTCTCGACCTCGGGCGATGCCGGCATCGGCACCGGCGAAGAGAGCCTCTTCAGCACCATGGCGAGCGCCGTCGACGGCCGTGACGGCATCTTCGAGGAAGCGCGCTGCGCGGCATCCTGGCGTGGAACTCGCACGCCTTCAACGTCACGGACTACACCGGCACCGCTCGATATGTGGGTGAACCTGGAGTTCGCGGCGCCGTCGGAACAGATTCTGTCCGCTGCAGCGCTTCGTCGACATCACGGCGATCGGCAAGATGCACGTCGACCCGTTCCAGACCGGAAGAGGTGTGCCAGCATCTACGTGCCGCCGCGCGGCGCCCGCCTGCTCGAGTTCGCGTCGCACACGCACAAGCGCGGCAAACGCTTCCGCATCTTCGATCGGCGATTTCCATTGTGACGGCGGGCCCCAACGCCGACGAGGCGATGCTCCCGTTCGGCCCCGACGCGATCTCGGCACGTCGGATCTCGCCGCGGCGCTCCCTGTGTGTCGCGACGCCCGCCCGCGGCAGGCGATTGCAACGGCGATCTGACCGTCTCGATCGACGAGCTCATCACTGCCGTCGACCTGGCGCTCGGCGGCGGCGCCGCTCGATCTCTGCCCGCGCGCCGACGCCGACGACGATCGTCGCGTGCGCATCGGCGAGCTGGTCGCCGCGGTGGCCGCGGCATTGTCGCCCGGATTACGCGACGCGCAGGCTGAGCCTGCTGTACACCAACCTCACGTATGCCGATCCGCTGATTCTTGGGTTCGATCCGCCCAAGCGCTTCGGCGGCCCGAACTCCGTCCCCGCGGAACGAACGGTGACCTACTGCGCGCTCTACGACAACGGCGCGAGCAACCCAGCCGAGGTCAAGCGCCGCTCGCTGCTGCCGACCAACGCCAGCGATGCACGCCGACGCATTGTGCCGAAGGTGCGGTCGGCTCGGCGTGCGCAGGCGATCGGCAGTGCGATTCCAGCCCCGGCAGCGGCGACGGCATGTGCGACGCCTGTCCGGTGGGCTTCGGCATCAGCACCGACGACGAGATGTTCGTACTCATCGGAGCCTACGTCGACAACCAGCCTCGATCTGCCGGGAATCGCGCCGCCGGCGCTCAGGCAGGACGTTCGCCGAGGATGATCAGACATCTCGCCGAGCGCCGGCGGCAGGAACGGCCGCATCGGCGCGATGAGCTGAATACCGGCCGGAGCGCCGAAGAGGACGCGCGCTGCACGCCGACCGGCAACAGCGGCATGTAGGGCGGATCCCACATGCCGTCCCCGCGCACCCAGCGCACGTTCAGACCGGCGCGGCGTATCATCGTCAGCCACTCGCCCCTGCTGAGCACGCTGCAATGCGTCGGGTCGCGATATGCGAACCACTGCCTGCCTTTCAGGCGATGCCCGACACCACTCGGGTTGGGCACGACGAACAGGAAGAGGCCGCCGGGAAGAAGCCGCTGGACGAGGCCGTCGACGGTGGCGCGCGGATGGGCGAGGTGCTCGAGGGTGTGCAGCGAGACGATCACGTCGAGGCTGCGCGGCGCGAGCGACTGCCACTCCTCGAGCACGATGGCGTCGGGCGCAGTCAGCCGACAGGTGCCGCGTGCCTCTGCCGACGCATCGTACCCGTAGGCCTCGAAGTCGCTCGCTGAGCCGCCGCAGCAGGTGTCCGGTACCGCAACCGAAGTCGAGCAGCCGCCCGCCCTTGCGGCGCAACCGCCGCACCAGGCGCGCGTAGAACCACAGCGCGATGCGGTCGCCGGCGAGACCATGCGTGTCGTAGTACTGCTCGGTGGTAGGGCGTCTTGGCGGCCATCGAATGCGCTGCGGCTGGAGCCGATCGTCTCCGGTGTTCTATCTGCCGATCGCGATCGGAAACAACGCAGTGCCGTAGCGGACGACGATCACGGTGCGGTGGGCGGCGCCGCACTGACCTCCGGCGAACAATCGCTCGTAGTCGGTCAGCGAGCGCTCGAGGTCGAACGTGGAGGCCACGGCTGCGCGCGGCCGCACGTACTGGGAGCGGTGCTGCGAGGACGTCCGATCAGCGCCGCCGCGCAGCGCGTCGGGATCGCGCAGCGGCACGATGCGTCCCATGCCGGTGCGGCGCACCGCTTCGCGCACGCCGGGTAGGTCGGTGGCGACGACCGGTGTGCCGCACAGCATCGCCTCGACCTGCACCATGCCGAACGCCTCCGGTAGAGTTGAGGCTGGTCACGGCGACGACGTCGCACAGCGCGTAGAAGCTCGGCATCGCCGACGCCGGCAGCAGCTCGAGAAACACCAGGTGCTCGCGATGGCGCTCGAGCAGCGGCGCGAGCCGTTGCCAGTACTGCTCCTCGCCGACCGTGTCCTTGTAGGCGCCGGTGAACAGCACGCGCGCGTCCGGGCACGCGGCGAGCACCGCCGGCAGCGCGCGCAGGAGATACTCGACGCCCTTCTCGGCCGCGAAGCGCGCCGCGAAGCCGATGCGCGCGCCGGGCCCGAGCTGCAGCGCGCGACGCCGAGCTCGTCGGCTGCGACCCGGTGCGGCTCGGGCAGGTCGACCGGCGGCGCGATGGCGCGCAGCTTGTTCCGGTGGCGCGACAGGTAGGGCGAATGCTGCGCGTAGTCGTCGGTCGTCGTGACGACGGCGTGCGCGGCGGCCGCGGCGAGGTGGTTGAGCGGCCGCAGGCTTGCCTCGACGATGCGGTTGAACCAGCCGCGCGGCAGCCGCAGATCGCACTGATAGGTGAGCACGACGCCGCGTCGCGCAGGCGCGCGCGAGCGCGGCGAGCAGCGACGCCTCGAACTGCGGCATGTGCACGTTGACCACGTCGCACTCGCCGATGCAGGCTGCCGCGTAGGTGGCAAAGCGCGGCATGATCACGCCCTTGCTCAGCTTGCGCGAGAATCGGCACGCGCACGATCTCGACGCCGTCGACGCGCTCGCGCTCCGCCAGCGCCGGCATCGAAGCGCGCCGTCAGCACCGTCACCGCGTGGCCGCGCCGCGCCAGCCCGCGCGCCAGACGCTCGGCGTAGATCGTCAGGCCGCTGACGTGCGGGCGGTAGTAGGTGAGGGCGATGAGAATACGCATCAGGATAGGGGCTAGGGTTAGGGGTCAGGGGTCGGGTCTGCCCCAACCCCGTGACCCCTAACCCCGTAACCCCTTACCTCCGGTAGATGACCGTGCCGCCGCTGCGAAAGACTCGGATCAAGCGCGGCGAACTTCTGCGATGCCCGCCTTGATGCTTCTCGCGCTCCAGATCGCCGACGATGATGTAGCTGCACCTTGTAGCGATCCAGCAGCGGCTGCACCTCGGCCAGGGTCGTGGCGTTGTAGATGCGCAGCACGTCGATCGCGCCGCGCCATGACGGTTCGTGATCGTGGCCGCGCCACAGGCCCTCGTGGTTGGCCCAGCCGAGCACGGTGGGCAGGCCGGTGTTGCTCGAGAAGCGCGCGAAGTAGGAATACGGATCGCCGGTGGTCTCGAGAATCACCGTCTGATCGGGCAACGTTGCTGACGCAGCCATTCGATGGCGGCGAAGTCGTCCGGATGGTCGCGCGCCAGATAGGCGTTGCCGTTGAGGCGTCTTGTACGGCGAGCCGCAGCCGATCGAGTGTGATGCCGAGCGGATAGCAGGCTGACGCCGCCGACCAGCAGCGCCGTCGCGGCGACGATCACGCGCGGCGTCGGCGCCCAGTTCCAGCGCCGCTCGAGCAGGCGGCCCAGCGCCCACGGCGCCGCGATCGCCAGGATCGTCCAGCCCTGGAAGTAGAGCTTGAAGACGGTGTTCATGCGGTAGAGCTTCTCGCCGTACGAATCCTTCAGAAAGGCGACCTCGCAGGCGAGCAGCGCGGCGGTGCCCGGCGACGATGAGCAGATAGCCGGCGCCGCTCTTCGCCGTCGCTGCCCCAATAGGCGACCACGAACGCGACCGGCGAGTGACGAGCGCCAGCAACGGCAGCACCGCGTTGCCGGCGCATGACCGCGAAAGACGATCGCCAGGCCGGCCGCGGCGATGGCGAGATGGCGGCCCTCGCCGCCGGCGCGTCGCTCGCGGCGGCGGCTCTGCTTCGCAGCGCGCACAGGCGCGAGATGACGAGCACGCATCGGCGGAAGAGCAGCAGGCCGAACACGGTGAGGAACTCGGCGAGCGACGTTCGCGCGATCGGTGAAGCAGGCGCGAGCCGATGCACGGCTCGTCCGGGTCCCGGGCGTCACCAGCGGCGGCACGAAGTCGAGATAGAACGGCATGAAGAGCACGTAGACGCCGATCAGCACGCCGATGAGCGCGCAGCCCGAGCTCGATGCGCGCGCGCGGAGAAGAGCGGTGATCAGCGGCTGCGCGCGGCCGGCGAGCAGCGCGACCACGAGCACGCCCATCGGCAGCTCCCAGTTGCTGATCGCCACCATGGCGCCGAGCACGAAGGTGATCGAGCGCGAACGGCACCAGCGCGCGCCACGGGCTGCGCGGCGACGCTCATCGGCACGCGACGGGAAGAGCCGCTCGTCGAGCAGAATGGCGAGCAGCAGGATGCCGACCGGCAGCACCATGAAATGCGGGTGCAGGTCGCCGTGGATGGTGCTGAAGAACGGGAACTCGTTGATCGTGTCGCCTTTGGCGACGACGCGCGACGAGCGCCAGTAGTCCATGCTGCGCAGCGTGCCTCTCTCGAGGAACTGCAAGAAGCCGTCGAGGTTGCCGAGGAACGCCGACATGCAGCCGCCGAGCAGCGACAGGTTCCAGCTGCTGCGTGATGGCGAGGGACGACCGGCGGCGGTCTGCGAGAAGGCGAGCCCGCCGATCGGTGGCGACGCAGAGGTTGTAGCCGATGATCACCGGCAGCGGCGCCAGCCGCAGCAGGTTGGCGAACATCAGGTAGCCGAAATAGTAGTAGTTGATCGTGTCGCCGCTCATCCACGGATCGGGCGGCGGCATCGCGTCGGCGCGCAGCAGATGCCGTTGAGGAAGGCGAAGTCCATGTACTTCTCGGCGCCGAAGATGTCGGGCGCCATCCAGCGCTGGAAGACGAAGAAGAGAAAGCCGACCGTCCAGAGGACGTCGTGGCGAACCAGCTCGCGCCAGCCGCCGGCGCGCAGCCACGGCGCCAGACGCGTCGCGCGCTGCAGCACGCCAGCGCGACAGCGGCGACGCACGAGCGCAGCCGACGCGTGCCGATAGCAGCGCCGGTGCCGAGCGGGATGACGAAGCCGAGCAGCCAGGCGATGTAGGTCAGCGACGAGGAGCGCGACGATCTTGCGCAAACGGGTATCCGTGCGCCATGCGCGGCCCGAAGAGCGGAAAGATCAGCGGCAACGCCAACAGCCCCAGCGCCTCCAGCAGCAACCACCACACGATCACCGGCATCGATGCGTCCTCATCGAAGCCCCTCTCTACAGGGAGCGACGGCGCGACACCAGCGAAGTGCGTGGGATCAACTACGTGACCGGTGACCAGACACCGGTGACCAGGTTCCCTCAGACTCGGCGTTGCATTTCGGGGCGTCAGGAGGGGCACGGATCGCACCCATGCCATGCACGCCTTGATACTGGTCACTGCGTCACCGGTCACGCAGTTGTCACGCGCACGTGGTACTCCTTGTCAGCGGCCGTGCGAGTTCGATACTGGTCACCGGTCACTGGTTACCGTTCACGAGTTTCCCGGAGATTCTATGCAGCATCGCGATCATCTGAGCCGGCGCGACCGGCCTCTCGGCGGCATACGACCTGACCCGCGCCGGGCATACGGTTACGCGTGTTCGAGGCTGGTGATCGCGTCGGCGGGCTCGCCGCCGGGTTCAAGGCCGACCACTGGGACTGGACGCTGGAGAAGTTCTATCACCACTGGTTCAGCTCCGACGCCGACATCCTCGGTCTCATCGACGAGCTCGGCGCGCAGCGATCGCGTCATCTTCCAGCGGCCGGTGACCGTGGTCTACTACCAGGGCAAGTTCTACCCGTTCGACTCGCCGCAGCGCGTGGCTCTCGTTTCCCGGATTCTCCTGGCTCGACGTCGTGCGCTTCGGCGCCGTCGGCGCCTACTTCAGAGCCTGCCGAACGGCATCGCGCTCGAGCGCTACACGGCCGACGCGTGGCTGCGCGCGCTGGATGGGCGAGCGCGCGTACAACCTGATCTGGCGGCCGCTGCTCGTCGGCAAGTTCGGCGAGCGCGTACTACCGCGACATCAACCTCGGCGTGGCTGTGGGCGCGGATCAAATCGCGCACGCCGCGGCTCGGCACGTTCCAGGGCGGGTTCCAGGCGTTCCTCGACCTGCTCGCCGAGCGTGTGCGCCAGCAGGCGCGGCGATCGCGCCTCAACAGCCCGGTCACGCGAGCGTCGGCAGCCGCCGGCGGCGGCCTTCACGCTGACGCACGCCCGAGCGGGACGATCGAGCGTCGATCACTGCATCGCCACCACCGCACCGCGCCTGCTGGCGCGCATCGCGCCGCAGCTGCCCGAGGCGCTACAGCGACGCAGCTGACCGGCCTGAAGAGCCTCGGCGCGGTGGTCATGGTGCTCGCGCTCGACCAGCCGCCTCACCGACTACTACTGGTTCAACCTGCCCAAGGAAGCGGGCTTTCCGTTCCTGGCGCTGGTCGAGCACACCAACTTCCTGCCGCGCGAGCACTACGGCGGCGACCATCTGATCTACTGCGGCGACTACCTGCCGAGCCGGACCACGAGTACTTCCAGCTCGTCCACGGACGCGCTGCTGGAGCGGTTCCTGCCCTCGCTGACGCGCTTCAACCCGTCGTTCGACCGCAGCTGGATCAAGCAGAGCTGGCTATGGCGTACCGAGTACGCGCAACCGGTGCCGCTGCTGAACCACTCGCGCAACATCCCGCGCGATCAAGACGCCGCTCGACGGCCTGTGGCTGGCGAGCATGAGCCAGGTCTACCCGTGGGACCGCGGCACGAACTACGCCGTGCAGCTCGGCCGGCGGGTGGCAAAGATGGTCATGGACGAGCCTCAAAGCCGTAGTCGCGGGGCTTACTCCGCGGGGCGCCGGGGCGGGGAGCCGACGCATCGGACAAACGCTCTCCAACAGGTCTCGGGGCCGCCACAAGGGCGGCCCCCACCGATTTGCGATGGTTGCGTATCGCTCAGGTAATCACCGCCTGGCCTTCGCCTTGAATCGCTTTGAATCGTTCTTGCTCACGTCGGCCATGTCGTAGACGGCCTGAAGCAGACGCCGTTCGTGTCGTTGATCAGCTGCGCCGTCACCGGCAGCGTCAGCTCCGGTACGACCGTGTCGGGTAGATTTGCTCCCCGGCCTTTGACGATCACCTTTGTCCTGCCCTGTGCGCCGGCGCACCAGGACTTTCGTCGCGCCGTTCGGTGTGCCGGTGAGGATCGCGGTACTTGTAGCCCTTGGTTCCGAGCACGCAGCCAGTTCTGGCCGGGCGGAATCGATATCGACTCTGCTGGCGGCGCCGGCGAACAGACAGAACGTACTGCGCCGAGTCGCCGGGGTTGGGGAGCTGGTCAAAGTCGGTCTGCGCGCCTTTGAGCCATTTCCAGATCAGCTTGTCCTTCTGATCGCCGCTGCCGTTCTTGAGGATGAGCAGCGACTTGCCCGCGGCGCGGCAGCCGACCGCGGGTGCCACCGGGCATCCTGACGCCGGCGTTGGTGCTCGTGGTCGTCGACGTCGGCGTCGGTGTTGCGCTGGGCGTATTCACCGCCGTCGGCGGCACCGGCGTGCCCGTCGGCCCCGGCGAGTTGGTCGGCGTATCGGTCGGAGTTTCGGTCGGCGCTCTCGGTCGCGGTGGTGGCCGTCGGCGTCGGGGCCGCAGACCGCGCCGGTGCATCCGGAGGCCGGAATCACAGATCTGACAGGCATCGCAGGTGACTGCCGGGTGCACGCAGCCGCCGAGTGAGGCGGAGGGATTGCCCGGATCGCAGGTATCGGTCGTGCACGCGTCGCCGTCGTTACAGTCGGCGTTGCTCTGGCAGTCGGCCACCTGAATCGTGACGGCGCAGAACGTCTGCAGCATCGCACTGTCGCTGCGCGGTGAAGTTCACCACGTGGGCTCCGGCATCACCCGCCAGGGGCGTCCCACGAGAACGCGCTCTGATACCGATTGCCCGACGTCGGCAAGGCCCGGCGTCATCGTCGCGCCGAGCGGGAGACCGGCGACGTTCAACGTGACGGTCTGACCGAAGTCCGTATCGGACGCTCTAGCACCGGTAGCTGACCGGATCGCCTGGATTGACGTTGATCGTGCTGCCGCAGGTGGGCTGGGAGAACGTCGGCGCCACCCCGGCCTGTTGACGAACAGGATCAGGAAATCGACCGCGATCTTGCTCTTCACCATGTTGCTGCCGTCGCGATCCTCGATCGTCACCTGAGTCGAGTAGTAGGTATTGTCGCTCACCGCGCGCGAGCGTCGCGCCGGTGGTGTTCCAGGTGTAGACCCCCTGCGGTGCTGATCGTCGCGTTCGCCGAGGGATCGGCCTCTGCCCGGCTGATTGAAGTTGTGACCGGATCCCGTCCCGGCTGCCTCGGCGTCCGTGGAGAGGCGGAAGGTGATGGTGTCGTTGTCGGGATCGGCGCCGGGAACCGAGAACGTGCAGAGGCAGCTGCGCGGGCAGAGCACGATCGGCGGCATGCTGCTCGGTCGGCGGCGAAGTTGCCGCCGCCGGGATTCACGATCGTCTCGATGCGATACCAGCCATCGGGATTGTTGATGTGGTGGTTGGGACGGTGTTCGAGATGCGGCAGCAGGCCTCGGATGAACGCCGTCGCGCCGCCGGCGACCCGTACGTGTGCGTGATGGTCTCGTCCAACGCCGGGAACTGCTGATCGACGGCCCGCCGAACAGCCAGTCGTTGGCAGTATCGATGGCGCTGACCACGTACGCCAGGCCGCCGCCGGGTCCCGGCGAGCCGACGTCGTTGCCGTCGCCGAAATTCAGCCGCGTATTGCCGATGGTTTCGAGGATCAGATCGCCGACCCCCGGCAGTCCGCCTGGCCCGGTGCATCGCCATCGAGGCCAGCGTCGGGCTGGCTGGATTGCGACAGGTGCTGCACCCGGAGTGGCGCCACGAGCTCTGCACGTGGAATTCGACCTGCTGCCGCCGGCGGCGTTCCAACTGATGCTGGCGGCGCGCTCGTGTGACGCATGCGCCGGGTCCGCCCCGATCATCAGTACGGCTGCTAGGTCCATGCGAGAAATTGACAGAATATAATCCAAGACGGATCCGGCCCGTTTCTCCCCTGCATATACATTTGTTCCCCTGGGTAGACAGCGATCTGCAAATTGACAGCCGTTGTCAGTAATTGGACTCCAGTTGCAGAATTGGACGATGTACCGACAAGCCGGGGAAAACCCGTGCTGGCTAAGGGTCTGCCCTAGGCAGCTCGGGAGGTAGCGCCGGCCTCGGCCCCCGCGGCCCAGGCGAACGACGAGGATGTTTCGCGCCGCGCTGCGCCGCAGCGCACCGGCAACGGATGCCGGTGCTGCCCGGCTTGGCCACCACGGCACGTACTCCGTAGTGCGCCAGGCACGCCTGCGGCGGCGATGAGCGGGCCGCGAAAGTACGGGGCTGCTGACCGCGACCGCGGCGGCCAGCTTCTGCGTCCAGCCACCGCTGGCCCATGCCGATCGCAATGATGATGATCGAATCCGGTGCCCGCGACGAGCGTCGTCTCCCCGCTGAATCTGGAAATCCGAAGGCGCGCGATCGGCCCGGCGCGCGGCGAGAAGGCCGGGAAGCGGCGAGCGTCGGTGAAAAGTCGGAGGTCGCCAGCTCTCGGTGCCAGCCGATGGCGCGCGCTGCACGGCCGCGCGGCCCGGACGGAAGCCGGACAGGTCGCCAGAACGCGCGTCGCGTCCCGCGGCAACGCATCGAGCCGCGGCGCCGACGGAGGCGTTCTCGTTCCAGCGCACGATCTGCACGTCCAGGCTGCGCACGTCGGTGTTGACGTAGAGCGTGTAGCCGGGGTTGAGCTCGGCGAAGCGCGCCTCGATCTTGTCGATCTCGGTCAGCGCGGCGCGGTACTCGTCCGAGTTCTGGTAGCGTGCGATCTGCTCGTCGGTCCAGCTCCAACGCTCGGCGATGCCGGCGCCGGCGCGCAGGTACGCCCGCGCGGCGAGCAGCTGGCGGCCAGTCGCCCGCGACACGCGAGGCGCTGGCCGAACCAGGTCAGGCAGTCGCGCGCGCTGACCGCGGCCAGATACACGGGCAGACGTTGCGCGTCGTCGGCCCCTGCGCGCGTCGCTGGCACCGCCGTCACCAAGACCGCGCCGGCGAGCAGCGTGACTCGAACTGTGCCCATGCGTGCGTGTGATTCCTAGCACGAGCCCTGGACGGCGCCGTGCCGTCGGCGCCCGCCGCGCGCAGCGCCGCGATGGGATGTCTAGGCGCTGCGCCGAAGGCGGTGTTTCTTCGAGGACGACGCCGGTTGCGCGAGCGACGCCGGCGGGCAGCGAGACCCGGAACGACGAGCCCTCGCCGAGGCGGCTGGTGGCTGCGATGCGTCCGCCGAGCATCTCGACGAAGCGCTTGACGATGTAGGAGGCCGAGTCCGACGCCGCCGCGGGCTGTTGTCGCCCGGCCCCTGGTGGAACATGTCGAAGACCTTCGGCAGCGTGTTCCGCGTCGATGCCGGGACCGGTGTCGCGCACGACCAGATCGAGCATCTGGCGCTGCGCTGATCGAAGCCGACCTGCACGGTGACGTAGCCGCGCTTGGTGAACTTGAGCGCGTTGCCGATCAGGTTGCGCACGACGATCTTCAGCTTCAGCGGATCGGTCCGCACCAGCTCGTTGCTGCGCGGCACTTCCCAGCGCAGCATGACGCCGCCGTCAGGCGCGGCAGCTGCTCGGTCTCGATCTGCAGCTCGGTGAGCAACTGGCGCAGCTCGACCTCGTGCAGATGGACGCCGCTGCGCCCGGCTTCCAGGCGGTTGACCTCGAGCGTCGCGTTGATGAGCTCGAGCAGCGAGTGCGGCGCTGGTGCGCAGCGCGTCAGCACGTCCTGTTGATCGCCGCCCAGCGCGCCGAAGGCCTCGTCGCGCATCAGGTCGGTGTAACCGATGATGACGTTGAGCGGCGTGCGCAGCTCGTGCGACATGGTGGAGAGGAACTCGAGTTTGAGCTCGTTAGCGCGGCGCAGATCGGCGACGAGGCGGACGTTGCTCGAGCGCGATCGCGACCGTGCTGCGCGATGCCGGCAAAGAGCTCGCGTCCGCGCTTCGCGCACCGCGCTCGGCCGGCGTCTGGGTTCCGGTGAGCAGCACGCCGGCGACCGCCCGATGGCGCAGTAGTGCGGCGGCGAACAGCGAGCGCGTCTGCCAGCGCTGCGCAGGCGCGCCGGTCGGCGCATCGGCGGCGTGATCGGAGAGCGCCAGGTTCCTGCGCTCGGCGACGACGCGATCGAAGCAGCGGAACGCCCCGGGCCGAACTCGACGCCGCGCAGGCGCATGATCTCTTCCGGCGCCGGGCCGGCGCTGCCGACGACCAGAGAAGCTGTTGCGCGCCGGATCGCGTTGCACGATCACGCTCCAGCTCGCGTGCAGCGCGCTGCGCGTCACGGCGGCGATGCGGTCGAGCACGTCGTCGGCGTCGAGCGACGCGATTGATCTCCTTGGCGATCGCCACCAGGCTGCGGCTCAGCGCCGCCTCGTCCTCGCGCCGCGTCGCCTCGCAGAAGAGCGCGAAGCGGTGCAGAGTCGAAATGATACGCACCGAACAGCGAGATCGCGGCGGCAGCGCGATGATGAGAACAGGTAGGCCGCAGGCACGACGGCCGCGGACGCCGTAACGCGAGTGCGATCGCGACAGGCCAAGGTCGCTGGCCACCATCGCGGTCTGTCCGCGCATGCCCCAGGAGCAGGAGCAGCGAGGTGCCGGTGACCAGGCAGACGGCGCTGAGCGCGATCAGCTCGGGCGGACGGCCGGCGGCTACGTTGTAGCCGTGCGCCAGGACTCCGACGAGGCACCACGCGGCGATCGTGTAGCCCTGCAGCCAGCCGCGCCGCGGTAACTCACGCCGGCCTAGCAGGATGGGGGCGAACGCCCAACGCCTCGAGACAATAGACGAGCAAGTACCACTGCAGATTGTCGGGGGAGATGATCGCCTCGGAGACGCCTGCCAGGGCCAGCAGTCGAGCGCAGACGCGCTACGGCGAGTGGCAGGCGATCGGCGTTCAGATGCTCGGCTTTCGGTGCGGTAGGCGGCGAAAAGTGAGGCATCGTCGAACACGGAGGCACCGGATGAGCAAAGATCAAGGCCAGCCGGTCGCCTGCGCTTGCGGCCTGACAGGTCCGTTGCCACTGAACGAAAGTGCGTCGCGCGATGCCGTAGCGACGCGCGCGAGCGGCGTTTCCGCGTCGTCGTAGTTGCGGCAGGTCCGGGCGGGACTACACCCGCTTCGTCTTCCACGTCCCGCGCCAGTACCAGGCGAAACTCGTAGTCGTGGGGCTTTGTCCCCGCCGGGGCGGGTGGGGCGGGGATCACACCCGCTTCGTCTTCCAGGTTCCGCGCCAGTACCAGGCGAAACTCGTAGTCGCGGGGCTTGTCCCGCGGGGCGGGAGTCGGGGCGGGATCACACCCGCTTCAGTCTTCCAGGTTCCGCGCCAGTACCAGGCGAACATCAAGAACGACTCGAAGGCGATGGAGATGAACATCCCCATCCAGACTCCGTTGATGCCCCAGCCGAGCGGCACGCGCGAGCACATAGCAGAGCGGAAGCTTTACGGCCCAGTTGGCCGGAAAGCACGCGATCATCGGCGGCTAGTGTCTCCGGCGCCGTTCATGGCGCTGCGCCATCGGCAGCATGGGGCCGCTGAACAGCCAGCCCAGGGCGATCATCTGCAGGAACGAGGTGCCGGCGATGACGACCTCGGGCTCATGGTCGAAGGCGCGGATGATGTCGCTCGCCGTCGCGCGGTACAGCAGGCAGAAGAGACACGCCGAGGGCGGTGCTGACCACTGGCCGCGGCGCACGACGCGCTTCGGCCTCGTGCACCGATGCGCACCGAGGCTCTGTCCGACGAGGGCGGAGACGCGCAACGTGATGCCCGAATACGGGATCCAGCTGACGCCGAAGGAGCGCATGGCGATGCCGAAGGCGGCGATCGCCGCGGTGCCGAAAGGACGCGATGACCTTGAGCAGGAGGAAGGTGGACAGCGGCCGCGCCACCATCGGTGCTGGCCGGCGTACCGATCCGCAACATGATGCCAGAGCAGGTCTGGTTCGAGGCGCTCCGGCACCGCCGGCGGCCGAGAAGGGACGCTGACGCAGGACCGAGAAGGCGAGGAAACCGACGCATCCGATCAGACGCCGGTCAGCACGGCGGCGATGGCGGCGCCGTCGACGCCCCAACCGAGCCGAGCCGAGTGTCGAGTCCGGCGAGACGAGACCTGTCGCCGGCGCGAAGATGAAGAACGGATCCGCCAGCCCGTTGGCGAGCACCACGCCGACGTTGAGCAGCATCGGCAGTGCGCGTGTCGCCGCCAGCCTGGTAGCAGGCGCTCAACGCGACACTGAGGAAGAGCGGCACCTGTCGCGATGTACATGATGCGCAGATAGGAGATCGCCAGCGCTTCGACGTCGGTACCGGCGCCGAAGAACCCGACCGCGTCGCCGGCGCTGGCCAACCATCCGGCCAGCGCGACGCCCAGGCCGAGCACGCCGCCCAACAGCACGGCGTGGCGCACCGCCGCATGCGCCGCGCCGATGTGCCCCTCGCCGACGCCGCCGTGGCATCGATCGCCAGCGCGCCGGTGTGCACGATGCTCGAGAGACCGAAGACGATGAAGAGGATGTTGCCGCACACCGACACGGCGGCGACCGCGATCGATGCCGAGGTGACCGATCCAGAAGAGGTTGACCAGCGTCAGCAGCGTGACCGTCGAGGTCGAGGTCGCGACCGGCCACGCGGACTGCCACAGCCGGCGATAGCCGATGGCCGCCCGGCCGTCGGCGCGATCTCGTCCACCACTTCCGCCACCTCAGCCGCGCCCGAACGATTCATTCCCGCACCGTATCACAGCCATGCCGCGAAACCGTTGAACGGTTCAACCACGAGCGTGGAGCCTGGCGCCCGTCTGTGGCCAGAGGAGAGTGCGTGCAACGCCATTTCTGCTCCATGCGCGCCGTGATCGATCGAGATCGAGGCGATCGTCGCGCTGGCGGCGGGCGCCGACGGAGCGGCGCCCTCGCCATGGAACGGCGGAGTCAGGCCGGGCATGAAGGTCTCGCTCTTCTACCTGTCCGTCGATCGGCAGCCGGGCCGAGATCGAAGCGGGGATTGGCCGGGCTGCGCGGGCGATCTCTACCAGCCGCATGCTGCGCCGAGCTCTCCGAGCAGGCGCGGCTGGCCGACGCGGCTCGGCTACGACTCGATCAGCTTCACCGAGCACCACTTCCACATCGAGGGCTTCGAGCTCTCCAACAACCCGGTGCTGCTCGATCTCTTCATCGCCATGCAGACCAAGCGCATCCGCGTCGGCCAGCTCGGCATCGTGCTGCCGGCCGCACAATCCGATCCGCGTCGCCGAGGACATCGCGATGCTCGATCACATGACGCGGCGGCCGCGCCAGCGCCGGCTTCGCGCGCGGCTACCAGCGCCGCTGGGTCGACATCATGGCGCAGCAGACGCACGGCATCCACGGCGCCCTGCCGCACCAGCACGACGCCGATCGACGCGGCCAACCGCGCCGCGTTCGAAGAGTGCTTCCAGCATCATCAAGCGCGCGTGGACGGAGGATCTGCTCAGCTACGACGGGCGCTACTGGCGCGTCCCGCCCGGACCGACGCCGTGGACGCATCGAGGCCACGCGCCGCTGCGGCGCCGGCGTCGAGGACGGCATCGTGCAGCGCGGTCGGCGTCGTGCCCAAGCCGCGTGCAGAAGCCGCACCCGCCGCTGTTCCAGCCGTTCGCGTCGTCCGAGCGCAGCATCCGCTGGTGCGCGCAGGAAGGCGTCACCGCGATCCTGCCGCCGCTGCATCCGAAGCTCGAGCGCGCCTGTTCGAGCGTCTACGCCGAAGAGTCCGGCCGGCCGCTCGGCGACGGCATCGGCGTCCTGCGCGACGTCGTCGTCGCCGACTACCGACGAGGAGGCGATGGCGCTGTGGTCGCAACAGCGGCGCCTTCTGCGGCGCCGGCGTGGTTCGAGCCCTTCGGCTTCGCCCAGGGCATGGTCGATCCCGGACAGGCGGCGCGCGCGCCGATCTGTTCGATCGACGAGCCTCGCACTGGTCGGATCGGTCGACACCGTGACGCGCCAGCTCGAGCGCCTGCTCGACCGCCTGCCGGCGCGCTGGCTGTCTTCGCCTGGACGCTACAACGCGTTGATCCCGCACGCCGATCTGATGCGCTCGGATCGAGCGCTTCGCCAGCGCCGTGCTGCCGCGCGCTCGCCGCGCGAGATAAAAAGCTTGCCCCGCCGCCATGCGCGCGCGGCACGCTCCGACCGCAACAGGGGGAGACCGATGAGGAACACGGGCATCGGTGGCTGTGCCATCGATTCCGTTGTGCGCAGTGTCGTCCTGTACGCGCGTAGTCGCACTCGCTCGGCGGATTGGGTTCCGCGCACGCCGCGAGCATCGCGGTGGACACGACGGCCGATGACACACGCCGTGAGACGGCAACTGCACCCTGCGCGAGGCGGTGATCGCCGCCAACACCGATATCCAGCTGGTCGATGCATGTCCGGCCGGCAGCGGCGCCGACGTGATCCAGCGTGCCGGCAGGAACCTATCTGCTCACACTCGTCGGAGCCGGCGAGGACGCCGCCGCGACCGGCGGATCTCGATCTGACGGCCGACGTCGATATCCAGGGGCGCCGGCGCCGCCAGCACGATCGTCGACGGGCAACCTGACCGACCGCGTATTCGATTTCGACCCGGCTGCGAGCGGCATCACGGCGCGGCTCGCAAGCGTCACCGTCCGCAACGGGCGCAAGTGGACGAGGGTGGCGGTATCCTGCAACCGCGGCACGCTCACGCTCGAGGAAAGCGCGGTGACGAACAATGCGGCCTCGAGCAACAGCATCTGGCTGGGCGGCGGCATCCGCGACTCGGGCAATCTGGACCGTGATGCGCAGTACGGTGACCGACAACACGGTTGACGTGGTCAACCCGCCGATTACCAGCCACTCCCAGGGCGGCGGAATCTACAGCGACGGGTCGGCAGTGATCATTGCCAGCACCATCGACGGCAAATACGGCGGATACAGATTTCACGTTCTTCACGCGCCGTCCGCGATCGAAGGGGAGGCATCTTCCTCCAATGGGTCCTCGACATCCGCGACAGCACGATCAGCCACTAATGTCGTGAGGCCGCGCCGTTGGCCATCCATCCCGTCAGCGGCGGGATTTCCTGCCTGGGATGCAGCCTGAGCTGACGAACTCCACCATCAGCGGCAACGTCACCACGGAGGTCGGTCCGGGCATGGCGATCGGGTCAGGCGCTGGGCTGGGTTTGTTCGGCGGCACGGCTGCGATCAGCAACAGCACCTTCGATTTCAATGACAAGATCATCCAAAACCAAGTGATCCTCTATTCGGACATCTCGCTTTTCGGCGCTGTGGTGACCTTTCGCAACAGCATCGTTTTCAGTGCGAAGATTTCTTTGAAACCAGCACCGTCACTGCCGACGCGCACAACATTGTGTTCTCCGACTACCTCTGCGGCTTCTCAGGCGGCGATCTAGTGGCCCACTGATCCGCAGATCGGTCCGCTGCAGGACAACGGCGGACCGACGTTCGCGCATGCGCCGTTGCCCGGCAGCGCGGCGATCGATGGTGGCGGTTCCGGCATACCGGGCAGCGGCGGCACGAGCTGCGAGGCGAGGCGATCAACGCGGTGTGTCGCGACCGCAGCGGGTGCGCTGCGACATCGGGAGCCTGGAGCTCGATCCCGGGTCCGCCGCTGCCGCTGGCGGGCTGCGCCGTATGCCGGCGAAATCGCTCTTGCTGATCAAAGATCGACACGCCGACGGCGCCGGACCGAAGGACAAGCTGATCTGGAAGTGGCTCGGGCGGCCCCGGCCGACGGTGCAGGCGGACTTCTGGCGACCCACCCCGGCATGACGACGAACCGGCACGCTGCTGCGTGCCCATTTCACGCCTCTTCGGGCGCAGTCGGTCGCGTGCTGCAGGGCGTCTCAGAATCCCCGGCATCGTCCGTACCGGCGGATCGCTGCCGTGCCGGAAGCGCGATCAGATATAGCGCAGCTGGCGTCACCCGCGCCGTTGCCAGCTCCTTCTGCGGGTGGCCGAAAGTCCTGCCCAAGGGCGGCCCGAGCAGCAAGATCACCCGTGAAGCGGCAAGGAGAGCACGCTGGATCTGGCCCCCGGCGCATCGCCACTTCGGCCGACAACGTGACCGTGCAGCCGAGCAACAGCCGCCAGCGGCAAACTGCTGGCGGTCGACATAACGGCCGGCGCGGCGGCGACTGAAGAAGAACACGCCCGCGGAGAAAGTTCGGCGCAGGCAGCGGCCATAGGGCGGGAACTGCGGGAGCACATGCGGACGATCGACGGGGGCGGTGCGCTGCCGCCGTGGCGTCAGATGCGGTTTCCTGTAGCGGAACGGTGCCGGCTCGTATCCCGGGCTGTCGCTGCAGGCGCCGGTGCTGCGCGCGGCGACGACGAGATCGCGGTGGAACACGACCGCGGACGACGTGACCGTGTGAACGGCACCAGCACTGCTGCGCGAGGCGGTAGGGATCGCGGGCCGGCTACCGATGCGGCCGCCGATAGCGTGCGCGGGCCGGCAGCGGCGGGGTGAGACGGTGGATGATCACCGTGCCGGCAGGAGGATGATATCTGCTCACGCCTCGGCTGGGGTCGGTCGAGGACGCCGCCGCAACCCACGGCGATCTCGACGGTGACCACCGACGCCGACATCCAGGGCCTTGGACGCCGCCAGCAACGATCAATCGACGTGGCAACCTGACCGGACCGCGTACTCGATTTCGACCCGGCGCGAGCGGCGTCACGGCGCGGCTCGCCGGCGTCACCGTGCGCACCGGCGCGCAGGTGAGCGAGGGCGCCGGTATCCCGCAACGCCGGCGCCATCGACGATCGAGAACAGCGCGCGGTGATCCGGACGATGCAACGCGACGGGCAACGATGGCGGCAGCGCGCGCGGCGGTGCTGCATCCGCGACTCGGGCACGCTGACCGTCGTGCCCAGCACCCCAGGAGCGATGGAACGATCACTGCGAAGGTGCGATCACACGCCGCGTGGTGGGGGCCAGACGCGAGGCGGCGGGTGTCTCCCGCGACGGCACGCCTGGTGGCTCAGCGACGGCGACCGATCATTCCAGGCACTCGATCGCGCAAACACGGCCGACAGCGATGGCTGTTGCCTGTCGGTGACGTTTTTCGATCCGCCGGTGGCGGCGCTGTCGATTCCAGCGCAACGCTCGCCATCACCGCGCAGCACGATCAGTCACAACAAGGCGAATCGTGCGCCGCGGCCGGCATCCAGCCCGTCAGCGGCGGCAAAAGTTCACGCAGCTCAGCAAGCGCAGCTGGCGGATGACACCGGCGCGATCTCGCTCGGCAGCCAATCCTTCACCACCGAGGGTCGGGCCCGCCTCGCCCACCGGCTCTGGCGCCGGGTCTCGGTGTCTTCGGCGGCCACCGCCGCCATCAGCAATCTGTGCGCTCGACTTCAACTGACAAAGATCACCCTCCAGCCCGGGGCGACTTCTGTGCCCCGACATCTGCGCTGTTCGCGGCAAGATTGGCGGCAACCTTCCGCAACAACGACCATCTCCAATCATGCGCAGATTCCGTCAGCAGACAGTGCGCGTCGTCACCGCGCTAACGCAGCGCAGCTTGATCGTCTTCTTCGATACCTGCGGTTTCTCCGGGCAGCGACATGGTGCCGGTCGACGCCCAGCTCGGACCGTTGCAGAACAAGCGGCGGTCCCACGTTCACCCATTCCGTGCTGCCCACCAGTCCGGCGATCGACGGCGGCGACCACGACCCGGCCCGCCCGGGGCAGCGGAACGACCTGGCGACCAGCGATCAGCGCGGCGTGTCGCGGCCGCAGCGCATCCGCTGCGACGTCGGCGCCGTCGAGGTCGATCCCTGTCCGCCGTCGCCGCTCGCCGGCCTGCCTCACCTCGGCGAAGTCGCTGCTGCTCATCAGGACAACGGTGCCGACGGTGCGGAGCTTGAAGGACAAGCTGATCTGGAAGTTTATCAAAGGCCGGCTGCGGCTGGTCGGACTTCGGCGATCCGACGGCGACGACAAACTACACGCTCTGCATCTACGCGGGCACGGCGGCGCTGTCGCAGGCCTTCATTCCCGGCGGCGATATCTGCGCATCACTCCCGTGCTGGAAAGCGATCAGCACCAAGGGTACAGCCGGACTGACGCCGCCGGCGGCACGCGGAGCGTGACGAAAGCGCTGCTCAGGGCGGGCCCAAGAGCAAGATCATCATCAAGGGCAAGAGGCGGCAACCTCGACCTCGCCCCCCCGACACCTTCGCCGTTGGCCGGCACCATCACGGTCCAGCTCATGCAGCAGCGGCAACACGGCCGTTGCTGGCAGATCGACGCTCGCCGCGGCGACGAAGAAGAACACAGAGGAGATGTTCCAGGGTGAAGAGCCCCTTGAGAATTTGTTGATTTGTTGAGTTGTTGATTTGTTGGTTAGGTCTATCTCGGACGCGGAAAACCGCGTACCGGGGCGACCGCCGTCGCGATCGGGTAGCACCGGACGTCCCCTGCCGGTGGCGGCCGGAGGGCCGCCGCGCGGAAGGCGCAGCGGTTACGGAAGTTTGTAGCGCGGCTTTTGGCGGGGCCCGTCGCTGAGGTGCGCTTCCAGGTCGAAGGAGCCGCACGTCGTCGTGACTCCTCGCGCGTGCTGCCTGGGCGTGCAGGCATGCTCGATGCGGGCGGCGAAATCGGGCGGCGCGCTGGCGAACGCGGCGCTCTCGGCGAGGCGGTCTTGTCGTTGATGAGGCACGTGCGGTTGAGGCGAAGAGCGCCAAGCACGAGGTGGTAGGCGGCGCGCGTGAAGCAGCCGACGCTGCCGTGGACATCGGCGCGCGCGTTGAGCTTCTGCGCGATGGTCAGCGCGAACTCGGACCTGCCAGAGCGCGCCCATGCACGACGACGGTGCGCAGTGCGTCCGGATAGCGTTCGACGCGGCGTTTCAGCGGCGCCAGACAGTTGGCGCGATCGTACAACGGCACGGCGATCGCCAGCTCGCCGAGATACGTGGCGCTGAAGAAAATCCGTACGGCGGCTGCTGCGCGGTGATGGACTTCGTAACGGCCGGCCTCGGCGTCGGCGATCGACGCGTTCGAGGTGCTCGAGCCGCGATAGAGCAGGTCGACGCGTTGGCTGCGCACGGTGAGCCAGGCGCCGCCGTTGACCCATGGGCCCCCACTCGTAGAGCTCGGTCACGACCGGATCGGCTGAGTCGTCCGATGCGCGCCGCCAGCGCGCGGATCGCCGCGATGTCGAATGGCCGCGCCTCGGGTGAAGCAACCGAGATCGATGTCCGATCCCGGCTGGGCGCGGCCGCGCACCTGGGAGCCGCCCAGCACGACGGCGGCGACGCCGTCGATCGCCGCCAGCTCAGCGCACCAGCGTGTCGATGAGCTCTCGCTGCGAGGGGAGGAAAGTCGATCCATCGCGTCGATCGTTCAAGCGGCCCCGGCGCCGAACGCATCAATGATCTCCGGCTCGGCGGCCGCATCCGCTGCCCAACGGCGCGTTGCCGGATGGTCGAGCAGGGTGGAGCCATACGAGCGCACGGTGTCGTCGCCGTCTACGCCATAGGTCGCGCAAACGGAACGCCACCGGCGCGAACATCGCATCGGCGGCGGAGAAAGCGCCGAACAGCCATGGACCGGCCGCACCGAAGCGGCTGCGGCAGGTGCGCCAGATCGACTGGACGCGGTCGACGTCCTGCGCCAGCTCGGCAGCTGCGCGCAACCGTGCGGCCGCGCGCGCGGCAGTTCATCGGCATCTGTGAGCGCAGCGCCGCGAAGCCGGAGTGCATCTCCGCCGACACCGAGCGCGCCTGCGCGCGTGCCGCCGCGTCGCCCGGCCATACAGCGCGATCGGCAAAGCGCTCCGCGACGTACTCGCAGATGGCGAGCGAATCCCACACCGTCAGCTCGCCGCCCTGCAGGGCGGTACCCGTCCCGACAGGCGACGACGTGAGGATGCGCTGCCGCGTGTCCGCCTGTGCGAGCGCGACGCGCTGCTCGCGAAACGGGATGTCGAGCGCGCTGAGCAGGAACCAGGGCGCAGCGACCAGGACGAATAGTTCTTGTTGGCGATGGTGAGCGTCAGGCAGCCATGGGCGATCTCCTCCTCGCGCAAACGGCGAGCGCCGAACTATTCCAGTCTCGCTCGCGCCCGACAACGTCGTCGTTCGCTTACGCTCGTACGCTCGCGCAGCACGTTTGCTGCGGCCATGCGGGTACCGCCTGGCTCCAGCTCACCGAATCATGCCCGCTCGATAGTCGGGATATGAGGGCGTCCACGACAGCAACTCGCGCGCGCGTCGATTCGTCACCCTGAACGACGGCATCAGCGCGCGCCCGCCGGGTCGCGGGGGACTGACCCCGGCGACGGCGCACACATACGTCAGAATGTCGCGCCACGGCGCCGGGTGATCGTCCGCCACGATCAGAGCCTGTCGCGATGGCCAGCGACTGATGGCTGCCACGGTCGCGGCCGCCATGTCAGCGATGTGGACCAGCGAGACGTAGTCGCCGCCTTCGCCTGGCAGCCTGAGCGTCCCCGCGCGTGCGCGGCTGAACCAGTCATCATCGAAACCGGTGCCGGGACCGTAGAACAGGCCGCCGCGCAAGACAGAGCCAGTCGAGGTTCGATTCCTCAATCGTCGCCTCCATCGCGCGCACGGCCAGAAATCGCTGACGCCGCAACGCCCTCTTCTCCGACGGTATGGAAGGTTGTCTCGTCGGCCCACGCATCCCCGCCGCCGGCGTGGGTCATCGCGATGCTCTGCTGAAGGATGCGCGGCACGCCGGCACCGCAGCACGCGCGCACCGGATGGGCGTGCCTTCTCGGCGGAGCTCGTCGTTCTTCGCGAAGTCTCCCGTTGAGGTGGGGCCAGGGAAGGCTGGTGGCGAGGTTGATTGCGATATCGCAATCAGCCAGTGCAGCTCGCAAAGATGCTTCGTCGAATATGTCGGCCGCGGCAGCTCGGCTCCGCACGCGGCTGCCAACGCTGGCGGCCTCGGGCCGGCGCACCAGCGCGCGCGGACACGGTAGCCGGCGGTAGTCAGCCGCGGGCACCAAGTGGCGACCGTAAACTCCCGTCGCACCGAGGACACCGATGCGTAAACTCATGTCGTCATCTTCTCTTGATTGCCGCTACGGATTTTGATCGTCGAATGCGAGCGGTCAGCTTGGCAACGTTCGAAGGCGTACTGCGCTCCTGAAATTCGCAACTGTCTCCGCGTCTCCGCGTCTCCGCGGTGACAAACAGCGACCTCAGCTCGCGACCGCGGTGACGCGGTCGAGCGCGTGGCTCTGTTCGCGCAGCCGCCACAGCAGCCCGGAGTCGCCTTCGACGGCGACGCAGACGCTGATGTCGCCGAGCGACTGGTGCTCGAGACAGCGTCCGAGCTGTCGCGATCGTGCGCGCGATCAGGTACAGCGCGACCGTGTTCAAGACGTCGCCATGGGCGAGATAGATGCGCGCCAACGGCACACGGGGCCGGGCCCGGAATCTCGGCGATGCACGCTCCCAGCCGGCGTTGATCGGCGCTGGCGGACACGGCGCGGCCGTACACGCAGAATGCGCCGGCCACGGTCCTCGTGCGTGCCGGTAGCAGGAAGGCGATGACCGGCGTCTGGCTGCGCCGCCACGCAGTCGACCGACGGCGAGCTGCAGCGATTCGGTCAACTCGAGACAGCATTCGTCGAGGTCCACGCGCGGCGATCGCGTCGGCCACGCGTGTGCCGCAGGTCAGCGCGGCGAAGCGGCGGAAGTGCCCGTCGAGGCCGTTCCAGTCGCGCCGCACCACCCAGAACGGCATGAGGTGCAGCTCGGAGGAGGACCGCTCGCGGCTCAGATGAGGCCCGCCGCCGCAGCAGACCCGCGCACCAGCATAGACCGCGCCTGAGCCGCGCCCATCAGCAGCACGGGACCGAGACCGAAGACGATGCCCTGCGTCCACGGCGCCGCCTCGGCGGGCGACCACAGCAGCACGAGTTGCAGGATGATGCACGCTGAGCAGCGTCCACGACACGAAGGTGAGCCGACCGATTCGAAGAGCTCACGGCGGGTCATGTCGGCCACGTCCGTGCGCGGCCCGAAGGCGAGGTACCAGAGGGCGAAGCACCCGTGCCAGCCGTCGGGGTTCGCGCGCGCCCAGCGCCCGAGGGCGTAGAAGCCGCGCACGATCACGGCGATGCGCGATACAGAGCAGCGCGGTCATCGTCGGGGCAGTCCTCCTCGCGCGAGATCGTGCGTCACGCTCGGCTTCAGGCGCTGCGCGCACGGCGCAGCGGCGTGAGCCCTGACGGCCGGCGGTCCACCGGCAGCGTCGATGGTGAATCGGCTGCCGAGGGCCAGCGCGCTGGTCGGCGGCTGATGCGGCCGCCGATGCAGCTCGACGATCTTCTTGGCGAACGCCAGTCCCAGGCCCGGTGCCGCTCGGCTTGCCGGTGACGAACAGATCGAAGATGGTGCGGCAGCTGGTCGGGTGGAATGCCGGGTCCGGTGTCGGCCACCGCGATGCGCAGGCCGGCGCGCCGCGCCGGTGCGACGCTGACCGCCAGGCGGCCGCCGCGCGGCATCGCTTCGATCGCGTTCGACATCAGCGCCAGCAGCACCTGCTCGATCTGCGCGTAGTCGAGCTGCGCCTGCGGCAGATGCGGCGTCGATGTCGGTCGTCGACGGCGATGCCTCTGCGCGGCGATCTGCGTGCGCAGCGAGGCGAGCGCGTCGCGCACGATCTGGCCGACGTCGCACGGCGCGCGGATGCGGCTCGAACGGGCGCGCGAAGTCGAGCAGCGCCTTTGATGCGCCCCTCGAGCTTGTCGACCTCGGTGATGATGTCGGCGATGTTCTCGCGCAGCGGATGCCGTCGGCGCGGCAGGTCGAGGCTCGGCGTACTGCGCCGCCGCCTTGATGCCGGCGAGCGGATTGCGGATGCCGTGCGCGACCAGCGCCGACAGCTCGCCGATGGCGGCGAAGCGCTCGGCTTCGATCGAGCCGCGACTGCGCATCGCGCAGCTCCTGATTGACGCGCTTGAGCGTGTGGTAGAGACTGCGCGTTCTGCACCGCCACGCGCCGCCCTGGTTGGCGAGCGTGCGCAGCAGTGCCGAGGTCCTCGCCGGAGAAGAAGCGGCCCGGATTGCTTGCGCGCCGAGGGCGATCAACGCCGACGACGCGGCGCTCGAACGCCATCGGCACCAGCAGGTCGCGTGCCCAGCGTCGCACAGCTGCTCCGCCGGCGTGCTCGTCGCGCCCGACCAGCGCCTCCTCGCCGAGGAAGTGCTGCGGACTGCGGGCGACGGCGCTTGATCGAGCGCGCTGTCCGCGTCTCGAGCTTGCTTCGGCAGCGCCGGCGGCAGCGCGGCCGGCGACGCGCCTGCAGGCGATAGTCGCCGCCCTCGCCGCGCAGCCACACGGCGCCGAACTCGACGTGCATCGGTTTCGGTGATGGTGGTGAGGATGCGCTCGACGACGCGATCGAGATCGAGCAGCGTCGCCAGCGCCTGGCTCGCCTCGTCGACGATCTTGCCGGTAGTCGTACTTGCTCGCGCGCAAACAGGTAGTCGATCGCGGTCTGCACCTGGTTGTGCAGTGGGTTGAGCACCGCGACCAGCGCCGAGCAGGAAGAACAGCTGCGCGACGCGGCTGGCGCGTCCGGCGAACCACACTCGAGCAGGCCGACGCCGGCGAGATAGATGGCCGCGATGACAGCCGGTGAGGAGCGCCCAGGCCACGGCGCGGCGGATGATCGCGTCGACCTCGAACAGATCGTCCTTGACGATCGCCCAGCCGATGGCGACCGGGAAGATGCGCGAGCGGGATGGCGAGCAGGTTGAACGGGATGCTGACGCCCAGCACGTAGGAGACGAAGTAGCCAGCCACCGGCGACAGGAACGCGACGCACGCCGCCGACGCGCGGCGATCTTGGTGCGCTGGCGCGCTGCTGCCGAGGGCGGGAACAGCAGGTCGAGCACCAGCAGGCCGATGAGCACGGCACCGCCGACCATCAGCGCCGCGGCGTGAAAATGGCTGAGCGCGATGAAGGTCGCTGAACGAGCGTGTCGAAGACGATGTTGTCCGGCGACGCCGACCAGCGCCGCGAGCAGATAGAGCGCCGGCAGCAGCCAGCTGATGGCGGTCGCAGGACGCGGCGCTGCACGGGGAAGCTGAGCGCCAGATGGACGAGCGCCACCGGCGCGACGGCGCGCAGCATCAGGTAGAGCGGCTGAAACCAGGCCGGGCCGACCATGTCGGCCGAGGTGACGAGGTAGAGTCCCCAGATCGCGCTGGCCACCAGCATCGCGCGCGCGCCGGGCCGGTCCGGGCCGGATCAGGTAGACCGCGAAGCCGAGCAGCGTGAGCAGTGTGCCGATGACGACGGTAGCTGCCGAGACTCCAGAGATACGAGTCGACGCCGAGGCGCATGGTCGGGATGACCAGCTCGACCTGGCCGCCGGTATCGGGCTCGGCGAAGGTGTAGGTGATGTCCTCTTCCGGTCCCTCGTGGCGGATGCCGCGGTAGAACCTCGTCAGCGGATTCCGCCGGTTCGTCGTCGACTGCCGTCAGCCGCGACTCGTACGGCACGCCGGCGTCGTAGCCGGTCCACGCCGGCCCGCCGACGGCGGGAACAAAGAGATTCTGCCAGAGGAAGAAGCCGGGAAGTGGACGGTTGATCCACAACAGCGAATTGAAGGTGCAGATCTACGATGATCGTCACCGCAGCTGCCGCGGCAGCGACGAACTTCCAACCCGTATCCGGCCACAGAGGTTTGCGCGTCATCGTTGTGCCGGAAGGCGACGTGCACCGGACTATCCCGGCAACAACGGGCCCAACCGGGCTCGTCCGATGCATTCGGCTGTAGACCCTTTCGCCCCCAGGCGAAAACCCCACATTCTCGGAGTCTGCGCCGGCCCATCCACCTCCGAAATCCCTTCGACTGGGTGTTTTCAACCTGTCTGGGTGGGGATTTGCCCCATGAGGGGTTTCACGACTCCATTTCAGCCTTTGGCCGCCCTCGATTCACTTCGGCACCGGTCTTGCTGAAACGTTAAACCACCTGTCACTCTCTCGGCGCGGTCCAACGAAACTCATCCCCCGAGTTTAAACCGGACTACGTCGCTATACAGCCTCGAGGGCGGTGTCCCCCGCCCTCGAGGTCCCCCTCCTCAGAGGATTCCAGTGACGGGTTGGATGGTTCTCTGGCCATAGGTCGCGCCGCTACTCGCCGAGGCCGAACTTGTCCATGCGATAGCGCAAGGTGTCGCGCGACACCCCGAGCAGCCGGGCGGCCGCGCTCTGATTGCCGCCAGCCTTCTCGAGCGCACGCACCAGCAGCGTGCGCTCGACCGCCTCCAGTGAAAGACCGCCGTCGGGAAGTCGATGTTCACCTCGCCAGACGGGGCCACGCGTGATGTTCCCGCTGCCGGCGGTTGCTGTTCGAGAGGCCCAATTGCTCGGCGGTCACCGGGTCGGCGTCGGAGAAGAGCGACGATCCGCTCCATCGCGTTGCCCAGCTCGCGGACGTTGCCCGGCCACGCGTAGCGCGCCACGACGGCCTCGGCCTCGCGCGTCAGCAAGCGCTGCGGCAACGCCGTAGCGCCGGCAGGCGTCGTCGAGCAGGGCACGGGCGAGCAGCACCGGCGTCGCCGTCGCGCTCGCGCACCGGCGGGATGCGAATCACGGCGACGGACAGGCGCTGATAGAGATCCTCGCGAAACTCGCCGAGGCGCACCGCGGCTTCGAGGTCGCGGTTGGTCGCCGCGATGACCTGCACGTCGACGCGGCGCGCGGCGGTGGCGCCGACGCGGCGCACGGTCTTGCTCTCGATGACGTTGAGGAACTTGCTACTGCAGCGCCGGCGAGATGTGGCCGATCTCGTCGAGGAAGATCGCGCCGCCCTCGGCGGTCTCGAACAGAGCCGGCGCGCGCCGTGCTCGGCGTCGGTGAAGGCGCCCTTCTCGTAGCCGAAGAGCTCCGACTCGACCAGCGTTTCCGGCAGCGCGGTGCAGTTCACTTCGATGAACGGGCCGTCGCGGCGGCCGCCGAGCGGCGTGAAGCGCGCGCGCTGCGTGGCCCTTGCCGCTGCCGGTCTCGCCGAGCAGTAGCACCGTCGGCGCCGGCGCGCCCGGCCCGAGGGTCATACGCGCGACGCGCGTCGACCAGCTGCGCGCAGGTGCTGCGTCGCCGGCGATTCGCCGAGGATCGACCCGGCCGAGGTCTCGCGGCCGCGATAGTACGAGATCTCGCGCCGCTGCCGCGCGCTGTGCAGCGCGTGCTCGACCTTCAGCCGCACCTCGCTCGAGATCGAGCGGCTTCTGCACGTAGTCGCGCGCGCCGCGTTGCATGGCGCTGACGGCGTCGGCCACCGACCCGTACGCCGTCATCATGATCACCGGCCGATCGGGATCGGATGCGACGAGCGCGTCGAGCAGATCGAGCCCGCTGCCGTCGGGCAGGCGCAGGTCGAGCAGTGCCACGTCGACAGGCGTGCTGGCGGCGACCTTGCGGCCCTCGGCAATCCCGGTGGCGTGCTGAACTTCGAAACCGTGCCGCACGAATGCCTTGACAGGTTGCGTGCGAGCACGAGCTCGTCCTCGACGATGAGCAGCGTAGGCATCGGTGCCGGGCCTACCGTAGCCGAAACCGGAAACACTCACCACACGCGGAGCACGCGCAGTAGCGCCGTGCACGGAGCCGCCGGCGACGAGCGTGCCATATATCTGCACCGGCGCAGAGCGTTGCGGCTTGCACGGGAGACGTCATTTCCGAGGCGCGAACTGGCCGGTGCTTCGGATCCTTCGCGAATGGCTGTTGCCCTTCGACGACGAGATCTGAGAATCCTGGGGAGGGCGCCGCTCTGTCGGCGCTGGGGCTGGGTGGGCTGCCAACGCGGCGCCGACAGAGAGCGGCGCCCTCCCCAGTGGGCCGGGGCTCGCTGGGGGTTGCCAAACACGGCGCCGACGGAGCGACGCTCCCCAGCAGCGTCTTACCGGCGTGCAAGGTCCTGCAGACCTTGAATGGGATCACTCGCGCGCGAGGAGAAATCGCCGTGCAACCCGATCTGGATCTCCCTTGCTTCAGGTGGGTTCTCGCAACGAAGTCGGGGATCCACTGTTTCGTTCAATTGAATGACGAGCGAGCTGAGTCGGAGTCAGGAGAAGGCGCTGCCGGCGGCCGAGGTGTGCCTGCAGCGGCGAGCTGGCCGCATGGATCGCCCATGCGGTGCGCACACCCTGCGCGCCGTAGCGCTGCGCGGCTCGGCTCTCGCCGAGGCACGGGCGATGAGGCGCGTGCTGGTCGTCGACGACGACCGCCGCATGCGCCGCACCCTGCAGATCGTCGTCGAGCACATGGGGCTCGAATCCGTCGCCGTCGCCGACGCGGCCGAGGCGCGCGCGCAGCTCGGCGCGATGCACTTCGATCTCGTACTCACCGACCTGAAGATGCCGGAGACGAGTGGCATCACGCTCTTGGAAGAGATTCGGCTCGAGCAGCCGAAACTCGCCGGTCATACTCATCACCGCCTATGGCACCATCGAGACCGCGATCGAGGCGATGCAGAAGAGGCGCATCGGACTTCGTCCTCAAGCCCTTGACAAGCCGCCAACCTCGAGCGCGTGATTCGTCGGGCGCTGGCTAGAGCCTGAACACGTTCGAGATCCACTTGCCGCCTCCGCGCGACCGCCCGGACGACATCGGCGTCCTCGCGCAGTGTTCCTGACCGTTTCGCACGGCAGATGGGCAAGCCGCCGCCGCGGCTCTCCGACGAACACGCCGTTCGCTCCATGGAGCGATGTCCGACCGCGCACGGGCCGCCCGCGCATGTCGCCGTAGGCCCTGCTGTTCCTGACGGGGAGGGCGCTGCCTGTCGGCGCCCGTGTTTGCGGCGAGATCGAAGGCTCAGATGTGGCACATGCTTCTGCGCGCTCCGAGCACGGCGCCGACGAAGCGGCGCTCCTCCCCAGCCGGGCACGACGTGGGAATCGCCGAAGCCGGGACAACTGGCCAGCTACCGCTCGACAAGGCGGACCACGACGACCGCCAGGCGGACCACACCGCGCAAGGTTTTCGTGGTCCGCGGTCGCTATCGCGCAGGCGTTGGCGGAATCTCGACTGCGTGCGCTTCCGCCCGGTCCGGCACCGCAGGACCCCGAGTCGCCGCACTGCTGGCACGACTTCGGCAACGCATGCGGACGACGGCGATCGGGAGGCGCGATCGCCAAGCAAAAGGAGGGGTGCATGAAGAGGGGCTCGCGAAAAGGACGGTCGTGGGGACGCTGATGCTGGCGGCGCTGGACTTCGGGTACGCCCGTGCGGCGAACGGCAAGGATTTCTGGCGACCTCAGCGCGGAGGCGATGTTGCGCTCGTGTCAGACGCAAGCGCGGGCTGAGAATTCGCTTGCGGACGCGAAGTGTCTCAATCTCTCGAGCCTCTCGGCGACGAGGAGCTGTCGCCGGCTCGCGGCGGCGGACCTGCGCGACGCGCTGAACACCTCGTGCCGATCAGGACGAGGCGCGCGACGTGGTCTGCACGGGCCTCGGCCCGGCTGCCTACGATCCGGTGATCGATCCGGCGAACTTCGTCGCCGCAGTGACCAATCCGTACTTTCCGCTCACACCCGGCACGACCTTCATCTACGAGGGCGACAACGGTGGAAGGATTCAACCACACCGAATTCTTCGTCACGCACAACACCAAAGTGATTCTCGGCGTCACCTGTGTCGAAGTGCACGACACGGTCCACCTCGACGGCAAGCTGGCGGAGGACACGGTCGATTGGTTCGCGCAGGATGCGGCGGGAAACGTCTGGTATTTCGGCGAGAACACCGGCGAGCTCTATCGACGGCCGATTCGTGACCTTGATGGCACCTTCACGTCCGGGCGTCGACGGCGCCAAGCCGGGCATCGTCATGAAAGCCCATCCCGCCCTCGGCGATTTCTATCGCCAGGAGTTCGATCTCGGTAACGCCGAAGATCTGGCGGAAGTGGTCAGTCTGACCGACACGGTCGCCGTTCCGTATCGGATGGCCCCGTTCACCAATTCGCCTGACCACGACCGAGACCACACCCTGGAGACCGGCCTGCTCGAGAACAAGACCTACGCCGCGGGAGTCGGCGAACGTGCTCACCGTCGATCTGAACACTGGCGACCGCCTCGAGCTCATCCAGATCACCACCGCGCCATGACGCGGCCAACAAGTGAGAGGGGGAGCGATGCAAAGCGATACGTGCACTCAGTATTCTGGTGTTGGTGTCCTCAGTGCTGGGATCGCAGCCGGCGTTGGCGCAGGCCAACCGCTGCGACGGGGACTCGTCAACGGCGACGACCGGGTCACGGTCGCCGAGCTCGTCAAGGCGGTCAACAGCGCGTTGAACGGCTGCGTGTACTAATCTCCACCATCGACCTCGGCGAACTTCGTCGCCGCGGTCGACAACCCCTATTTCCCGTTGGTGCCTGGCACGACCTACCACTACGCCACGCAGGACGAAGCACATCACGGTCGCGGTGATGCATGAGACGAAAGTGATCCTCGGGGTGACCTGCACCGTCGTCCACTTGACTTTTCGATGGTCGACGGCGAGCTCGCCGAGGACACGTTCGATTGGTACGCCCAGGACAAGGACGGGCAACGTCTGGTACTTCGGCGAGGACACCAAGGCGTTCGAAAACGGCCAGGTCAGCACGGAGGGCTCCGTGGGAGGCCGGAGTCAACGACGCCAAGCCGGGGATCGCCATGGAGGCCACCCGCAGGTGGGCGACAGCTACCGGCAGGAGTTCGCGGCGGGCGTCGCCGGAGGACCGCGGCGAGGTGCTCAGCCTGACCGATCGGTGTCGGTCTACTTTCGGATCGTTCGAGAACCTGCCTCAAGACCGAAGGATTTGAACGGCCTGGACCCGAACGATGTCGAGAACAAGTACTACTGGTCGCCAATGTCGGACAGGTTCTGGCGGTCACGGTTCGGGGCGGCAGCGACCGCGAGGAGTTGCTGAGCGTAACACACGAGTGAGGTGCGAGCGCCTCCGGCGCCGCCGAGGTGCGCGATGCCATAGGTCGTCGCGCTGCGCGTTCCGGTGGTGGCCCCGCTGCCGCAAGCGACCGCACCTCGCGCCGGCGGGCGTCAGCGGCGACCGACGGTGAGTGCAGGACGCCCACCGTCATCGCTCGACAAGCCGACAGGGATCGCTGCATAACTCTGCCGTCGCGGGCGGAGGGTTGTCCGCCCGGTGCGTGAAGGGAAGACCGCCGTGGTCGTCTCTCACTCCCGTACCGCGAAGACCCGCCTGCCGTCCGCACGCCTGCCGGCTGCTGCTGCTCGGCCTCGCGTTGCTGCTCTCAGCACCGCGCTCGTGCCCGGCGCAGGACGAGTCATCGAGCGCACCCATCGAGCTGGGAGAGGCGCCGATCTTCTCGGCCGGGCCGTTCGAGTATCGCCCCGGGCGCGGACTGCGGGTCGACTCGCTTGGCGTGATCGGCGGTTTCACCAACGTCAAGCTCGAGTCCACCGATGACGGTGACGAGTTCTCGCTCGACACTCTCAACGTCTTTCCCTCATCTTCGACCGCTTCGCCCGCTTTCCGCGCCGTCGCCGAGCTGGAGTTCAAGGACATCTTCGTCGCGAACAGCGAGGGCACCGGTGGCCAGGACTTCGCCTCGACGTGCGCCGCCTGTTCGGCGACTTCACCATTGCGGATGAGCTGCGCCTGCGGGTCGGCACCTTCATCACGCCGGTCGGCTACTGGAACCTCATTCTCGCGCCGCCGCTGACCTGGACCACCGAAGCGCCGGTCATCGTCGAGAAGACATTCTTCCAGCCCACGACCACCGGCGTCATGCTGTATGGATCGACGGGGGCTGGCGTCGGGCAGCTCGGCTACTCCGTCTTCTCGCAGTTGATCCAGCCGCTGCAGGAACGATCCCGATCTCACGCCGCCCGACTACACCGCCTCGGCTCGGCTCACCTACGACCTCGCTGCCCGTATGGTCTGCCGGCGCCACGTTCCAGGCCGCCGAGCGGGATGCGCAATGGTCGTATCTGGGCGCGCCTCGACTCTGCTGTGGGAGCACCCCCGCGGACAGATCCTCACCGAGTGCTACGCCCAGGGCGGCGACGCGCTGACATCGACGCAGTGGGGCGCCTACGCGCGGGGCGTGTTCAACGTCTGGGGTCCCTTCTTCCTGGTCGGGCGCTACGAGCACTACGACCAGCCCTCCCCAAATCCAACCCTCAACATTCTCACCGGCGGCGCCGTCTGGAAGCCGTTCCCTTCATGGCCGTCAAGGCCGACTACCGCTACGTCGATCGCACCAGCGAAGACCCCTCCGGCTTTTTCCTGTCCTTCACCTCGTTCGTTCTGAGATGCGGCCGGCAGCCAACGCGTTCGTTCTGATCGGTTGGCTGGCCGTCGGCCTGGCGTGGCGCCGCCGCCCCTCGACGCAACCGACCCGCCGATCACGCTGATCGTCCACCCGAGCCGAGCCGGGAAGCTCAGCGAAGCCGAGGTGCGCGCGATCTACCTCAAGCAGAGACGCTTCTGGCCCGACGGCGCGGCTATCGTTCCGATCAACCGCGAAGCGGGCAGCCAGGCGCGCGAGCTCTTCTCGCAGCGGCTCTTCGGCCAGGACAGCCGGCGCGCGGCGGCGTACTGGAACCAACGCTACTTCGAGGCCGGCGAGTTTCCTCCCGCAACGTTGGCCTCAGACGAGGCCGTGCTGCGCTTCGTCGCCGGCAACGAGAACGCCATCAGGTACGTCACGACGGACGCCGTGCCGGATACCGTTGCCGCTGTCCTCGTCCTGCACTGATATGCGTGAATGTCCTTCGCCTTGCTCACGCGCGTGCAATGTCCAAATCGCGTACCAACCCGAGTGTCTCAGCGGACGCGATGACGACCGAAATTGATTTCTGCAGTACGCGTCGACGTCGTGCAAAACTCGCTTCGCGCCCCAGCAGTCCGCACTCTGCTAGCTCTTGCGCGCATCCCACCCGCTGGCATTGGGCGATCGCGCAACGGCCACGTCCTCCCCATCGCGCGCTATTGGCACTGTTTCGGCTGTTGCTCCGCGGGCCGGACGAGGCGTTACCGCCCAAAACCCCGGTCCAGGGAGGACAACATGAGATCGGTGATACGAAGGATTGAGGGCGCATCATCGGAATCACCCCGGCAGCATGCTTCGCGCTAACCGGAGTCGCGGACGCGGGCAAGCCGCCGCGCTTCTGCTCCGACACTGCGCACACGCTGGCCGCCGCGTGCCGGAGCGGGGTCATGGACGACTCGCTCGTCAAGAAGGCGGTGTGTATCAACGTCGCGGACTCCGCGCAGCGTGCTGCGTGTCTCGCCCAGATGCTCACCGACCGCGCCGAGGCGCTGCAGCTCTGCACCGACCAACGCGACACGCGACTCGACACGTGCAAGCCCTCGGCCAGGATCGCTACGACCCGGACCTCAACCCGGCGCTCTTCGATGATCCAAGCGAACCCGACGCAGCCGAATCCGTACTTCCCCTCACCGTCGGCTACCGCTGGGACTACCGCGCCGGTAGCGAGACCGACGACGTGCGAGGTCGTGAACGAGACAGCTGATCGCGGGGATCCAGTGCATCGTCGTCCGCGACCATCGTCTCGCGCGACGGTTTCATCGTCGAGGCCACTGACGACTGGTACGCGCCGGCGAAGAACGGTGCCTCCGGTACTTCGGCGAGGAGGCGAAGGATTCCGAGGTGTTCGCACGGCGACGATCCCAAGCGGCCTGAGCTCGTCAGCATCGACGGGATCATCTGCAAAGCGGCCGGAACGGCGACAAGCCCGGGATCATCTTCCTCGCGTCACCCGGACGTCGGCGACGTGTACGTCGAGGAAGCCGTCGCTCGGGAACGCCGAGGACGTGACGGTGGTGCTGTCGACCACCTACTCGTATGGGAGCGGCGCACCCGAGCTCGACGAGCTCGTCCCGCCGGACCTCGCCGCACTCTTCTGTTCGAGCGGCCACTGTGTCGTCACCAAGAACTTTTCGCTCCTCGAGCCGGGCATCTTCGCTCGCAAGTACTACGCCCGGGGCGTCGGCGTGGTCCTGGAAGTGGAGCCCGACGAGGCCAAGGCGATCCGGCTGGTGGGCTGCAACTTCGATCCGCGGTGCGCGATGCTGGCACCCTGAGGTCCGATTCGACAGCGGGAGGCGGCGGCCGTGAAGGGCCGCAGCCTCTCGCCGAATGCGGACGACGACGCGAGCGGCTAGCCGAAGGGAACCGATGCGCGCGACGAACATCCACCACGCGCCGCAGGCGCCGGCGGCGCGCCGCCTTCCCAAGTCTGTTGTGGCGAGTTTTCGCAGCCGACGAGGAGGGGACAGCGCAGGTCGCGCAGTGCCAACCAGCCGTCGGGACCAGGGCGTACCGCGAAGGGTCAGGCTGCCGTAGGCTTCTGCCAGCAGCTCGCTGAGTCGCGCGCTGAGCGTGCCCCAGTGAAACGGCTTGCGTCATGTAGTCGTTGGCGCCGAGGGCGAGACCGCGTTGGCGATCGCGATCGTTCTCCAGCGCTGTCACCATGATCACCGGAATGCGCGCGGTGGCTGGGTCGGTGCGCAGCGCCGCACACAGATCAAAACCGTTCATGCGCGGCATCATGATATCGGTGATCACCGCGTCCGGCGGCACTAGCGCGACCTGCTCGAGGGCCTGCAGACCGTCCGCCACGGCGGCGATTTCGAGGGTCAGATCGCTCTTCCCAGGGCTCGCCGCAGCAGCACGCGCGCGTCCTCGTCGTCGTCGACGATCAGAATTCGGTACGTTCGCGTCACGTCCACCGCGCAAATCCGCCGTTCTTGGTACGCAACCGAGGTGCCAGCCGGAAGATCTGCCCGTTCGTAAGGGATTTTCCCGTCCGGGCGCGGGAACGGGACAGTCCAGTACCACGCGAAATACACGGTTCGGCAGCCTGCTGTCGCCCCCATTTCCGCACTCTTACCGAAAATTTACCGGTCACTTATGACTTCAGGCCGGCGCAGTCTGTAGGTTGCCGGCGACGATGAGCAGCGAGCAGCGCCAGAGCAGGGCCGACCAGCGACTCAGCTCGCATGCCGCATTTGTCGTCCAGTTCGTGGCCGGCAGCGACTTGCGCAGCGGCGCCGTCGGCGGGCGCGTGGAACACGTCGCCAGTGGACGCACCGCGCGCTTCACGTCGGTCGACCAGCTGCTGCAGTTTCTCGGCGATGTGCTGGCGCAGTCGAGCGCGGAGGACAATAACTGAAGATGGAGCAACTCGAATCGACCCAGGCGGCGATCGCACCGGCTGGGCGCGACCTCATGCGATCGCATCTCGCCGACGCCGAGTTGGCGCGCCTCAAATCGCTGCGCGATGCGCGCGTGCGCGCGTTGCTCGCGCGCCGCAGCGCCGCACGCGAACACCGCGACGGACGCCGAGATCCGGTGAGCCGTCATCGGCGTGACGCACGTAGATCCCAGGGCCGTAGATTCCAGCATCGATTGTTGCACTTGACAGTCGGTGGCTCGGAAGCGGAGCGTCGGGGCGGCAACTGCTCCGGTGTCCATTCACCGAACCACCACAGGAGAGGAGAACCGTGATGAAGGCAGTTCGAACTCAACGGACGCACCTGCGCGCGCAACCACGGCTGGGCGGCTGTCGCTGCGCTCGCGATGCTCACCGTGCTCCGCAGCACCGCCGGCGTGGGGCCAGGCGAGCTGCACCGGCGACTGCGACGTCAGCAACAACGTCGTGATCTCCGAGCTCGTCACCGCCGTCAACATCGCGCTCGGCAGCCAGCCGCTCAGCCGCTGCGAGTCGATCGATGCCGACCACAACACGCGCGCCGACATCTACGAGCTCATCGCCGCAGTCGGCAACTCGCTGAACGGCTGCACCGCGGGAACGCCCAAGAAGGCGAACAAGTCGGGACCGATTGCGATCAGCCCGGACGGGAGCCTGGTGGTCGCGGTCAACACCGACGTGAACACGATCTCGATCTTCGAGGTCAACACCGACGGCACGCTCACCAAGGTGAAAGAACTGGCCACCGGTGAGGAGCCGCGGTCGGTGGCTCTGCTGTCGAACAAACCGTGGGCCTACGTCGCCAACACCGTGTCCGGCAACGTGCGTGTCGTCAACCTGCTCGACTACTCCACCGTCGCGACGATCCCCGTCGGCACCGAGCCGCAAGCGGTCGTGGCGTCTGCGAACGGCCTCTACGTCTACGTCGCCAACGCCAACGACAATACGGTCAGCGCCATCGACACCACCACCAACGCGGTGTTCGCGACCATCCCCGTCGGCCGCAGCCCGCGCGGCGCTGGCCATCACCAACGACGGCGACAACGGACGATCTCGACGAGAAGATCTACGTGACCGAACTTCTTCGGCCGGCCGCGCGCCGGATTCACGCCGCCGAGCACCGACAACCTGGGCGGCGACCACGGCCCGGCGGCGACTTCCCGACCGGCGCCAACGGGCAAGGCGGTGATCGGCGAGGGCATCTTCGACGACTCCCGCGAAGGGCGTCGGTCGACGTCATCGACGCCGACCAGCAATGCGGTGGTCGGTCACGTCGTGCTCGGACCGCTCGCCAACACCGGCTTCAACATCGCCCGCGGTGCCTTCGTGAACACGACCCCGACGACGCCCCGCGCACGATCTTCGCCGACGGCGCCACCGACGGCACGCAGCCGCAGCCGACCGGCGCCTATCCCGAACATGCTGCAGAGCATCGTGCTCTTCGGCGACCGCGGCTTCGTGCCCAACGCCGCCGCCTCACCGGAGCCGCCGCTGCGCCTCAACGGCAACGTGCAGAGCCTGCTGTCGGTGTTCGACACCGGCAGCGAGCAGGAGATCGCCGACCAGACGTTCAACCTCAACAAGGGCATCAACTTCGACCTGCCGGCCGGCGCTGCTCGATGCGCAGGTGCGCGACAACACCGAGCCGCTCTTCCCGTCGGTGCCGGTCGACATCGACTGCTCGGAAGCGACCAACGCCTGCTGGGTCGTCAGTCAGGGCAGCGACTTCATCGTCCGCATGACGTTCGACGCCAACGGCAAGCCGACCATCAACGCGCCCACCGCGGCCGGACCGTTCGCGGTCAGCCCGGTGACGCGCATCTTCACCATCGATCCGGCCAATCGCGACGTCCTCCGGCCGCAACCCGCGCGGCATCGCGATCAGCGCCGACGGCACGCGCGGCTACGTCGTCTGTCCGACGACGCGCGACGTCATCGTGGCGGACCTCGGCGCCAACAGCGTCATCCAGCGCGCCCGCTCCGCCGATCTGCCGACGCCAGGCCGCTCGACCTCGAGCAGTCCTGCGCGGCAAGATCGACTTCTTCACCTCGCGGCCGTTCTGGTCCGACCGCGGCTGGGGCGGCTGCGCGTCCTGCCACCCCGACGGCCGCACCGACAACGTCACCTGGTCGTTCGAGGCCGGCCCGCGCCAGACGATCGCGCTCGACGGCACCTTCAACCAGCTCGACGCCGGCGACCAGCGCGCGCTCAACTGGAGCCCGGTGCGCGACGAGAACCAGGACTTCGAGCTCAACACCCGCGGCGTCTTCGGCGGCCGCGGCTTCATCACCGTCGACACGCGATCTGAACGCGCGACGGCATCCAGCCGGATTCCGACCCGAACGTGCGCAACTTCGGGCCGGCCAGCTCGAACCGCTCGACGCAGCAGGAGGACCTCACCGCACTACATCCGCGACGCATCCGCAGCGCGATCGCGCCGCCGGCCAGCAGCGGCAATCGCGACGCGCGGCCGCGACATCTTTCGGCAACGCGGCGCCGGGCGGCGCCAACTGCGTCGCCTGCCACAGCGGCGGCAAGTGGACCGTCAGCCGCGATCACCTACGATCCCGCCGACGTGAACCCGGTTCCCGGCACCGACACCGGCATCGTCAACACGCCCGCTGCCGATTCGGTGCTTCCTGAACGGCTTCAACTCCGCCAACGGCGCCGGCCGCGTCTGCGAAGTGCCGCCGCCGCCCGGCGACAGCCGAACGCATCCGCATCGTGCGCCAGCGTCGGCACCTTCACCGCCACCAACCCGATCGAGGTGCGCAGCAACGCCATCAGCCCGATCAACACCGTGGCCCCGATGCTCGCCGACCAATCGCCGGCGTTCGGCGGCGACGGCTTCAACCCGCCGACGCTGCTCGGCGTCTTCGACAGCGCGCCGTACTTCCACAACGGCGCCGTCGCCGACACTCGAAGCAACTGTTCGGCATCGGCACCGATCGCGAGCGTTCTCGCCGCGGTACAGGCGCACTGGCGCGCCGGCACCGGCGGCGCGAACAACGTCCTCGACACCGACGCCAGCGCGGTCACGGATCTGATCGCGTTCGTGCAAGCACGATCGACGACAACACGCCGCTCTTCCCGGCCGCCGATCTCGCCCCAGACGATCGCGGTCTTCGCGGATGCCGCCGCGCTCTGCGACTGCGAGAAGGATCCGCCGCTCGGCACGCCGGCGCTCGACTGCAGACCGTAAACCAACCCCTAACCCGTAACACTGAAGCCCGCCGCCGGCGATCACCGGCGGCGGGCTTCTTTTGGTACAACGGATTCCGCGGATTTTCCGGAGTTCGGACTCGTGCAGCGATCCGAGCGAAGCTTTGATGCCGTGCCATGCGCAACCGCACCCCGGCTGATTTGCCCCCGCGACTACGTGAATATGCGCCGACGCGATCGGCGGTCGTATCGAGACGCAGCATGTAGATCCAGGCAGATCTATTGATACGCGCAGTAAACGGGTTCGAGACTGTCAGCTTATTTTGTTGTTGAACTGCTCTGACGGTGGTAGGTCTCGCCGCAGCGCATCCTGCCGACGGCCGTTCAGGCGCTGTCTCCGGACCATCGCAATCTTTCCGTGGAGGGAGAGTCCATGAGAACAGGTCTTGCGATCGTTTCGCTCGCCGCCGCATCTGTCATTGCCAGCTCCGCAGCGGCGGTCGACGTCTCGTGGCTATCTCGTCACCAGGGCGGTCGGGGTGAATTGTCCCATCCGTCCCGGTAACACGCATCTGCATTCCGGTGTCGGCCAAGACGGGCCAGTGCGACACCGCGCTGCAGTGTTTCGGCGGCGGCGCGTTCTCCTGCATCGCCGCGCTGACGCCGCGCAGCGTGGCCGGAAGCGCAGTGCCCGTTCAGCAGCCGCCGCTTGCCGGGCGGACTGATCTGCGCGCGCCAGTTCGGCGTCGTCGTCAACACCGCGACGCCGCCGCCCACGAGTACCGACACGCCGGAACCGACGGCAACGGCGACGCCGGAGCCGCCGTCGGGAGAAAACGAGAAATCGGCCCCGATCGCGCTCAGCCGCAACGGATCCACGCTGGTGGCGGTGAATACCGACACGGACAGCGTCTCGTTCTTCGCGGTCGACGCCGGCGGCCTGCTCACCAAAGTGCGCGAGGTCAACGTCGGCGACGAGCCGCGCTCGGTGGCGTTGCCGCTCAACACCGGACGCGCCTACGTCGCCAATACGGTGAGCGGCACGGTATCGGTTCTCCGTCTTGGACGACGGTGCGATCGTCGACACGCTCGAGGTCGGCACCGAGCCCTGGGCCGTCGTCGCCGCGCCGAACGGCTCGCTGCGTCTACGTCGCCGACGCCAACGACAACGCCGTGCGCGTGATCGACACGGCGAGCGACGCGATCATCGCCACCATTGCGGTCGGGCCGCAGTCCGCGCGCCCTCGCCGTCACCAACGACGGCGACACGGACGATCTCGACGAAATCCTCTACGTGCCGAACTTCTTCGCGCGGCCGCGCACCGGCTTCATGCCGCCGAGCAGCGCGGATCTGGGCGGCGCTGCCGGAGCCGGCGCTGCCTTTCCGATGAACGCCAGAGGCGCAGCCCGTGGTGGGTGAGGGCATCTTCGACGACTCGCGCGAAGCCGTCATCGACGTCGATTCTGACCGCCACCAACGCCGTCGTCGACCAGCGTAGTGCTCGCGCGCGATGGACGACACCGGCTTCAATTTCGCCCGCGGCCAGTTCGTCAACATGACGCCGGACGACGCGCCCGCGCACCGATCTTCGCCGACGGCGGCGTCGACGGCACGGTCGCGCAACCGACCGGCGCATTCCCAAACATGCTGCAGAGCATCGCCCTGTTCGACGGGCGCGGCTTCGTGCCCAGCTCCGCCGCCTCGCCCGAGCCGCCGCTGCGCTTCAACCTCAACGTGCAGAGCCTCATGTCGGTGTTCGCCATCCGGCGCCAACAGCGAGATCGCGCGATCAGACCTTCAACATGAACCGCGGCATCAACTTCGACCTGCCGGCCGGCCTGCTCGACGCGCAGATCCGCGACAACACCGAACGCATGTTCCCTTCGGTGCCGGTCGACATCGACTGCTCCGACGGCCACCGGCAAGTGCTGGGTGGTGAGCCAGGGCAGCGACTTCATCGTGCGCATGGACTTCGACGGCGCCAACAGGCCGACCATCAACGCCCCTACCGGTCGCCGGCCCGTTCCCGGTGAGCCCGGTCGTGCGCATCTTCACCATCGATCACGGCGAACGCGACCAGCTCGGGACGCAACCCGCGCGGCATCGTGCTCGAACGCCGCCGGCACGCATCGGCTACGTCGACCTGCCCGACCACCCGCGACGTCGTCGTCGCCGGACCTGGTCGGCAACACCGTGCTGCAGCGCGCCCGCTCCGGCCGATCTGCCGACCGATGCCCCGGCAGCTCGGAGCATGCGTGCGCGGCAAGATCGACTTCTTCACCTCGCGCCCGTTCTGGTCCGACCGCGGCTGGGGCGGCTGCTGGTCGTGCCATCCCGACGGCGCGCACCGATCAGCGTGACGTGGTCGTTCGAAGCCGGTCCGCGCCAGACCGTCTCGCTCGACGGCACGTTCAGCAACACCGATCGCCTGGGCGATCAGCGCGCTGCTCAACTGGAGCCCGGTGCGCGACGAGAACCAGGACTTCGAGCTGAACACGCGCGGCATCTTCGGCGGCCGCGGCTTCATCACCACCGCCACCGACGTCAACGTGCGACGGCATCACGCCCGATTCGGATCCCAACGTGCGCAACTACGGCCCCGCCAGCTCGCAACCGCGCGCTGCAGCAGGACGACATCACCGAACTGGATCGCGCTCGGCGTCCGCAGCGCCGATCGCGCCGCCCAGCAGCGAGCGGCAATCCGGCGCGCGGGCGCGATCATCTTCGGCGCCGCGGCGCCCGGCGGCGCCAACTGCGTCGCCTGCCACAGCGGCGGCAAGTGGACGACCAGCCGCGTCACCTATGATCCGGTCGACGTGAACCCGGTGCCGGGCACCGATACCGGCATCGTCAACACCGCCGATCCCGGTCGCTATTCCTCAACGGCTTCAACTCTGCCGCCGGCGCCGGCGCGCCTGTGCGAGGTGCCGCCGCCGCCCGGCGCGGCCGAACGGCTGCGCATCGTCCGCCAGGTCGGCACCTTCACGGCCGACCAACCCGATCGAGGTGCGCCACGCGACGCCGCTCAGCCCGGTCAACACCGTGGCGCCGACGCTCGACCGTCGTCGACGCGTTCGGCGGCGACGGCTTCAACACGCCGTCGCTGCTCGGCGTCTTCGACAGCGCGCCCGTACTTCCGCACCGGTCGGCGCGGCCACGCTCGAGGAGGCGTTCGGCATCGGCACCGACCCGAACTTCCTGGCCGCGGTGCAGGCGCACTGGCGCGCCGGCACCGGCGGCGGCGCGAACATCCTCGACAGCGACGCCGAGCGCGGTCACCGACCTGATCGCCTTCCTGCGCACGATCGACGACAGCACGCCGCCGTTCCCGGCCGCCGATCTGGCGCCCGGACGATCGCGGCCTTCGCGGACGCCGCCGCGCTCTGCGACTGCGAGAAGGATCCGCCGCTCGGCACGCCGGCGCTCGACTGCAGACCGTAGCCACTCGCAGCATAAGCCCGCCGCCGGCGCGCACCGGCGGCGGGTTTTGTCAGAGTTCGCGGTGGAGGCGGGCGTCTCGCCCGCTCCGGCGGTGAAGCCGCCGCTCCTGTTTTCAGAGGCGCGCTGCGCGCGCCGGGCGGGCGAGACGCCCGCCGCCTACGTTCTAGCCCTATGGACCGCCCGCGACTACAAAGTCCCGGCCAACGCGATAATCAGACATCGGGAGGTGGATGTGATGGCGGAGCGATCGGGCCTGACGCGCCGAGCAGTGCTGCGCGGCACCGCGCTGGCTGCAACCAGCACTGGCGAGCCGGCGCGTGGCGCAGGCGGCATCGATCTCGACGCGAAGGAAGCGGCCTACGTCCCGCGACCGAACGCGACGCAGTACGTTCTGCAGGTGTCGGCGCGGCGTCGATAGATGCCGACGGCACACCGGGCGTTGGCGCCGTGCTGCTGAACGGCAGCCTACCTGGTCCCGGAAATCCCGTGTGCGCGAGGGCGACCAGCTGCGCATCCTGGTCGAGAACCGCCTCACCGACGCGCCGACCTCGATCCACTGGCATGGCATCCTCGTTCCGGCGGGATGGACGGTGTGCCGCGACATATCTCGAACGCGCCGATCGCGCCCGCACAGATGTATGTCTACGAATATCCCATCCTGTCAGAGCGGCACGTACTGGTATCACTCGCACTACGGCTTTCAGGAGCAGCTCGGGTGCTCGGGCGCATTCATCATCGAGCCGGCGCACGATCCGCTGCGCACCGACCGCGATGCGGTGATCCTCCTCGGCGATTGGTTGCACCGCAGTCCGACCGACGTGTACGCGCAACTGCGTCAATCGTCGGGCAGCGGCGCCGGTGCAACCGCCACTCCGGCCACCGGTATGAAGATGGACGGCGCCACGATGGACGGCGGAAAAAAGCCGGCATGAAGATGGGCGACGTGGCGGGCGGCGGCGCCGACCTCTCCGACGTGAAGTACGATGCCTTCCTGCTCAACGGCCGCGCCCAGAACAATCCGCGGTGGGCGCTGGCGGTGCGGCCTCGGCGAACGCGTGCGCCTGCGACGCTGATCAACGGCGGCGGGTCCACGTGTTTTCGCCTGCGCCTCGACCAGCATCAGTTGCAGATCACCCACGCTGACGGCTTGGCGGTGGAACCGGTCACGGTCGACCACTGCTGATGGGCATGGGCGAGACATACGACGCCGTGGTGAAGATCAACGCGCCGCGGCAGCTTTCACGTTGCACGCCGTCGCACAGGACGGCTCCGGACCAGGCGATCGGCGTGCTGCACGCCAGCGACGTGCAACCGCAGCCCAACCTCGCGATGCCGAGCTTCGACGGGCGCGAGCTGGCCTACACCGGACCTGCGCGCCGTGGCGCCGACCACGCTGGCCGACGGTCCGCGCGCGGACGTTTCGCCTACCGCTGCAAGGGCGATGATGGCGCGCTACGTGTGGATGATCGACGGGACAGGTCTGGCCGAAAGCCGAGCCGCTTGCCGATCCGCCGCGGGGAGCGCGTCCACGTGCAGATGATCCAACGAGACGATGATGTGGCATCCCATGCACCTGCACGGCCCATTTCTTCCGCCTCACTGCAGGGCGCCGGCGACCGCTGCCCGCTCAGCACACCGTCAACGTCGCGCCAAAGCAGACGGTCGACATCGAGTTCAGCGCCGACAACTCCCGGCAACTGGTTCTTCTCATTGCCACAACACCTACCACCTCGAAGCCGGCATGGCGCGCGAGTTCGAATACGTGCTCTGAGCGGAAGAGGCGTGACCAGTGACTGCCGGTGACCGGTTGCGTGACGGCTGTTCACCGGTCAGCTTTCTTACTGGTCACCGGTCACTGGTCACCGGTCACGCGCCTTTCTTCGCGCAGCGTCCGTTGAACGTCTTTGAGCGCGACGCCGAGCGCATTCGCGACGTCAGGCTCGACGCCGTCGAGCGAGGCCGCGAAGCTGGTCGCGGACGCGCGCGCAGCGCGCGCGGTAGTCGGCGGCTTCAGCTGCCTGCCCACGCGCCGCGGCGAGGGTCGCGGCGCTCGCCCATACCTGCCACTCGGCGAGGGGCGCGCCGCCGGCATCGACGGCGCTGCGCGCAGCGCTGAGCGCGCGTGTCCGCGTCATCCCAACGCGCCTGTCGCATCGCCGCTTCTGCCAACGCGCGATGGCCGAGCGCCAGGTAGGTGCGCTCGCCGGGCTGCGCCGCGAGCGCGCACACATGGCGCGCTTCGGCATCAGCGCGCGCGCTATCGCCCGCCGCGAGTGCGCAGGCGCTGAACCCCAGGTGCAACGGTTGGTGCAGGATCCACTCGACCGCGGCCGCTTCGCCGGCGGCCACGTCCGCCACCGCGGCGAAGTCGCGCTGCGCGGCGCGCGCGTCGCCGCGTCCGGAGCTCGGCCCAGCCCGATGCCAGCAACGCCAGCACGGTGCCGTGCTGATGTCCGGCCGCGCGCGCGCTTGCAGGCCGTCGGCCGCGCCCTCGGCGGCGAAATCGTAGTCTCCCGTGTGCGTCGACCACCACGCCAGGGTGAGGCTTGAAGACCAGCGCCCACAGCGGATGGTCGCTGCGCTCGGCGACGCGCAGCGCCGCGTGCAGCGTAGCGAGCAGCGCGCCCCAATCCCGGCGTGCAGCAGCGCCCAGCACTGCTGGTACTGACACGTCGCGCGCATGAAGCTGTCGCCGGTGCGGTCGGCGAGCGCCGCGCCTTCAGCGCCGGCCGCGGCCGCTGCCGCATAGTCGCCCTGCATGTTGGCGAAGTACGCGTGCATGCCGAGATGCCCGGCGAGCAGACCAGACGTGGCCGCCGTGTCGCACCGACTCCAGGGCGCGGGCCGACGCCTCGGCGTCGCCGGCGCGCCCAGCCGCGCACGCGCGCGAAGCAGTGCGCGGCATAGCCGCGCGCGCGCAGGTGCAGGTCACGGTCGCCGACCGAGCGGCTGCGCTCGACCGCTTCTTCGGCGGAGTGCGAGGAACAGCGTGCGATCGCGGACCGACCACGCCGCGCTGGTGGCGAGGAGGGCCTGGACCTCTTCCGCGCCTTCGCCGTCGGCGCGCGCGCGCTGGCCGCCCACGCGGCGAAATCCTCGACCGCCGCGTTGACGTCACCAACGGCGCGATAGGCCAGTCCCCGCCGCTGCAGCAGCGCGCGCCGCTCCGCACCGCGCTGCTCGGGCGGCAGGCGGTCGACGAGCGCCAGCGCCCCGCGCCAGCAGGGCGATCGCTTCGCGGTTGGCGTAGCGCGCCAGCGCCGTTCGCGCCGCCGCGCGCAGATAGTGGATCGCGCGCACGGCGTCGCCGCCGTGTTCGAAATGCACGGCCAACTCCGACGCGGCCTTGTCGCCCGACAGGCGCTCGAGCCACTCGCCGATGCGGCGGTGCAGGCGCAGCCGCGCGCGCGGCCGGCACGCGCTGCGCGAGGACGCTCTGATAGAGGCCGTGCACGAAGCGGTAGCTGGCGCTGACGTTGCCGCCCGGCAGCTCGACCACGCCGCCTGGCGCGGATCCACTGGTGCTGTCGCGCCAGCTCCTCGCAGCGTTGCTCGATCGCCGCCGGATCGGCCTCGAGCGCCGCCGCGGCCAGCGCGGCCGAGAACTCGAAGCGCGCCAGCGCCGCGGCCTCAGAGGAGCGACATCGTCGGCCGCGAAAGCGCTCGATCTGCCGCTCGACCATCTGGCGCACGCCGTCGGGCAGCGCCGCCGCAGCGGCGTCTAAACCGCCGGCAGCCACCTCCGGCGCGGCCGCGGAGCGGCTGGCGGCCAGCAGCTCGTCGACCACCATCACCATGAACAGCGCGTTGCCGTCGGTGCGCTGGTGTACCACCTCGGCGAGCCGCGGCGGCGCCGGCCCGCCATGCGCGCGCTCAGGTATGCGTCGACGTCGTCGGCGGCGAGCAGGTCGAGCGCTAACTCGCTGCCCTGTCGCTGTTGGATCAGGCGTTGTTTCAGGTCTTTGACCGGGTGCCCGGCGAGAATCGTATCGACCGGCCGATAGGTGCCGAGCACCAGCAGGCGCGCCGGCTCACTGCGTTGCGCCAGGTGCGCAAGCGCGTCGAGCGTCGACGGATCGCTCCAGTGCAGGTCGTCGAGCATCAGGACCAGCGGCGTGTCCGCCGCCAGCGATTCCAGCAGCTCGGTGATCTCGCGCAGCATGCGCTGCTGTGTGCCGCCAAAAAGGTAGCGCGGCGCAGCGTGTCGCGCTCCGCCTCCTCGATCAGCCAGGGCATCTGCATCAGCCAGGTCGGGGCGCGCTCGCGCAGCAGCGCGCGACCGCGGGCTCGCCGCCGTCGCGACAGATGCGCCCGAGCGCCTCGAGCAGCGGCAGGTACGCCTCGCCGGTGCCGAAGTGCTCGAGGCAGCGGCCGCGCGCTACCACCGCGCCGGCTGGCTCCGCGACCTCGGCGAGGAATGCTTCCACAAGCGCCGTCTTGCCGATGCCTGTCTCGCCGGTGACGAACACCATCTGTCGCGTCCCGCCGCAGGCGGATCGAACGCTGCCCGCAGAGATGCGAGCGCCGGCGCGCGCCCGACCAGCGGTGTCACGATCGCCGCAGGGGAAGCGGCGCGCGGCGGTGCCGCGGTGGCGCGCGCTGCCTCGCCGGTCGGCGGTGCAATGCTGCCGACGTAGCGGTAGCCGCGCCGGTGCACGGTTTCGATGAAGCGCGGTTTCGCCGCCTGATCACCGAGGGCGCGGCGAATCTCGCGCACGCACACCTTGAGCGACGCGTCGCTCACCGTCGCCATCCGGCCATACCGCATCGAGCAGATCGTCCTTCGATACGAGTTGACCAGGATGCTCGAGGAGACAGCACAGCACCGCGTACGATTTCGGCGTCAACCGGATCTCTTTCGCGCCCCTCCACACGCACTGGTTGGTGGCGTCGAGGCGGAGTTGATCGGCCGGTCCGTCGCCGACCGCGCGCGCAACGGGCTCCCGCATTGTCTCCTTTCACCACGAAGGTCCGCGGACACATAGACCAGAAAAAACGTTACAAGGACTCCACTGACCGGGACCGGTTCGCCGCCGCGAAATCCGTGGCTAGGTCTTTGGATCTTAGTGCAGGCTTCGACCCTGAGCCTGATCGTCTAGCCGCCCAGACGACTGATCGGGCGCCACGAACTTGCTGGTTTCTGCCCGATTCAGGCAAATATATTGAATGAGGGTGGTTTTGGTGGTTTTTGGGCCCCATGGACGTGGCTGGGTTTCCCGAGCTCTTGGAGCACCTGGAGCGGACGACCCGGCTGACGGGGCCTGAGGCGGCGCGGGTAGTCACCGAGGTCCTCGGTACTTCTCCGAGTCGCTCGAGCAGTTCATCACTCGCCGCCACGGCGAGCTGCAGAGCGAGGAGATGAAAAACCCCGACATCTTCGCCCGCATCGCGACCGAGGTCGGCCAGCGTCGCTTCGCTGCGCCGGGTCTCAGCGAGCGCCAGATCCGGCGGATCGTCTACGGATGAGACGAACGACGTGACCGGTGACCAGTGACCGGTGACCAGTGGGTTCGTGTGGTTGTGAAGAAGGATAGATCGGAAATTTGAGGAACCGCACAGTGACGTCGCGAGCCGGTCATCGATCACCGATCACCGGTCACGCCTTTTGATTTCGGAGGAACCGATGTGCGTGGAATCGTAGGGTACGTCGGACGGCAGGACGCGCTGCCGATCTCTGCTTCGCCGGGCTGCATCGCCTGGAGTACCGCGGCTACGACTCGGCGGGCGTGGCGCTGATCACGCGCGGCGGGCTCAAGGTGCCACAAGGCGGCGGGCAAGGTGCGGCAGGTCGAGTCGACGCTGCCGCGGCGCTCGAAGGCAGCGTCGGCATCGCGCACACGCGCTGGGCGACGCACGGTGAGCCGAACGACGTCAACGCGCATCCGCACATCGACTGCAGCGGCAACATCGCGGTGGTGCACAACGGCATCATCGAGAACGCCGCGGCGCTGCGCGCCGAGCTGGAGGCGAAGGGGCACGTGTTCCGTTCCGACGACCGACACCGAGGTGCTGGCGCATCTCATCGAGGCGATCGGCGGCGAGCTCGACCAGGCGGTGCGCCAGGCGCTGATGGCGATCGACGGCACGTACGGCATCGCTGCGCTCGACGCGCGCCAGCCCGATCGCATCGTTGCGGCGCGCAACGGCAGCCCGGTGGTGATCGGCACTCGGCGAGCGCGAGATGTTCGTCGCCTCCGACGTCGCGGCGCTGGTGCGCTACACCGAGCAGGTCGTGTATCTCGACGACCGCGAAGTGGCCGTGATCGAGGCCGGCGGCTACAGAACGGGCACGCTCGACGACCGCGCCGACCGACAAGCGCCCGCACACCGTGCAGTGGGGACACGAAGCGTACGACCGCGGTGCGCACGAGCACTTCATGCTCAAGGAGATCCTCGAGCAGCCGGAGGCATGCGAGCGCACGCTGAAGGGGCCGCCTCGACCTGCAGTTCAGCACCGCGCACCTCGGCGGGCTCAACCTCACCGCGCGCGACCTGCTCGACATCAAGCGCATCAAGATCCTCGGCTGCGGCTCGGCGTTCTACTCGGGGATCGGCGGCGCGCATCTGATCGAGGCGCTGACCCGCGTTCCTGCCGATGCCGAGCCGGCGTCGGAGTTCCGCTACCGCAACCCGGTGATCGAGAAAGACTGCCTGTACATCGCCGTCAGCCAGTCGGGCGAGACCGCCGACACGCTCGCCGCCGTGCACGAGGTGCAGCGCAAAGGGCGGCCGCGTGCTCGGCATCGTCAACGCGGTCGGCAGCAGCATCGCGCGCAGCCTGCGACGGCGGCATCTACATCCACGCCGGACCCGAGGTGTCGGTGGCGTCGACCAAGACCTTCACCTGCACGCTGGTGTCGCTTCGCGCTGCTGGCGCTGCATCTCGGCCGCATCCGCGATCTCTCACCGGCGGCGGGCCGGCGGCTGATCGACGCGCCTGCAGAAGCTGCCCGATCAGATGCGCGACATCCTCGCGCGACGCCGACCGCGATGCGCGCCGTCGGCGCGCAAGTACGCGCAGCGCGCCAACGCGTTCTTCATCGGGCGCGCCAACGGCTTATCCGGTCGCGCTCGAAGGGGCGCAGAAGCTGAAGGAGATCGCCTACATGCACGCCGAGGCGTATCCGGCGTCGGAGCTCAAGCACGGGCCGCTGGCGCTCATCTGCCCGGAGACGCCGACCGTCGTGGTCGTGCTGCCGCGCGATCGCTCTACGAGAAGTCGCTGTCCTCGCTCGAGGAGGTGCGCGGCGCGGCGCGGACCGGTGATCGCCGTCACGCATGCGGGCGACGAGCGGCTGCCGGGCAAGGTGCGACGACATCATGCTGGTGCCGCCGAGCGAGAGCGAGCTCAATCCGATCCTGATGACGCTGCCGCTGCAGCTGCTCGCGTACTACGCCGGCGCGCGAGCCTCGGCCGCGACATCGATCAGCCGCGCAACCTGGCGAAGAGCGTCACGGTGGAGTGAGCACGCGCCGCGTTCACGGCAGCCGCCGACCAGACAGTGCGCCAGTGCCGGAGGCGTGAAGTACCCGACGCCGAGCGACACGCCGCGTAGTGCCCCACCGCCCCACGCTTGACGCCCGCGTGCCGCGCACTGGCACGCCCGTGGTCCGTCATCCCGCCGCAGGCGGCTGACTTCTTCGCTGCTGCCCGGCGCGCGCTCGTAGTCGCTGGCGATGCTGCGGATCTCCGTCGCATCGAACAGCGTGAACGGCTCAGTGCGGCGCACGAAGGCGGCGAGGAACGGGCCCATGACGCGCTCCTGGCTGGCGTGCGCGGCCAGCGCGTCGCGCTTGGTCGGCGACTTCGCTCGGGCGTCAGCGCGAACGCGACGGCGTCGAGCGGACGGTCGGGCAGCGTGGACGGCAGCGTCAGCGGGCCTTCGGCATCGTTCGGATTGGGCGCGATCGCATCCCACCCCGGCGGCCAATCGGGCCAGTGCACAGATAGGTCACGACACGCGGCGCCTGGTGGCGCGGCCACCGGCTGCCGATCCACTCGTCGATGGCGAGCAATGGTGAAGATCCCGCCCGCCTTGTGGTCGGGATGGCGGTCGAGCGGATCGGGCAGGGCGATGAGCGTCGGGCGCACGTCGTCGAGCACGCGGCGCAGCTCCTCGCGCAGATCGGCGCCGTCGTAGGCGACGTCTGGATCGACTGCGAATGCATACGGCGGATCAGAGGCGCCGGTGGTGGCCGAGCGCGCGGGATGCGCACGCCGCCAGTGACTGCGACAGCAGCGGCATCAGGCCGCCATCGGGGAAATCCGAGCAGCTCGAGTCGCGTCTGGGCGGCACGCCGAGCGTATTCAGTGGCGCTGCGCGCCTCGGCGACGCGGCGTTCGCCGTAGGCGACGAAGTTGGCGGGCGGCGGCTGGCGGAGTCCGGCTCTCCAGGACCACGCCGCCGACGTTGCCGTCGCCGGCCGTGACCAGGACGACGTGCACGGTGCCATGGTGCGCGAGCGACGCGCTGGATCAGGCCGCCGGCTGCCGAGTGTCTCGTCGTCGGGATGCGGGGCGATGACCAGCAGGCGCTCGTTATCGCACTCACCGAGGAGGATCGGGGGTTCCGGAGGGCTGGGCGACGCCGATCACCGCCATGACGGCGGTTGCCAACACCGCGGCGCGCAGCGGCACAGCTATGCCACCTCGACGCGGCGCACGGCGCGCGCGCCGATTCGATCCTCGCACTGCAATCACCACAGCCACCTTCCCGACGCCCAGTGCGCACCGCTGCCCGCTACCCACTGCGTCGAAGACTCCAAAAGCTACCGGGAACGGCCCACCGGCTCAAGCTCGAAAGCCCGTCCTCGATGAGCTGCGTTAGCCTTCTAAAACGATTTCTCACGACGGATCACGCGGATTTCACGGAGGAAACTTCGCTTTGCGGATCCGTGCAGCCCTGTGGAGGGCGCCGCTCCCGTCGGCGCCTGTTCGCGGCAACCGCGTCGATGCGCCGCCACGGGCGCAAAAAACACGGCGCCGACGGAGCGGCGCCCTCCACAGGAACCAATCCGGCCAAGACGGATCGTCCGGTTTGAGCCGAATATCCGTGACATCCGTGTAGTCAGTGGTCATATCCGCAGCCCGTTACCTCTGTCTCGCCCCTCTTTGACAAGGGACGTCGGGTTTATTATTCAGCCGCACCCTGACCGAGGAGGCCTCATGTCCGAGCCGATCCTGACCGTCGAACACAGCGATGGCGTTGCCACCGTGACCTCAATCGGCCGCAGGCGATGAACGCGTTGTCGCGCGCACTGCGGACCGAGTTCGTGCGGACCTTCGATTCCTTGCGCGCCGATCCGGATGTCGGCGTCATCATCCCCTGACCGGCAGCGGCCGCCTTCCTGCGCCGGGCTCGATCTGAAAGAGCTCGGCGGTGAGGGTGGCGCGGCCGACGACACCGATTCGGCCGTCGGTGGAGCGGACGTGGTGCGGGCGCTCGGCAGCGCACCGCAGCCGGTGATCGGCGCCATCAACGGCTTCGCGATCACCGGCGGCTTCGAGCTGGCGCTGGCGTGCGATGTCCTGATCGCGTCGACCGACGGCGCGCTTCGCCGACACGCATGCGCGCGTCGGCATCATGCCCGGGCTGGGGGCTGAGCCAGAAGCTCTCGCGCACGATCGGCATCTACCGCGCCAAGGAGCTGTCGCTGACCGGCAACTACCTGAGCGCCGAGCAGGCGGAGGCGTGGGGCCTGGTCAATCGCGTCGTCGCCCCACGAGGCACTGCTGCCGACCTGTCACGCGCTGGCGCGCGACATGCTGTCCTGCGTGCCCGACGTGATGCGCACGCTACAAGAAGGTGATCGACGCCGGCTACGCGGAGACGTTCGCGCGCGGCCTGGTGCATCGAGGCGGAGACCTCGCGGGCCCACGCGCGCGGCCTCACGCCGGAGACGCTTGCGGCGCGCCGTGCCGGCGTGCAGCAGCGCGGGCGCGCGCTCAAACCAGAGTCGTAACCGCTACGGCTTCGGCACGTGCAGCGTCTTGCTGATCATCAGGCTGCCGGACGCGGCGAACAGCAGCACGGTCAGGTGAAAGGAGACGCCGAACACCGTCACCGGCATCAGCTGCTGGCGGTAGTAGGCGAACCAGCAGCAGCGCGAGCGGCACCACGCTGCTCGGAATCGGCGTGCCTTCGAAGTACGGCACCTTGCCCGCGTCATCGGCCATGCTCTCGGCGGTGACGTTGTGGCGCGCCAAGCGGCTCAGGCCGCAGAGAACGAAGTAGACGAGCACCACCTGATCGAGCGGCGGTATTGAGGCCGACGGCATACGCGATCGCCGCCGGCGCGACGCCGAACGAGATCAGGTCGGCCAGTGAGTCGAGCTCGCGGCCGAGCGGCGAGGCGCGGTGGCGCCAGCGCGCGATACGGCCGTCGAACACGTCGAAGACGATCGCGCAGGCAGGATCAGCAGGGCCGTAGCGTAGATCGAGCGCAGATCCTGCGTGGCGAGAAAGCGCATCGCGTGCGAGTACGGCCACGATGCCGCAGCATCCGTTCGCGATCGTGAACAGATCGGCCACGTGGAAGCCGCGCAGCAGCGAGAAGTGCTTCATGCCGGGCCGTCTTACGAGGAGGCGCGTGCGTCGCTAAGCCGAGCCTGCAACCTCATGGGGCCGGCGGCGCGTTTCCTTTGGCGGGGACGGCGGCGTTAAGAATGCCGCCTTCATGCGGCTCGAGAAGGTGACGCAGCGGAGTGGGCGGCAGGCGTTGCGCACGTGCTGTTGCATGTCCGTACTCGCGACGCTGGTTGCTCTTGCCGCGGCCGCCGCTGCCCAGCCGGCGGCGCCGCCGGTGCGCATCTCGATGGAGGCGTTGCACGCCGCCGGCGGCGTGCCGCCGGGCTGGCAGATGGCGCTGCGTCCCGGCGACGTGCAGGGCGGCCGCCAGCTCTTCTTCGAGCAGGGCTGCCACACCTGCCACGTCGTGCAGGGCGCCAACCTCCCCGCGGTGGCGCCGGAGCAACGGCGCAACGGGCCGGAGCTCGACCGGCATGGGCAAGCATCATCCGCCGCTCTACTTCCTCGAGTCGATCGTCAACCCCAGTGCGGTGGTCGTCGAGGGCCGGGCTTCGCTGATGCCGACGGGCGTTCGACGATGCCCGCGTATCCCGATCTCACCGTCGCGCAGCTGCAGGACCTGGTTGCATTCTTGAGCAGTCTGACCGCCGGCGAGTCGGCCGCCGCGCGCGCCGCCGCTGGTCGTGCCGATCGCCGTACCGACGCCGGCGCAGCCGAGCAATCCGCTGCCCGCCGCACCGCCGCATCCCGCCGCCGCATTTCTCGTGCCAGACCTACGATATTCAACTTCGGGCAGCTCGCGGCGTTCGAGGCGTGGTTCCGCGACGAGTTCGCACCCAAGATGCGGGCGTTCGACGGCGTCGTGAGCATCGACACCGTCGTCGATCGCACCCGCCGCCCATCGGTAACGACGGTGTTCGCCTTCCGCGATCGTGCGGCACTCAACAAATGGAACAACAATCTCGCCATGCGCGATCTGCGCGCGCGAAGTTCGACGAGTTCGTCGGCGTGCACGGCCACCTCGTCTACGACACGCCGCCGCTGCATCCGGCCCCGTCACTGTCGTTGCCGGCAAAGTGATCGGGTAGCACCGGCCTCCGATGCCGGTGCGGTC
>ERZ1370068.482-contig-10438_pt1 | contig 65904 bp, 106 predicted proteins | sample MGYA00561227_ERZ1370068 | MGnify/ENA primary metagenome ERZ1370068 (study PRJEB38410, sample SAMEA6850437) | metagenome | study: Metagenomic assessment of the ecological functions of the soil: analysis of the soil microbiota associated with the... | reverse complement strand
AGTTACGTATTGCTCGGCTCCTTCCTGGACCTTACCACCAAGATTGTCAGCCTTGCCCTCGCTCTCAACCTGCGGTCACACTGCTCTGCCCACCGTTTCTTTTGTCTTGCCTTTAGCCTGATCAAATTTGCTTTCTATTTCATCTCTGTTTGGTAAACCCATTCCTTGCCTCCTTGTGTTCGTCTATTACTCTTCATGGAGTGGTAGGTGCTCCGCTAGAAACATTCACATGAGCAATGCGTATTCCGCTTCGGAACCTTTAGGCTGTCAGGTACAATTTCGACCCGAGAAGTCTGAAAAGTTCACAATGACTCGTACGCTTCGAAGACTGCGTCTGCGTGATCTTGGAACAAGGGGGTGTCCGATATGCTTTAGCTTGTCGGTTAGGGAGTCTGCAAAAGCTAAATTCCTGGCGACAAGCTAAAGCATATCGGACATCGGCTTCGCCACTTGCCATTCGCGTTATACTCAGCCAAGATCAGTGTCAGGCCATGTCTCAACAATCCCCTGAACCAACTCCAAAAACCAGAATAGAAACCGACTCGATGGGCGAAATTGAAGTGCCCGCCGACAAGTATTGGGGAGCACAAACCCAACGCTCATTGCATCACTTCAACATCGGCGACGATCGCATGCCACGCGAAATGATCCGGGCGCTCGGCATCCTCAAGAAGGCCGCCGCTCTCGTTAATGAAGGACTCAGGCAAGCTGTCCTCAGAAAAGGCCCGAGCTGATTGTTCAAGCGTGTGATGAAGTGATTGAGGACAAGCTCGACGAGCATTTTCCCTTGCGTGTTTGGCAAACCGGCAGCGGCACTCAAACGAACATGAATGCGAACGAGGTTATTTCGAACCGCGCAATCGAACTAGCCGGCGGAGTCATGGGCAGCAAGAAGCCGATTCACCCAAACGACGACGTCAACCTGTCGCAATCATCAAACGATACTTTTCCTACGGCGATGTACATTGCCGCAGCCGAACAGCTGACCAAGCTGATTCCTCGTATTCGGGAACTTCACGATGCGATTGATGCGAAGGCGAAAGAATTTGCTGACGTTGTAAAGATTGGGCGAACGCATCTGCAGGACGCTACGCCACTCACCGTCGGTCAGGAAATGGGTGGCTGGGCCAAGTTTGGTCGAACGTGACATTGAGCGTCTCGAATTCTTCTATGCCCGGTCTGTTGATTTGGCGATCGGCGGCACAGCGGTGGGCACGGGCTCTGAACTCGCATCCCGAGTTCGGCGAACGAGCGGCGAAGAAGATCGCCGAGCTGACCGGTTTGCCGTTCAAGTCGCACCCCAACAAGTTCGCGGCGCTATCGGCTCATGATGAGATTGTTTTGCCAGCGGCGCGATTGAAGACGCTCGCTAGCTTCGCTGATGAAAATCGCAAACGACGTTCGCTGGCTTGCTTCAGGTCCACGTTGTGGTCTGGGCGAAATCGTCCTACCTGAAAATGAACCTGGATCTTCGATCATGCCCGGCAAAGTGAATCCAACTCAGAGTGAAGCAATGACGATGGTCGCCGTCCAGGTGTTTGGCAACGACCTTGCGACAAGCTTCGGTGGCTCGCAGGGCAACTTTGAATTGAACGTCTTCAAGCCGGTGATGATTCACAACTTCCTGCACTCGGTTCGTTTGCTTCACGACGCTACTCGCGGTTTTGTGGAATATCTGCATCCCGGAATCGAACTGAATCGAGAACAGATTGACGAACATCTGCAGGATTCCCTGATGCTCGTTACGGCGTTTGAATCCTCACATCGGCTTATGACAAAGCCGCTCAGGTTGCCAAGAACGCTCACAAGAAGAAGACAAGCTTAAGAGAATCTGCGATCGAACCTCGGTTTTCTCACCGGCGAAGAGTTTGACAAGTTTGTCAAACCAGAGGAGATGACGCACCCATAAAGCAGTTTGCACGAAGAGGAGCAGCAAGGTGACTTCTGCCTTTCGTGTTGCCTTTTGCTGACTGTGTTAAGGAGTTCCAGTTCGCGTCGCCCGATAAGAACGAAAGGCAAAGGAGAACGTTTGCGGTAGTTACTACGTGATTCTTCATGCATCGATTGTGATGTTTGTCGCGACACTGCGCCCGACAACTTCATACGCTGCGACGAACACAACTACTCGTTTGTATTCAAGCAACCGGAGACGGAAGAGGAAAAGGCACTTTGCGAAGAAGCCCTGACGTGTTGTCCGGTTGAAGCAATTGGGAATGACGGGAAAGTGTCTTCGGTCTGGCCTGTACAAAACAGATGAAATCAAAGACCCAAGACCTAAGACCAAATACTCTATCGAAACTTACGACAAACTTTCATTCCTTCTTCCACCCTTACGACAAACGTCCTAATTTCCTCGCGCACCGTCAGACACTCGCCGGTCTGTACGTCAAACTGCCAACCATGCAATCCACATTCAACGATGTGGCCGGAACATCGCGCCTCTGGATAGTGGCTACCCACGTGAGGACAGAAGTTCTCGGTGGCATAGTATTCGCCATTTACATTGTAGATCGCGATTTCATCGCTGTTGGGTAAAGTGAATTGTCGACACGCTCCCGGTGGTACAGCGTCAATCACACAGACTTGGAAGGATTTGTACGCCGTCCTCGGGTTGTGGAGTGTCGTCTGGTTCAGTAAGCGAAATGATTGCATTGATGGATGGTAACAAACACGGATCGGGATGTTCGATAAACTTTAGTTTGTCGACGCGATAAAGGGAGATCCACATTGTTTCATGTAGCAATTTTTTTCGAGTCAACGACAACTGAAGTTTATCGGACATGTTAAAGTTAAGAATCGAGCAGTTCATGCGTTCTTTATTTCGTCGACAGTCGGATACTTCCTGTGACTGGTCAGTCCTCGAGATAACTGGATAAGGAGAGCGACATGAAACGATTACTATTAACGATGCGATATGATGACCATTGCCCTTGCGACTGCCGGTGCAATCCAGGCGAGTGGGAGATAACCGTCACAGGCAATTACAAAAACTGTCGAGTCGGGTTATTGGTTGATCGTCGGCGCAAAATATTTACTCATTAATGCAAACAAGTTTCAGCGTGAAGCGTGGTTTTGGGCGAGCAGACGTTGAGGCGACTGGTGAAACTGAAGACGGATGACGACCTACATGGAAGGTGTACGCCATTCGAAGTTTCGTACCGCCCGTCCGACGGAACAGGGCGCGCCAAAACCAACGGACGATTCAAGAGTAACGCGTGCTGGTATCTGGTGACTCGGTGGTTCAAGCGCAACCTGACACGGCGGTTCTTCTTATTTCCGTCGACCCAGTCAAAACAGGCGCTCGATGCTCAGCAGCAGAACGCAACCAAAACCGAAGCGACATTGCGCGCTGTTAAAGCCAGGCCGCCGGATCTGGATCAGAAGTAAAGACCAGCGGCAGCCCAGCCGCAGCGCGTCTACAAGGAAGGACAACCTCCAACCATCACAGGCTACGAAGCTCGTAATACCGTGACTGTTACCTTTGAGCGATCTCTCAAAGGTGGGCAGCGGTCATCGATGCGGCCGGCCAGTCTGGAGCGAACGACGTCGGCGGTGTCACATTTAGTTTGCGACAAGATCGACCTGCTCGTGACAAAGCTCTGAGCGATGCTACACGCGAAGCCATGAGCAAGGCGCAGGTTATTGCACATAAATTCTGGTGGACGAAAGCTTGTCGCATCGTTGAGGTTCAGGAGGAAGGATTTCAGCGACCTGCAGCCGATTTACCGGGGCGAAATTCTCTATGGCGAGAGCTCAGCCGGGCGGCGACGCCAATTGGGGCAGGCTCATTAGATGATGCATTCTCGGGTGCAGTTGATCGCTGAAATTGGCCCGAACCCTGATTGAGTTTTTTAGACAATCCTCTAAGTTTTAAAGCGAAGAAAATATCGGGAAACTTCGCTTTCAAGCCCCCACGCATTTCTACTCGGTGGCGCGTTGTTCTCGGCGCGCCTGGGTTTGTTTTTATTTCAAGGGAGGCGAACTAATGTCGGAATACAGAGATGACTTTGATGAAGAGAAAGACCGGTATTCTCGCGAGGAGGCGCGGCTACGACGTGAGAACCTTGGCAGTTATGACGAACCGTACTCCAGCCGACGTCTGGAGGAAGAAAAACGTCCTTACTATAACCGATATGGAGAACGCGCTGAGCACAACTACGACGAACCGCGTTACAGCGAAAGTCGTGAGCGTTTCCGCGACGACAACGGTCGACGCAGTTCTCTTTATGACGTGAGGGGTGACCTTTCATCGCGTTACTCCACGACCGCAGGCGCACACCAGATCAAGATTGCGATGTAGAGACATCATGACGCGCGATCTTGCTGTGTCTACTCGCGACACGACTCTGAGAGAAGTGGGCACTAATGATGAAGCAGGAAGACACCGGTGTTATTCCTGTGGTCGATTACGACGGCAACGGACGCGAAACTAAAATCCGTTCTGATGAGAGAGACGACAGAAACCACGAAACCCGGCAATACTCGCGAGGAAAACTGGTGGGCTTAATCACTGATCGTGACATTGCTGTGCGAGCAGTTGCTGAAGGCAAGACTGCACACTAACCAGGGCTGAAGGAGATCATGTCCACGGACATCCACAATGCTCGACCAAATGATCGAGTAGTCGACATCATTCGAAAATGGGCGACAAACAAGTTCGTCGAATACCGGTGACGAATGAAAACGGCTATCTGGTAGGAATGATTTCAATGGCCGACATCGCGGTCGAAACGCACGAGGACTACGAGTTGGCGGAAGCAATCGAAGAGATCTCCAAAGGTTCGTCGTTCTGGAGCCGTATATTTGGGTAGCAGGTGAATCTCAGCCGCAGATTTTTTGCTGATGAACGCAAATTGAGAAACAGTCGTTATGACTCGTTCTCATCATTTTGTGTCCATCAGCGATCAGCTGCGGCTGAACTTATGGACACTTTTCACCACTGCCCCTTTTCACTTATTCTGTTGCTATGCGAAATTCTGAACCTGATCTCTCGCTCATCTCGCCAGAGCGGCGTGTCAGACCATCCGGTCGACTTTGGAACCCTTCTGCCGACGTGTATCGCTCCCAGGATGGATGGATTGTGAAGTTAGATCTTGCCGGCATCTGCTCGGACGATTTGGAAATCGAACTGCGCGATACGTTACTGACGATTCGCGGGTGCCGGCGCGATACTCATTATCGCGAAGGCTTTGTCTATCACCAGATGGAAATCACTTACAGTCGATTTGAGAAGCAGATCGAGTTTCCAGCGACGATTGAGGGAGCAACGATTGTTCGCGATTACAACGATGGGTTCCTTGTCATCAAACTGCATAGTGAATGATGCTCTTCCAGGCTTACTGCCATGTCGCAAACTTCTGACATAAAACCACCTTGCCGAACCCAAAGAAGCGCTACCCGTAACTGATCCGGGAGCTTCCGCAGGACTAACCATTCGAAATCGCCATACTGGCGCTTGCAGAATCTTACGCTGTTTCCCGAAACCGTCATTCCGCTCGCCGTCGGACGACCACGTTCAATGGCCGCGGTTGAGGCAGCGGCTTTCGACTCAAGAGAAACTGCTTGGTTGCGTCACAGTTCGTCCCGATCGAGCCGACGATACTGATGCGAAATCAGACGATCTCTATCGGGTCGGGACGCTTGTAATGATCAAGCGAATGGAACGTGTCGGAGGATGCAATGCGCATCGTGGTCCAGGGCACAGAGCGCATAAAGATCGTTGAGTGGAAACAGCAAGACCCCTCCATGCGAGCTGTAGTCCAAATACTTCCCGAGCCTCGTATCGTCGATCCTGAGGAGATTGAAGCCGCCAAACGGAATTTGCAGCAGATGATTCAAGAAGCACTCGCTGCTGCCCAGTGTTCCGCCAGAAGTACGTGTTGCCGTACTCGGTTCGGTGGAGGCTGTGAGATTGGCATATTTCCTCGGCTCGATTTTGACGTTGGGAGTTGAGGAAGAGCAAAAGATGCTCGAGGCCGAAACGGCCGATGAGCTATTGCGATTGGCCCACGCAAACGTAGCGCGTGAACTGGAGATCCTGCAGTTGCGTTCGAAGATCGCCTCTGAAGCGCAGTCCGAGATGGATAAGGCGCAGCGCGACTACGTCCTGCGCCAGCAGATGCGGGCCATTCAAAAGGAACTCGGCGAAGGCGAAGGTGGCGAAACAGCTGAAGCAGACCTCCTGCGTGAACGACTAACAAAGGCTGAGTTGCCGCAAGAAGTGCGGGAGGAGGCAGAACGTGAACTGAAACGTCTTGAACGTTTGCCTTCAGCCGCTCCTGACTATCACGTCAGTCGAACCTACCTCGAATATATCCTTGAGTTGCCGTGGTTGAAGTCGTCGACAGACAAATTGGATCTTGCTGAAGCACGAAAGATTCTCGACGAGGATCACTATGGGCTTGAGGACGTGAAAGAACGCATCCTGGAGTTTCTCGCCGTAATCAAACTGCGACCTGATACGAAGAGTCCGATCTTGTTGTTTGTCGGACCACCGGGCGTGGGCAAAACGTCGCTGGGTCGTTCGATAGCTCGTGCCACTAGGCAGGCAATTCGAACGAATGTCTCTTGGTGGTGTTCGTGACGAAGCTGAGTTGCGCGGACACCGTCGTACGTATATCGGTGCGCTGCCAGGCCGAATCATCCAGGCGATAAGAAGAGCCGGCGTAAATAATCCTGTCATGATGTTGGACGAGGTCGACAAGCTCGGCAACGATTATCGCGGCGATCCGTCAGCTGCTTTACTGGAGATTCTCGATCCCCAACAGAACAATTCGTTTCGCGATCACTATCTCGACTTGCCGTTCGATTTGTCGCGCATCTTCTTCATCGCGACTGCGAACCAGCTGGGGCCCATTCCCACACCCTGCGAGATCGAATGGAGACTATTCGTCTCGCTGGCTGTAGCGATCGGGAAAAACTGGAGATCGCCAAGCGTTATCTTGTGCCCCGGCAAATTCAGGAAAACGGTTTGAATCCGAGCACAGCTAAAGATCACCGACGACGCCGTCGAATTGATCGCTACTCGTTACACGTGAAGCAGGCGTCAGACAACTCGAGAGAAACGTCGGCAGCATTGCGCGTAAAGCTGCCCTGCAAATTGCACAAGCACAAGCTGAGACTGTGAGTGTTGACGAAAACGATGTTCATAAACTACTGGGACCGCCGCGCTTCTACCCCGAACTGGCGAGGAAGAATTGCCGGCCGGCGTCGCTACCGGCATGGCGTGGACGGAAATGGGCGGTGAAGTTCTCTTTATCGAAGCCACGTTGTTACCTGGCGGTCGCGGTCTAACAATAACCGGCCAACTTGGCGAAGTGGATGCGGGAATCAGCGCGGGCTGCTCAATCTTATTTGTGGTCACACGCCGCAGACTTCGGAATTGATCCGGAGATGTTCCAAGAGTACGGCGTTCATCTTCACGTTCCTGCGGGAGCAATTCCAAAGGATGGACCCAGCGCCGGTGTAACAATCACTTCAGCATTGGCTTCGTTGTACACGGGAAGAAGAGTCAGACCCGACACGGCAATGACGGGAGAAATAACACTGTCAGGCTTGGTGTTTCCTATTGGTGGCGTGAAGGAGAAGGTGCTTCGCCGCATATCGCGCCGGCATCCGTCGCATCCTGCTGCCAAGTCGCAATGAAGACAGACATTGACGATATACCGGAGGATGTTCGCAAGGATCTTCAGATCATCTTTTTGTATCGCGAATCAGTGAGGTAGTTGATGCCGCACTGGAAATGTTAGTGGCAAATCCGCCACCTCCGCCAATCGTCACCGATGCTTCACTGAAGTGGACACTCGGAACCGCTCTCAGTGAAAGGAAGTTAGTTCACTTTACTCAACACCGCCGCTAAAGAAAACGAGGTCACCAGAATTCCTGGTGACCTCGTTTGTTATTCAAAAGCCTCACCCTATGGCAATGCTTCTACGTTCACAAAGAACTTTGAAGGCACCCGATTGCTGCACACCAAGAACGACTTGCACGTTGATGCTTTCGCCCCCGGAGCCAAAGGAGTGGCAAGCGTAACTGTTCCTACTCCCACCGTGCTGTTAAGTCCGCCACCCAAAGGTTGATTAGGCGGCTGCTCCAATGTGGTCCCCACAACATTTATTGAGCACGGCGTCGTGGAAACTCCATTCGCGGCCAGGCACGTAGCGGCGTCGGTTATGCCATTAATAACTACGCTTGTGGATGTTAGTGTTCTTAGATCCGCAACGCCTGGCGGTACTGCGGAGTGAGACTAATGTCTATAACTCGCAAGCGTAGCTGAGTGACGGGCGCACCGGTGTTATTGACGAACCGTCGCCTGAGAACGAGCGTACCGTTTGCACCATTCGTCACGGCCGTCAAATCACGAGCCCGGTTCGGTGGTGAAGTTGCAGGCAAATTCGAGTCGAGGAGAGACACCCCAAATGTGCTTGTACGCGTAAGCGGACTAGCCAAATTTTGTGGACCCGGCGCTCCGAGATGTTGCCCGGCAACAGTATTCGTTGCTGAGGTATCGGCGAAGATAAAGTCATCGCTGTTATTGTTCGTGTCGATTACGGCGATTGTTGGACACGTACCCATGATTGCCGGATTGCCTTTCTTGCCACACCCATCGCGAACGTAGGTGTAATCCAGGACGCTTCCGAGAAGTGGCATCAGGCCTTGTCCTTCTCGCAATAGATCACAATTACCGCCCTACATTCCCAAAGCCAACGGCATCCAGACGAGTAACTGATGAAAGGTTGGCAACCGCCGCCGTATTGAAGATAGCGACGTTTCTATCACTCTCAATATCCGACGACAATGTCTGGTCGCCGGTAGCGTAAGCAGCAAGGCTATAGGCTGAACCTACAAACGAAGTAATGGCCCTCGTGCTGGGACTGACAGTTCCATTTGGAATCGTTCCGATCAGGACGGGCGTTGCGCCACAAGTAGCGCCCATCTTGAATAATCCATAACCACCCGATGCATCCGAGGCAGCAATTGTTAACGGCGTATCAGTGTTGTTATATACCTCAACAAAGTCGTCCCCAGCACCTCCAGGTCCCGATGTACGCAATTCAGAAATCAGGACGGTTCCCGCGGCGTTTCCTTGTTTGATCGTACCGACCGCTTGTCCGTCGCCGATTACAGTGTTCGTGGGGTTCGACAAGTTGAGAAGCGAACCGTCTCGTCAGGCTCACCTGCTATTGCATCAGCGAGGAGGTTGACCGAGACGGTCTTTGAATTGTTCGCCGGCGGCGAAATTAAGAACCGTGTCTGGCAACTGCTTGTGTAATCGACTCCTGCGACTGGCATGAGCCAGCACCAGGCGCCTGGTCCGAAGTAGCGTAATGGACCGAAGCACCCGAAGCTTCCTGCCGGAGCCGAGAGTGAGATGGTAAAAAGAGCATTGGCGCTGAGCCAGTCGATGGCTCATTTGCCTGAGCGTCTGCGACCAGAGACACCTGGAGAGAGGAGGATCCGGAGTCAACGTTGGATCGCTGGCTCCGCCAACTGCCGGATCGTCTGTCAGGACTGATGCGAAGTTGGAGCCGGAAACGGTTCCCTGATTCGAAACGTTGGCGCCCCCAAGGTACGGCGTATTTACCGTCACCTGGAACTGGATGTGCACAGTCTTGAGGGATGCCAAAGTACCGATTGATTGGCTTACTGTTTCACCTACCGGCAGAACCGCCTCGGGCTTCACTCTAATACCGCGGCGCGTTTTCTTATCCTGCACCGCGTTGAGTTGTTGACTGTTCACATTGGTAGTTGACTCTCGTGGTCCGAACTGCTGAATGAGCAGTCACAACATTGCTGACTGGAGCAGTCGCCGAGACGATACTGCGCTTAGCGATCTGTGCGTGGTTAAAGACGATTTGAGAAACCGGGCTGGTGTTTACGAGTGTTTGCTCGTCGGAATTTGAAAATCTATCTCGGAGTCTTCACCGGATTCTTCGGTCGGTGCAACAGCTGATCTCAACAGTCTTCATAGTTTGAGAAGCGCGAACCACATAGTCTCGCTGGTTTTGTTGCTTCCGGCTTGAACGAAGTGCAAACGATGGTGCAGTACAAGCGGCACCGCCGATGAAGCCCCCACCCGTCGACACGCTGTTTGCTGCGACCGTTGAAAGTGTGTTCCTTCCCGTAAGATAAGTATCGACCTCGGCCACTTCGTTATCGCTGTTGTCGCGCACGGGACCGACGTAGCCGGGCAACCGGACCGTCGTTGACTGCCGCTGACGCAAGCGGATGTTGGCGTTGTTCGGGAAGACCGCACCACTGCCGCTGCCAACCACATTATTTCCTACGCCCGCGCCTCCAATGTCCACGCACGAAGTGAAATCATCCAGTCGCAGCTACTGTTCCGTTGTTGAGCTGTATCCCATTGAAGTTAGTGTTGATGTTTCCCGGGTTGCTCACAGTGTTGCCGGTAACCGTGGCGTTGAAGACCGAACCGTTGTTGATCTCATCGCCAAACTGCACGTTGATACCGTGGTTGTTGTATTGGAACACCTGGTTGTTAGTGATGGCGATATTCATGTCGCTGCCGCCATCGCCGAACGCAAAGATACCGAAACTCTCCGATGATCCGGAGTTAGCAGTTCCCGCCACACCGATCGTATTGTTGCGGACGCGAGCGTTGACTGTTCCAGTTACAGCGCCGACGGCCGTCGAACGGACACGAATCGCCCTCACCCTTTGAACCCTGCGTCGTGTTATTTTTGATATCAACGGTGGAATTACCAACACCACCGAAGACAATTCTATTACCTCCAGCTGCCGCACCTGGATGCGCATTCGCTCCAAGGTTATCGAAACTATTTCCATCAATCACTGTGTCTCCGGTTGATCCCGAGTTGTTGCTTACAGTGAGCCAATCGGCGCGCGCCCTTGATGAGTGACGACTGAAGTGTGAAATTCAATGTCGTGCCGGGGTTTTGCGACTCGATCAGAATGTTGTTGTTGCCGTTTGCATCGCTGTTGAAGCCAAAAGTACTGCCACTGACTGTCAGCCGGTTGAGTGTTCCAGAGGTATTAACGACGTTTAGATTGTCTTCCAGACCACCATCTATGAGGCAGGCTGTAATCGCCGCCGAGCCCGTGAGGTTATCGAAATTAACGCTGCCCTCATCGAATGCTATGTTGTCTCCATTAATCCCACTGACTGTTGAGAATTCGAGCGTGAAGTTGTTTACGTTGGTGCCCCTGAATACCGAAGTTTTGGTTTATACCGTTAATCGTCATCCGGCGTAGCACTACATTAGATGTGCTATTCAAGTAGATACCATTGCCGTTCACGGCACCATCGGCGCCAGACTTGTTTCCAATCGTACCGCCGCTGCTGTTGCCTCCCACAGAGCTATTTGAGCCATCGCCATTCACGGTTAGACCGCCGGTAGCGCCAGTCGTGTCGAGAATGATTCCAGCATTGCTACCGCCATTCGACGAGATGCTTTGGAAGTTGAGACCGGCCGCGCCAATCGTCGTGTTCGAGACATTGAGCGCTGTTCCGGTGGTTGTGACAATCGTGTTGACGCCGGAAATCGTAAATCGTGCCGCCGTTGGTCAGGATGATGCCGCCGCCACCGGAATTGTTAATTACGATATCGCTGCATCGTAGCCGTGCCGATGTTGACTGCACCTCGAATCGCAGCACCGTCAGTATTGCTGAACGCCAAACCAAAGAGCTGATTGCCGCTCGCGAGGTTAATACCATTCTGTCCGCTGGTTATGATCGTGGTAATGCCTGGCTTGGACCCACCTGTCGACGGAAATGAAGGACTGCCGGCCTGGCGGTGTTAGACCAGTGATAGCACTGACACTCGGCGTCGCTCCTTGACCTATCACTCTTTGAAGGTTGGAGCAGACTCAGCGGCCCGGTGTAGTTACCGGCACCTGTGAAAATAAAGATGTTGTCGTTGGCTGCAGGATTGTTTCCGCTACCGTTGTTAAGAGCATTAAATGCAGCCAGGTTCGAGAATGGATTCGAAAGGCGTCCGCACCCCGCCAACGGTGCAAGGAGGCGCGCTGCTGTTTACGAACCAAACCATGCTCACTGATTGGAATGCTGACAGTGGCCGTGTCGCTTGCCACCTCCATCGGTTCGGGTGATCGTGTAAGTAATGAATCTCCACCTTCGAAACCTGCAAGGCGGATCGTAGGTGAACTTGCCTATGTCCGCGCCGGAAACCGTCATCACGATATTGCCGCCGTTTGCTGACGTGGTAGTGATGGTGTTCGAGACTACGGTGTTGTTTGCCTGAACAGCGTGTAATCGTGACCGGGGTAGCGGAAACGTCGTTTCCCGCAGAGCTGAACGGAATCACGAAAGAATTAGTCGAAACATTACCCACAAGCGTGACCGATAAGTGTCGTCTACGGCGTCAGGCTTGACTTTAAAGCTGAAGACAAAGTCATTCACCATGTTGTCCGGAGGATCACTGGTATCAGTATCCGTGATCTCTCGTCTTATCGACTGTTACCGTGCAGGTGCTACCCGCCGGCAGAAGTGCACTTGGAGTCAGTACGAGAGCAGCTGAGATTGTTCTGTGGTAATGCCGGCGAAGAAGCCTAATGGTCCGCCACCACAGTCGAGCTGCGTTACGCCCGTCGCCGCGACGTTGACGTTCTCACCTGAAATTAATAGTGATCGTGGAGTTTTTGAAGGACGTTGAGTTGAAGCATCAGCGGGAGTCGTGCTGACAACGCTTGGCGCGGCATCAACATTGATTGTTACTTGCGCAGTATCGTTTGGCGTTAATCCATTCGTCGCCGTGTACGTGAAGGTGTCGACTCCGGTAAAGGCTGCTGCTGGATTGTAAGTGAAGCTCCCATCGGCATTGAGTGTGACAGTTCCTCCTTGCGTTGTTGCGCCACCAGCAATTGGCACTGCTGTAGGCGTAGGAACTCCGCTGTCATTGGTGAGTACACCCGGCGTTCCAATTACGAGCTGGGTATTCTGAGCTGTCGAGTACGTTATCGGCGAACGCCAATGGAGAAACTTTCAAAGATCCTCCCACGAGCGTGGTATTGGCATCTATCGTGTCCAAAAGTTCACACCTGTGGCATCTGCGCCGCCGGTGTTGTTTATGTTGACGTCATAGGTGATGGTCTCACCCGAATCGGCCTTGCCATCGAGGTTTAGATCCGGAAATGAGTCGATCTTGGTGGCCGTTATATTAGGAACCGCCGGTGAGAGGGGGTTTGGCTCCTCTTTAGAGTTGGGTTTTATTGAGCCCGGATTTTTGGGCCTGGTAGCGCTGATCGTCGCTGCACCCACAGGAACGATTGGACCAAGCAATGTCATAAAGGTGAGTAAACAGGCAGTAAAAATTCTCAGCATACTAGAATTTTGAGCCAGGGACGTGGACATGGAGTCTCCTTATGACAGTGCGTAGAGTTTTAGTACTGTAGAACCGACCAGCATTTCGAACAACCGATGTTTGAAGAGGACCAACTTTGCAGTACATGCGTGGCTTGGTTGGTTTACGACATTGGTGGTGAAGACCGCGATTCAATTCTTATCCTGAAACCAGCACTTCGTGTTCTCAACGAGTGCACCCCAACTGCAGTCGACAGGAATCACATTTAGCTGCGCGGTGGATAGATGCCCTGTAAAGCTATATTGAAGTAGTAAGTTATGTACGGCATCATGTTGTTGTGCGGCTGATCACCTCCCGCTGGGGAGAGAGCGCCTGATTGGCCATCAGCGTGTTAGGGCTAACGTTCGCGTAGAGATTGCTGGATGACTTCGCCAAGCTTCCGCCCGGATGTCGGGATTGCCAAATCAGCATCATCTAATGAAGCTCGCAGAGTGTGGAGTGTACTTGGAATTTCCGACTGCAGTAGAGTGGACAGTCTCTGAACCGCTCACCTCTCCCAGGTCATGCAGCGAAAGACCAGGCCCCTGTCCCGGGTGCATGGGCACGCAACCTTGCAGGTTGGGCAACGCGAAAGTCGACTTGCCGTCCCCTCCGTAAGTAGTTCCTAGCAAGGAAAATAAGGCAGTGTTTTGCGAGATCGGCAGCAACTGCCCATCACACCAGGCCCATCCCTTTGGCGCAAAGTTGAATGGGAAAATGCGGATTTCAGCGACAAAAGGGTTCTGACATTGACAATCTCCCTCAGGTTAAGCAGTTTAAGAAAACCAACGGCAAAGCTATTGACTGAAAGCTTCTCAATCCCTTCGCTACGTCTGCGATGGGAAAATCCCAAATAGCGAGATGATAAAATTTACGCACAGGTACGGTTGAAGGTTGGTATGCGGCTGACTACCGCCGGCCGGCGTGATTGCCGACGAACGCATGTTGAGGGTTGGTAAGTCCTCAAGATAGGGAATCGCGCCCTGCGAATTGCTGATCAAGTTACCTGTGGTAGCGAGTTGGTTTCCCAGGTCTCCCGACGCGAGCAGTGCGGTGACTATGAGCAGGTATCTGACTGATGGTGAGCGTGACTTCCTCGACCTCCACTTTGCTCAGCAAGGACGAATCCATTTCCCTGATGGATCGGGAACCCGACCACGCAGGTCAGGCAGTGCGAACGTAGTTTCGCCATCGCCGCCGTACGTAGTGCCGATTACATTAAAAAGCGTGTCAAAGTCAGCGATCGCTAGTAATTGGCCCTCACACAACATCCATCCCCGCAGGCGCGAAGTTGCCGGCAAACATTCTGATCTCACCATAGTAGGGTTGTGACATCGGCGTTCTCCTTAATTGGGTGATGGGAAGATGCCTTGCAGGGCAATACAGAACGTCAGGGTCAGGAATGGCTGCATGTTAAGGTGAGCCTGACTGCCACCTATGTTGGTTACCGATCCCGGGTTTAGAGCCGTCAGGTTAGTGGGTGCGTGGTAGCTCGCAGTGGAGTTAGCTAAGACCGCGTCGGTGGGATCGTTCGTTGCAGCATTAGTATTTGTAGCTTGCAAACTGTGAGTATGAGTCGGCAGTTCCGCAATTGAGAGCGTGTGTGCCTGCTCCCCTCCTCTTTCTCCGAGCGTGTGTCCCCTGCCGACGTGTATCGGGGTCCTTCCGCGCTGATCAGGCAGTGCAAAATTCGCTCGACCGTCGCCGCCAAAGGTCGTGCCTAATAGTGAAAACAACGCTTGATTTTGATTTATCGGTAGGAGTTGCCCATTACACATGGCCCAACCCTTGGGAGCAAAGTTGAAGCTCAGGATTTTGATTTCGGAGAGAAATGGTTCAGCCATTTAAGTGGCTCCTTCGTAATTAGTTTTCACTGACTTCTAAAACAGAACCGGGTTTCGGTTTGAGGACGGTCGGTCGGAATTCTAAGAAAGAGGCGTCTCCTTCGTTGGTTGACTCAGGTTCGATTCCGCCGCCTGTAAGCACGCGAGGCGAAGTGGATTCAGCCGAAGGCCCGGCCAAATCCAAGATTTTCTTTAAAACTAGTTGGCCACTCTGTCATTTTGAACTATTAAGCCCTGGCGTGGATCTACTTGAAGTCATAGAAGGCACTGACGACTGAGGTTCTTGTGCAAACTAATTTGCTCGACGATGAGCGGCAAACTCAAATAAACTAGGGAAGCTCACGAAGGCCCAGACAGACCCCCTTCCAGTAGGAGAGAAAATGACCCTAGCACGACGCAACTTCTCGAAATCCAGCATCCAGCTCGTAGGTTCACGCGGCACTCGCCCTGGGCCTTACCCGTCTGGGCTTTGCCTGCAAAGCGAGTCGAGGCCGTGTGGAGATCATTAGTAGACCGTCGAGCGAGATTCCTACTGAAGCGCAACATGACCCAGTTTTCATGTTCTACGCGCGCAACGTTTGATCCTTATGTAGGTGGTTACTTTCGAAGCTCCAAATGCGCGCGGCGAAATGGTAAGCCTGAAGTTGTTGAAGGCGGAATCGCACTCGCCTAAGCGGAACACGAGGCTTTCCACTGGTAGAGCGATCGCGACCGACTCGTTTTCGCTCTGTTTAGCGCTTCGGAAGCATTACCTCTATTTTCAAGTATGCATACGATCACTCACGGAGCTCTCGGTGAATTCACCTTGTTTCTAACTCGCAGCGATGGCCCTAATGGAGAAATTTACTATCAAGCGGTTTTTAATCGTGCTCATTGATTGACGCGCACATGACGAGGATCGAACAACTGATCGCAGTATTGATCGCAGCGAGCCTCTGCATAACGATCTCTGACCTTAACTGAAAACACCAAACTCACTCTCGATAGCGGCCGCACCATAACACCCGAACTGTCACAGCTGCGGTAGATGATGGGTTTTTACCGAGCGTTTACGACAGTACGCGCGAGGAGGAACTCGCTCAGGCGACTTGGGAACCGGGACAAAAGACCTCTTTGTGCGCTGGCAGTTTGATTTGCAGCGACGTGGAGTACGACTTAAGATTTCCGCAGGGGAATACGACGTGATCCTCGTCGATGACAAACCAGCTGGAAGAATTTGGATTGGAACTGATGATGACGAAATCCGCTTCGCTCGATATTGCGCTATTGCCGAGATTTCAAAATCAGGGTGTGGGAACGAAGCTTCTGCGTTTGCTTATCGAGGAGGCGACTCGAGCGAATAAGCGACTCGCGACACATGGTCCAACATGTGCATTAACAACGGCGCCACATCGTTTTTATGAACGACTCGGATTCTTGGTGATCGAAGTATCGCGGGCTTATAAGCACATGGGAGTTTCGTTGGTGCTTCGAGCTTGCGACCAACCGCAATAACGTACTACTTGAAGCAGTTGAAAACCGCACTCATACCGAACAACTTTCTCGTCGCCTGCAATCCGGAACAATGAAAATGTCGACTTTGCCTATCTCGTTCGGCTGATCCGCTGATACGTTTGCTGGGAAGTCGCGGTTGCGCTGGCCATCAGCAGATCGAGAATCGCTCCATTGATGAACTCGGTTTCGTTACCGTAGGGTTTGATTTCAACCAACTCCAACTCCACTGTTTTTTCACCAAAATGAGAGAAAGACTTTTGTATTCAAGTTTTCGTTCGAAACTTGCTTCGAACAACTGTCCATCGGCCATCAGCTCAGTTTCGCCTTTGCAGAAAGATCGAAGAGTCCAGAAGCGCCTTTTGGATTGATAGCTTACTCATCTGGTCGCTTGATGCTTAGTTGCCGTTTGTATCTAAATCGATGCGAGATAATTTGGGTGAACGCCTAACGAGCCGAGCTGCCTCGGTGTAATTTTCCGTTTCCACCTTTTCTCATAGCGTCGAGAACCAATCTGCTTCCTTCGTTTGCGTTACGGCTTCATGGTACTTCCACGTCGACGATGTCGATAGGCGACAGAGGATTCTCTTTTCTAAAACTAGCCTCGCGGCAACCGTCTTCAGGGAGTATAACTTCCGTAGTCCCCAGTACAATCTGCACGTTCAATTGCGTTCTCTAATTCGCGAACATTGCCCTGGCCAGGTCGTATCCAACCAAAAAAGTCTCGCTTTGCGATCCTGCGAAATCCCAGTCACTCGGCGATTACACTTGGCGCTGTACTTTTGTTGCAAAATAACTTACGAGCGGCGGATCCTCCTTGCGCTCGCGAAGTCGTGCGATTTCAAACGAGGGCAGCGTTCAATCGATAAAAGAGGTCCTGTCGGAATTCATTGGCTTCGATAGCCTCTTCCAGGTTTGAGAAGCTGTTTGCCGCTAACAATCGAATATCGACTTTTATTGTTTGCGGCAATTCCCCAACTCTGTTCAAACTCGCGTTCCTGCAGAACACGCAAGAGTTTTACCTGTAAGCCGGTCGAGGATCTCACCGATTTCATCGAGCAACAGAGTGCCTCCTTCGGCGATTTCCAGGCGGCCTTTTTCCGGGCAATGGCTCCGGTGGATCGCTCCTTTTCATGACCAAACAATTCCCTCGCGGCAATGCCTCTGCGTTGGCGCAGCAATAATTGACAGCTATGAATGGTTTCTGTGTGCTCGATTGCTCTGTCTCCGGGTGAAGCGCGTGCTGCAAGTTCCTGCCCGTCCCGCTTTCACCTGCAATCAGAACCGTAGAATCTGTTGGCGCTGGCGAGACCTTCTTGATCGGAGTGATCAGACGCGCTGCATGGCCGGACTTCACCGACCATATTGTGCTCGATGTTCACCTCCTCCAAAGTTAGCCGGCGGTTTTCACCTCGAGCCATTCCTGAAGTGGCGCGCGTTCTCTATGGCGACTGACGTTATTCCAGAAATGGCGGTAACGTGGCTGAAGGTGGTCGCGGTTGAAATTTGTCGCCCTTTCTCACAGAAGTGTGTCGAGGTATAGCTTCACGCCCAGTTTTCGTTCCATCACTTCACAAGAGGAACGCACAATACCGATGCCGGGTGCGAGGCAACCATACTTGCTGTCGTCAGCTCCCGGTGCTCTGGCTACGTCATTTGGTCAACAACGGAAACTCCATCACGTAAGACTTGTTGCGCGATTGTTTTGCTTGCAGTGACAGATTGATCCTTCCCCTCGGTGCGGTCGAGCGCAAAGACTGAGCTGTCGTCCGAACTCTCCGTTAGCTGTTAAGAGGATAGCTGCGTGTTGAGCGGGTACCACTGCACTTCAGCAGTGCAAGCAATCGTGTTGCCGTAACTCCTCGAGGCCCCTGATTGCATTAATCGTGGTGCTTTGACCTTCATCAAAGCACTGAGGTCACGCGCCATTATGTAAAAGTGCATCGTCAAACCGCAGTTGGTACAGTGGAACCACTCACCACGTGCCCATCATCCCAGTTTCACTCCTGACTCTGAGTTTGAGATCGCGCCGCCATCGTCAACCAGAAAGAGAAATTGCGACTCGCCAATTCGGATACGATCGCCGTGCTCCAGTTGTCGGGTCTTGACCGGAACGTCGTTTACAAAAGTTCCGTTAAGACTTTCGAGATCGGTAATAACAAAGGCGTTCTCGTTCTTTTCGATAACTGAATGTCGTCGAGAGACGGAAGCGTCGGCGATGCAGGATTCGCGGCAGTCTCGCGTCCAATAACAAGCGATGCCTCATCGATAGTGAAGGTCCCACCTTTGAGTTTGCCTGTTATGCTGCAAGTCGCGGCTGCATGGTGAAATGAGTGTCAGGTTTGAGTGGCTCAGTCTACGCGCCCCAAACGTTTTCGATCAACAGTTTAGTCTTCGCGATTTATCTCTAGTCCGACTAGATAGTACCGACTATCCAAAGGATAGTCCGATGCAGCCTCGCACTCCACCGAGTACGAGACTTGCAAAATCCTCCCGGGTTATTCGTGCTTGGTTTAAGTTCACGATGAAAACTCCAGGCGTGGCACGAACTTAGCAAGAGCCCAGACTGGCCCAACGAAACTTAGACCCAGAAATTCCCAAAAGACGAAAAGGGAGGAAGCCATGGTTAGACAAATGCTCAAAGGTATAACGATGACGATGTTGCTCTTAGCGCTTTCGATCGTTACTGCTTCAGTTTCCGCTCAAGGATCACATAGCGAGTACGCCAATATCCCGTTTGACTTCGTGACCGGTGACACACGAGATGACTGCCGGACGATATCAAGTGCCAGTCGGATGACCTCTAATGGCGACGCGATCTGTGTAAGAGGCACTGAGAATTCACAATCGGCGATCAAACTTTCAAATAACCTGGTTCGAACGAACCCGGCAACGAATCAAGCTGGTATTTCACCGCTGCGGAAATACTTACTCCTGTCGGAAGTTTGGATCAGGGTGAAAGCACCGGTCGTCAGATCAGAAAGTCGAATGCAGAAGGCTGTTGAACGAGAGTTGGTTGCGAGCCGAAAGAGATATGAAAACGTCACCGTCGCGCTAGCCAGAGACTGATGAATTGTTCCGCAGCGTCCCGCGCAAGAGATGAGTCGTTGAGACTGGTAGACTCGTTTCTCCCAAAACTAAAACGGCAACCCAACGCTCCCGGGTTGCCGTTTTGGTGTTCTCAGATCAAATGTTCGAAACGTTTACGGCAACAACCTCCAGTTGTTTGTAGGCTCAGTTGGTACCGTCTTGTGCTTCTCCAGCCAGTCAATAATCAATTCCTCGGAATCTCTTCGCTCGACCGATAGACGACGGGTGCATCCTTGTACATCCAGTATCCGCCGCCGCCATTCACCCGATAATTGTTTGTTGCATGAAGTTTTTGTTCTGGCCTAAGAGGTTGACCATGAAAACAGGTTCTGCATCCGTTGTCCGATTGGTTTTGAAATATCGAGATCGTAAGTGACACCTTCCGCGATGTCGAAATTATAAGCAGGAATCTTTTCGTCGATTTGATCTTTGCGGTGGCTTACCTGGCACATAACTCTTGAAGTACTTCGCTGAATGTCTCAAGTGCATCTTTGAGTTGTTGACCAGTAACTTCCAGAACCACCAGCGTATTCTCGTAAACGTAAAGGCCGGCTATGTCCCTCACCGTCACGGGACCTTGGCTATACGCGCATCCGAATTAAAGCTCGCGACCATTGAAACGTCAGCATTGCCAGCTTCGAGTTGAACCTTCTGAACCAAATCCAGGATTGCGGTATCACGAAACCGCGCCTCTTTCGCAGTTAACGCGACATCGGACTCGCCAATTGCTCCACCCAACCACTCCTGTGTCCTCCCGGTCGTAAGGTTCAGCAAGTTTCACAACAGCAGCGTCTCGGCTCAATTCGATCTTCTGACGGGATTGTCCGCGCTGCTTTTGCGAAAACGTGCCAGCCTGTTTCTGACTCTCTGCAGATACACATCGGCGCGTGCAAGATGTCTGCCCCATGCGTTTGCCTGCGTAAGTAAGACGCCATTGATGTACAGCGACGGGACATCGCGATGTGTATGGCCCATGAAAATTAGATCGATACCCGGTACCTCCCGGGCAATTGAAATGCTTCATTCTCATCCGGCACTTGTCCGGGACTCTTTTGGCCAGTTCGCAGATCCTCTCGAGCCCCATGCATCGCGATAACAACTAAATCAACCTTTTCCTTTGTGCGGAGAATTGGCACCCACTTTTTCGCTTCGAGAATCGGGTTGTGAGAAATTCCAGTCCGGCATAGTTGGGTGGATTGTCCCAGTTAGGAATACCGGGAGTAGTGAGGCCAAGTATTCCAATTCTTACGCCTCCAAGTTCGCGGACGAGATAAGGCTGATAGTGTGTCTCTGCCCGTTTTGACGTCGTAGGTGTTGGCAGATAACCAGGGAAACTTTGCTTCCTTCCGCGCTTTCTCCAGGACCTTCAAACCAAAGTTGTATTCGCGATTGCCGACCGCCATTGCATCGTAGTTCAGGAAATTCATGACGAGCATCATTGGATCCGGCGGTTGATTGTTCTTTCTGCCGTGAAAGGATTCGAGTGGTGTGCCTTGGATGGTGTCGCCTGAGTCGATCAGTAGGACGTTTGGTTGTTCTTTCCTGATTCCCCTTGATGAGAGTTGAAGATTTTTCGCCAACCCCACGGTTGCTGCAGGCTTGTTGGGTGTAGTAGTCGATTGGGTCTATGTTGCCGTGCAGATCTGTGGTGCCCAGAATAGTGATCTGAACGCGATTAGGCGCGACACCATCCTGCGAATAAAGCGCCGGCGCGATTAAGAGCAGTGACAGGTAGAGAAAGATCGATACAGTTTTCGTTGATTCATTGAGCAGTTTTTGGTCGGGTTTATTTCAAAATCAATTCGGCCAGATTATACCGCTTTGAAAATGAGAACCGGAGCGATCCGGCTTCCGCCGCCTGATGTGTGGGCGTGGCTCTGCCCGCCGTTGTTCTGCTCGATTAAATGCTTTATCGGTTATCATGACTAAGTAAGCAGCCGGAAATTAATGACAATTGGCGGAAGATTCGGAACCGCTTGACGTCTGGGACCGCCGGCGTCTTCGCCTGCAAGTAGGTCAGCGGTTTCAAGGCTGATGGTTCGGAGTTCACACTAAGACGTTTCCAGTTCGGCAACAAACGATCGTTTATGGACAACCTCGTAACTTCAAACATTCGTCAACGACCCATTCGGAGCCATGTGTTAGCGTCGCCGGCATAGCTTTAGGTGTTTGCCTTGTGATGCTCTTTACAGGACTAACACACGGAATGTCGATGGATCTTGAACGACGCGCTTCAAACGTCAGGGCGGAGCTCATTTTCATGCGACCTGGCGCCATTCTACAACCAGCGCTTCACTGAATCTCGACGTTCGTTATGCAGATCGACTCAAAGCGATCAATGGTGCTGGAAGATGCGATACCTGTAGGTCGTTATCTGTTTCGGGGCACGACCGGAATCGGGCTTGGAGCGAGATCGATGGAGTTGACTGGGAATCTCTATGCCGCATGAATGATATTCAGATTGTTGCCGGCAATGGCCCGTCTGGACCAAACGAAGCAATGATTGACGAAGTGAAAGCCGAAACGACAACTTTCACGTGGGAGATCAGATCAAACCATTTGGAACGAAGGGATATCGTATTGTCGGAATCTACTCGCCTGAGTCAGGTCCACCGCACCAAGTTGACGCTGGCCGGGCTACAGGGAAGCACTCGAATCGACAATACAAATGCACTTCATTTTGTAAAGTTGCGTAATCCCGATCAGGTGGACGCGATGGCGGCGAAGATCAATACCGAGCTTCCGGAAACACGATTCAACCAACGAAGGAAATCTTTGCCGGTTTCGAAAAGACGATTCCCTTCCTCGGGTGTATTTCTTCGTGTCCTCGTCGGGCTCGCTGCGGTTGTTGGTGCTCTTGTTGTGATGTGTAGGCGATGTACACAGCAATTACCGAAAGAACCCGTGAGATAGGCATACTGAAGGCGATGAGAGCCTCTCGTGGTTACATCGTTGGAATTATCGAGAAGGAAGCAATTCTGATCAGCGTGATCGGGTTGATCGCGGGTTTTGCCGCTTCGGCGATTGCTGGATTGCTCATTCACAAAGTCTACGGACTCGTTTTCGAATACAGTTGGCAATGGGCTCTCACCGCCGCTGCGATTGGACTGCTTGGTGGACATCGTGGGTGCACTTTTATCCCAGCCTGGCGTGCCTCAAACCTTGATCCGGTGAATGCGCTGGCTTACGACTAGTCTGCTTGCGTCAGAGTAACTGAAGTTTGCTGGGGATCGGGTCCCATTCCTGACACAGCAAAGCTGTATCGAAAAGAAAGCTTGCTAAGAAAACAAGCAAGCTGTTGGTTTGTTTCACAGAGTCTGCGCACTCACCTCAGCCAATTCCTCTGCCGTCCCCTCGCCAACGTTGCGCAGTGAGAAACCCTTCTTCAAAAGTAAGGCAACTCCAATTGTGCTCCCAGAAAATGTCGCGGGCCTTGCGAACGATTGCCAGCGTTACTCCTGTTGCTTTCGCAAAGTCCAAGCGCTTTCGAAACCTGACCAGTCCCTCCTTCATCAACTCCGGCCCTCAAAGGCACAAACTTAAACGGCGACATTAATTATTCGGTTGACGGACTCAGGATAAACGCCACGAGTCACTTTCGAAGCCGCTATTGGACTGATGCAGGTAGCGTCACATAGATTTCTGACTACTCCGGCCAGGTGGAAAAGCAACTCGAATAACAGAATAGTCAGAAGACCGCGATGACCGCGGTTGTAGAAACCGTAGACTCGTTCTTCGAGCACTTCAGCGCGCGGTCTGATCTTACGCCATTGCTGAACGCGCAAACCCTTTCGATCCCAGGAGCCCAACTGCACCGCTCAAGAACTTCGCTCGCTGACGAAGAACGATGTAGCCGAGTGGAACGATGATGACGATAGTTATGAGCGCGCCGATGCTTGCGTAACGCAACGGTCTTGGTAGTGGAAAACTCAGCAGACAGCGTTGCGGTTCCTGAAAGATGAACAAGGAGACCGAGAGACTGTAGAAGATGTTTTCGACCGCCAGAGCTGACAAACCAACCATCAAAGGAATTCGATCTTTCACGAAGACCGCTTTAGACGGTTCGCTCACTGCAATGCTGGCGAGGGGAATGATGTTTCCGAGAGCGTCACCCATCAGCCGCGCTGCAAGCGCATCACGAAAGCGCAAGACAAACGGCGGCTCAACACACTTCATCCAGGCAAGTGACCGAACGATGTGACGAACGCTCGAGATGGCGAGAATAAATAAGAAGCCAATGCCGAGCCGGCGAATTCCAGCGATAATTTCACCGACACCTGCCTTGCGCACGAAATAACCGAATAGCAGTAATCCGAGCAGTCCAAAAGTATTCCAAGTGGCGCAAATCTGCGTCGGGTTTTCATCACAGACGACGGCTCAGATTCAGTCATTGATTTACCGTAGCACATTGAAGCGGAGGTTGCAGCAAGCAACAGGCCGGACCTTGACCATCGCCTTTCAGGGCTCCCTGGCATTTGAACTCAAACCTTCAAATAAAACCGCAAATTTGCCCACTCAAACCTTCGGATGAGCAGTCAATGACCAAAAGCCAAAATCGCCTTTTGCCTTTTTAGTTTTGGCTTGATTATGATGCAGCGTTCAGCTTCCTATTACAGACAAAGACAAGGTATCTGATGAGTCAATCCCAAACAGCTGTTGAGCAATTATCAGGTCGACCACTAACCACACTTTCCGAAGACGAGCAGATGTTTCGCGCCAGTGTTCGCGAATTCGCGGAGGGTGAGTTACGACCTCGCGTCGAACAAATGGACGAAGCATCAGAAACTCGATCCGGCAATCATCAAGCAATGTTTTGACCTCGGTTTGATGGGTATCGAAACGCCGGAAGAATATGGCGGTGCTGGTTCCACTTTCTTCACCGCGCATTCTGGCAGTCGAGGAACTTTCCCGCGTTGACGCTTCCGTCGGGGTTCTTGTTGACGTTCAAAACACTCTCGTCAACAACGCATTCTATTCGTTGGGGAACTCCGGAACAGAAGCAGAAGTACTTGACTCAGTCTTGCGAGCCAAAGCGTTGGCGCATACGCGTTGAGCGAACCTGGTTCTGGTTCGGATGCGTTTCGCGATGCAAACCAAAGCCGTTGATAAAGGCGACCACTACGTACATCAACGGCCGAAAGCTTTGGATCACAAACGGTATTGAGGCGGAGATTTTTGTGTTGTTTGCCAATGCGAATCCCGAGGCTGGTTACAGAGGCATCACCGCCTTCGTCGTCGAGAAAGGCTTTCCGGGTTTTTCCGTTGGGAAGAAGGAGAACAAGCTTGGGATTCGTGCGTCGTCGACGGTGGAACTGATTCTCGAAGACTGCAAAGTTCCAAAGGAGAACGTGCTTGGTGAAGCTGGGAAAGGTTACAAGATCTCGATTGAAACATTGAATGAAGGCCGCATTGGGATTGGCGCGCAGATGATTGGCATCGCTACTGGCGCGCTTGAGAGCGCCATGGCATACACCGGCGAGCGCCAGCAGTTTGGTAAGGCCATCAACCAGTTTCAGGGCGTGCAGTTTCAACTGGCAGAAATGGCAACGGAACTGGAAGCGGCGCGCTTGCTGGTTTACAACGCCGCTCGCATGAAAGATGCCGGCATCAATTTCGTCAAGGAAGCCGCCATGGCAAACTCTACTCGTCGCGTGTAGCCGAACGCGTCACATCAAAAGCAATTGAGTTGTACGGTGGCTACGGTTACGTGAAGGATTATCCGGTGAGAAATACTGGCGCGACTCCAAGATTGGCGCTGATCTACGAAGGCACTTCAAACATGCAGTTACAGACGATCGCTAAATTGATCATCGGTGGGAAATAGTACAGTATAGGCTGAGGCGTGCACAAACATGGGAACCTCTCGAATAGAATTGTTCAAGCAGATGTTGGCTGGTGATCCGGGAAACACTACGGTGATGTTTGGCCTCGCTAAAGAGTATGAGAAGTCGGGCCAGAACAGAGGAGCTGATTGAGACTTTGAATCGTTACCTTGAGGTTTCGGACGATCAAGGTAACGCGTATGGCATGCTCGCGAGCGCTTATGAACGACTTGGTCAGCGCGACCAAGCAAAGCAGGCCTACGAACGAGGTATCGAGACTGCTCAACGCCACGGACACCCGGGCATGAGCTGAAGAATATCGAATGACTCTGGCTAGCAACTATGAATGACACCAAAGTACTGAAGCTCGTGCGCAAATCGGAAACGGAATCCACTGAAGCCTGTGAGTCGAGCACACCTGAGGCTGCCAAACCGCGCCCGGCCCACCGCGTCCCACTCCTGTTGAAGTCCCCAAAGCCAACGGCGGTCCCCAGTGCAAAACCAATGCAAGCGGTCAAACCGGCTATTGCCGCAATCACTGGGGTGAACAGCTACCGGACCGAAAAATACTCCTCGAGATGTACCGCACGATATATGCATCGCGGCGAATCGACGACAAAGAGATTCAACTCAAGGGCCAGAATCGGATCTATTTCCAGATTAGTGGAGCCGGACACGAAGCTGTGCTTGTCGCCGCCGGCATGGCGTTGAAAGCAGGCTACGATTGGTTCTATCCCTATTACCGCGATCGCGCACTTGTGCTTGCAGTTAGGAATGACTCCGCTCGAAATGCTTGCTCGCCGCGGTGGGCGCTGAAGATGATCCAAACTCACATGGACGTCAGATGCCTTCGCACTGGGGCCATACCAAACTCCATATCGTTTCGCAGTCATCACCAACCGGAACACAGTTGCTTCAAGCCGTCGGCTGTGCAGAAGCAAACTACCGAGTCAATCTCGTCGCGGAGTTAAAGAATCGTGTCAAAGACTTTCACAAGGACGAAGTGACGTATGTCTCGCTAGGTGACGGCACAACCAGTGAAGGTGAGTTCTGGGAAGTCGCTGAATACCGCCTGCAATCTAAAACTTCCAGTGGTTTTTCTGCTTGAGGACAACGGTTATGCGATCAGCGTCCCGGTTGAAGTACAAACCGCCGGCGGCGACGCATCAAAACTCGATTGAAGGGTTTCCCTCACTCTATATTCAAAAGTGCGACGGTACTGATCCCATCGAGTCGCTCGAGACTATGCAACGTGCGGTTCAATACTGCCGTGAGCGTAAAGGCCCTGCCTTAGTGCACGCCAAAGTCATTCGACCCTATTCACATTCTCTGTCGGATGACGAACGACTGTACCGATCCGACTGAAGAGATGTGCTGGAGATGCAGAACGCGATCCGTCAAGCGCTTTGGCGCGCGATTGATCGATGAAGGCGTGATTGATCAGAACGGGCTCCAGCGAATTAAGGACGAAGTCGATCAGAGAAATCGCCGAAGCGGCAGACAAGGCATTGGAGGCCAATCAACCACCTGTCGATAGCGTTACCAGATTTGTTTTTCGCCTGATGTCGATCCGACGTCGCAAGCTTTCGATACTGAAGACGGGCTTGAGTTATCAGGAAACGCCGGAACGATGGTCGACCTGATTAACCGCTGTCTGCACACGGAAATGGCACGCGATCCGCGCATCGTCGTTTTTGGTGAAGACGTCGCTGACTGTTCGCGCGAAGAACTATCTCGACGACGTCAAAGGCAAAGGCGGTGTATTCAAGGTTACTGCGAATCTGCAAAGAAAGTTCGGCAGCGCTCGCGTCTTTAACTCGCCGCTCGCAGAAGCAAACATTGTCGGTCGCGCGATCGGAATGGCAACGCGCGGCTTGAAACCGGTTGTCGAAATTCAATTCTTTCGACTACATCTGGCCAGCCATGCACCAGATTCGAAACGAGCTGGCATTGTTGCGTTGGCGATCGGGAAATGAATGGAAAGCACCCGTAGTCGTATCGCGTTCCGATTGGCGGCTATTTAAAAGGTGGAGCCGTCTACCACTCGCAATCAGGTGTTTCGACGTTCACGCAGATCCCTGGTTTGCGAGTTATATATCCGTCAAACGCCCTGGACGCCAACGGGTTGTTGAGAACTGCAATTCGTTCTGACTGATCCGGTCTTGTTTCTGGAACACAAACATCTTTACCGGCAGGCCTACAACAAATCACAGTATCCGGGTGATGACTTCATGGTTCCGTTTGGAAAAGCAAAGAAAGTTCGCGAGGGAACGGACGTTGTCGATCATCACGTATCGGAGCATTGGTTGCAGCGGTCACTGGTTGCTGCTAAACAGGCAGAGCAGGATGGTATCAGCGTTGAGAGTTATCGACCTTCGCAGCCTTGGTTCCTTACGACTGGAATGCAATCGCCGAAACTGTGAAGAAAACCAATCGTGTCATCGTTGCTCACGAAGACTCATTGTCGTTTGGGTATGGCGCCGAAATCGCGGCCAGAATTCCGAGTGAACTCTTTGAAGCATCTTGATGCGCCCGGTGAAGTCGTGTTTGTGCGCTCGACACTTTCTGTCGCCTATGCACCTGTCTTGAGGACGTGATCCTTCCTCAAGTATCAGACGTCGCGAAGGCAATTGCCGAGGTAAAGAATTACTAGTGTCCGATATGCTTCCAGTTTGTCGAGGGTCGATGAGCTTTGGCTTCTCGGAGTATTCCAGTTCAGTACATCCGTGTATCGTTCTGTTTCGCGCTTTCCTCCCTTTTTGTTCCTATTTTCAGCGGATTTTAGTCATCTTATCTAGCGGCATCCTAGTTTGCCAAAAACATTGATTGAGCCGGGAGTGCGTCTTCCCGACATCTTTTCCTCGCTTGAAAGAAAATCGCGATTTATCACGACAAGGAGGTAGAGAATGAAGAGGAAAGGTTTGAGCTTCGTGGCGGCTGCGGTACTTCGGCCTGGCCACCGCTGCGTTCGCTCTCGGTCAAGGACAACAACCACCGTTACTAAGACGGTTCAAAATCCAGATGGCACTTACACGATCATCGAGCATCCCGCGAAGAAAGAAGTGATGATTAACTTAAATCCAGTGAACATCACTGGCGCCACAGGTGTCGGCGACAATTCTTCGCGCATGACGCCGGAACAAGAATCAAACTAACCTGACGAACGTCCCAGCGGACGTAACGTCATTGACCACTTTATGCCGTCGACGACGACTGGCGCGGTAACACCAATAGGACCTGTTGCAATTAGCAATGGTGCGGGAACGTTGACCGCAAGATACGCCTCTGACGAAGTTTATGCTGATCGCGTCTCCCGAAGGATCCCTCGTCAGCTTACGATCCGAACACCGCAGTGGTGTTTGGAGCGCTGTGCCCGAGGGATACACAGTGATACCGCTCAGCAGTGCGCGAGGTGAGAAAGTAGCGGCGGTGACTGCGCCAGCCAGCTCCACTGGCTACCAGGTAGCGATGCTAAACATTCCAGCCTACAAAAAAGGAGACGACACCAAAATCAAAGTCGACTTCGCTGGACCGATGGCTGGTGCGCGCGCGAATGTTTTCATAACCCCGCGGAAGGATGGACCTACTGAGGTCAGAATGCGGTTCCATGAGTTGAAGGAAGCGCCTAACCAGAAATTCATCCTGTGGGCAGTCTCGCCAGACAATGAAGTTCTCGAAGCTTGGTGAGGTCGTAAACACGACTGGCCGTAACGAAGCCGAGATCAAGTCGGAAACTGCATTGCAGGACTTCGGACTACTCATCACGGCCGAGAGCACATTGGTGAATCTCCAGCCGGTCCGACTGTCGGAACGATTCATATTGTGCCTTAGCATTTTGATTCACGTTTGCGTTGCTGATTTGGGGGTCGCTGAAGCCAGTGACCCCTTTTGTGGGTTAGAGAACACAGGCCGTCCTCGCCTGTGTTGTAGCTCCTGGATGGAGCACAATAAGCTTCCCTCTTCGAAAAATCTTCCACTCTGACTTTTTATTGCGGTAATATGTTATGACGCTGGAGGTCGCCTCTCCTGACCTCTCTCCGATGTCGTTCCCCTTCTCGAACGAATAATCTTTTAACTTGCGGTGAGATCTCTTTGGCCGGCCGATTCCAGAGCCCCCGGGTCCCGAGTGCTCAGATTAACGACCATGACCCGAACAAGCTGTCCCCCGCTTCCTGTCAGTTTTCATTCTCCTGTTTTTCGCCGCCGCCGCACAGTTGCTCAATCAATTCTTCCAGACCTGGTCAGGCGTGTGAAACCATCAGTGGTGGCTATCGCGACCTACGACCTCGACATAACGAAGCGTTGATGACGGGCAGCGGCTTTTTCAGCGGTCCTGGAGCAGTCGTCACAAACCTTCACGTCGTACGCGGTGCAAGTCGCATTGAGGTGAAAACCCTCGATGGCAAAGGCCGCGTCTACCCCGGTTAACGGAACACTTCAGCTGTCGACGAAGAAGGCGATCTCGCATTGTTGAGCGTCGACATGCCTCGCGAGCGTGTTCATACGATCGAACTGGCAACATGCGTTACCGGATGAGGGCGAGCCGATATTTGCTGATCGGAAACCCACTCAAGCTCGAAGGCTCCGTCAGCGACGGAATTGTTTCCGCAATACGGGAGGTACACGAATGTCGGTCAGCATCATTCAGATCACTGCGCCAATCTCACACGGAAACAGCGGCAGTCCCGTTTTCAATATGCGCGGACAAGTGCTTGGCGTGGTCACAATCAAAGTCACAAACGGCCAGAACATTAATCTTAGCGATCGGTGCGAGCCGTGTTGCTCAGTTGAAGTCGCTGACAAACTGCGTCCATTAGCTGAGCTGTCAGCGAAGAGTAAAACCTGAGGTAGCTGAGTCGCTTTATCTCACTGGTCTGAGTCGTTATGGTTGGGTAACTACTGACAATGCTGTTGGCTATTTTGGAAAATGCCGTCAATCGAAATCCTAAGACGGGCCGAGGCGTGGATGCAGGTGGGCTATTGCAAAGTAAAGCAAGGTAAGAGCCAGGAAGCGATTCGGGCCTATCAGCAAGCGCTCCAGCTAAGAGCCTGACAGTGCAGAGATTCGCAACAAGCTGGGGAGATGCTTACTACTACGCGGGACGTCTACGTGAGGCAATTGAATCTTACACGGATGCTGCTCGACTTCGACCCGGACTGCGCTGAGACGCTACTACAACCTGGCTCTTACCTATTTTGAAAGTGGGAACCAAGCAATGGCCGCGACTGAGGCACGCATCCTTCAGCGTCTGGATAAGAAATTGTATGAGAAGTATTTCGAGTGAAACGATGTGAGGGATTCGGCCAGTTTTGGGATTTAGTTCAGATTTCGTGAGTCGGGTTACTAACAATGTGATCAAGAGACCGAACAAATGCCATTGATTAGACCGGTCCCAGATCTATTCAGCCTGCCCGCATAAACGCGCCAGTATCCACGCTCTGCGGATTACCAAGCACAACGAAACGAATGTTGCGTCATGTACTTCTGCGACAACTCGCTGAACATCTGCCGGTGTGACTGCGGTTAGCTTTTCCAAGAAAGTCTGTCGACGTTACGCCAGCCGTCCGCCGATTAGTTCGTATTGCGCGAGCTCTCCAGCCTGGGCAGCATTTGTTTCTCGTCCCAGGTAATACGTCGTCAGGTACTGCGCGACGACTGCTCTGAATCTCGTCGGCTCGCACCGGGCTTGTTGCTGGAGTTTGCCGATCTCGTTACAGCATCACCCGCACCGACTGATTGGCGTCAACTGCCGTGACATAGAGCCCGCCAACGTTCGCGCGCTTGATTCCGCAGGAAAGCATCAGGTGCATACGACAGATTGCGCTTCACTCGAACTTCTTCAAAAACGCGATCACGCAGCAAAGAGCTTGCAACTCCGCATCGCGTAGATGTCCGGCGAGGTCAGCGACGGCGCGGTGAAAAATCCCTGGACGTAGTTTGTCGGTAGCGCACGCGGCGTTACTTCGACAGTCGATTTCTCGAAGGCGAGGGCTGGCACCGGCTGCGGCCTTGTAGTTACCGCGCGGCAGTTTTCCAATACTTGATGGTAACGAGATCCTTGACCTCAGCCGCATTCAGATCGCCAACAATCACGAGCAAGAGGCGGGACGTCTCCATCAACTTGTCGTGATAACGACGCAGAGTCTTCGGGCGTCAACTTGGCGATCGTCTCCGGGCGTACCATCAGTATCGTTCAGAGTATGGATGGCCCGACGTAGGCAACCTTATCCTGGAGCTTTTGTAGATGACATCCGGGTTATCAGTGTCGTCGCTCAACTGAAACAATCGCTCGTTGCTGAACCAGCGCGACGTCTTCTTTTGTGAACGATGGCCGGAGGATGACGTCCGTAAACAGTTGCCACGAGCTGATCAAAATGCATTCGCGTACAAGCCAACGACAAGCACGGAGTAATCGTTGTGTCGAGCTACTCCGATCACTGTGCCCATTCGCGACAACTCACTTCGCATTACGTCGCGCGGGAAACCCGGTTGTGGCCTCGGTCGAAGCCGACAGCATCAGCGATCTCGATGCCGGCATTTGACGCGTCGATATTCGCCGCACCACCTGCGAATAAAGAGACCTAGCCGAGCACCAGTCAAACTTCCCTCGCGGCGTTTCATTAAAACTTTCAGCCCGTTAACTTCAAACTCACTGACCAGCGAAGCTTGTTTGGCAACGACACTCTGAACTGTTTGCTGCGGCGGCTCGTTTCGCACCTGCGGCTTTCCGGCCTGTGTCGCTTGTGAGACTGCCGCTACGCCCAAAAGCAGGACGGTGATTAGCAAAAGCTCGTAACGAATCGGCTAACCCAACTGTAGTCTTTCGATACGCTGTTTGTTCAGACTTGCTCATAGATTCCTTTCACTCAGTCTGTTCGACTCAATTATCGTAATTCGCTGTCGACCCAGAAACTCCCATTAACTCATCCGGTTGAACTCTTGACTCGAGCTTGGGCCTCAGGCAGACATCAGTGCCAGACCGACATGGGGTTTACCCTGAATGTAAGTCGTAATGTAGCGACTGATATCAGCGCGCGATGTAGCACGCAAACGCGGCAGATAACCACGGAAATAATCAAGTCCCGTCGAGGCCCACCAGAAACTGAGCGTGTGGGTGTAGTCGCTGAGCTTCTCTCGCGAATACAAGATCGTCCGACTCCAGCAAAGCCTTTGCGCTCTCGAGCTGCTCGTCAGTGAAGTAGTCCTTGTCGTTGAAATGTGAGACCTCGTTGTAGATCGCTTTCAGCGCCGCGTGAGCTTTGTCCGGAGTTGTTTGAGCAATCAACTGGATTGGGCCAACGTTGCGCTGCGTGTAGTAGCCGAGATCAACTCCGGTGACCAGACCGGTATCGACGAGGTTTCGTTGAAAGCGCGAGTTGGGCTGTCGCAGGATGAACGAGAAGACGTCGGCGGCATAGGTCGCGGGATTGTCTTTGCCGATCGAAGGTCCATGCCAACCAATGCTGATGATTACATTTTGCACTGGCGACGTGATTACTGCGCCTTCACTCTTCGTAAGTGGCGGATGTTCAACCAGAGGGAACTCAACAAACGGATCCTTTTCGCGCCGCGGCCAGTCGCCGTAGAACTCCTGCGCCATTTTGACGACTCTCGGCCGGATTCACGTCACCCGTCACCACCAAGCGCCGAATTGTTGGGTACGTAGTAGCGCTGTTGAATCAAGCGCATCATGTGCCGTGGTCGCGCCGCCTACTGTCTGACGATTCCCAAGCGGGTTCTTGCGGCTGGTGTACTTCGAGAACATGCGGTTGTTCATTTCCTGGTTGCAGCGGAAAGAACGGGTTCGATTCGTTTCGATCAATCTCGCCAATCACGACTTGCTGTCTCGCGCGCAAACTCACTCTTCGTCAAACAACGGGTAGCGCGCCGCGTCTTTCATGAACTGCATCGCGGTACGCAAGATTTGGACTCGTGGTCGTGAAGTAGTATTCGACAACTTCTTCGCGCGTAGTGCCGTTGTAGGCGATGCCGAGCTGTCCGATTGCGCGCAGATAATCCTCGGCGTTTGCGATCGCGCGGTTCTGCTTGAAGAACATGTGCTCATACAAGTGCGATAAGCCATTCAGCTCCGGCGGTTCGGTGTAAGAACCGTTCTTGACCGCGAGCGCAATCGTAACCAGCGGGATCGAGTGGTCTTCGACGATGATCACCTCCAGGCCGTTGGGTAAGAACCTGGCTCGACTATCTTGCCTTCGGGAATTCTGGCTGGTGCTGCTGCGCTGCAGCGTGTCTGGCTGTCCGGTCGGGGCCGTGAAGTGCGCTGCATGACGACCGCGCCGTAACAGCGTGGAGGGCGCACAGCAAACAACGACGAAGCAAAAGATCAAAAGACTACGTTTCACTGAAAACTCCATTTTGACGGCTTCGAAAAACTGAGTATGAATGCCTTTGAAATGCTCCCGGGGAACTTTCGATTCTTTGGACGGCCAATTAGATGTCAACTCTTGTCACTTTGCTCAACCAGCGTACGATTCGTCCTGCTCGATCTTCGACAAGCACCCAATCAAACTCACCCGAGGTTATCTTGCCACCGCAAAATTCACAAATCCCGGTTGCGTTAACCTTTCAACGGCGAGCCGCAGTTCGGGCAATTCAAATCTGTGTGAGCTTCGCTGGATTGTCGCCTGTTTGTTGCGAATAAACGTCCAGTACTCACTCCACTCACGCAGCTTGCGATTCGAATCCGACACGATCTCGCCGGTTGCAGTCGACCGTGTAATCGAGGCCCTGCGCCCAAATTCTCAGTGTTATGCCTTGATAGAAAGCGTCTTCCATGAATCTTGACTGGCTGCATCGCAGTGATTTCGCAGTTGTCGACAACGTTCCGCAGATTCTGACGTCGGTACGCGTCAATCCAGTACTGATGCATCTGGAAGATGATTATCGGTTTCATGTGGTCGCGCTCTTTCCCAATTCATCGATGACCACGCGGCCTGTAGTTCGTTGAAAATGAGACGAGCTCGTTCCTGGAATTGTTCCCACGTTGAACTGCGGATTGTTCCTTTCAAACTCCGCTTCGATGGCTGCGAAAGTTTGGTTGCACAACACTCGGATAATCCGTACCAACCTCCTCAACATTCGAAGATCAGTTGCGGACCTCGCGCTTCACTGCTCTCAAGATCTGATACTACGGACGAACCACTGAAACTCGCCGCTGTCGATCTTGGTTCCGCAGAACGCACACAGCTCCAACGGTGTCGCGCTGAAGAGGTGCGCCGCAACGCGGGCAGTGCAACGCCGTCGCCTGGGCGGGTGGAGGCGAAAGCACATCACGCTTTGCGCTCAAGTTGCCAACGCTCGACGACGTAATAAGTCATTTCCGATCTGGCCCTTTGAGACTTCCGTGTAGTTGCTCTCAAATACGAGACGCTCACTCGGACCAGTTGGAGTTTCGAGTCCCTGAATCTGATCGACCTTCATTGAACCAACAATGATTCCCTTCACTGCCTGAAGGCCAACGGAGTGTTTCTTTGTAACAACGATGCGCGAGCTGCTTCACTGAGGTAGGGTGAAAAGAGTTCGAGTTTGCTTTGAGCCTCCGCCGCGAGCGTCATGAGCTTTGCCATAGAAGTGCGTAGCAGAAATCCGTAAAGACAATCTCAGAGAAATTAGGATCGAATTTCTTCAGCTGATCAAAACCACGGCCGTGCGTGTCTCGGGTGAGTAGTCCGTTCAAACTGATGGCATGCGCGCTCGCCATCGACGAAAAACCGGCTGTCACGCTTCGCGTCTTCGGCGCTTGAAGAAGAATCCGATGCCTACCGATGACAACGATGTCGAGCGGAATTCCGATGAGCGGGTAGTGATAGTCAGGTAGACCAGTAGACCTGACGGCCTCAAAGACTAACCAAACGAGCGCGCCACCATCACCGCTCCCACTGCCCCCCCGACTGCCGCCAGCCGCCGCCTCCGCGACTTCCGCCGCTGTAAGAATGACCACCACCGACTCGACCAAAGACATCGACGGCCAACAACGCCAACAGTCCGAACGACTGCCACGATGATCGACGACACGATAGATGTTCTTAGGCGTGAACCAGCGTTTCATTTGAGTTCGAACCGAGGCATATCGGGAAGTTCGTTTGGATTTTCGCCAGTTGCGGGGACATGCGTGGCGAGTACCTCTCCAAGCCGTTCAATCAGCTTCCTGGAAACTCTTTGCGTCTGGATTCTCACCAGTCTTATGAAGTTCGAAGAGTTCGTGGTTCCAGTCGTGAGCAGGCACTTTTTCAAGACACCACGATCGGCAATAAGTTCGAGGCGACGTTCCAGCAGCGATAGATAGATGAGAACTCCCATCTCGGCGTTGGTGTTTGCTATTCCCGCTTCGTAAAACATCGCTGCTGCCGCTGTACGCACTGACTTGCGACGAAACTTCTCGGAGGAGAATAAACGACGCACAGCAGTTGCTCCGCCACGAGATGATTGAGCCAATCGCAAATGCCAGCGCGACATCGATCGGAACGAAGTACTCGGGAAATGGGAACGGCGAACAAAAGAGAATACGAACAATACGACTAAGGCCAGTGCAGAACCCAAACAGGTAATCGGCGTGAGCGTAGCTTGGCTGAGCGAGCGCGCACCACCATCACCAATTCAGCGTCGGTGTTGCGTTCGATCTCCTGGATACATCCGGCCAGCGTTTCGCAGGCAGCATTGTCAAAGCGGGGACGAGTCATTAGCGATGAATTGAAAGCGAGATATAAAGACCAGAAACTATCTTGGCATGTTGGGGGGCTTAGTTGTCAGCAGAAGAATTAGCTATCTGGTCAGTGGTCAGTGCTCTGACCGGACTACTATCGACTACAGATTCACTTCTTCGCAACCAATTGCCTTCGCCTTCTGTCTGAGCGCGGCTACGATACAGGTGCTGCGTCGGTTCCAGCCGCATTCGATAGCCATGAGATGCGAGGTGTCCCTCTTGCCCGGTCGTCTCTCCAGTTCAGTGAGCATGGAGTAAGTACGATTGTCTTCCGGGACAAACAAGATGAATCGTCGTTGGCTTCGCACCTCATCCGAATCTCTCCCGCTAAAAACTCACTTCGGGATAGCCATCTTCGTCGGCATCAACCAACTCCGTAGACCATACTCGCTTTACTGAAACCTTCCGTGTCCGATGCCCCTGCGCACTGACTCTGATATTTTTCATTCCAGTCGCTTAAGCACGAAGAAGCTCTGTCTTTCCCTCTTTGCGCTGATTGTTTATTGCAACGATCGCTTGCCCTTCATCTGGTATCAACCAACCTGAACCGAGCCTAACGAACCGCGTGCATAACTTGCGAAGCAACGCGTCGCGCCTGCTCCAACGTCAGAGGCATTTCGATGATGGTCTCAAACGGCTGGCGGTTGGGTCAATCGCCGATTCAACAGGCAGTTCGCTCTTGTATGCAGACCGGATTGATTTGCGGATTGATTGTCCGCGAACGAAGACGGAAAGCTTTGCAGCTGCTCGGTGTTCGGATGCGCTTTCACCGTGTGTAACCCCAGGCCAACAGAGCGCCAAACATCGTCACCAGAACCAATGGAGCGCCGACGCGAAACATGATGCTTCTCGCCGGACTTGCGGCCGCCACCATCCAGGAAAGCGGTTCGACTATCAGGCACGAGTTCGTTCAGGCTCCGAACAAGACTGCGCTCCAACATTGATCTTCGCCGACGCGGCAGTCCGCGGTCTGATCTTCCGGACGTTTAGCTAACAGTGAATGAACAGCCGAGCGCGAGTGGACGCTGGAATGTCCTGACGCAGTTTTGGGAACGGAGGCGCCGAGCCGCGGTTGCTTGTTTCACCAGCAATGCCGATTGCAATGGATCGAATAAACGGCGGTCGACCAGCAAGCATTTCGTAAAGCAGAACGCCGAGGCTATAGAGATCACTGCGCGCCCCAACACGCTGGCCCAGGCACTGCTCAGGCGACATGTAACGTGGTGTGCCAACAATCTGACCTGAACCTGTGCTTGCGTAGTGTCGCAGTCGCTTCAGCCGAGGAAGCGAGAACTTTTGCAACTCCAAAGTCGAGTACGCAAATGCCTCGTTCACTGAGCATGATGTTTGAAGGTTTCAGATCACGATGAATGATGCCCAGTCGGTGTGCTTCCTCGAGAACGTCGCAAACCTGCAGTTGCAATTTGGACGGAGCGGGTCAGCCGCGAAACGACCCTCACGCGCCATCGCCTGCGAAAGAGTTTCGCCTTCGACAAACTCCATGATGATGAAGTGGCGTACCGTCGGGAAGGTTTCCGGCGTCGAAGATCATTGCTGCGTGCTGATGCCGAAGTTTGGCCATCGTTCTGCGCTTCACGCAGGAAACCGATCAGCAACGTCCTCGATCGACCGGCGAACTCGCGTCTAATGATTTTTACAGCAACCGGGCGTTCGAGTCCGAGGTGGGTGGCAAGATAAACGGTTCCCATTCCGCCGATTCCGATCTCACGTTCGATTCTGAATCTTCCGGCGATAAACTGGGGGACATCCATAACGGACCTCTTTCGGGTTAAAGGTCGCCGGATGCCGTAGCAAACTGGAATGAGGAGAAGCGTACGCCCGCGCGGAAAATCCAATGGGCTGTATTTGGTTTTGGGGGAAGAGTTCAAACCTTCGGGTTTGACGGGCGCTAGTTTATCACCAGAATCGAACTCTGGACAGGTTTGGCCAGGCTGATTTTCGGGTAACGGCGCGGCTGTCGGAGATGGGGGTGCTGACTGGCCTATCGGCTACGCAGCGGTACGTCGCCGCGAAGCGGTGCAAGCATATAGCCCAGGGTGAAGCGAGGCTTTGCGAGCGGAACCCTGGAGAGTAGCGATATCGAGAACGATCTGACGTCCTCGAAGAGGACGCGAGCAGTTTCTTCAAATCATCCCTCTTTAGTTCGTGTGATCTCGACGTAAGACTGGCATTACTCGAACGTAGCCTCGGAGGAAGCGGCTGAAACTCGGGTAAACCTCACCAAACCAGTAAGACAACGCCCGCCCATGGGCGGGCGAGAGAGAGAAACCTCATGTCCCTCACAAGCCTTCTTTTACCATCTCGTGTTTGCAACCCAAGACCGTCATCCATGGATTACAGATGAAATTGAACAGCGACTGTACGAGTACCTAGGCGGGATAATCCGTGGCCAACGAGGAACTAAGTCTGGAGATCAACGGGTTGAAGATCATATCCGCCATGCTCGCAAAACTACACCAGAGCCGAGCAGTTGCGGATGTGCTTCGCGAAGACCAAGTCAGAAAGTTCTCGTTGGCTTCACCAGAATTTCGACTCTGCAGTTAGATTTGCCTGGCAGCCGGGATACGCTGCGTTCACTGTGAGTGAGTCACAGGTCGATAGAGTTCGGCGGTACATTCGTAATCAGAAACAGCACCATCGGACATCAGTTTCCGTGAAGAACTCATTGCTTTGCTGAATGCTCACCGGGTGGAGTTGTGAAAACTACCTGTTGCGGAAGTAACTGCTCGCGTCCTCTTCGAGGACACATAGTTGATTCACTACCCAGGGGTTCCGCTTCGCTTCACCTGGGCTATATGCGCTGCACCGCTTCGCGGTGAAATTCGCCCCTAATGCTGCAACGCAATCGACAGTTACCAATCAGCAATCGCCAATCAACAACCAACCATTGGCAAGGCAATCGGCAACCGGCAATCGGCAACCGGCATAAACCTCTTGCACGGATGATTATCGCTCTTTCGCCCGCCGCTTCTCTTTTTCAGTTGCGTGAGGATTGATTTTATCGCGGCCGCATAACTCCCATTCGGCGCTAACTCGAGATACTTCGCATAGGCAACAATCTGCCTCTTTTTGGTTTTCTCGAGTTTCTCATACGCTAGCTCCAAGCAGTTGATAGATGATCGGCTCCGCTGTCGGAAAGCTGATCTCATAGCCTTTTTATACTCAACGACCGCTTCTGCAAACTGTCCTTTCTTCTCCTCCAGCACACGCGCGAGTCCCACGTGCTTCACTACCGGATTGCACCCGTTTCCTTCTCGAATTGCCCGTCTGAAGAACGAACCGCCTCGTCAGTAAATGCCTCTTCACGGTAAATGCGCCCTTCGATCGCCGATGCTTCCGGGTAAATCGGACGCGCGCGCCGCGCAGCATCAATAATAGCAGAATGCGCTTTCTCAGCTGATTCAAGTCCATCAACAACCTTGCCAGCCCAACTTGCGCCGCAGGAAACGCCGGGCGGAGTTTGATTGCTTCGCGGTACGGGTCGGCCGCTTTTTCTCTTGCAACGTCGTCTCGAGCTTCGTCGCGCGCGCAGTTTCGGCCTGTTGAAACATCAGCCCAGCTTTATCGGTTGTCGGGATGAGTTTCACCGCGATCGTTCTGCGACCGGGAGAGCAAGGGCGTGACTGTTTCTTTGAAACCCGTTGCGCGTACTCGCAACATTATTGCCGGCCTGGTCAATTTCAAAAGCGATAACTTACCGGCAGGGTCGGTAGTTCCTCGTCGGACTTCATCAATCCATGATCGCGTTTGGTTCAGTCGTAACGACTAAAGCGGGTTGACTTGACTGCGCTCGCGCGAAAGTGGCAACACACAACAAGACCGCGACCACACTAGAATACGATTCACAGCATTCCTCAAGACAAGAGTAGCCCTGAAACTCAACTACACGTGGTTGACTGCATCAGACTTTCAGCTCTGCCTTTTCGTTCAGTTTGCTTTGTGCCAAAGCTGACTTGCTCGGACATTTGATTGCCGGGAGTAGGGGGAACTTTACTCTTCTGAGGGGCCGCCCGTCACGCGTCGTTTGTGCACTGTAGGGTTTGGTTCTGTGTTGGGTGTAGGCGGGGTGGAGACTGCGCGACTGCCAACTTCGGGTCGAAAGTTTCCCTTGTCATCGTAAAGCCGCAGGTACTGCAATGCGATTTCGAACTACGCGCGAACATAGCCACGCGTTTCTTTGAACGGCACAGCTTCACGGCCCACTCGTCGATCTCAAGAGGCAGAGAAGCTTTCCACTGTACCGGCGCGTATTGGACCTGCATTGTACGCTGCTGCGACGGTATTCAATTCTTCCGGAAAACTTGTCGATCTGATCGTCGCGCAAATACGCCGTGCCGAGTTGAATGTTCAGTCGCGGGTTATAAAGCGACTCCTGCAGTTGACCTCCACAGAGTGACACCATGCTTCTTCGCCGTCAGCCTTCCCGAACCGGGAACCAACACTTGCATTAAGCCGTACGCGTTCGCCGACGATTTCGAACAGCGCACTGAAAATCGTTTCCTGACGAATCAAACCGGCAACCTGATACGGATCGAGATTCCGCGCGCGCGACTCTTTGCACGATTGATGTCCCAGTAAGCGGGGATAGAAAACGTCCCACTCACTCGCGCGTCATCTCTTCAAGGCTTCATCTGAGAGTAATCCGGATAACTGGTCTTCAGGGTGTTCAAAGCGTGAACGTTTGTCGTCGTTTAGAACGGTGAAGATCTTCACGCGATCGCAAGAGATTCACTTTCGGACTATCAGGCCTCTTCTCTTCGGCCGTTGAGAGTTCCTTGAGCGCCCACTCATCTCCAGGCCGATATTTGAAAGCTGATCGGCCTTCAGTATTCGCTTCTCTTCCTCTGCACCTGCCGTCTCCTCAGCCACAGTGACTGTCTTTAGATTCGCGACCGCACGGGCAATCAACGAGTCAGGGGAAACGTTTTTGGCTGTGCTGTTCTTGAGAGAACATCCAGTCTCTGCTTTGCAAGGTACGGCCGTACCAGTTGGCGTCGTAACGCGCCAGCATAGCTTCTGAAGCGCGTGCTTCTGCGGGTTGCCAACTTTTTTACGTTCAGAATCGCGAGCCGCCCGGTAACCGGCGCGTCCTCGATTGTCTGTATTCTTGTCGTACAGTGCGAGGTGCTCAGTGAGCATTCGCGATGACTCAGCGTAACTCTTCGACTCATGTGCATCCCAGGCAAGATCAAACTGTGCCTGCGCTTCTGCCTCTGCACCCGGGTAAGGATTCACTGCGGATCGGAAGAAGTATGAAGCGTCTGTAGGGTTCTTCGCGTCATCAGCAATTCGACCAAGAGCGACAAACGTGCGCGGGTGAAAGCGCTCGCCGAGAAATTCTTGCGCATCTCCTCAGCTGTAGCGCGTGCTTGTTCCCACTGGCGTGCTCGAGCGTACGTCTGTGCGAGATATGAAAGTGCTTCCGGCGCGCACCTCACCGGCGGAAGTGGGAATACTCGTTAATGCTGAAACGGCCTCAGTAGTCTTGCGGGCGCTGTAGGCAGCGATACCTCTGCGGAGCTGGTTTCTGGCGTTACGGTAGTTGGAAACTTTTGCGAAGGCCTCGCCATAAGCAGTAACCGCGTCCAGCATACCTCTTGCTCGAGTACAAATGGTCGGCGCGACCTATCGCTTCTTCAACACTTGCGGGTGAAGTCGACGACCCGAGTCGTGGCAGTGTGGAGGCGGCATCGCCACCACTTCCGTGGAGGCTGGTGCAAAGAAATAAAGTCGCCGATATAAAGCCAATGCCCGGGTTTGATCCGATGTCTGTTCGTACGCCTTCGCTGATGTCAAGAGAGCGGTGGCGTCGTCTGACTGAATGAGATCCTTGAGCAACACCAACGGAACGGCAGCGGCTTCGTTGCTCTTGCTCAATAACGCTGCCGCTCGAAATGCCGCATCACGCGACCGAAGTGACGTTGGATACTGGTGCAAAGCTCCTGGTAGACTGCACGAGCTTCGGCGTCCTTTCCTGTTTGCTCCAACGCACTGCCGCGCATGGAAGCGCATAGTCGTAAATCGAAGTCTGGTCGCGAATGACCTGGCATCGAGCAACGACGCTGCACCTGCGTAGTCTTTGGCGTTGAGTTTTATTCTTGCACGCAAAACTCGCGCGAGGCCTGCAGCCTTCGTATTCGGGAACTGGTTTTCGATTGCAGCTACCGCGTCTTCCGGAAGGAAGAACATCATTGCGCGTCATGTTGCGCATGGTGTCCAGTGTTTTTGTTCCGCAAAGAGTTTGCGGCCGAGTTAGGCAACTTCTGGCACTCATGAGGAATGGAAGAGAAGCGGGTGCAACCACCGCAACGCCGATGGCGATGAAGAGTGAGCGATGTTTTACCAAACGTATAATTCACGATCTAATCAGAGCTCTTAACGATATCTAATTACAATTGTGCCGCAGTCAGTAAAAACTGAAAACGGTTTTGACCGGGAGTTACCGTGATTCCCACAGCCTCAAGCTATCAAACGGTGTGATAAAGACAAACCACCGAGACTTAAAGACACTAAAGAGGTGACTTCGTGTCTCAGTGGTTGATGCGATCAGCACGCCGGGCTGGACGTTATGCCGTGACAGTTGCACCTGGATAATTCGAACCCAACGGCAACGTCGCCTTCTGCCAGCGTGTTTACGAGTTCACCGTGGAAGTAGTCGTAACGTGCTGCAACTTCCTGCTTTCACGTTTGTCGTACATGTCGCGTGAACGATCAATGTACTCACGCAACCGATCGTAGAGATCATGTTCGGTGCGGCCTTCAGCAACCTTCTGTTCGTTTGTAAAGCTTAATTTCAGAGATCAACAGACGGGCAAAGCGACGGGCGTCATTATGCAATCGTCGCTCTTCGTCATTGGATACGTCGACAGGTAAGTCAACATCCTGACCGTAACGTCGTCGTCCCAGGTGACGGAGGAGCAGGTTCGAACGCCGGTGGCTCGACGATACCCATGCAGATTCATCCGCAGCCCCTTCCTGTGCAGACGAGCCTTCAACTGCTGAAAAATTCGACGCTCCGCCCGCAGAGCTGATGGTTCCTCAATAGCTGCTTCGGGCTCGGCGATGTGATGTTTCCATCGTGTCCGCACCCCGAATTCTGGTTGGGGGTTCTCCATAGTCACTTGTTGGTTGGTAACTTGTTTGCAGCGGCTCTGGCGCGTGTATCGCTGGTGCTTCTTCGCTGGCCCGTTTGGTTGCCGAACGTGTTACCGACAACAGTTCGACTGCCATACCCGAAACCCAGTGAGTGTTTCAAGGGCTTCGAGGTTTATTGATTCTGAGTCGAGTCCCGCCGAATCGGCGTACAAGACAGCAACTGCACGACACGGACAGTTAGTGGAATCAGAAACCATCCTCTGCGGTGTATCCTCGCCGAGCCGATTCAACAGAAGATGATCCCTCCGTATGCGACCCTGAACCGCCGCTCCATGTTTGTAGAGACTTAACGGCACTGCCGACCACGGTGAATTCACGGGAAACGAAATATCCTGAACTGCGTTGTCACCGGCGGTGCCCCTTCGAAGCCACGCCCACGCCAACCGGGCTTGCGATCACCTTTGATAACAAAAAGGCAACACGGGGAGCAAACGAAGCGGCGCGATTGACCAGCGCGCAAGGATATCCGCTTGAGACTTCTGCTCATTACGACTTCGGTGATAGCCGCTTTAACGATGGCCATGTCGCTGGAGGCCTTTGCGCGTGACGATTCACGTGCGGCAGAGTTCGATTTCCCCCGCTCATGAGCGGCGCGCGAGATGCTCGGCGATTGAGTCGAGAGGCTGCCTTCCATCTGCATTTTCGCCTTGTCGATCGAGCAAATTAGCCAGCGACTCGTTCATCTGGCTTTGCAGGGTGGCGAATTTCCTGTTTGATTGCGCTCAGGCGGCCTTCGAGGTAGGTCTCATTCATGCGCAACCTATCTTCCAGTGTCCGTTGACCACAGCAGGGTCCTCCATTTGGTGTGATTTTTGTGAAACCTCAAAGGTCTTATAGGTAGGGATTCTGAACCCAGGGTTAATGCTGCAGTGCTTGCGCACTGTGAAGGCTGTCCAGGGCCCGGTGCCTCTAACACCGATTATGGACACTTGGCATTGGGCTGAGTCAGAAATCGTTTTGCGGGTAGCGGCCGAATCACAGAAACTGCACTGTATAAAACGAGTTCTTGGGAGAGCGGGATCATTAACATCTAATTCTTGGATAAAGTTCTCCTCAAAGTGCACTTATGGCAACTCAGCGAAGGGCTATTAGGCCAGCCGTCTTACGCTTGGCTACCTCAGTTCTAAGTAATCGAGGCCTATTATCGGTCTCTCAAGAGTGCTGGTAGGGTCGTTAAAATGACCTTCCCAGGTTTTCGCCCGGCAGTTCAAACCAGGCTAAACGACTGGCCTAACGGCCCTTCAGACTAACCGCGTGAGGAGCATGCGCTGACCTGTCGGACACGGGAATTCCTCCGATCGAGGATCGTGTTGGATTCAGATAGATTGTTGGTTGACTATTGTTTGATGGCCCAGGTTTCTATGTGGGTAAGGCTGCCCATGTTGCTTACAGTGCTAACCAATCGGCTGGCCCAAAACTTCGATACTGCCGCGCACTTTATCGCCTGTGCAAATCCGATCGCCCTCCATAAAAGCGCAACTTTGTGGGCTCGAGTCGTGCTTTTGAGGAGACGGCAAAGCAGCTTCTTGCTAAAAGCCAAAAAGATGGAAGGGTGGAAAGGTTGGGGGCAAGATTCACAACCCAATCACGTCCGTTGAATTTCTGGTACAGATTGCCAACTCGAAAATACAATCCTTGCTCGTTAGGTACGTCTACTTAAAGCGCGCCGCTTTTCGAAGGATTCGAGAAATTGCCTTTATCGTTCGTTTGGATCGTAAAGGTGTTCCCTAACACCGCAGCGAGTATCACCCACGTCAAAGGATGACTCCGGAGAATTGCAGCTTTCGACAGGCTCGCGATGGATCGTTGCCCCGGAAATTCTAGTAGCATATTCGGCAAAGTTGAAAGGTTCAATCCCGATGCATTCCCAGCCATTGTCGCGCGCCGACTTCAACAATTCGCCCCGACCAGCTCTCAGTGTCCCGGTAGTAGTCCCTTTGCCCCTATGAGATCCGCAGCCTGATCAAGCAGCACTTGCACATTTGAAAACTTTGCTCCTGATCATGATGCTGAAAATAATCATCAGCGTCGATATCGTAGTGCTGGCCTAACCCGTCAATCGGAACGGGCATTGGATTAGGAAACACCATACCGCAGTCGCGACCAGACATTAGAAGTGACTCCAGCCCCACTACGATGGGCCGCGCCCCTCGTTTACCGATTAATTTTGTTGGCGGTTTTCACAAACAGGGCAAATTTACGATCCTGAACAACCAGTTGTAACGATCAGTAGGCAGGATTTCATTTGCTGTGTTTCTGAGTTCATATTGATTATTACAGCCAAAGGACGGGCGAAGTGCGGAATTAAGCACTCCGATAACCTGAGAATAGCTACTTTAAAATGGACACTCATAAGCGGAAACTTCGTAACGGCCTACGACTCAACGTCCTATTTTGAGCAATTCGCAAAAGAAAAGCAATTCTGGAAGTAAGTAGTATAGACAGCCATTACAGTCGCGTTGACCATTTCTGAACCGTTCACTCTTCCGCACTCCGCCCCGCCTATCGCCGATGGGCCATTTTTTGTTAAGCTACCACACACTAAGCTAGTAACGTATATTGGACACCCGACTCCCCGACTCCCAGGCACATCCTGGGCAACGCAATGCCTATCACGATACTCATCGCTGATGACTATGACGATAACCGCGAGTTACTCCGATTGTTGCTACAAGCCGCGAACTACAGTGTAATTGAGGCACGAGACGGCTTTGAGTGTGTCCAATCGGCTCGCGAACATCTGCCGGATCTTAATCATGGTCGATTTGGTCAATGCCGGAGTTGGATGGTTGGGAAGTTTTTTAGAACGCTGAAAGCTGACCCGGCCACAGCACACATTCCGTTTGTCGCGGTGACAGCTCACGGAAGTCAGCGCGATTGTGAACGTGCATTAAGAGATGGCTTCAATGCATTTGGTCCCAAAGCCATTCAGCACCGAAGAAATGTTGGAGACCGGCGTCGCACGTGGTAAAGGAACGTGTGTGATACGGATTGAGAGTTCTTTGGTCTTAGTGTCTCTTGGTTTTTCGGTCTCGGATCTTAGAAGTTCCGGAGGTAACGTGCATCTCGAAGGCCAAAAGTCCAAAAGCCTGGACCTAATACAATTTCTCCCAGGGGCACTTTTGGTTACTGCCTATACACCACCCCATTCTTCATCACGAACTTCACCCGTCTTTGAGGGCTGAGATATCACTAGTTGAGGATCTGCCATCTGCTGCGATCACATCGGCCCAGGAGTCCGGCTTTCACTTGTCCGATCTTGTCGCTCATATGAAGCACACGAGCATCGACAGACGTAGCTGAACGCAGGACATCAACGATCGGCATTCGAACTTGACCATTGCCTCGAGCTCACGCACGTTGTCGCCATGAGCAAACACACCTAACGTCGCTACCGCTCGCGATCGTTACGCCTGCGTCAGGGCCGCTTTGAACACTGCACGCTTTCGTTCTGCATTTGCACCTGCAACTGACAGCGTCGGACAAAGCGCTACGCGTTGTGTTCCTTCATCAGACAGAAAAAGTTCTGGTGTACCGCCATCGCCATGTTCAATGGTCTCTACTCCAGCAAGTATTGCTCGTCGCATTCCCTCCAGGTGGTGGTTGCGTGAGCGGCAACTGGTACGTTTGCACTGCGAGCAGTTTCGACTGCGAGCTTTAACTCCTCAAGTGAAAATGTGGGCGCCGCTCCCTGAGTACCCCAACGATAGTCAGCATAAACTTTGATCCAATCAGCGCCGTGTCCGATCTGATCACGAACGACACGCGTCAAACTGTCAACGCCATCCGCCTCTTCCGCGCCTTGCGGAACGCGCCATTCCGACGCATAACCCTTCGGACCGTAACTGCCCGTGGCAACAATCGCCCGGGTCACAACCAGCATTCGTGGACCAGGAATTATGTTTTGTTCCACAGCCTGCTTGAGCCCCGACGTCTGCGTAACCGGCACCCTCGGTACCCAGGTCGCGAATCGTCGTGAAGCCGGCTTGCAACGTGTTGCGAAGGTGATTAGGTAGCCCGGGCTATACGAAGACTGAGCGATTCATGGGCCACCTGATCGTTCCAAACAGTTTCACTGTAAGGGTGAAGCAAAACGTGTGAGTGAGCTTCGATCAGGCCGGGCAAGAGAGTCAGCCCGGGAAGATCGATCACCTTTGCATCCGGAGGAGCGCTTATGCCGCTCGCTGGCCCAGCTGCCTCAATCTTTTGGCTGCGAACAAGCACTACCCATCCATCGTGCAGTTGTGCGGATTCGCCGTCGAAGACCCTGGCTGGCTTTGAGCAGGTAAGCAGTTTCGGGCTGTGGTTGAGTCTGACGATTCTGTGTAAGTGGAGAAATCAGCCGTCATACAGATCAGCAGAACCAGGGAGCAGCGCATGAGTCTGGCCTTTCTGATTGTCCGACAAGGTAGAGAGTGTCGGGCAAGGTAGAGTGTCGGGTTTAGGATCTATTTTTCTGAAATCACTGCTGTCTGAGCTGTCGGCGGCAAAGGATGCACCGTGCTCTTCGAGAATCCAGCGTTCGCAGCAATCCGATCAAGTTCAGCAAATGTAGTAGGCGTCGCCCGAAGGCGTGCTGGCCAACATGATCATTGCGAAGGTTGCCGACTCAGGTGGAGTTACTCGATCGTCATTGGGAACAAACTCAAGTGTGACAGCGCGCCCTCCGTCAGCAAGAGCCGCGCGTGAACTTTTCGCATGAGCGTTTCGTTCGTTGGCGGATCGAAATGGTGCAGGAAGTTTGTGAGTAGGACCAGATCATAGCCGGTGCCTAAGTCGACATCGAATGCGCTGCCTTCAATCGTCTTGTACCGATCAGAGACCCCCGCCTTCGCAGGCGTTTTCCTTCGCAACTTCCAGAACGGCCGACCAATCGAGCGCAGTGATTTCGGCTTGCGGATTCTTCGCTGCAAAAGCTAATCCATAAAGGCCATGACCAGCGGCGATGTCGAGAATCTTCAGTTTCCGATCAGCCTTTGGATCAACGAGGCTCGCCATTAACTGGGCTGGCATCGCCATCATGGGCGCCATCGCGCGTGCAAACGTAACCCAAACAGGATTGTCCGGACCGACCGTGCCATCGTCCTCCATCGTTGTGCCGCCGCGACGCACTGCTCCGGCGATGTCCTTTGATCCTGCAGTCAACTTTGGCGAGGCTAAAAACTCAGTGGCACCGCCAATGTAAGCTGGTGAGCGCTTATCGAGGAATACGGATGAATCCAACGTTAGACCATACTTGTTATCTTTGTTTGGTTAGCATTCCCAGGATCGTTAGAAAATCGCAGAGAATGCGCACGCCTCGTTCGGAACCTCCGACTCGTTTCGCAATGTCTGCAGCGCTCGTGTTTCCCTTCGCCGATGGCGGTGAAAACTTCGAGTTCTATAGCTGCTTTCAACGCCTCTGTTTGTTGATGTGCATTGATGGTTTGAAAGAACAGTGTGGGCGACGGTTGTTTAGATGCGGGAGTTGACATAATGAATCCTCACTTGCTTTGGGTTATGAATTAGAACGCGGTAGCTAATCTTAGCGCGAGAACGACGTTTTCCCTAAGTTAGGTCACCTGATCGGTTCCCTCATCACCATCTCAGCCACAACCGCAGCCAATTGAGCTGCTTGAAGGTGTAGGCTTCTACGCAGCCCGGCAATCTGCGTAACAGGGCTTCGCCAGTGCGTGAGAACATGCGGAACAGATCGCCTTCTTCCGCTCTCGTGCGTTGAACTATCTCGGACCACTCGGCGCCACCAGCCCATTGGACCGCCGCAGCGGCCGCGGAAAAGTTCTAACTCCGGCGCCGGCTCAACTCCATGCTTCCATTCTGCGCCTGACACCTTGAAGCCAATGTCTTCGAATTTGGGTCAACAAGTTGACAATCTCATCATCCAACTCCAACTCACCATAGTCTCGATCTTCATCCGCGGTGAGCGCTGCCATGATTCCCGCGAAGTGTTTATGCTGAAGCGAATTGAAGAGACCGCTCTCCAAGGCTTCGCCTACCAAGAGCGGACGATCTATGTGCAGGTCAGCCAACCACCGACCTCGCTCTGTAACTTTCTCTGCCTCGTAATCGAGATATCCAAAAGATGACAACACTCTTGCTCGACGTTCGAATGGATCCACACTTCTTCACGCAACGCTTCAATGCGTCGCGTCGCTCGTTGATAATCTTCTGCCGTCTCGTGAAGTTCCCAAAGCAATTCACTACAACGCGACTTGTCAGGACCTGTCATTTCGGGAGACAAAAGCTTGTCGATACTGTCGTCGGAGCTTCAAGGCGTCAGCCTCTTCTTCTCCCGCATCGCGGGGACGGGGCCTTTGGCATGGACCAGTTCCTTCCACGATGGCGAATCTCTTCAAAACCTCTTTCGATATCTTCCTCGCGCAATCTGTAAACGGGCGCATACACTCGGCCGTCGCGTTCCTGCGGAAAACTTACTACTGCCATCCTCTCGAAATCCGCGGATACTTCCGTCGCGCTTTCAATAACCATCACCAGCCGTTTTCCACTGCGACCAATGCCAACCACACGACCGGGTTTGACTACTTCGTTGAGCCAGCTATGAAAGAGTTCGGGCGCGAGTTATCGGTTGTGCTTCATGGAGCCTCGCGCGTGCAGCGACCAGTCGTTCTGCAAACCCAAGCGCAGTTGTGACTGGAAGATTGCAACCACGCTTTCGCCAATCGATCATGAATAGTTTGCTCACTTTGCGATAGCAACCTTCGGAGTTGGTTTATCTGATGATTGAGGTCTCGATAAGCAAAGCTGCGTCCAGCGATTTCGCGTACGCCGGCGAAACTACCGTAAGCTGTCAAGGCGAGATTTAGCAGAGTTGTATAGGTAGCTCGAAACTGACTGACCAGCGGATCTGGAGAAGCATGCAGCAGTTGAGCGATGACGTTGCGGATCCTGATGTAGACCGGGAGCGGCGACCACAAGCCAACGTTGTCTCGACCGCGGCGTCCCGCTCGTCCCGTCATCTGTTGAAGCTCAGACGCACTCAACGGTCGCCAGCCGTTGCCGGTCCGTGCGTCTGCACCCATTAGCACAACACTACGAGCCGGGAAATCAACTCCGGCCGCAACCGTTGCTTAGCGAAGATCGCATCCAGTAAACCGGCGCTCATCAGTTTCTCGATTACTAACTTCCAGGCGGGAATGTGTCCGGCGTGATGTGAAGCTACGCCGCCACGGATGATCGTGTCCCAGTGTCTATGCCCGCGAACCTCGGGGTTCTGAACCACAAACGAGCGCATGAACTCGAGCCTGGCTTCACGCCGGCTTTCTTTTGGATCACGCCGACTGAGCGCTGCCTCTGACGCCGCTTGATCGCAGCGCCGTCGGGTTGGCATGAACACAATTGCCGGCAGAAGATTGTAGGAATCAAGTGCCGCGAGCAGTGTGGCTGACGGCATCTCCGGCATACGCAGTTTCGCTGATTCAAGTGTCGGATGTCCGACGAACTTCAGTTTGTCGAATAGTCAGCTACAGATTTTACAGAGGAGACGGATCAGACGACGAGCGCTCTTTCTAATATTCTGATCCGTTTCATCAGTGTAAATCGGTGGCTAATTGCTCCACGCCAGCGCCAGTTAGATCGCTCTTCTCGCCCTTCCTTTGCGCGCTCAATCAACTGGGCAATCTCCGGGTTCAGTTTTCCGTCGTCGCCAAGTAGAGACAACAAACGCTTGTCGGGTAGCAGCACAGCAGATCGCAAAGGCACGGGACGTTTAGGTGGCCCGGTGATAACACCACATCGCACTCCTCTCACTTCTTCCAACCATGAAGCGAAGTCATGAGTATTGCCAATCGTCGCTGATAGCAACAGCAAACGAATCCGTGGCGGCGTAAGGATGATCGCTTCCTCCCAAACGTGACCACGCTCATCCGCAAGGTAATGCGCCTCGTCAAGTACTACCAGGTCGGAATTTACAGCATGTCCACCTCGCAGCGAGTCGAACAACTGATTGCGGTAGATCTCAGTCGTTCCGACCACGAGGGGCATCGGAGTTTTCCTTTCTGTCACCGGTAGAATGCCAACTCTCTCTGCGCCGAACTCGTCGATGAACTCCCGGTACTTTGAATTTGTCAGCGCCTTTAAAGGAGTTGTGTACCAGGCACGTTGGCCATTATTGAGACAGCCTGCGAATCTCCTCGCGCGCAATCCAGGTCTTGCCGCTACCCGTTGGAGCGGTGACCAGCACATCTTCGAATTCCAGAGCGGCGAGGCTTCGAGTTGAAATGGATCGGGTTTGAATGGGGCTGCGGGGCGGACTGCCGATTCCTTCCAGCAGTCGCTTCACCTCGCGTGTCTGTGGGAGGCGATTCGTAGTTCCGGATTAGGATCTGTTCATGCTGGTTTTTACCTCGTTTATTCCTCGTGTCCCAACGTTTGCCTTTGTTCCTCCTCGCTTAGGCATTCTAACCATAGACAGTGGCCTGCGAAGTGCTAAGAGGATTTTTGAGAGTTACAATCTGTCTCGCACGCATCGTGGCACCAACGCGTCTAAAGCACTGAACTAATGAAGTCTAGGCTGCGGTTTTACTATTGAATGCCTGAGCTTTTTGCAAACTTCGAAGTAAACAAAGACCCGAGATGGCCAATTTTGTTACGGCTGACTGGCGGTTCAATATTCCTCCACCTGTTACTACTCTGGCTTGTTGTTTGCATTCCTGCATTCCGCGATGCTCTGAACATTGCCGCACTCCTCGCCAACCACAAGGTTGTAGAAAAGCGTACACCGCCACGCAGATTGGTGACGAGGTGACGCTCCTCGATCTGAACAAGGAGAAGTTCCAGTACCCGGAAGGTTACTTTGCGATAGAGAACCAGCAGTTGTTCTGCCTATGCCGCCAACGGCGGGCCAGATCCCTATGCGCCAAAGATCATCTCGCGTGCGTCGAAGGACGTCGAACCGGAGGCCAGTCCATCGCCGTCCCCGTTGCCCTCGCCCAGCCCCTGCTTCTGCCAGAACAGCCGCTGCTGCCACTAATGCAACTCCAGGCGATGAGAGGAAGCTGACTCGGAGGAAGCGCAAACCAAGCTTGAACAGGCGAAGGATAACAATCTGGAGCTACCTGACGAAACGCAACTCAACAAACAAGTCCTGAAAGACTTCGCAAAGTATGCAAACGATCTAAAGAACCAGGGCAAGCTCGATATCGATAAACCTTTCGGAAGTCGTGATCGAGGGCGGAACTTGATCAGAACGGAAGCTTGTGAACCCACACTTCACCAAGAAAGCAGGAGATCCCAATCTGGTTGACGTATTTGCCCGGATGGTTGCTGCACTAAACGACAGCGGGTTTCTGATCTACTTGAAACCGATCAGCAAGGATAATCCTGGGGCCAAAGTGAAGTTCACGAATCAAACAAGGTGAACAGAAGTGCTGGCATCTGTGGAATCCGAAGCTCTCATCCGACGCCAGTGCCCGAGTGTTGGCGAAAGCTCTTAATGCTGCACTTGTTTTTGGAGCGAGCTTCGCGAGCGGGCAAAAGATGAAGAAGTGATAATGAAGAACACAAACGCATCGCCCGATGGCAGGAAAGTCCTCGTGAATTTTTCAATGCCGCGGCAGACTGTAGTGGATTTGATAAAGAAACAACTGGAACCCGGCGTCTGACGTTCAAATCCAGTTTGGTCCCTTGCTTGCCTCACTCAAAGACAGTCAACTAAAATCAAACATTGTCAAACGTGTGAACAATCCTGAACTAGCAGTGATTTGCGTGGAGCGCGATATTACATATGAGTTTCGATCAGTTTTTAACGAAGATATTTGGTAGTAATAACCAACGGTTCCTGAAGTCTATTCAACCTCTTGTCGACCAGATCAATTCGCTCGAACCATCTCTACAGAAGCTTTATCTGATGATGAATTAAGGGCACGCACCGCCGCCTTTAAAGAAACAGTGCAGCAAGCTGTCGGCGACACAAAGGACAAAGAAGAACGAAAGCGTCGCGAGCGAGTGGCATTGGACAGCATCTTGCCCGGAAGCCTTTGCGACTGTGCGTGAGGCGAGTGTGCAGAACAACTGGTATGCGTCACTTCGACGTGCAGTTGATCGGTGGCATTGTCCTTCACCAGGGAATGATCGCGGAGATGCGCACTGGTGAAGGCAAGACGCTGGTCGCTACGTTGCCATCATATCTAAATGCACTGACCGGTCGCGGCGGCGTTCATGTTGTGACAGTCAACGACTATCTAGCGTCGCGCGACGCCGAGTGGATGGGCCAGATTCATCGGTTCCTCGGTCTCGAAGTCGGTTGTATCCAGAACGACATGGACGACTTCGAGCGACAGGCTGCGTATACTTCTGACATCACGTACGGAACCAACAACGAGTTTGGTTTCGACTACCTTCGCGACAACATGAAGTTTGATCTTGCGACGTGCGTTCAACGCGGACATTACTTCGCAGTCGTTGACGAGGTCGATTCCATCCTGATCGACGAAGCTCGAACTCCGCTGATCATCTCCGGGTCCCTCAGATGAAGCCACCGACAAGTATACGAAATGCCGACGCTATTATCCCGCACCTGAAGCGCGGCGAAGATGTCGAAGGAAAGAAGACTGGCGATTACGTCGTCGATGAAAAAAGCACACACAGCAGTGCTTACCGAAGAAGGCGTCGACAAGTCAGAACGTTTGCTGGGGGTCGGCAATCTTTACGATCCGTCAAACATGGAACTGCTTCACTGCGTCGAGCAGGCCTTGAAAGCCCACACGCTTTACAGGCTTGATCATCAGTACGTGGTCCAGGACGGCGAAGTGATCATCGTTGACGACTTTACCGGTCGATTGATGAAAGGACGTCGCTGGTCCGATGGATTGCACCAGGCAGTCGAAGCCAAAGAAGGCGTCGTGATCGAAAAGGAAAACCAGACGCTCGCCACGATCACGCTCCAAAACTACTTCAGGCTGTACGAAAAACTGTCGGGCATGACCGGTACCGCGGAAACTGAGGCGGCTGAATTTCACTCGACTTACAAACTCGACGTCATTGTTATCCCGACACACATGCCGATGGTTCGCACGGACTTTTCGGACGTTATCTATCGAACACTGCCTGAGAAGTGGGACGCGGTTATCGAGGAGATCAAAGAGTGTTATGACAAGGGTCAGCCCGCACTGGTTGGTACCGTTTCTGTAGAGAACTCGGAACTGATTGCTCGCACGGTTGGTAAAGGAAGGGGTTCCGCATAACGTTTTAAACGCCAAGTATCACGAGCGCGAAGCTGAGATCGTGGCCCAGGCCGGCCGAAAGGGGTCGGTCACTATCGCCACAAACATGGCTGGTCGCGGGACAGACATCCTGCTGGGCGGCAATCCTGATTTCATGGCCCGCGAGTTTCTCAAGAAGGACGAGATCGATCCTGACGAAGCAACCGAAGAGCAGTGGCAAGCTGCGTATCGACAAGCGAGACGGATTATCGAAGATGAGCACAAGGAAGTTGTGAGTCTTGAGGTCTTCACATTGCTCGGCACAGAACGTCACGAGTCGCGACGGATCGATAACCAGTTGCGTGGGCGTGCCGGCCGTCAGGGCGACCCCGGATCTTCACGGTTCTTCTTGTCGCTTGAAGACGATTTGATGCGCATCTTCGCCGGGGACAAAGTGAAGGCGTTGATGCAGCGGCTGGGGATGGAACAAGGCGTGGCGATTGAATCAAAGATGGTTTCGAAACGAATCGCTGCAGCACAGAAATCAGTAGAAGGTCGCAACTTTGAAGCGCGCAAACACCTGCTTGAATACGACGACGTGATGAACAAGCAGCGCGAGACCATCTACGGTTTGCGTCGTCAACTAATGGAAGAACCGGATCAACGTGAATATCTGATGGGGATCCTCCGAATGCTGGCGTCGCTTACGACCTGCTTTCGGATATCACCAAGCAGTATCTGAATCCCGAAGTTTCGCCGGACGATTGGGACCTAGATAACTACAAGATTCAGATAAAGAGCATCTACGATCTCGACGCTGACAGTGAACGACTTGATCTGCCAAACTTCACGTCGCAGGAAGTTGTTGATGAAATCTGGGCACAGCCTCAAAGACAAATACGCACACAAGGAAGAACAAATCGGCGACGAAGCGATGCGCACCTACGAGCGCATCATCATGCTGAACATCATCGATGCCCAGTGGAAAGATCACCTGCTTTCGCTCGGATCACTTAAAACAGGGAATCGGCCTGGTCGGTTACGGACAGAAAGATCCACTCAGTAGAATACAAGAAGCAAAGTTTTGATCTGTTTCAGGAGATGCTCGATAGAATCGACACTACAACAATCAGATCTCTATTCAACCTGCAGATTGTTTCGGAGAGAACCGCCGGAAGCAATGCGAGTTCGAGAGGACCCAGACGTCCCTTGACTTTCACTGGGCCAAATCAGGTGCTGCTGCGGCAGGTGAGGAAGCGGCAAGAACAAAACTGTCGTGCGTGACCAGCCGAAGGTCGGACGCAATGAACCGTGTCCATGTGGTTCGGGAAAGAAATACAAAAAGTGTCATGGAATTAACGCCTAAGACAAACGAGGTTTTGATGAAACTTAAGATGCTGACGGTGAGCGTCAGCATCTTTTTGTTTTTAGCCCCAGTCACGGCATTTCTAAAACCACCCTTCCCCAACAAAGTCAGGAACTAAACAGCGCTGTCCAACTTATTCAAGAGAATCGTTGCGAAGATGCGCTTAAGATTCTTAGCGAGCTTACACAGAAGAATCCGCAACGACTCGCGGGCTTGGTTCTATCTCGGCGTAGCCAGCGTTAAAACGAAGCGTGTCAAGACACGGATCTGATGCGCTGCGCAAGTCGAATCGACTTAGATTCCTCATTTGCTCCTGCTCACACATTTCTTAGTGACGCACTCTTGCAGCTCGGCGCGTTAGCTGAAGCTGTCTCGAGAGGCGGAGCAAGCTTCGCAACTTGATCCAACTGATCCTGGAAGCGTATTACAACTTGGCGTTCACCAGGTTTCGACAAGGTTCGATGGAAGACACCGTGCGGTATGCTGAACTTGCCACTACCACGAAACCAGACTTCGCACCAGCCTACTTGCTGAAGGCACAAGCGCTTGTCAGGTTTATATAGAAATGTCGGTCCCTCTCGGGGATAAGCTTACTTCAAGAAAAGGTCGTGTTCGATATCAGCAAGCTGCAAGAGACGCTTGCGAAGTATGTTGGGTTGGTACCTGAGTCAGAAAATAGAAACCTCTGGGCTCAGGAGATCGAATTACTACGAAATTTTTCATTCACCGATAACCCGCCTTTACCGCCAGGGAACTCGACACAAGGCCTAAAATAATCGCGAAACCAGAACCAACGTACAGTGAAGAGGCACGGAGTTACACAGGTTCGAGGCACTGTAATCTTAAGAGCGACTTTTGACACGGACGGAACGGTCAAGAATGTTTTGGTAGTCCAGGCATTGCCTTGCGGTTTGACAGAGAACGCAGTGAAGGCTGCTCTGAAAATTCAGTTCAACCCCGCGACATTGAAAGGCGCTCCCGTACCAACGTTCATGTCTCTTGAATACGGATTTAATCTTTACTAAGACCTCTCGATTCTGTGGACTTGACCTTCGACATCACATCACAAAATCCTGTAGTTAAGGCAATCATCGAGGGCAGCGCACCGCAACTGGCACGTCTCGCTGCGCGCTCGTGGTCTACTTCCTCTTCCTCAACAGGATCTGGACTCGAGGTTCTGGTTGCGCTATCAAATAACTCAGATGCTGAAATCGCGGAAGCCGCGAACGAGACCCTTCAAGGTGAAAATCCGGACGAGTTACTAATCGCAGCGAAAGCGGACGAAACCGCGCCGACGGTATTGGCATATCTAGCCAGCCAAGCCGACGCAAACGTGAGATTCAGGATAGCACTTATATTGAACAGCAATACACCGGATGAAGCCTTAGCCGTCCTCGCCGCTACTACAAAGGACGGCCCCCTCCTCGAACTTGTCGCTCTTAACCAACAGCGGCTCAGTTCGTTTTCCCAGTTGATTGAAGCCATTCTGGAGAACGCCGGGCGCACTGCTGAGGCTGAGCGTCGCGCGCGTGAAACAAAGAAGAGTTTTTGAAAGAACGAGGTGCGCGTCAAATCGCCGACGAGTTAAGAGCGCGTGGCAAAACGGCAGCAGCAGAGTTTTTGAAAGTGCGGAGCTGACCTCAGCTTCCGGTAACCTGAGTATCGAGGACGCATGGCTAATCGCCGAACACATCGAAGTTTCGGACGCTGATATCGATGACTCGTGGTTACCTCGAACGATATGAAGAATTCGATTTCGAATCCACTGAGCAAATCGCTGCAAACATTCAGCGTGTAATCGAAGGCGAAAACCTGGAAGGCGGCGAGGTAACCGCAGAGCGTGTGTCGCTCATTCGACGGATCATGCTAATGAATACTCGCGACCGAATGAAACTCGCAATGAAGGGTGACCGAGAGGCGAGGAGTATCTGATTCGAGACGCCAACAAAGTTGTTTGCTCAGCCGTTATCAACAATCCGCGAATCACAGATCATGAGGTTGAAAAACATTTCCGCGAGTGCGAACGATTTCCGACGAGGTACTGCGCCTGATCGCATTAAACCGAGCCTCGGGCTCGTTCCTATCCAATCATTCACAATTTGGCCCGCAACCCACGCACACCGATTCCTACAGCAATGAGGATCCTTCCAAGAATCCGCGCACAAAGGACCTTTTGAATCTCTCGCAAAGTCGAAGCGTGTCTGAAGCGGTACGGCGCCAGGCTCATCGTCTGGTCGGTGCTCGAAGTGGTGCTCTAAGCCGTCGTAACACTTCTGCCATCGAGTTTAGTCTGAACTGTCACAAGATTTTTGCGAAATAGTTCATAATATCCTTGACATGTCATTATTCATCGTATAATTTCCGCACACACCAAGCGAACAAGGAGTCTCGCAGGTTCTTTTAATTGATATTTCGGGTGTCGTGCTCGGACCGGTGCGGAGTTCTAAATATGGCCTTATCTCTGCCCGCACCACCGCTCCAACCCGAACCGCCTATTGGCGGTTCCCCATGCTTGCACTGCCACCCTGATTAGCCCGAACCCTACCGGTATAGTTTAGCCCCGCCGATTTCCATGATTATCGGCGGGGCCCTCCTTTAAGAGCTTCCAACTAACCTATTTCTCGACTGACTGAACTGGAGTCTCTGAACCTGCAAACTTCGCAATCACTCGCTGTGTCTGAGTACTACTTCACTCACCGCTCATCCGCGCAAATAGTTGCTCATACCGATCGACAACGTGTTCCCAATCATACTGCTTCCGGACTCGCAACTGGGCGCGATTTCTATATGCATGAACTAACGAGCCGTCCCTTAAGACTCGTTGCAGTTTCTCGGATAAATCAAATTCGTCGGCATAGGGAATTCCGGCATCACCCACAACCTCAATGTTCTCTGGAGTGGCGAGCGTAAGGACACAGTTTCCGTAACCCATTGCTTCGACTAACGCGGGATGAGTTCCGCCTACTTCGGTCGCATGAACGTGAGCAGTAAGCATTCGCTGTTGTAGTGCCCTGTAATCCTGGCCGAAAACGAACCCCGTGAAGATTATTCGCTTATCACCTTTGCTCTTGCCTTGAGATCGCTGATGTACTCCTCGGCGTAGGGAGCGTCTCCCACGATCAGTAAACGATACGCAGTTCGCACTCGTTTAAATGCCTCTATGACGAGTTGGGCATTGTTCTCAGGCTCCAGGCGTGACACATAAAGGACATAACGATTTGGTTCGACTCGCCATTTTCGAACGAGTGCCCGATCGGGGCGACGCTCAACTTCACTTCCGTAGGCAATCATTGTTGAAGCGGCATTGTGCTGGGCGAGATAGTAATTCTGAATAACTTGAGCGTCCGTTACCATCTCGTTTGGCAGGAGCGTCGACTAAGTATTCCGCCAATCGATAATAGCGACGGCCCAGCCATCCCCATTTCTTTTTCTTTGTGCTCTAGTCCATCAACATTGATGGCAACAGGAGTTCTGTTAGTCGGAGTATGGCGCAACGGAGCATTGGCCGCATTAAAATCAGCGCCGCATCAAAGCGTCGCGGCACTGCATGAACCGCAGAGAGAAAAGCATGAACGACGGTGTCAAAGTATTTGTGTCTGATCGTTGGAAGGACCTGGAGGCGCACACCGTGAAATTCGAGTTGTCTCGGCGAGACATAGTGGGCGCGACAATAAACAGTCACCTGATGTCCGCGCGCAACAAGGCGAGTCGAGAGGTGTTCGCTGAGTCTCAAAACCTCCGTAGCTGGCTGAAGCTCTGTTCCCAGTATCGCGATCCGCATTGTTTTCGAGGTTTGCTGGTCTCCAGGAACTTCAGAACCTATTGACCATAAGTATCAAGGGTGAAACCGTCGGGCCTTCTGGACCGTTCAGCGCTTCACATACATGGCGTATTAGACTTAACTGATCGACCAGCGACAACCTTGTGATTCAGGCTGGGAACCGTAGTGAGTAATCTCTTCTGAAATTACCGACGCTAGCGGGCGAAAAGATCACTTAGCTCCTAGGCAGGTCCATCGGGCTGCACGAATGAACTGATCAATCACTGGACCAGTGACGATCCTAATTAACAGAGCTTTAAGGGCAATCCGCTTCATCTTATAGCGTTAGTCAGCTTTTGGGCCAGTATTGCTTAACAAGGCGTAAGGAAGCAAGGGGCTTTGACGTCGGGATTGTGAACTCGCGCTCAAGAGATGTAATCCGGGTCTATCCCGTAATTGTGTCGGCGTCGCTGAAGTTCCCTATTATAGTGAGAGATTTCGAATATTGAACAGGCGGAAGTGGCGCTCAACAATTCAGGAGTTTGGCGATCTATGAAGACAGGGACGTAGAGGGCTTCCGGTCTGCCTCCGGGCGCAAAGCAGTTCCGCAAGGAAAACCCCTCGAACGGTGATGTCGCCTTTTGAGATCCGTCAACGAAAAGTTAAGAAGGCGTCCTGGCTACTTGCTCTTTCCTGCTACGGAAGTTCCGCGCATCGTCCCCATGTCCGCGTGTATCGCGCTCGCGAATTCGGGCGGCCTTACCACGAAGTCCTCGTAGGTAGTAAAGCTTTGCACGCCTCACGCGTCCCCTCTTAACCAGGTCGATGTGATCGATGATTGTTGCGTGAAGGGGGAAGATCGCTTTCGACACCGACACCAAAACTAGTCTTGCGAACGGTGATCGTTTCTCTTGCACCGCCATGTTTGCGCGCAATCACAACACCCTCGAAAGCCTGCAATCTTTCTTTCGTTTCGGATTCTTTGATCCTGACATGTACGCGAACAGTATCGCCCGGCTGAAACCGAGGAATGTTCTTCCGCAGCTGCGTCTCTTCAATTCTGTCTAGTCGATTCATTTTCCGTACTCCTAATTTCGAGCGGCGACACTTTCAGTTTACGAACACTCGCTCCCAAAGTCAAAACTATTTCAATAGGTCAGGACGATTACGACGCGTTTTCGCTAAAGCCGCTTCTCGCCTCCAACGTTCAATCTCAGCATGATTGCCACTCTAACAACACGTCGGGCACTTTCATTCCACGAAAGTCAGGTGGTCTCGTATAGTGCGGACAATCAAGTAGCCCTTCTGAAAACGACTCAAAGACTGCTGAAGTCTCGCTACCAAGAGCTCCGGGCAATAGTCTTACTAATGCGTCAACCACTACTAACGCTGCCGGCTCTCCACCCGACAAGACATAATCACCGATCGATATCTCATCGGTTACCAATGCTTCTACGACACGCTCATCAACGCCTTCGTAACGTCCGCACAACAAAACGAGTCTGCTTTGCTTCTTCGACCAGTTCTTGGGCGACGGCTTGGGAAAAGGCTCGACCCTGCGGTGAAAGCAAAATCACGCGTCGTACTGGTTGGCAAATCTTCTCGACGCCCGGCACCGGTTAGTGCTTCCACTCCGGCAAACAAAGGCTCGGGTTTCAGCACCATCCCATCGCCACCGCCAAACGGACGATCATCGACGCTGTGATGTTTATCGCTGGTCCATTGACGCAGATCGTGAGCGATTAACATCGACCAAGCCGCTTTGCGTGCGCGTCTTACGATGCCGTAATCGACAACCTCACGAAAGAATCGGGAAAGATCGTGATGATGTCGATGCGTAGCATTGTCGTTGGCTATTCACTTGTGTGCACCGGTTCGAACTTCCCGGCGCCGATCAAAGAGCTCATGACAACTCCAGAAGACCCTCTGGTGGGTCAATCACAATCTCTTTGCCGATGATATCGATCTCAATCAACGATCGATCTCGGCCAGTGGACACCAATAGCTTCGCTGCCGTCATCGGCGTGGCAATTAGCAGGATTTCAGTACCGCCTGTTTTCAAAACCGACTGAACTCTTACCGACGATTCCTCGTTGCCGTTGATGAGCCACACTTCGCAGCCTTCAAGTTCAAAGTCGTAATACTCGTCCTGCTTCAAGCGGAACCCGCTCAGTTATCGGGAACACAGAATTCATAGCCGGCGAACTCGCTTCTGCCGCCTCAATGGTGTCGCACACCTGCAAGCTTCATGATGATCCGGTCGTTCTGTAACCAAAACTTCTCTAGCTCGACAACTTTGCGCGACCACCGCCGGGCGACAACGCAATCAACTTATCGACGACCTTCGAACCGCTCAGGAAAGTCTGTCAAAAGATCGGCGACAATTTCACCTTTCAAACCGCGTGGTTCTTACAGCTCTCGCGACACCAATCAACGAATCCTGCGCTGTCGGCTTCAACGGAACTCATTCGACGATTTCTAACAGAGTAGCGCCGATTTGTTCTTCGTTACCGGCTACTCGCGCCAGAGACCTCAGCGCTCGGATCGTTCTTCCCTGCTTGCCGATGATCTTGCCGACGTCTGCCTGGGCCAACGCGAACTTCAATCAACGTTGAGCCATTGCGCTGTTCTATCTCACGGACATCAACGGCTTCGGCTGTCGTCCACCAGCGCCTTAACAATCAACTCAATAGCATCACGCATCGTGCTCTTCGAATCACCGGATGGCAATTAGGCCGTCGGCAGACGACTGCGCGTTCGCCGCTTTCGCTGAAGCCTTGATCAACCTGACTGACGGTGTCAGTCGGCTGCGCGCCTTTTTCGATCCAGTAGTTCAACTCGAGATCAAGTTCAGCTTGATCTCGGCAGTGATTTCGCGTCGGGTTGTAGGTGCCCAGATTCTCCAAATACGCGCCATCGCGTTTTGACTGCTTCTCCTTCACAACCACTCGATATGACGGACTCTTCTTTGCGCCTGTGCGCATCAACTTAATTGCTAACAAATCGTTCCTCCTTCAGAACTGATCCACCTCGCGATGGAATCTACTTCTCTTCTTCTTTCTTCTTCTTTGTTCTTTAACTTCTTTCTTGGCGGACCAGATGGCAGACGCCGGCAATTCGCCCACATTCACCACCAAAGCCACTCATATCCGGCATCCCGGTCATCTTTCGCATCATCTTGCTTTTCAGTCCGCCACCGCCAAAGAGGCCGGAACTGGTAAGTTGGCGCATCATCTGCCGCATCTCAGTGTATTGCTTGATCGAGCTGATTGACACTCGCAACAGTTGTCCCCGAACCGCGCGCGATCCGACGACTGACGATTTGCGTTCAATATCCGATGATCATTTCGCTCCGCCCACGTCATCGAGTCGATGATCGCCTCGGTGCGCTTGAGTTCCTGCTCCATCAGCTTCGACTGTTCGTCGTTGAGTTGAGGCATTCCAAAACCACCCAGAAGCTGGTCTGGAAGGAGCTTCATGATTCTTGAGAAAGAACCTAGTTTCTTAACTTGCCGTAGCTGAGAACGAAAGTCGTCGAACGTGAATTCGTTCTTCTGTAGCTTCTTGAGCTGCTCTTCAGCTTCTGACTTGATCGACCTTCGACTGTACTTCTTCAATCAACGATAGGACGTCGCCCATGCCCAAGAATGCGTTGAGCAACACGATCCGGATAGAACGGCTCGAGCGCATCGTAACGCTCGCCGCACACCAACAAACTTCACCGGCTGACCGGTTACCTGTTTGATGGAAAGAGCAGCACCACCGCGAGCGTCACCATCCATCTTCGTCAGAATCACACCAGTGATTCCAACTCGACGATGAAACTCCTCAGCGGATCGCACGGCGTCCTGACCCGTCATCGCATCGGCAACAAACAGGATTTCAACCGGATGAGTCTCGTTCTTAATCGTAACGAGCTCTTCCATCAACTCGTCGTCGATATGTAGCCGACCAGCGGTGTCGATGAGTAGGGTATCGAAACCTGTTTGCTGAGCGTGCTTGTGAGCTTCTCGAACCAGGGTCAGTGGATCGTTGGTTTCCGGATATTCAAAGATCTGTTGGCCAGTCGCCCTGGCAATTACTTCAGCTGCTCGCGCGCGGCAGGTCGGTAAACGTCGACCGAAAGCAACAACGGCTTTCGATCCTGGTTTGCAGCAAGCCAACGAGCAATCTTGCCTGTCGAGGTAGTTTTACCGGAACCTTGCAGACCAACCACCATTACCGGTGTTAGGCATCTGCTTGGTGAAAACCAGACGGGACGATTGCCCGCCTAATAGCTCAACCAATTCGTCGAAGACAATCTTTACGACTTGTTCCGACGGTTTTAGTTCCTGCCAAACCTGCTGACCTTCAGCTTTTTCCTTAACTGAAGCAATAAAGTCTTTTGCGACTTTATAGTTGACGTCAGCCTCTAGTAAGGCGAGACGAATCTCCCTCAGCGCGGCGTCAACGTGCTCCTTGGTCAGAACCCCTTCGCCGCGCAGATTCTTCAGTGTCCGCTTTAATTTGTCGGAAAGCGACTCAAACATATGCCCTAGGTGAAGCTCCGCGCTGCGTACGGAAACGGAGAGGATAGCGACCACTTGAGGGGGTGTCAAGGAGAGCATAGCCAAATAAATCAGCCTCGTAAACCCTGTGTCCTGAAGCCTCTTACTTATTCCAGGAGTTCACTGTTTTCCAGCCAGCCAAAAAAGAGGAGGTGCACGCTCGGCCAAAGCCTAATCGAAACTTGCCAGAATGGTTAATACAGAACTGTACGGACTAGAGTGTCATGTGCTAAATTCCACGCGAACCGGTTGTTATCGGCGAACGAACCAAATTCTAGTAGTTTGAGGCAATTCCCTCCCCACCTACTAACTGATAATGAAAAATCAGCTTCATTGGGCTTTACTGGAGTTCAAGTGGATGGATAAACGCGTGTGGGTCTGGGGCCCCCAAACCCCTGACCAGAGAGACATCCAACTGACCAGGGTGAAGCTGGATCTTGCGGATGCCCGCATTGTGCGTTTACGCTCGCGGCCACGCCTTTCAAATGAATCGCTGATGAGTGAACTCGACGAAGTTCGCTCGTTGCTCGATCAGGGTTTGTCCGCGGAAGCTGGGCGCGAACGCCTCACCTCGTTGATTTCCACAGCCAGAAACTGCTACCCGTCAGTTCTTGGCGCTTGCACGTTGCGCCTTGTCGGTCGCATTGGAGCAACAGGGACACTACCGTGACTCTCTCCCTCGCCGCAGTGGCAATGTACGAATCTGCCCTGAGTCTCGACGCACAAACTTGACGACCAAACAGTCAGCTACCTACGCGTTCAAATTGGACTTGGCTATCAACTACAACGGCGATCATCCGAAGGCGATCGCCTTACTGAATTCTGGCGCTTCGTGATTGTTCCGAAAGTGGTGTCGCTAATCTTGGTCACATTTACGCGGCGCTGTCTCTCGCGTATACAGAACGATTAGCGAATACCCCATCGCACGAGACTACGCACAAAAGGGCACTTGAGAACTTCCGCCAGAATGGTGATTGGCGCGGCTTGGCCGAGTCCTATTTTGGTATTGGCGTAGCTGACATTCAGGAAGGTAACTATGAATCCGGTCTGGAGAACCTCGAACAAGCTCTCAAACTGATCGGATCGACCCGCCGCGTACGTTCTTGGCCGCACCTTACGGAAACATGGCAGGCGCCTGCTGGACCTTTAAAGCGGCCTCAAGAAGGAATCGACTATCTCGCTAGGGGCTGGGCGATTACTCTATTACGAACGCACGGACCACAAAACAAATGCCGCTGACGGCTATAACAATCTCGGAATCAATCTGGATTCTCATAGGTCAATGGGATCGAGCACAGGAAGCATTGGAACGCGCGCTTTCGTTATGGCCACAGAGGTTGATGAACGTGGCGCCAAGGTCCCGATGATTCTTGATTCACTCGGCGAGTTACACATGCTGCGCGGAGATCTCGACGTCGCAAAAGACTATTTGAGTCGTGCAGTCGCCTTAGCGACCGAGAATGGGAACAAGTGGTATGCGGGACAAGCATTGCGGACGCTCGGGCGATGTTACCTGGCCGTCGTTGATCCTGCTAAGGCGCTTTCGAAATCTGAGGAAGCTCTGACAGCAATAATACGTAACTGA